>ENA-UOUZ01000058-UOUZ01000058.1-mixed-culture-metagenome-genome-assembly--contig:-NODE-58-length-54771-cov-114.111576_pt1 | contig 54771 bp, 29 predicted proteins | sample MGYA00238154_ERZ761575 | MGnify/ENA primary metagenome ERZ761575 (study PRJEB28896, sample SAMN07631632) | mixed culture metagenome | isolation source: Freshwater growth medium | place: USA...
AGTTGAATGTGTCGGGAAGACTGCTGGTGGCGGTGGCGGCGGTGGCGGCGGTGGCGGCGGTGGCGGCGGTGGCGGCGGTGGCGGCGGTGGCGACCGATCCGTCCGCGGCGCCCGCTGGTGACCCTCCGACGCTCGCCCCCCCCTCGGGCAGCTTAGCAGCGGCCAAGTAGTACCTGGTCTTCTTCTTGCCATTCGCCCAGAGCCGATCAAAGAAACTCGAAGCCTCAGAGACGGCGTAGCCGCAGTTAGCTGCTGGGAGCCCGACCTTGACAGTAGGCGGTGCGGTTGCGTCGCTCACGTCTCGCAAGCCTTCAATGGCTCCCACGGCCTCTGCCAGCGACCGACCATATCGCTTGTTGTCGGTGACAATGGCCAGGGTGCCGCCGGGGACGAGGAGGGCGCAGCACGCCCGAAGGAACTTTTCATCCAACAGATTCGAGCCGTCGCTATCGTCGGTGCCACCCGCCCACTCCGGCGGCTCAGGATGGTTGATACACACCGCGTGCACACTCGAGGCCGCGAGACGGCACGTGACGATCTCGCGCGCATCTCCGACGACCACCGACACGTTGGGCGTGCCTTCGAAGAGCGTGCGTGCAAAGATGTGGAAGCCGCGATCGACTCGGAGCTCGACGGCAACGAATTGCGTCGAGGGCGACTCTTTTGCTTGCACGCAGATCCACTCGCCGGCGCCGGCGCAGATCTCGAGTACCAGGCGCTGCGACGGCGACGACAGCCGGTGCAGATGGCCGTTACAGTCAAGGCGACGCGCCAGTAACGCCTCGAGTCGAGGCCTCGCAAGCCCAGCATGGCGCGAGCAGGCTCTGAGTCCGAAGGAATCCCACAGATTGTGGGCCAATCGACAGCCGATGGCATCGGCGCCGTCGCCGTCGGCGCTGCCATGCGAACCGCGCGCGCTGCCGCCGCCGCCACCACCACCACCATCACCGTAGCCGTCGTCGTCGTCATTGCCGTCTCCATGCCCTTCAAAACGAGCATGCGCCGCCCGCGGCGTATCCACAAATGAGATCACACGCTGCGTGAGAGCGCCCAGCACGTCGGCCGCCTTCCCACGCTCCACAAAGGCGGCCACGGTCGCCGCGTCCAGCGCGAGCTCCGCGCGTCGGTGCCGCGCGAACAGCTCTATCGAGGAGGCCTCAATGTGCGAGGAGCCCTCGCGTTGAATGACGGGTGGGTCCGGCGTCGCAAGCGCGTCATGCAGAAGCCCGAGCTGCGCCATGGCTGAGCGCGGCTTGCCGAGGAGGGCAAACGCGCGCGCGGCCGCCAGGTGCGTCGACGCGCGCGCGGCGGGGGTGATCGGCACGCTCGCTTCGTCTGCCTGAGAGACTAGGGACGCAATGGCCTTCGGTCGCAGCGCTTGGCCGAGCAGGTGGCCGCCGGCCTCGATGGCTGCGCTGTCGGGTGGGTCGCCGCCCGCCCTCGACCACCAGCGCTGGATCGTCTGCTGGCCCAGGCCCACCGCCCCCACGCGCACGCAGCCGCGCAGCAGCGCATTGTAGGTGCGTGCATTTGCCGCGCCGCTCTCTTCGGCCTCTCGCACCACGAGGGCGCCACTGTCCACGTCGCCAGCATCGCAGAGGGCCTTCACCAGGGTGGTGTACGTGACCACATTTGGGGAGACGCCGCTCTCTCGCATCTGCCGCACGGCGTGCGCGGCCTCGTCCGGGCGGCCGCAGCGCGCGAGGCAGTTGACGAGGTTCGTCCAGCTGTGCGCATCCGGAGTCAAGCCCTGCTCTCGCGCACTGTCGAAGAGCTCGCGCGCGCGCTTGAGCTTCTTGCGCTTCGCACACCACGCAAGGTCCTCGTTGAGCGCGATCAGCCGCCGCTTACGCTCGCTGCGATTCAAACCGCCGCTGCCGCCGCCGCCGCCCGCAGGAGCAGTCGCGCTGGCAGACGCCGCAGGAGAAGCAGCCGGAGCAGCAGAAGCAGCGGCGGCGGCGGCAGCGGCGGCAGCAGTGCCGACACTGCCCGTCATACTCATCTTGCGCTGCTTCAGCTTCTGCTTCTTGAGGGCTCGGGCATCCTTGACCCGCGCTGTTGCTGCAGCTGCCGCCGACTCCATTAGTTCAATCTGCTTCTTTAAGGCACTCAACGCTGCATGGACGCGCTTGCGAACGCGCTGCGACAGGTCTTCTTTCTGGAGGCGTTCGACCAATGCTGTCTTTTTGGCTAGAGAAGCAGCCATTTCTGCCGCTTGTTCGCGGGCCACGTAGGACGAGACGGCGGAATTCAGCTCCATCTTTGTCGCGTCGCACACACACGACACACCTTTCCCGTTTGCTGGGAGAACTTCGGCTGTTAACGTGAATGCGAGCGCAGAGCGCAGCAAACGGGCAGGCCTGCAGGACCTGGCCTTCGGCCCTTCCCTTTTCGTCCGCGTTGCCCTTTGGCACGTGTTAGCCCGCGCCTAGGACTTCCTTTTCGCGGAGAGACAAAAATCGAGAATAAATACATGACGTCCTGAGTCGCGTCCTCACGCAGCGTCGGGTGCGTATACACAGGTTTCTGCATATATGCACCCCCGGAACCGACGAACCTTAATGATACCATTCGGTCCCCGGTCCGTGATGTGCACTGCTCAAGGCACTGCCAGAAACGCGTGTTGGCGTGTTCGGTCTGAACGCCTGTATATAATTTGAACACCCGTAACCACGGTCGCTGCTGCTGTGGGGTTTGGATATGCCATTGCAACACGCCGACAGTTGCATCCTCACACCCCTCAGTTCGGAGCTCAGTCACATCACCTCAGCCACCGTCTCGAACCAGCATCCTCCATGGGTCGGGATAGCTCTCGCTGATCGTCTGCACGCCCGCCTCGAGCTCCTCCGTCCAGCCGATCCCAAATCCAGCGAGGTTCTCCTCGAGCTGCGCGTTGGTCGTCGCGCCGATGATGGTACTCGTCACGAACGCTCGCGACTCGCAGAAGGCTATGGCGAGCGCTGCGGGCGAGAGACCGTGCGCCTCGGCGAGATCGCAATAGGCCTCGACCGCATTCGGCCCTTTCGTGCCCAGGTAGCGCTCCATGTACCCATCGAAGAGAGCGAGTCGAGATCCGGTGGGCGCCGATTGCAAGCCGCGGTACTTGCCACTGAGGACGCCGGCGGATAGCGGGGAGTACGGCAGGTAGCCGATGTTGTGAGCACGCAATGTCTCGACGAGCCCAGTTTCGTCAGAGCGCTGCAGGAGCGAGTATGAGTTCTGGACGGAGGCGGGCAGCGGCACGTCCTCGGCCGCGCACGCCGCGACGAAGGCGCTCACGCCGTGGGGGGTCTCATTGGACAGGCCCCACGCTCGGATCTTGCCAGCCTTGATCAGATCCCCCATCGCGCGCGCTTGCTCGGCGAAGGGCACGAAGGCGCGCTCCTTGGTCACGTCGTACCGCGTGGAGCCGAACAAGGGGACGTACCGGTCCGGCCAGTGGATCTGAAGCAGATCGAGGTGATCGATGCCCAGACGTGCCAGCGACGCGTCGATGGAGGCAAAGATCTGCTCTCGAGTCACGCGTGTCGTCTCACCACGCAGCACGTGAAGCGCTCGTTGAAACCGCACACCTTGGTGGCAAGCACGACGTCCTCGCGTGCCCAGGCGCCTGAGCGCAACCACTTGGCGATGGCGCGGTCCGTGTTCCCTTGCTTCGCCTCACTCACCGGCACGGGGTAGCACTCTGCGGTGTCCAGGAAGTTGACCCCGAGCTCCCACGCCGCATTGAGCTGCGAGGCTGCCTCAGCGTCCGTGTTTTGGTTCCCCCATGTCATCGTACCAAGGCAGCACGGGGAGACGAGCAGATCAGATGTACCCAGCTTGTTTCGCTGCATGTTGGCCTCGTCGTATGGCTTGTAGGTACGGACAGAGGGAGGTGCCGCGGTCCGCACCGCCGAGGACAGAGAGACTGCCGAAGCAAGTGCCGGCGAAAGGAGCACAAAAAGCCACGACATCAGCGCAGCAACTACACGAACGCGTGCAATGTGTCGGGACCTCAGACAGCGAGCTGGTCGCGATCGTCTGGAGACCAGAGCATGAACATTCCACGCATTCCGGGAATTTCCCAGGTGTTCGCTCGAGTTCGCTGTGAAAACGCAAAATGCTGAGAAACCAACCTTAATTGGAAACAAATGGATCGGCAGGAGTCACACTACGAAAAGTTTTGCGTTCCCGTGCATGCAAAGAGGCAAAAAAAGATCCCAATTTTGGACACATTCGAGTGCAACATTCGAGGTCGTGCCCTCTCTTCCTCTCTGGCACTTCGCCAGCTAGACGCGCACCACTCAACCGCGCACGACCAGCTTATTGGCGACGATTATGGGCGCTAGCGCCTCGAGCAGCAGCCTGCATTCGGGCGAAGCCACCTCGAAGTCAAAGACCGAGGAGACGTCACTGCTGCCGAACAAGAACGAACATAAGAAGGACCAAAGAGACGAGCCCAAGGACGAGCCTTGGTTCGCCTGCGACCTTGCGATCATCGGCCCCGGCCTGCTTGTGAGCCTTGCGGACACAGAATTCGCATCTCTAATGGAGGCGGCCAACTCGGGCGCACGGTTCAAGTTCTCGTTCCAAATGGGGCTGCAGCTCCTCCTTATCCCCGTGCTCTTCTTGACTCAAGAGCTGACTGTGCGCTTGGGGGCCCACACGCAGAAAGGCCACGGCGCCTGCATCCGCGAAGTCTACGGCCCCGCAATGAGCTGGTTCTGCTTCTTGATTTTGAGTATCACTTGCATCCTGGCGACAATGACGGAGCTTGCTGGCATCGTCGGGGTGGCCGAAATCTGCGGATTGGACCCCACCATCAGCGTGTGCGTCGCCTCGCTCTTCATGATCATTCTCATCTTCTTCTGCCCGTACCGCGTCGTGGAAAAGGTTGCTGTCATCTTCGGCTCGTTCGAGCTCAGCTTCGTGGTCGCAGCCTTCTTGTCAAGGCCGCGCATGGACAAGTTTTGGCCGGGTTTGTTTAGCTTTGACGTGCCACCCGAGCTTGCCCCCGAGTTTGCCCAGATGGCGGCCGCCAACATTGGCGCGGTCATCGTGCCGTGGATGATCTACTTCCAGCAGTCGGCCGTGGCTGCAAACGGGGTGATGAGCGGCAGGGCAGAGGCCGCAGAGCGTACTGGCACGCTTCTCGGCTCGACCCTGACCCAAATCATCATGGTCGCCACAATGGTCGCCTTCGCCGCCACACGCGATAAGCAGCATGGTCACCTCAACTCGATCGACGACGCGAACGCAATGAACCAGGTGATGATGGAGCTCTTTGGCGACTTGCCCGGGCGGGTGCTGTGCACGCTCGGTATCGTCGGGGGCTCCGTCTGCGCGGCGATCGTCGTCGCTCTCGCAAACTCGTGGGCGCTCGTTGATGCTCTCGGGCCGGACACCACATGCATTGCCGGTGGGGCCAAAGCACCGGCGCTGCCGGGCGCTGGCGTCACTGAGGCGCGGCGGCCCAATCCGATGGACCTATCCGTCTGTGAAGCACCCTTCTTTTACGCCATGTATGCGGCGACGGTTCTCATCGGCTTCATCATCATCATGTCCGGGGTCTCTCAGGAGGATATCAGCGTGGCAGGTCTGCTCACCAATGCCCTCTTCATGCCGCCCACGCTCCTCTTTCTGTGGCTGCTCGCCACGGGCCCCAAGCTGCCCGAGACCACGCGCGTCAAGGGCTTCTACAAGTGGATCACCGCCTTCGCCTTCTGCCTCGCGTGCACGTTCTCGACCATCGAGCTCGTGCTCGGGATGACGGATACCCCTGGCTCCGGACTAGCGGCCGCTCGGGCGCGAAAACGATCCCATCGCTCGCATGTGGTGTTAGGCTCCAGTATTAGCAACGTCGAGACTCGCGCGTCAAAGCCGCACATCATCATCATGCTGGCCGACGACCTCGGCTACGCCAACGTAGGCTGGAACAACGCCGCAGTGCACACGCCCCAGCTGAACGCCCTTGTAGCCGACGGAGTTCGACTCGAGCGCCATTACGTGTACCAGTTTTGCAGCCCCTCGCGCGCCTCTCTCATGACGGGCCGTTACCCGATCCACGTGCAGGAGCGGATGGGTCCGTTCTGGAGCACGTACACGGGTCCACCGACCAACATGACGCTGCTGCCTGCCAAGCTGCGTGAGGCGCAGTACCGCGTACACCACGTGGGCAAGTGGCACCTCGGGGCCTACAGCAACGCGTCCATACCGGTAGGGCGCGGCTTCGAAACTTCCTTCGGCTTCCTCGACGGCATGCAAGACCACTGGAACCACCGGATGCAAGGGTGCAACTCCTCAGGCATGGAAGACCCGCAGGGCGACTCGGCCGACTTGCCGGGCACGCAATGGGAGTGCTGGGGCAACGCGCTGCCGCTTGAGAGCTGCGACGAGCTCTCATGCTACGCCAACCTGAGCGTGCGCTTCGATCGTGACCTGTGGCGGGACAGAGCGCCCGCTACGGCGCTCGATGGCGTCTTCTCTCAGGATATGTACGAGGCAGAGGCGCGCAATCTGATCGCGTCGCACGATCTCGCGTCGCCTCTCTTCTTGTATCTTGCCTTCCAGCTCGTCCATGGGCCCATTCAAACTCCGAAGCGCTTCGTCAACCTGTACGATGCCGCGACGCACCCCTTCCTCGGGCTTCGCAAGGTGTGGGGATTCGTGACGGCGCTCGATGAGTCCATTGGACGGATCGTCGGCGCTCTCAAGGTAACTGCCAAAGTTGGCCACGGATGGCCTCAGATAGCCATAAGCCTCGGATGATAACCACCGATCGCCTCTGATTACCACCGATCGCCTCTGATGGCCACTGATCGGACGGATGGTCGGCGCACTGCAGGCGCGCCCCTCAATGTGGGAGAACTCTGTGCTCATCTTCAGCGCGGACAACGGCGGACCTCTCGAGACCATGACCAACTACCCGCTCCGAGGGGGCAAGTTCAGCGACTTCGAAGGCGGCATCCGCTCAGCGGCCTTTGTGAGCGGAGGCTACTTGCCCGCAGCGATGCGCGGCAGCACGCTCGACGGATACGCCATGCTTGCGGACTGGTACGTGACCATTTGCGGACTGGCGAGTGTGGATCCAACCGACGAGCGCGCAGCGGCAGCTGGGCTACCCCCCGTTGATGGACTCGATCTATGGCCCATGCTCAGCGGCGCGAATCGGACCAGCCCTCGCACCGAGCTGCCCATCTCGTCGGCGACGCTCATCGTGGGAGACTGGAAGCTGATGACTGGCACGCAGGGTTATAACACATGGAGCCCGCCCGTCGGATGGCCTGCGGATTATTATTGCGACGACCGCAACGCGTCGGCGAAGCTCGAGTGTGGCGAGGGCGGCTGCCTCTTCAACGTGCGTCTTGACCCGAGCGAGAGGCACGACTTGGCGACCAAGAACGCCTCCGTGCTCGAGGCGATGCAGAAGCGGCTCGAGGCGATGCGAGCCACCGTGTGGCACAACTGCGACCCGCCATCCAAGTGCGCGTACGTCGACCCGAACGACTACTGTGCCAACACCCACAGCCAGTGGGGGGATGCATATGGGCCCTACTGGCGCGGGGGGGGGCTTCACCCGTTCAGCGGGAACTACAGCTTGGACCCCACTGGCCGGCGACTTGCACTCTCTGCACGGGTGGAATCCTCTCGTCTAGGGGAGTTGGGGTAGACCGCCTCTGTCCTGAGTCAGAAACGTCGTAACCCCGGGTTCACTTTCACAGCTTTCATTCACACCTCCGGAGAAAACACGGAGGCACAAAATGGTGGGCTGGCTCTACCCTTGCGGCGCTGATTGCGACATCGCGGTGGTCGTGTTCGACAAGGACGGGACGTTGCTCGACTTCAATGCAACGTGGCTGCCCGCCTTCCGTGAGGCCGCCGAGCGCGTTGCGCTCGAAGCGGGCGAGAAGGATCTCGCGCCCGCTCTGCTCAAAGCGGGAGGGTGGCTCGAGGAGGCAGAGGGACCGCGCATCACGCCCGATGGCCTCTTCCATCACGCGACCAACCTAGAAATCGCTCAGGCCTGGATCGATACGCAGCCGATTGTGGCCAACCACTTTGCCAACGACGTGACGGCGCTGATGACTCTGCTCGAGTCCACGCTGAAAGAGTGCACGGTCCGCGATGCGGCGCCGCTCGGGCCGGCGGAGGACGTGCTGCGGGAATTGCGCGCGGCTGGCCTGCACCTCGCCGTCGTCACGAATGATTCGGAAGCCATCGCACGTGCGCAGCTAGCGCGGCTCGGATGGACCGACTACTTTGGCTCCATCATCGGCTTCGACTCCGGCTTCGGAGGCAAGCCTGGCGGCGGCGGCATCCGGGCCGCCATCGAGGCTGCGGGTCTCAAACCGCAGCAGGCCATCATGGTGGGCGACTCGGAGTCGGACCTCGTGGCCGGTCAGGTCGCCGGCTGTGCCTTCACCGTCGCGATCCATCCAGATGCCAAGCCCCTGCCCATCGGACTCGCGACCGCCGCGTGCCGCATGCCCAGCATCGCTGGACTGCCGGAGGCGCTTGCGACCGCGGGGCACCGAGCGCTGCGCGCGTCGCGGCGGGCGCCTGACGAGGTCGCTCAGACGCCCTGGCCGAGCGAGGCTGTCGAACTGCCGACACCGGCGGAATGCATGCAAGCCCAGATGGAAGCAAAGGCAGCAGTCGCAGCCGCGGCCGCCGTCGACAAGGCCGTCGTCGCGCTCGTGGATGGCATGCGTGAACCATGAAGTATGTTGCTTCTCGCCCGTCTTAGGCATGTACCGGTCACAGTGCTGTCCTTGCACTGTTCTGTGCATTCATACCGAAACAGAACTTCACAGGTACCAGTAAACTTCTCAAGTCAAGTCAAGTCGACATAAACAACAGACAACCATACAATACGGAAGCCTACAATTGTATGCTCCGGACATGACTTGACATGACTTGACTTGACTTGACTAAACTTCTCCGTGAAGGTCGGCACCATTCGCGCGCCAGCGTTGAGCTCACGGCAATTACTCGTGGTCGGCACACGAAGGACCGGGAAAGGTGACCATGGCCGCTGCTGGATCTGTCGTCATCAGAGATTTTTCCTCCAAGCAGGGGCTTTTCGCCAAAGTCGCCACCGCCAAGGTTTTCGGGGACCTTCCTGCTATGATCCCCAGCCTGCCTGTTGAGCTGAACTTTAAGGCCGCTTCTCAGAGTGACATCCCATCTGGCGCCATCGTTTTTTGTCTGCGTTCAGCGTCGGACGACGACGCTGAGCGCAAAAAACAAGATCTCGAGCGCATGAAACGGTTCTGCGGCCCAGACTACGATTCTCGACTACCACGCGCAGCTCGGCTCAGCGATGGCAGCTCTATCTTTGTGGTGGATTCTTCGAGCGCTGGCGACTTTATCTGCAAGTGGCAGGCGCCGATCGCGCAGGCGCCGCTTTCCATCCAGACACGGCCGACAGCCACTGCAGCATCAGTTCAAGATGACGAGGCTCTGCAACAACTCTCGGAGGCCACACAGAATCCACTCTCCGCGGCGGCAGCTCTGGCGGCAGCGCGCTCGGCGGCGCCGCCGGCTCCGCCGCCGGCGGCGCTCGCCTTGGCCAATGGGCCGCAAGAGTCGTCCGATCCGTTCCGCGTGATCTCCGACTACCTCGCGCAACAGTCTACGCAGTCGGTGCCGATGAAGGCGCACGACACCGTGAGCGGCGACAGAGTACCTCCGCGAGGCGACGACCGGCGCGACGACCGGCGCGACGACCGGCGCGACGACCGGCGCGACGACCGGCGCGACGACCGGCGCGATGAGAGGCGAGATGACCGTGACCGTAGAGACGACCGGAGGCGGGACGACAGGGACGATGACCGGCATCGTCGCGAGAGCGGCGGCAACTCTGGCCGAGACGCAGACCGAAGACGCGACCGCAGCGCGGATCGGGACCGTGACCGCGACCGGCGCGACGACCGCGACCGGCGCGACAGTGACCGGCGCGACAGCGACCGGCGCGACAGCGACCGCGAACGCTGCGACAGCGACCGCGACCGACGCGACGACCGCGACCGGCGCGACGGTGACCGCGACCGACGCGACAGCGACGGCGACCGTGATCGACGAAAACAAGACGGCGGTCACGTCCGTCTCGTCGAAAAGTTCGATCCAACGCCGCTTCCTTCATACGCGCAAGGACTGGACCCCATCGAGGTGGTGGCCCGTGCCTACAATGAAACACGCGAAGAATTGTCGGCAGCGTACAAGTGGCGGCCCCCCGTTTCTGTTGACAAATGTGCGGACTGGCCTACGTGTGAGATGGCCCATTCCACAGACAGGCCTGGAGCGCACGTCATCTTTCGATCGCCGGTTGTGAATGTTCGCGCACTGGAGTCGTGCGAGCTCGCTGGGAATGTGTATCTTCGGAAGGTGCTCGTCAATAAGCGCATGAGAGCCATCAAGGAGGGTGACTTGGTCACTGGCCGGATGGTACTCAACGGAGACCCGAAGATTCCGTACAAGTGGATGGTGATCCATGTGCTGAAGACAAACATTGGCATGCGACTCGCAGATGAGTGGAATGCGCATCACGAAGCGGAGGTGCACATGTCCTTGAAGCGCAGTTGCGAGGCTTTGTTGGACGACGACGAGGACCATGGCCAAGGGGCGATGGGCAAGGTCGCGCGCGACGATGGAAATACTGACGACGTGAGCCCGGGGGGGTCCGGTGGGGATCGAAGAGTCAATCTCAAAGTCAATCTCGACGAAGGCCAAATCGTCAATCGCTGCCGCCAGGACGGCGCTCCCATCGGTCGCCCTGGCGAGCGTGGATGGTTCGATGAAAAGACGTATCGAAGTGAGGTGCAGGAGGCGAAGAGGGCGGAGACAATACGCAAGGGCGCCACGCCCAAGCAAGTGGCCGCAGGCCTATTCCTCGGCAGGACGTTCGATGGCGAACACGAAGGGAAGGTGAGCTTCGAAGGCATCGTGACCCATGCGGAAGGGGACTGGGCCATCCTCTCCGAAGCCGTCTTCCTTCATCGCTCGTACATCGCCTCCAAGTGGGGGCACGTGAATCTAGGAGACCACGTCATCGGCTTTCTCGTTCCAGAGGAGCGCGGCGGCTGCAAATGGCGTTGCATACACGTGAAGATGGTCGATAGGGGCGGCCAAGAGAAGGCGAGGCTCGAGCGCGAGGCATACGAACGTGAGGAGGAGCTTCGCATTCACGGCGCAGCCGAGCACATTCGGCCAGTGAACCCGAGGCTCATCCCGGTCATCGTCGGGCGGGCGGGCGCCAACGTCAAAAAGATGCAGGACGACTCCGGTGCCTCCGTGGTCATCGACCGCACTAAAAACTGCGTGGTGGTTCAGGGAACCAAGAGACAGGTCGAAAAGGCCGTGGCCATGCTCGATATGTTCGGTGACGGCTCGAAGATGATCGAAGAAGGTATGTTATTCCAAGGCCAGTCGAAACGCGGCACTGTCATTTCGATTCGCGAGCTGGCTGGCAAAGGCTACATCAAGCCGGATGCCGAGTATGGGCTCGATCATGAATATTGGTTCGAGTTTAAGACGGACCTCAACCCGGACGTCAGACCGGAGCAGGTCCCCGTGGGCACGGCGGTAGAGTTCTGCGAGCTCAAGGACAAGTTCGGCAATTTTCGCGCGGTCTATGTGCGGATGCCGGGCGAACCGATCAAGGGCCGCGGGTTTCCAGGCCTTTTTGCCCAAGCCGAAAAAGAACGCCGCACCCTTGGGTACTGGGGTGATCAAAGAACCGACGTGCCGAAGGCGTATAAGTAGGGGGGCGGAAATTGGGGGGACGGTAGAATCCCCCACCGCAATTGCCAATTCACCTGGGACCGTAGGGTCTAGCTTCAAAGCTTGTAGAATCACGTCAGTTTATAGTTACGCGGCGGACCATGCCGCCGAATCTGGAACATGCGACCTGCATGCGACCGACCGACATGGTCTCCATACTCCAACTCCATGGCCCATCGGGGCTAGCGTCTCAAATAGGACCTCGAATCTCAACAAAACTCAAAAGCTCCGCGTGCCGTGCGCAACACCCCCAACGGGCGTGTGCCACGCACTTCGACCCAGACCCAGCACTCTCCCCTACGCTAAAAACTCGGCGCCCCCAGACGACGAGACGAGCCAGACGCTAGGGACCACCGATCCAGACAAGCGATCCTTGACCTTGTCCCACACGCCACACAGGTTCCCATTTCGGGGGGGACATGCCATAAAGCCGTGTCAGGGACTTAACGAGGTCGGCTGTGTTCACAACTTGGAGGTCGGCTGTGTTTACAGCTTGGAGGTCGGCACGTGCTGCCTTGCGGCCAGGGCAACCGCATCTCGAATGGAGGTTTCAGACGCGGTGCTCTTGTCCGGCCTGGCTGGCATGGGATCGTTCAGAGCGGCCACCAGGGCGGCGACAAAGGTCGGCACCTCCGCTGCGGTGAAAGCGAGCGGAGGCCGAATCTTCAGTACGTTGTCGTGCGGGCCCGTGCAACCGACGAGCACACCACGCCGCCTGAGCCCATTCTTGACCCACGCCGCTCTGGATGGGTCGGGGCGCTTCGACGCCCGATCGGTGACGAGCTCGATGCCGTTGGCGAGGCCGACGCCGCGCACGTCGCCAACGCAGTCAATGTCGGCCGTCGCGCGACGGCACTGCGCCCTCAGCGCCTCGCCTGCCATGACCGTGCGCGCGAGCACGCCCTCATCTTCGAGCACGTCCAGCACCGCGTGGGCGGCGGCGCACGAGACCGGGTTGCCTCCAAAGGTGGAGAAGAAGACGCCCTCTTTCTTCACAAAGTGCTCTGCGATCTCGCGGCGCACCACCACCGCCGCGACCGGATGGCCGTTGCCCATCGGCTTGCCCATCGTGACGATGTCGGGCGCGATCCCGAAGCGCTCGAACGACCACATGTGCGTGCCGATCCGGCCATGGCCGCCCTGCACCTCGTCCGCGCACCAGAGGCCGCCCGCCCGATGCGTCAGCGTGACCAGCGCCTGCACGTCTGCCGGCTCGAGCTGAAGCACTCCGTCGCTCTGCATTACGCCATCAAGGATCGACATGGCGAGCCGCCGTCCCTTGGCCTCGAGACGAGCGATCGCGGCGGAGAAGGCGCCGACGCTCGGGCAAGGGTTGGACAAGCTTGGAGGGGAGCGGTACGCATCGGGAGGCGCCCAACGCTCCACGTGGGCTGGTAGGTGGCCGGCGGAGGCAGCCGTTTCAGGGCTGAGCGCGACAGTCGCCTCGCTGATGCCGTGGTACGCATGCGCAGTGCACAGCGCGCCGGGCGTGCTCGTCGGCCTCGCCCGCGCCGTCCATGCGACGGACATGCGCCACGCGAGGTCGTTCGCTTCGGAGCCGCTGTTGACGAAGAAGACGGTGTCAAGATGAGCGGGAAGACTGGCCTTGAGACGCTCCGCGAGGCTCACCGCCAACGGGTGCAGGTAGCGAAGGTTGGTGTTCGCCTTCCGAGCCTGGCGCGCGATGGCCTGCACCACCCGAGGGTGTGCGTGCCCGACGCTCGGCACGTTGTTGTAGCAGTCGAGGAGCGTCGTCCCGGCTGCATCGACCACCCAGCAGCCGGTGGCGCGCGCGACGACCACCGGCGCGGAGATCGACAGGTAGCTCAACGGCTCGCTGCCGTGCCCGATGGCTGCCTGCCTGCGCGAGATCAACTCGGACGTGCTGCTCGGCATCGCGGCCGGGTCCATTGCCGTCGTCAGGCACGCGGCACGCCCTTCCCTCCCGAGCGCATGCAAGATGCGAAGCTGGCTCTCAACGAGGGGCCGCTCAGCCGCCGAGCGCTCCGCACGCTCCACGGCACAAACGCCATTGCCTTCGCGCTGGCTCGTGATCAGCACCTCAGCGCAGCAGCGCACCATCCACAGGTCCGCAAGCACCAAGAGCTCCTCCTCCTCCAGCGGGCACTCCTGTTGGTACCCGTCCAAAAGCACGCGTGCCATCCGGAGCAGCTCGTGCGCGCCTCGCGCGACATGCGCCGTCCCGAGTGCGCTCAGCATCGTCGCGATGTCCGCCGCCAGCACCGTGAAGCTCATGTCGCCAAAGTCGATGATGCCGCTGATCTGTCGCCGGAGCAGCCCGCCCGCGTCCATCGTGCCGCCAGAGCCGTCCTTGCTGAGCACCATCACGTTGTTCAAGTTGAGGTCGCCGTGAATCACTTGATGGCGCAGCGTGGCGAGGCGTGGGCGCACCTCTTCCTCAAAGGCCCGAAGCACGTCGGCGCACACGGCGCGCAAGCCCTTCTCCGCCGACACGTGCGGAAGTAACGGCGGAAGGAGGGTGGCTGCATGCTGAACATCCCACATGGTCTTGCGCGTGGCACGAGGATGGGTGAAGCTGCGCAGCGCCACGCCGAGGCGGGCACACATCCCTCCCCACTCGCGGAGCAGCGTGTCGTCGAGAGGTCCGTCCGTGGCCTCGAGCGTCACGCCCGGAACGACGTCATAACAGCGGATCCAATGCAGCTTGCCTTCGTGGTGGTACTGGCCACGGTGCCCGTCCCCATCCAGAACACGGTGAGGCAGCGCAATGGCCAGCGTCGGGTCGAACTCCATGGCGTGAAAGGCAGCGGCCGCTTCGAGGTCAAGGATCTCGGGGTCCTCGGCGGCATTCGATACCTTCATGACCGCGAGGGGAACCTTGAGACGTGTGAGCCAATAGACTTGGTCCCGCTCGCATCCAAGCGATCGGGCTTCATCCGCGAAGACGCCAAAGAGTTTGGCCGCTGCCTCCACGGCGTTCTCAGGCCGCAGTGTTGGCAGCGGAGTGTCCATCACAGAGAGTTCCCTCATCACCGCGCGAGTTCGGCGCCCGTCGTGAGCTGTCTCCAACGCGTGCACCATGACCCGAAAAGCGGCGGGACGGACTGACGTTGATGACGGAAATCCAAGCTCCGGAGTTCACAGAACACTGAGGTGTGAACTGAATTGACGGCGCACATTTTCGAGGGTCTCACTCATCACAGAAATTACTTCTCGTCTGTCCTGTGAGAACAAGGAACCTCTCGACTGACTCGACGCTGTGAATACTGCAAGCTCAGACTGCTCCCTCAGAGACCACCGCGACTCCCACCCGAGATCAAATCACAAATGCAAGATGCATCATCTTCATAATCTGTTTTTCGTCGATTCAGCAAATAAAACTATGCATTTTTCGGACACGTAACAGGTGGCACATGTACGCGCGATGCGGGCGCTTGCGCGCTTGACACGGGTGAGCGTTGTAGCCTTTATTCCACGCCTATTCTGGACCTGGGGGGCCGGCGGCGCCCGGGACCCCGGGTGCTGGCTGCCCAGGGTCTGGGTGAGTGACCTAGCCGAGGGCCATTGGCTCCGCGGCAATCGGATGCAGGCGGCCGGCCGGCCCGGGCGGCGTGTTGCGGCGCATACTGCCCGAGGGCGGCCTCGGCGCGGGCGGCAGCTCGCCGAGGGCGAGGTTGGCGGCGGAGCCGAAGCCGCCTTTGGCGGCAGCCTCCGCCTCGGCGACCTTCATCTTGAGCGCCGCGATCTCGCGCCCATGAGATCGTGCCATATCGGTCATCTCCTCCTCGAGGGCAGCCGCGCGCCGCTCCGACTTCTCCGCACGCATCAGCAGTCTCGCCACCTCCTCGGCCTTGGCGCCGCCCAGCACAGCGCCCCCCATCTCGTCCTCATCTCGCCCCGCGAGCTTCTTCTGCGCGTCCTGCAGCTGCATCGTGAGCTCGCGCTCGCGCTCATGGGCGTCGGCCTCGGCGCGCGCGAGCTCAGCGGCGAGCTCTTCGGCGCGCTTCGTCTGCGCCCCCAGCTGCGGCTCCACCTGCTTTAGGCGCTTCGCGTCCTTAAGTGCCGCCGCCATCAGCGCCTCGAGCCGTTGGATAATGAGCTCTTGCTGCTTCGCCGTCGTGCGGTACTTGTGCAGCCGCTTGCCCTCGTCCTGTAGGCGCTGCAGCTCCTGGGCCTGCTCAGTGTGCGCCTCCTTGAGCTTAGCGTACGAGGCGCTCAGCTGCTGCTGCGTGCCCAGCGCGGCCGAGAGCTGCGCCACCTGCGCGTTGAGCTGCTCCATGCGCCGCCGGTCGGCGCGGTACGCGGCGCCGAGCATCCGATGGCGTGCCTGCAGCTGAAGCATGTCGATGTTCTCGACGTTGGTCGCGTCTCCTGCGAGCTGCTCCATGGCACGCTCGCGCTCGTCCACGTGCGTGCGCAGCGCATGCAGTTCGGCCTCGAGCTGCTTGTTCACAGCACGCAGCTCCATCACCTCCTCGCCTGTGCGAGCGGTCGACGCCGTCTTGTTCGCAACGTCGGCCATCAGCAGCTGCACGAGCTCTTGCTGGTGCACCAGCTCACGGCTGAGGTCGTCGCTCGCGCCGCCTGCGGGCGCGGGCGCCCGAGTGGACGGCGGCTGCCGAGGCCGCTGGGAAGCCTGGCGGACGGGCGGCACGGACGGCAGCTCGGGTTCAGAGAACGCCGACGGCTGCTCGAGGCGCATCTTGAGCTTAATCGTGCCGACGGCCGCGCCCGAGCCCGACTGCGTCGGCGGCGAGAGCGTCAGCGTTTGCTCCACCTGGCCACTCTGCACCATCGGCTCGATAACCCGCTGGAGCGCGAGTACGGCTGCGCCGACGACATCCGTCTTGGTTCTGCTGTTGGCGCCAGACGCTGAGGCGTCCGGGTCGGGCAGGACGGCGATTGCCGAGACCTGCAGCGACCACAGGGCTGCGTCCGCGTCTGCCGGCACCTCGAACTCGAACGTGTTCTTGTTGAAGGAGGGCGTCTTCGAAGGCGGGTCTGAGACGGGCGGCTGCACATCCGTGCGCTCCTGGATCTGAGTGCCGTCGTTGCCCACCATCAGCAAGGTCACAAAGTAGCGGCTCGCCTCCACGAAGGCCACCTGCTTGAGCTCAACAACCACCTTGGCTGCCATGCCACCTCACCTGCTCGACGACCAAGCGGCTCCCACGATGGAGGAGGCCGCGGCGGTTAAAGAGGCGTGTGAACCCCTTCACATCCGATTTTTCCACTTTTCTCCACTCCCGTGGCACGTCGCGTGCTTCGCCCTTGGTGAGCAGCCGCACAACTCGGCTCTTTCGGAGGCTCAGAGGCGGCCTTCTTGGCGGCTGCGGCGGCTATGGCGGGCATGTGGCCGCCCCATGCACCCTGTTTTGCTCGTGCGCCCTCGCAAAGTGGCGAAGGGGGCACTAGGGTGGCGGCGACGGCGCCGACGGCACTCTGCTGAGCTTGTGTTGGGGTTGGTATCTTCGGGGGCCGCGCACTGACCGCGCTTGCCCTCTCTCAATTGTAGGTACGCCAAGATGGGTTACATCAAGGTGCTGAAGAACAATGCTTATTGCAAGCGGTTCCAGGTCAAGTACCGCCGCAGGCGCGAGGGCAAAACTGACTACCAGGCCCGCCGCCGCCTTGTCATCATGGACAAGAACAAGTATGGGTCGACCAAGTACCGCCTTTGCGTGCGCTTCACGTCAAAGGACATCATCTGCCAGGTCATCCAGCCCAAGATTGTGGGCGACCACACCGTCTGCGCTGCCTATGCGCACGAGCTGCCCAAGTTCGGCATCGAGGTCGGCCTGACCAACTACGCCGCTGCCTACGCGACGGGTCTGCTCTGCGCGCGCCGACTGCTCAAGAAGATGGGCATGGATGAGGCATACGAGGGCAAGGCGGAGCCCGATGGCGAGATGTACCTCGTTGAGCAGGAGGGCGATGCGCGCCCCTTCACGTGCGTGCTCGATGTTGGCCTTGTGCGCACGACGACGGGCAACCGCGTCTTCGGCGCGCTCAAGGGCGCCGTGGACGGCGGCCTGAACATCCCGCACTCGGAGAAGCGCTTCCCGGGCTACGACCGCGAGGGCAAGGAGTACGATCCAGAGACGCACAAGAAGTACATCTTCGGAGGCCACGTGCAGGAGTACATGGAGCTGCTCGAGGAGGAGGATCCCGAGCGCTACCAGTCCCAGTTCGCCAAGTACATCGAGAAGGAGCTGGAGTCGGACACTCTTGAGGACATGTACAAGTCGGCGCACGAGAAGATCCGCGAGGATCCGGAGTACACGAAGACCGAGAAGGGCGACTACAGCGACAAGGACTTTGGCCGCACGCCCCGCAGGACGCTGGAGGAGCGCAAGGCCGCGGTCGCCGCCAAGAAGGCCGCGATGTTCGCCGCGCTCAGCGCCGGCGACGACGACGACGACGAGGAGGAGGAGGACGAGGATGAGTAGACTGGCGCGTAGGCGCTGCGACTGTGGAGGGATGGCATGGGGACGAGAGGGCATGCTATGTCAGTTTGAGAGCAGAGGGAGGGAAGGCGGAAGCGGGTGGTCGCGGCCGCTGCGCCGGTGTCCGCACCTTTCTATCCGTCGTCGGGGCAGCTTAGCAGCTAGGCAGCATCTGTCTGCGTGCCTGTCTTTTGAACGCTCTTGCGTGATGATCTTATATGATGAACGCCCAATGGAGATGAACGCCGGCGTGGTCTTCCGGGGCACGGGAGGCCGTTTCCCGGCTGTACCTGTAGAGTTTCACGTCAACTTTGAGATTTGAGTGATTCCAACGTTAAGGAAGCGTTAATTTTTTTCCTTAACTGTGTCTTCATGTTTGATGTTATCATAATGATGAAAGCGCTTGTTGATGCGTCGTGTACGTGTTGATAAACGTTAAAAAAACACTGTTTTGCGACTTTTGCTTGTCAAAAAGCAGCGAAGAAGTCAGGAAGAGTCAACAATCTTACCAAAAAGGATGTCTTACCAAAAATGGGTCATACGTTCAGCCTGTCTCGAGTCCATCTGTCAGCACAACCTGTACTTATTGTCAGGCTTGTGCGGTTGTGGCTGCATAGATTGCGTAGATTGCGGTGGCGCAGCAGGAATAGATTGCGTTGAGGGCTGCAGTTGATGTGGTGTGCGGGACTGCTGACTAAACTGAACTGACTGACATTAGTAACTTACTGATGCACAACGAAACTGACGAATCTGACTGCTGATGAAAGAGACGCCGTGCAATGGCAAGCTCTTAAATCATCAGTCAGAATGGCGTCCACCCGCACGACGTACTTGCTGCACTCATTATCATTGTTGGTTGTGCTACATCACGCAGATGCTAGGTTTCCCATGGCCATGCCATTTGTGCGCATCGGCGCGCACCAGCCGCTATCCACTGTTGCCGCGTCATCAAAGAGCAGGACTCCTTCGCCATCTTTGTTTGCATCAAGGCGGTTTTTCCTCTCGGCGCTCCCAGCAGCGTCGTACGCCACTCTGGGAGGCGTGGGACATCTGGTCCAAACTGTTGTCCTCGCATGGAAGGGCGTGCTCTTACTCGCGGGCCGCATCGGTTTCCCGATGCTCCGCACATTGGTCCCAGTCCTCTTTATACGCTTCAGCTCGGGCATCTTCAAGAGGCTCGGTGTAACGCAGGCGCCGTCGTGGATCACTGCACTTGCCAAAGATGCTGCAGACGCTGTCGGAGTCTCGCCGCCGGTGCACGTCTTCCTCATCCCGGGAACCAAGGAGCCGAACGCCTTTGCAACCGGATTTACGGACAACGATATGTCTATCGCAGTGACGCAAGGGTTGGTGGATGTCCTAGACAAGAATGAGATTCGTGCTGTGCTTGCTCATGAAATGGGACATTTGCAGCACCATGATGTCCAGCACAACATGCACATCGCCATAGCTGCAGCTGGCCTCGGTAGTGTCTACGAGGCGGGTCACATGCTGCTCGATGCAGGCCGCCGCAAGGGCAGGAAGAAGAGGAGCGAGAACGGCGACGGCGCAGGGCTCGCAATGGCGCTCATGACGGCAGGGCCTGGTACCCAGGCTATGACCCACTTGCTGCGCCTCTTTGCGAGCCGCTCGGCCGAACTTCGGGCGGACGAAGCCGCTGCCAGAGCATTCGGGGCCCAGACACTCATCAACGCGCTTCAGAAGATTTATTGTGGGGGAGCAATGATCTCCGACGGCAGTATAGCGAGCTCGGCACCCGCGCGTAGCGCGCCAGCGACCTGGATGCACCTAGTGCGAAATGGAGTTGTCAGGATAGCCGGGCTGCTCCGCACGCACCCAACGCTGGAGGAGCGAGTGTCGGCCCTGAGCCACTTGGCAATCTGACTTTACGTAACGATGAATTTTCTAGAATGAGTCTACGCCACTACGGCTCAGTCGAAAAGACTGAGATTGTGAGAACTCGAGAGGTCCAGTCTCGTGACCGGACCGGCCTCCCGTCTTACAGAAAAAACTACTTACCGAGTATCCGATCGACTAAACCCTATGACGGGAGGCCGGTCGCGAGCCTCGAGTTCTCAGTCCAGGAGGGGCGTGGCCCCGGGTCTGGCTGCTCGCCATCCTGGACTGAGAACTCGAGCTCTCAGTCAGGGCGTGGCCCGCCAGGGCCTGGCTGCTCGCCATCCTGCTCGGCCGCGCGCAACTCCATCAACTCGGCCCCCTCCTCGGCCGCGCGGAGCTCCGCCATGCGCTTCCTTGCCATGTGTCCGACGACGGCGTCCCCCAGTTGAGGATGCTGCGTGAGCATGCGAGCGAGGCTCGCCCCTTGCTCGGGCTGGAGCGTCTCCATGAGCGCCGCGAGGTGCCCAGCAAGAGACGGCAGCTCTGACGGCGCGTCCCACAGCGTCGATTCGTACGAGTCACCGCAACGACTCGCTGCGGACGGCGGCGGCGGCGGCGGCGCGCGCCTCACCGCTGCCTGCACGGTACTGGGCAGAGCACCACCATACAAGGGGGCAGCCCCCGCATGAGCCCCCGCATGGCGGGAGGCTGGCGGGCGGAGCTGCTGCGCGGAGGTGCTGAGGAGCTGGAGCGCCGTGCCGAGCGCCCGCGCCAGCGCCGAGAGGCTCGCCACGTCCGCAGCGGGCAGCCTAGGGAGCGTCGTCGCGGGCACCACGACGAGGAGCAGCGCGACCACAGCCGGAGGGGTCGCGGTGGCGCAGTGGCCGGCTGGCGCGTGCGCGCGGACGCTCGGCACGGCGCTCGGCGGTCTGTGATGGATTGGGACGAGGAGTAACGCATCGTGCAGCACCTCGAGCCCGATGAGCTCTGCCACACGGCGATGGACGGCGCGGCGCGCGAAGCCATCAGAGAGGCTCGGCACGACGCCGAGCGCTCCACTCGTGAACGCGTCGCCCAACACGCCGCTGCCGTCGCTCGCGGCGCCGGGAATCGGGATGATCCGTGCCAGCTGCGCCGCGCCGGAGCGGCCGCCGGCGCCGAGGAGAGCGAGCGCCTTGGCGCCGCCAGCGCCGCCGACGGCAGCGCCGCCGCGTCCGCCTTGTCCTGGGTCCAATGCCTCGTGCTCGAGGGCAGAGATCGGGTTGTACAAGGAGACGGACTGACCGTCCGCGCCGCGCAGCAGCAGGCGCATCGTACGGAACGCATGGGCAAAGGCAGCCGAGCTCGCGATCTCGTCGAGCTGCTTCGCCAGCGCCTCGACGCTCGCAGCGGCCGGCGGCTCGAGCAGCGACATGCTCAGTACGGCGCGCGCCTCGGCGAGCTCGGCCGCTTCAAAGGCCACTCCGGGCGCCATGTCGGGCGCTCCGTGCTGGCCCTCGGCCGCCCAACTCGGCGCGCCCGCGGCCGCGCCCTCGGCCGCGTGCATCGGCGCACCGCCCTCCACCGAGAAGCCGAGCGCCGTCGCGAGCACCATCCACTGCGTCACGAGGGACGTTGGCGTGCCCGCCACGGCGCTCAGGTCGCGCGCCGTCGCGGGCGCGGGCGCGGTCGGCGGCTCATCCAAATCGGGAGGATTCGTCACCCAGGCACTCGGCCTCGCCGGCGCGGGTGCGGGCGCGGCCGCCGTGTGCGCGCCCGCGGCGGCGCTCGCGGCGCCCAGTCGAGCATCCATCCAGATCGCCTCGATGAGCGCCTCAATGTCGAGCGCCTCAATGGCCGCGGGCAACACTCCAGAGCTCAACAGACCCATATTAGGAAATTGGCCCACGCCGGCTTTGCCAGTGTGCCTCGGTGTCCCTCCACTGGGCGCTGTGGGGTTCCCGAGCGGCGCCGTCCCGAGCGGCGCCGTCCCGAGCGGCGCCGTCGGAGCCGCCAGCGTACCAGCGGGAGCACAAAGCGCTGTATTGAGCGCTGGAGGCTCTCGCGCGGCCTTGGGCGCCGCCTTGGGCGCGGGCGCCGACGAGGGGCGCACTGCCAAGCGGGGCGTGGGCGGCCCCGTGGGCGCCGTCGTGGGCGCGACCGGCGCATGCCGTGCGCTACTAGCGGATGATGGACGTGCCACGTGAGGGCTCGCCGTCGGAGGCGCCGTCTTGGGCGTCGTCAGCTCGGCGCCCATGTGCGCCTGCCGGCGCAGCTGACCGGCAAGCTCCGCACGCAGCTTGATCGCCGCCATCGCGCTGTACGCGCGCGCCACGACCCAGCTGGCCTCGTGCACGAGCAGCGCTCGCAACGACGCGACGTCCGCCTCCGAGGGTCCCACAGGACTGTTGGGACGTTGAGATTGCTCCCGAGATTGCTCCCGAGATTGCTCCCGAGATTGCTCCCAGCTCGAGACCCCCGAGGGCCCGCGGGCTTGTTGCGCCGGGGGCCACGGCAGGCCCACGGCGCTCGTCGCCTCGGTCGAAATCTCGGTCGAAATCTCCTGGGCCGCCAGCGCTGCGTGCAACACCGCCCCACTCGCCTCGACGGCACGTCGCCATGCGCTCATCGAAGTAGCCATGTGCCGGTTCACCTCAGCGCGCAAGGGCTCCGGCTTGGGCAACGGCGCCGCCTCGCCCTCGTCGCGCGCCGCGGCGCGCGCCGTAGCCAGTCGGAGCGATGCGGCCGCCATGGACGCAGCACCCGTCCGCAGCGCCTGGAGCAGCTCTCTCTCGTACTCGTCCGTCGCCATCGCGCAGAGCGTGCACGCGCGCGCGGCGCTCGGATGCTCCTTCGAAACGGGCGTCGTCCATATGACGCTCTCGATGCGCTGCCGGGCCGCCGCGGCGATCGCAACGAGTTGCACGTCCGTGCGACTCACAGGTTCACCTGCGGCTTCGGCAGTCAAGGTAATCGAGCCAACGGTAGAGCACGAGCGGCGAGCGCTTGCAGGCCGCCGCGCTTGTAAATCGAGCGCAAATTCCGATGGAGGTAACGCGTTCGTGTAGAGATGCCCTGCAACGCTCTGGTGAGCAAAGCCCCCGCCGACCGCCTCCCGCCTTCCACTCGCAGGCCGCAAGCCGCGCGGTCCAGCATGCTGATGGAATGTGTCAGCCTGCAGCAGCACGTGCTTCGCTGGCGGCGGTGGTTCAACCGTGGCGCCCTGGACCAAAAATGAATGCAGCTTGTGACGGTGCGCTGCGAGAGCCAGAGGAGCAGACGACATGAAGACACGAAACTTGTAACGAAACCGTCCTTCCAAACTTACACCGCGCCGACGAGGGCGGGAGACCATGCTTCCCGCTCACCTGCGGACAGGGCGCCCGAGAGACTGATGCGATGGGGGAGTTTCTGACAGCCCCCGATGAATGCGTTCCCAGGAAACGACCGTCTCGCATGCGCGTCTCGTCTCTCGAGACCAACGAGCAAGCTCGAGACGCGGCCCCGTTCTCGCCACTCAAAAACTGGAAACTTGATCTTTTTATAAAAACCGTTTAATGATACACATGATGGGCTGCTCAGCGCGAGGGGTTTCAACCCCTTCACCGGTCCTGAGCTCCTGCCTGCAGTGCAGAACTAGCGTCCAGGTTGCCTCCGCGGTCCGCTGCCCTCCACTGCCCAGTGCAAGCAGTTGGTGAAAGGCGGCATCATTCTGCTGGACGGGCTAGCTACAGCATGTACACGAGCAGCCATTGTGGTCGGGCGCCCATGGACAGGCCTCATCATAGATACGGCCTCACAAGCACCGGCCGTCCAAGTGAGACGAGCCTGTGAAGACTGTGATTGGCGTCGTCCAGTGACCATGTTTGCCTCGTGGCGAGTCTATGCAAGCTCCGAGAGAACCTGGCCGGGAAACTCACCCTTGCCAGCTGGATTCCAGTATTTGATCAGCATGCCCGTCTCATCGATCAGTGCGGCGATGCGAGCAGCCTTACCTGCTGAAGAGTCCGCAGCAGCACCATAAGCAACGGCCACGGCGAGCGTCGTGTCGCAGAGGAGCGGATACGTGAAGCCCTGCTCTTCAGCGAACTTTTTGTTTAGCGTCACATCGTCGTTGGAGCAGCCGACGATGGCCACATTCTTGGCCTCAAACTCCGGGAGCGCTGCCTGGAAAGCGTTCCCTTCCGCAGTTCATCCTCCGGTGCATGCGCGCGGGTAGAACCAGATCAACAACTTCTTGCCAGCATAGTCAGCGAGCTTCAAAGTTGCGCCAGTGTGGCTTTGGCACTCAAAAGTTGGGGCCGCCGAGCCGATCGCAATTGCCATCAGAACCGCGGCCGTCGGCACACCGAGAGAGGAGTGGCCGCGCGAGGAGTTCTCACGTGAATGACTGTGTGATTGCATTAATTAAATTTCGGACGAAACTCTCGGCTTTTTTCCTAACAATTCACGCCGACACCGGAGATCGCGCGTGCACCGCGCGCCGCTGCATCGTCCCTGCCCCGCCTTCGCTCAAGGGAGGCCTCGGTCCGGCGGCCGCTGCAGCGGCGTGTCCATAGGAGACTCCCGCTACTCCTTCGTGCACACGGACAGCCTGAGACTTTGCCATCGTACTCCACGAGGAGTTGCTCTCAATGTACTTGTTGCCCTCCGCGTAGAGCCGATCGAGGCTTGGCCCTGGTCCACCCAACTCAGAGAGTTCTCCAAAGGACGGGAATCGCAGCACCGCCTTCATGCCGACCTCGTCGATGGTGCACACGGGTACGAATAGAAAAGGGTCGAGCCGAGTATTGTTACCAGTGTTGATGAAGAGCTCGGCCGTCACGTTCCACGTCACGCCGTTCGGGTACTTGGGCGTGCTCGTACTGGAGGTGCTCATCGCCAGCGTACCAAAAGTGTTTGACAGGCCTTGCATGCCAGGCGCCGTGCAGTCGTACATCGGGTCTGGCTCGACGGCTGGCTCTGCCATGCAATACGCCATATCGGGTGGCTGTGGTTCGAGAATGGCACACTTGCTTGTCGTGTGCGTGTATTGGTACACGGAACTCACGGATGGGTCGCCGTTCGTGCCAAACTGCACAATCTTCAGACGCTCGGAGAAGATGACGCGCAAGAAGAAGTTGTCATCGTAATATCCCAGGCGAGCGAGGTTCCAGATGCGGTCCACCCACACTGGTGCGCGTGCACGCTCGCACGTTGCGGAGAATGGGCCGTACGTGGTTTCCCATCGCAGTGTGAAGACCGCCGGTGAGCGCTGTTGCATCTCATAGCAGCATGGGTCGCGCAGCGCGTCCTTGGGGGTATTTGCTTGGTGCGTCTTCGGCACAAATGGTGAACGTAAGCTCCAAGTCGTCGCGATGATGAGCAAGGAGAGGACGAAGACGGCCTTGACGCTCGACATAGTTTGCCGAATCTTACCACCAGGAATCCATCCGTTTTCAAGTTTAGAAAAGCGTGGAACAAACTCGTGTGCCATGCTGTCCACATCCCACACAACCTTGTATGCTACAGTCTAAGCGCGCCTCATCTCAATTCCGAACTCGTTTCGTCATCGTCGGGCTTCGTCATCGTCAAAAGCTTGGCGCACTTCGGCACGCTCATCTCGCCGATCGGCCTACGCCTGCCTGCGCGATCATGATGCATGGCCAGTGCACATCGCCCAAAATCTACCCGACAGCTGCCATGGTCTTCGACGAATCGGACATGGAGAGCCTCGATCGCATATCGGCCGACCATCTGCAGGCGGCACAAACTGCGACCCTTCGCCAGCGGGTCATGGAGCAAAATGCGGCACTTAACGACATGTCTGTTGAGCAGTTCATGTGCGCCACGGATTCTATGCCGTGCAGATACTTCAAGTACACGTACCCTCAGGAAGATGCTTTCGATGAAACCCTCGCTTCACGCAATCAAGATCGTATCGAGCAGGATTACATGCAAGCAGTTCGGACAGCCACGGCGACGCTGAATTCCCTCGAGGCTAAAGCAGCATCAGCGGGTCAGACCGTTGACGAGTACATGTGCGAGCACGGACTGTTGACGGACACGCACCTGGCGCCCTGGGCAAGATGAACTTCGGTGCTTCTCTCGTTTTTACCATGTCTTGGAGAAGGGAGTAGGAATACAGGCTGGACGCCGTGCCGCGCGCGGGTGCTCGATGCGCTTCCGTCCAAGGTGCTCGTGCTGCGCAGCGGCCGCCCCACGGAGCCGTGCGTCGCACCGACCGGCGAGCTTGCCGACCGCGTCGAGCGGGTACTCGCCCGAAGGGCGACAAGGACACGCGGTGCCCCGCCCTACATTGTATTAGGAACGCCGCTTCGCGTGCCATGCTTGCGCAACTCCACCTGGAGTCTGTGCTGTGTACTTGGCTGTGTAACGGTATGCACGTGCGATGTGCCATCGTGAGTCGCTCACGACACGAGCTCGGGTTTCGTCACCTTCTTTTGCAAGTTTTCCAGAAACTGAAACGAACGTCTTCCACGGGATGACCTTGCAGTCGGCTCGGCTGCATCGGCATCCTATTGCACCCCGTCGCGACTTCGGTCGATGATACCTCGGCCGCCCGTAGGTCCACCGCCGGAAAGATTGATAGTGGGACCGGCACTATCCATATTAGATGGCGAATTCTACAAGCGGCGGATACTCAATGGCGTGGACAGCAGCGTGATCCCGCCACGCCGACGGCGGAAGCTTCTGCTGAAAGGTCCGGTGCGCATGCAGGTGCATCTGGCACATTTGGAGCCGCTCGCCACTGATTCGACCACGCAGCTGCCGCCGGTTCAGCCGCCGAGGCCGATGACAGTTTCTGGCTCAACTCCTCGTCTCCACCGCAAGCTACACCGCCACCGGCCTCGCTGGTGGGTGCGCGACGTGCCCTACGGCGATGAGGCCGCGGGCGCCTCACTGCTCTCAGGGTCCGAATTCTCGCAGGTGGCGGTCGACTCTTTCTATGGTGGCAGTGAGACCATGGAGGACGAGTACCTCGATCCATTGGACGGCGGGCCGTCGAACACGACGAACACGACAAACATGACGAACACCACGCTCGGGAGCGGGCGCGGCAGCCTGAACCAGCGGCCCGCGCGAGTCATCAAGCTGCCAGCGAGCTACACGACCGTCTTCGACGGCCCGATCTACGCGAGCCGCCGGCTGATGACCAACGCGGAGCGACTGCAGTACTTGCTCACCGGAGTGCAACCGCCGGCCGCGCCGCAGCTGCAGCCGCTGCCGCCGCCGCCGCCCGTGCGTGTGGCCATGGAGGCGGCCGTCGAGGCGGCCGCGCTGCGCCAGCGTCTCTCGGAGCGCATCGAGGTTCGCGAGAGCCTCGTCGCTCAGCTGCGCATGCTTCTGCCTCTGCCCGAGGGGCCTGAGGCACGCGATGCGGCGACGCAGCGCTGGTTGCGCGACGACGTGGCGCTCAACGGCGTTCGGCTGCGTCTCGCCTCACTGCTACGCGCCCTCCGCTCCGAGTCGGTCGCCATCTGTACCGGTATCGCCGAGTGGCGAGCGGCGATGCGACGCGGCTCGGCGGAGCTGCAACTCCTTCCTGCGCGCGAACTCCCCTTTTGTTGGCAGGGCGTCTCGTACCTGCTCAAGATGACGACCGACCTCGCCGTGCTCCCGCTGCCCCTACAACTCAACCCTCTGCTGCTCGGCTGGTTCGGGGAGCAGGTCCCGTGGCTCTTTAGCTCGGTGCACTCGCTCCAGGCGCTGCCCTTCGGACGGGCGGCGACGGAGCTCGCTTCGCTCTTCGACCCGCCACCCGACTCCGATCCCGAGTACCTCTCCGCGGTGCAGGCCGCCCAGCATATGTTGCTGGAGGAGTGCCAGCGCTGCTCGCTCACGAGCTCGAGCAGCAGCCTCGCACGCGCCGCAGCAGAGAGGGCGAAGCACGGACGGCTATCCAGCCGATGGCAGTGGGCGGCGCTTCAGGTCATCCTGTACGGGGGCGAGTGCTACTCGAAGCTGCTGCGCTACCAGCAGAGTTGTGTCGAGGCGCTGCACCTCACGGCGGCGTGCGAGCTCGTGCAGCGCGCGTACCGCAACCGGCTCGCGCGCAAGATGGTGCGCGTGCAGCGCGCGCTCGTGCAGCGCCACCGCAAGGAAATCGAGCAAAAGCAGCTGTTCGCCGTCATCAAAGTCCAGGCGATCGCGCGCGGCTTCTTCCTTCGCACCGCAAGCCAGCTGGTCATCGACGAGAAGTTTGCAGCGGAGCAGATTGCGGCTCTCACGAGCGGCGGCGGCGGCGGCGGCGACGGCGGCGGCATCATCGGTGATGATGGCCCACATCCCAACGGGCGCATAAGCCCCACTCGTAAGCCCACTGAGCGCCAGGCGCGGATTGCGAGCGAGTTGGAGGCGAATCGGGAGAGGCGCGACACTCGCCAGCGACAAATGACCGAGCGCCAGGCGCGGATTGCGAGCGAGTTGGTGGCGAATCGGGAGAGGCGCGACACTCGCCGGCGACAACAGGCCGCCACAGGCGTGATCCAGCGCAAAGCCCGCGTCACGACTGCGCGGATGGAGGTGAAACGACAACGTCGCGAGCGCGAGGAGCTCAAGGCGAGGGCCCATGAGCACCTCGAGCGCTTGCCAGCACGCGTCGCAATGGCAGTGCGTGGCCTCCTCGGACGGAAGCGCGAGCTGCGTCAGGTGCTCTGGCGGGCCTTCACGCACGCGAGCGAGGCGAGCAGCAACCGGCCGAGCCTCGTCATGCCCGAAACGGCGCTCCAAGGGAGGGGTTCGTCAGGGGACGCTGTGAACGTGAACCGGCCGAGCCTCGTCACGCCCGATACGGCGCTCCTAGGGAGGGGTTCGTCAGGGGACGCTGTGAACGTGAACGCTGAGGACGGGGAGGAGGAGGCGGACGAGGATGACAAGGACGATCCGGATGGTACCATTCATGCGCCGCTGCTGTCGCGGCTGCTCCCAGCCGCGTGCGCCGCGGACGAGAAGCAGCGAGGGCTGGGGATCAAGATTGCCAACCGGGCTGCGGCCAGCCTCGAGGCGGCCATCGCCGGTGGGGCTGCCGGAGCTGCGCGCGGTGCCCACTCCGGCGCGTGGAGCGAGGTGGTCGTTCGTGCGACTGACGAGGCAGCGGCGGCCGCAGCGAGCATGGCCTCCCCAGCTGACGACTCCTACTGGCGCGCAAGGCCCGAGAGGATCGCCTTGGGCGGGCGGCTCTCACAGGTCGATGTGCTGACGATGCTCCGGGGTGCGCGAGTGGCAAGGGAGCGCGCAGCCCTCGCCGCCGCCCGATCCGAAATCGAAGCGGCCATGTGGGAGGCTGTGCACGAGGACGTGCCCACAGCCGAGGCCGCCGCGGCCGCGGCCGAGAAGGCAAAGGAAGCGGTGCAAGCGGCCACTGCCGCTGCGGCCGAAGTGGAGGTGAAGATCCATGCCGAGGTTGCGTTGGGCAATGAGACGGCCGGCATCAGTGCGGCGGAGCTCGGCGAGAGGGTCGCACTCAGCCGCGGCGCCGTCAGCGCTCTACAGGCGGCGAGAGCCTGGGGCGTCCTGCCGGCCTATGCTCTGAACGTGCAGCTCGCGGCATGTGAGCAAGCGGTGGCGGAGCTCGAGGCGCAGGTGGAGCTCGCAGAGGCAGAAGACAGCCTTGCATCGCAGCGCGCGAGCGCCGCTCGGCGCGTCGCCGCCGCGGAGGGAGCGGCGAGCGCGGCCGTCGCGGCCGTGGCCCTCGTGCGCGCAGCCACCGCGAGCGCCGCACAAGGAGACTCCGGCGCGTCGAGCATGGTCAGCAAGGCTGCGAAGGACGCGGCGGCGGCGGCGACGGCGTTTTCGAAGTCAGTGGGTGCGGTCCTCCACTCGATAGACACCTGGAGTGAGGCGATCCGCAAGCTTGGCTGGCGTGGCTTGGACATCACTTGCGACCTTGATGAGTGGCTCACCGCCGAAGGCTCGGTGCGCACCTGGCGCGCCATACACTGCACGGCGTGGGAGTCGCTTGACCGGCGACTGGCGGCACGGCGCTGCCGGCTCCAGCGCGTGCTGCTCAGTCTGAAGCCCGCAGAGCGTCGCGCGGCAAAGGCGTGCCATCTTCTCAGCTTGGAGCTCGACGCGGCGAGGCAACTCGCAAATGAGTTGCGCACGATGCCTGTGCATGCGACGACCCACGTAGATGGCACCATCAAGCTCTTCCTGCGTCGGCCTCCAGAGCTGTCCAAACATGAGTCACCATCGTGGCGACGCTCGGTGACTGCCGTCTCCCCCCTCGTCGCGCCCGGCGTGGCCTCCTCGGCCGCCGATATGCTCTCCATGGTGCTCACCGAGGCGCGCGCTGCGCCAAACCACAGTCCGCGAGGCACGAGGCGCACTACCTGGGTTGGTAGCTCGGACAGGGAGGGTAATGCCCCCGCCGCTAGCTTGGACAGGGGGGGCATCCCCTCCCCCTTTGGGCGGCGCCTCTCGAGCGACGGCGCACCCCCTCTGAGCAGCTCGGTCTGGTCGGTCTCGTCAGTCTCGTCAGAGCCAGCACACCCGCTCGCATACGACGAGGTGCTGGCCGCCATGGACTCGGACGAGGGCAAAGCCGCACGCGAGAACGTGCTTGACGAGACGGCCGACCTCCTCTCGGAGGTGCTCAACACCATGGTGCCCGAGTCCCGACTGTACGTCAAGGAGGTGTCGCTCCTCACCGACGAGGAGGCGGCCGCGGTGGAGGCAGCGGCAGGGCCAGCGGCGGCAGCGGCAACGGCCGCGCAGGGCAGAATCAGCGGCGGCGGCAGCAGCTCAGCCGGCAGCAGCGGAGCCAGCGGCTTCGGCGAGCACCCGACCGCAAAGCTCGTGCTCGCGGTGCGGCGCGAAAAGGATGGGGAGCCTTCCACAGCCGAAGTGCTCCAAAACCTCTCCGAGGCAGCGTCCAACGGCAAGCTCGGCGAGATTCTGGCAAGGTCCTCGGGCCCTCTGCGCCAAGGGCGCTCCGGTGCACGGGCGGTCGTGCGCCACGTCATCAGCGCCGCTCAGAAGACGACCTTTGAGCGGCCGAGCCTCGAATGTCTCGAGTCGGAGGCGCGCGAGACGATAGCGAGTGCCGAGGCTGCGCTGGCCTCCCTGTGCGCTCAGAAGCGTACCCTCGAGCCAGGCCGCCTCGCCTACCTTCGCCGTCTAGGGGCTTCCGAGTTGCAGCGCAGCCTCGAGACCCTTGCGTGGGGCCAACGGCCATCGCCGGCCTCGCCCCAAGCCTCCGCTCGCCTTGACGCCACGGACGCCCTCGTCACCGTCCAGCAGCACTTACGGAGCGTGCTCGTCGAGAACCATGCCAAATTGCTCGATCAGTTCAAGCAGTGGGACACCAACGGTGACGGCAAGGTGCGCAAGGCGGAGCTACGCAAGGCGGTCGCCCTGCTCGGGATCGATGTGCCTTCGCACGAGGTCGATCGTCTCTTCGAGTCATATGACCGCGACGGCGGCGGTGCCATCGAGTTCCAGGAGCTGCAGAGGGCGATCTGGAGGCCGCCGGAGGCCGCCGCCGGTGCCACGGCCGAGGACGCTGCAGCTCACGCTCCAGCGGCTGCTGCCGAGCAGCCATCGGGCCGTTCCCTTGGCCGTTTCCTCGGCGTGCAAGACGTGCCCGGCCTGAATGCTCGCACGGCGCTTGCTCTGAAGGCGAAGCGGCAGGAGCTGCGAACGGCGAGGGCTCGTGCGCGGGGGAAGCTGATGCTGATCGGCGCACTGAAGGAGACGTGCGCACTCTGGCCTGAGGTGGCCGTGCCTGGCAAGGCCACTGTAAAGGTGGACATCCGTTGGAATGTGGGTCTGCCGCCGCCGACGACGACGACGAGGCCGAGGACGCCTGCTGAGGAAGGCGACGTCTTCCTCAACTCCTCGCCGTCTTCGCGCCGCCCCTCGCACTCAGTTGCGGACACGAGCGGACACTTTTGCTACTATTGCGCATCGCTCGCCAAGCCCGTGCGCGCCGACCATCACATGCTCATCTGCCCCAAACGCATCCGCGCCAATGCGCCCGAGTTTGACGCGTCGGCTTTGCAGGAAGCCGTCGATAGTGTGTGCCAGCGCATCGAGAGACAGCTCGCCCAGCATGGCGCACCGCCCTCCCTCGGGTCTGCATCGGCACCAGCACGAGCGCCGGAACCAGTTGCAGCACTAGCTGCAGCACCTGCGCCATCACTAGCTGCAGCACCTGCGCCACCACTAGCTGCAGCACCTGTGTCAGCAGCCGCTTCGCTCGCACGTACTCGGGCCAAAGAGATGATGATCCGCCTCTCGGGTGCGCACAATGTCGTGCGCGGCCTGTGCGCGCCGCCGCCCTCGCTGCCACCGCCGCCACCCGAACCCAGCCGAAGTGGACGGCGCGATGCATGGCATGCGCTCGAGCGACCGCGCATCTTTGGCGCGCAGCGCCTCGCCAAACGTCTGGCGGCCGCATGTGCGCCGGCAGAGGCAGCGGCCGGCGGAGGCACGTGGAGTCAACTACGAGCCTTGCAGTCGATGAGCTCGCAGCCGCGGCTGCGTCAGGGCCCTCTCACGCCCGCGTGGGTGGTCGCCGTTGGCCAATCCGTCGGTTTGAAGCTTGGAGCGCCGCACCAGGCGGACGCTCTCGCCTGCTGCGTGCTGCCGCTCGTCATCGAGCTGGCGCGCGCGCCGCTGCCGCCCAACTGGAGCCTGACGACGTTGACGAATTCGGACGATTCCAGAGAATTGACGAATTCGGATGATTCCAGAGAATTGACGAATTCGGATGATTCCAGAGAACAGCCGACGTACGTGCACGCGATCACCGGCGCCACGGCCACCGGCCACCCTTTGTCGGCGCTCCTCGCCCCCTTCTTTGATCGCCTTATGGCCCACCCGCGCCACCTTCGCCCTCGGTTCACCGACTCGTTTGTCGTCTTTGCCGACGCCGATGCGGGCGCGGGCGCGGGCTCTGCAGGCGGAGCGCCGTCGCCCACGGGCGGCCTGTACTGCTTCGACTTTGCGACGGGTACACGGCACGACTGCCTGCTGCCCGAGACGGCGCGCGCCTCGCTCACCAAGTGCGTGCTCCCGCGCGTCGCTCTCGAGACGAGCGCGGCGCGCTTGGCGGCGGCGACCGCCATGAGCTTCTGGCCTGGGCTGAGCGGCGTGGAGCTGCTTCGGACGGCCGAAGCTGAGTTATGGCATGGGGCTCCTCAGGTAGCACGTGCGGCACAGCTGGCCAAGCATCCCTGCTCGCTCGAGAGCGTCCTCCAGACTGCTCTGTACCTCGGTATCGAGCCGACCACCCACCCGCATCTGCTCTGGCTCGCTCACCTGGCCCTGAGCATGCCACCGCCGCCCGGCTGGCTCGTGTGCGAACGGCCCGACGTTTGCGACCGCTACTTCTGGCAGCCCGCGTGTGGGTGGACGCAGTGGGAGGCGCCGCAGCTCAGCTTTCTCGCGGGCGTCGTCATGCGGCTCCTCGATGATTCCGGAGTTGGCGGGGAGTGAGATGACCCGGCCACCGAGCGTCGAATGTGCGTTATCGGTACGGTCGTACGGAGGTGATGTAAAGTACGTGCGTTTCGGGCTTGGAGCCTCAGCCCTCACAAATGCTCATCGAGGCGTCGGCCACAATCGTGCCGATCGGCTTTGGTCGGACCCCGCGGGGATGGCCAGCGTCCTTTTGGGCGCTTAATTGAATCGATACTTCCCGCACAAGACGAGCGCTCTTGACAGGGCAGGTAAGCTCCCTGATCCGCGTGACGAAACACAAGTGTGCGATCTTGATGAAAAAATGGATGGTGCGCATCCGAGGGGGCGGCAGCACCGCGAGCAAGCCTCGCGCACAAGCCGAGCCATTCATCCGGGACCTGGAGGGCCCTTCGGGATCGTCATCACCTCTCGCTGTCGAGCCAGGCTCTGAGGCAGTACCCGAAGACGTGAACGTTGCCGAACCAGGGTCCGAGACGATCGACGCCTGTCTGGTGAGAGCGGCACCAAATCCAGCACAAAACCCACCAAATCCAGCCGCCGTGGTCGCGGCGAATGTTTCAACAGTGGCCGCTATGAAAGCAACCGCTGCAATCTCGGACGTATCGGGCTCTGGTTGCACGATTCCACTCAACCGGCCTGCCATCCAGCCTGCCGTCCGACTTTCCACCTATGTTCGCTCGAGCGAGGCGCTCGCCTTTGCGCACATCGTTAGATCTGAGCGCGCGCTGAATATTGATCTCCGCCTATATCTCGACATGGTATTATCTGCCGTGCGTGGAGCAGCTCTCTCGGTATTTGGGCCGGGCGTCCTTGTAACCATTGCTGGGTCGGTGAAGAAGAAGACGTATGTGAGGAAGAGTGACGTGGATCTGCTGGTGCACAGCGCAGCTCCTGCAACACTAGAGCAAGTGCAGGCGCTTGAAGCGCTGCTCAAGGCGCATCCATCTGCCAATCCAGCGCATGTGAAACTCGGTAAGCTGGCCATCCACGCAAATCTCTTCGGCGTCGACTGCGACATCGTGTGCGCTGACACAGTGGAATACGGAGCACGTCCGCCTGTGGATGAGCGCGTGGCGCTCGATCCTGTGATTTCTAGCACCGCGTGTGCCCTCAAGCTCTGGGCTGAGCAAGCGGCCAAGGACAGTCGCAAGATACCCGGCCACGCACTCGAGACACTGGCGCTGCACTGCCGGGGAAGCGAGCCCAACAGCGCGACAGTTGGCGATGGCGCGATGCAGCTGTGCGTGTCTGTGCTGCAGGCTGTCGCAGACGGCGGCGGCGATGGTGGCGTGCTGTGCGAGGCCACGCGGCTGGATAAGCTGACGCGATCCAGCTTGGCTGCACGCGCACAAGCGACACTTCACGTCTTTGCTGTGTCTCGCGCACTGCTGCCCGGCGGCTGCTTCCGCACAGCCGCAGAGGTGCGAGTGTGGCTGACTCGTGGATGTTGCCACCCGTGGGCAGCTCAGAATACAATTGCGGGGTTGGTACCTGGCTGGCTGTTCTGCACTTCTGCACAGCAGCGAGCGGTTGATCCCACTTTCTCCATCTTCGCGGAAGGTGAGAGGACGGAGGACGGCACAGAGGATGGCGTGGATGGCTCGCAGTTGGATCCAGGCGTCGAATCTGGATTTGCGATCGAGGACTTGGTTCTGGACTCAGAAAACTCGCTTCGGCTGATGCTCGCCACACCACTGGCCTCCTACATTCAAGCAGGAGTGGCAATTGATGTGCAACGAGCAAGTGTGATGCGAGCGAGCGTGCCGGCGTCGAGCGAGATTTCACAGTTGCAAGACTTGAAGGAAAAAGGTTCGATGGTGGCGGCGCGCATGCTTGAAAGCCGCTTTTTGTGGCTCATGGGCGAGCAGGCGTTGGTGCAAGGAGACTGTGTTCGCGCTACTGGGTGCTTCGCCTCCTCGATGCGCAACTCAGTCTCCGACGGCGACCCATTCAGCGGCGGCGGCCAGTATGGACAGTCAGATACTAGTCCGTACATCACCTGCGCTGCTGAGGTGCTGTCGCGCGATCCCTGCCATGGAGATGCCATGTTGTTGCGTGCATGGGCACTTCGACGTCTTGGAAGGCTGCCGGACGCAGAGGAGGTTCTGAATACGCTCGTCGCGCATCATTCGCCGTCCGATGCTCGCGGTGCGCTTTGCATGCGCGCAAATTTGCGCGGCAACAATGGCGACTGGCGGGGTCTTTTGGAGGGCTCTGAACGCTGCCTGCAGATTTGCCCAGAGGAGCCCATGTTCCACTATTGGATGGCGATTGCACGGGACAGACTTCTAGGTACTACGAGTGAGACCAATCGTGCAACCGAAGCAGCCTTAGCCATCTCGTCATTCCGCCGCTTTTTAGCAGGGGCGTCCCCCGAGGGTCGAAAAGTGAGCCAGGCGCTCTTTGAAATCGCAATGCTACAGGCCAAACTCGCATTTCTAAAGGCCAACGGTGGTCGGTACGGGCGGCAGGTGCTTGATGCAGACTTGGTGCTTGATGCAGACTTTTTTGATGCAGACTTTTTTGCTACAGTGCGCGCAGCACAGGCTGCGGAGGCAAACAGGCTTCCAATGTTTGAAGGAGAAAGCTGTGATGCTCGGGATGAGGCACTTCTTATCATGCGCATGCATGAGGCGCGCGCAGCCGATGGCTTTGTACCAAAGGAGCGGATGGAAGAGGTACTGACTGGGCTACCGGCAGATGGGATGGAAAGAGCCGACGTACTACGGACGCGCGGTAACGAAGCGTTTACCACATGCGACTTCTCCATGGCGGATGAATTCTACTCGAAAGCTTTGAATCTGGAACCAGAGAATGCGGAGCTACTCTGCAATCGAGCCGCAGCTCGTCTTCGACTGCGTTGGTTCACCGCCGCCGCTGATGACGCGAGGGCGGCGTTGATCACCCGACCTGGGTGGGCAAAGGCTCAATACCGGGTTGCGCAGGCGCACATGGGAAGGCGAGACGGAGCTTCTGCGACGGCGGCGGCAAGTGCCGCCGCGACGTTGCTGCCTGACGACGTTGCCATCAGGCGACTGCTTGAGGAGGCACTGACACTCAAATCGGCTCAGAGCGGCGCTAAGTCGCTGCCTGACGTGCGCTCTTATCCGCAGCTATGGGAGCGCGTAGCCTACAAAGACAACATGCATGTGGTGTGCGCGGATGGTGGCGCTGCATTTGCTTGCATTGCAGATGCGCTGCAGCAGCTAACGGCACTGCCACACAGCCCCGGCGTGACACTAATCCTGCTTCCGGGCGTTTACACGGAGCAGCTGCACATTGAAGCCTCTCGGGTTCAACTGCTGGGTTGGATAAGTACGCAATCCGGGAGGCGAGGTGCCGAAATACGGATGTCAACCGACGCTCAAGCTGTCCACCGGTTCCGCTCAAGTGGAGGCCCAAAGGCATCGGGTTTGACGGGCTATGTGCTAATCACTGCGACGGGTACTGAGGCTGATTTTTGCGTGGAGGGTTTGCAACTGGTGCAACCAACTGGCGCACCGCACACAGACACTGGCAGTTGTGTTCTGTGTAGACAGGGCGCTGCCGTACGTGTGATCGACTGTCAAGCACGCACGCCCGACTCGCCCGTCTTTGCGGTCACCGATGCAGGAAGCTATTTGTCGCTCAAGCGTGTGTTCGTGCGCCACGAATCCAGTGCTGCTGCACTCGCCGTCGACAATGCCTCACTGGAGTGTGATGAATGCACTTTCTCCAAGCTCCAAAAATGCGCTGTGGAGGTTCGAAGTGGCGCACGCGCAGTGCTGCGCAGCTGCCACTTGCTGAAATGTGCCCAGCAGGCGGTTGTCTTGTATGCTGGGGGCGTTAGACTCGAGCTGTACGACTGCGTGTTGCGTCGCTGCGGCAAGCATCCGAATAAATCCGCCGTGCTTGCTGAGTGTGGCTCGCTGATCATGCGACGATGCACGCTGGAGAACCATGATGCGGAGGCGATCGTGCTGCAGGCTTCGGAGAAGTCTGGAGAGCTGAAGACCGCAGCAGTGGCATTGCTGGATTCGTGTAAGTTCAACCACAACCGCCACGGCGTGGCTATCTACTTCGGTAGTGGTCTCTTGCTCGACTGCACAGCGCTCGACAATGTGCAAAGCGGGGTTCTGATCAGCGGAGTACCACCGCAAGCACGGCTTACGTTGCGCGGGTGCACATTGGCACGAAACGGGGCGGCTGCGAGTCCTACGGATCTGATCGTCAAAGGTCGCACACTGTTTGAGCGCTCTGTGCAGCTCGACTCCAAGAACGCTTTCTCCGTACCCCCGGTTATATTGTCAGATGCGGAAGCGGATTTTTCCGTACGCTGGAGCAGCGCAGAACTCCAGCGCGCTTGCGCTCGGCGTGTTTCATAATACGGTACTACGACGATCGTTATGTAGTTACATCTTACAATAAAAAAGCGGTACAATAAATCGTCCCTTGTTTGATGTAGTGACACACCGTGTAACTACATCTTACGTCCTATGTTGTAACTACGTCTTGAAAGGGAGACGAGGGTCTCGACCGCGCGACCAGGAAGCACACTAGCACAGGATCACGCCCCCAATATAGCTCCGTAACATATAGGGAGAAGCTCTCTAACCTGCTGAGGTGCCGGAACGGTGGCTCAGAGCGCCTTCCGTGCCCGATCGGTGGCTGAGGTAACTTGGATCGCCACTTCCGAGCTTGCGCGGCGAAAGCTTCGGTATCCGCTTCTTCTTGTTCACAAAGTTCGCGAGCCCCTCTTGGGCCTCGGAGCTGGCTGGATTGGGGAAGACCTCGATGGCTGTGAGGCACGGGAGCATGCCCGCCTTGATCACGGTGATGAGCGCGTGCAGCCCGGGGTCCCCGATGCGATTCAGGGAAATGCCGAGCTCCTTGAGCATGTTCATGCGCTTCGCCTTGATCGCCTCCGCAAAGGCCGCGAGGCCGACGTTTCCAATATGGTTCTTGTTGAGGAAGAGCCGCTCGAGCCACACCATCGCGCCGTCGGCGACTGCTCCCGAGAGGGCCGATAAGCCAATGTCGTCGATCTCGTTGTTGCGCAGGTTGAGAACTCGGAGTGCGTTGAACGCGGTGGCCTCGGCGCCGATTACGGAGGCAATCAGCACCGCCGACGCTTGCCCTAGCTTTTTGGACGAGAGGTCGAGCTTATTATTTGGCACCGGCTCGAGGCCTTTGAGCTGCAAAACGGGCAGTGCGAAGCCCTCCACATTGACTTCGACAAGCGACGTGTTGGCTCGAATACCGAGCGAGATAGCGCGGCCGCCCTCGAAGCCGAGGGTGTTTTCCTGCAGGTTGAGCTGCGTCACCGAGGAAGAGGTGACGATGTCGGCTGCAAGCAGCCGTGCACACGAGGCACTCAGATGCTTGAACGTTATGTGTGGTTGGCCGTGCTTGAGCCCGCAGAGCGTCTTGAGCCGCAGCAGCACCTTTTCGGTGCTATCCGAGGCCACCTTCGGGCGATCTTCACCCCGCAAGATACCACGTTCCCAGTGGTCCGACGCCTTGGGTGCTCCTCCCTCTTCCTCCTCCTCGTCTTCGAGCGACCCCCTCCTCTTCCTTCCTCCCTCCTCCTCCTCCTCCTCCGGGTCTGACCCATAGTCGGGAATGAGGAGCTTGACAGTCTTTCTTTGGGGCGCATGGAAATTCCCATCCTCCGCCGGCACTGCCGCAGACTTCTGAGTGTCCACTGGTATCGAGCCTTCGCCGCTGGCCTCATCGCCGCCGCTGAGCCCTTTACGCCGTTCCTTTGCCGCTGATTTCACGTTGATCGCATCGGTGACGGCCTTCACCCTCTCACGCTCGCGTTCCGCTTCCTCTTTGCTCAATCCTTCGGCCAATTTGGCGGCTCTTGCCGCTTCCTCTTTGACCCCGAGCAGCATTGAGGTCGCTTCGTCATCGAAGCAATTTCCGAGAAGGTTGATCTCTTCAAGGGAGGTGCAAAGCATCAGAATTGTAGCCAACACACGGCCCTCTGTCGGTCCAAGCGACTTGTTGGACAGGTCGAGTTCAGATATCTGATTCTCACGAAGCTCGGCTAGCGGAATCTCGGAGAGCCGCCGAATGGATGCCGATGCGAGAATGGCCTTGGCAAGCTGTTCAGCTCCGACGGCCCCAATGAGGTTGGACCGTACGTCGAGCTCCGTGAGCGACGAGCTCAGACCAATGATTGCGGACAGCACCCAGCCTTCCGTCGTGCCGAGTCCAGTGTCTACCAACGAGAGCGTAGGTGCCTCGTTGGCGCGAAGCTCCTTGAGTGGGATCCGCGAGAACTTATTGAGAGATGAGCTCCTAATCACAGCCTCGGCCAGCAGCCGAGCACCCTCGCCCTCCATGCCAGAATACCGCGTGTCGAGCTCCGTCACGTGGAGGGCGTCTGGCAACAGCATGGAGAGCACGATTCCTGAAGCCGAGCCGAGTGCCTTTCTGCTCAGATCGACCACTAAGCCGCTTTCGGCTTTGTTGTTCTTGCCGTGCTTCTGGTGTTTCTCTTCGCCGTTTCGCGACGGAGCCTCATCAGCTTTCTCTGCCTCGTCGCGCTTCTCGGGCTTCTCGGGCTTCGCGGGCTTCTCGGGCTTCGCGGGCTTCTCGGGCTTAGTGGCGTTCTCCGCCTTCTCTTTCTCAGCCTTCTCTTTTTCGAGCCTTTCTTTCTCCTTGTCGGCCTTATAAGCTTCGATCTTGAGGAGTCGAATGGGCAGTGAGGCACCATCGAGACTGAGCTTTGCTATGGACGTCGAAGCTCGCACGGCCTTAGCAATAACAAAGCCACCTTTGGGGCCTAAGCGGTTCTTTGCTATGTTGAGCTCAGTGAGCGTGGGTGACTCACGTATGGACGGCTCGATGATCGCGAATTCCGTCATGTCTATGCGGTTCTCGGATAAGTCGATCGATGTGGCGACTAGCATCAGCTGGGCGATGGCCTTGAACGCAGTGGGCCGATCACCGCCAATCTTTTGGCGCAGATCGAGCGACTTCTTGCCACCTGCTCCACAAGCCTCGAGCAGCCCCTCTCGGAACACATCGCCCATTTCAATGCCGAGCTTCAGTGAGTTGGACCACCAGGCAGACCATTGCCACGGTGGCGCGCCAGGTAGTCGTGAGCCCTTGCAGACGGATTGGGCTGCGTAGAACTCCTGGAACGAAAGATGGGACGACTGCATCTGCAGCGGATCGCCCTGCAACAGGCTCACGAGCGGCAACCGGTCTTGAATCACTCGACTGCGCACATTGGACATCGCTTCGCGCATCGACTCTGGAATGAAGGTCACCGCGTCCGCGATGGCGCGCTTCCGTGCCTCGTCGCCATACTCGGCTTCGAACTCGTCCTCGGATAGCTTGGATGTCATGACATTCTTTTGCTTCAGCCAATCTGTGATCTTGCCGTCGTCGAAGAAGCGAACCTTGAATGGAGTCTGAGAGCCATTGTCACGGATGCACACGCCGCGCCGGCTCATGCCAAGGCCGACGACTTCGACTACATGGCCTTCGCGTGCGCGGTCCTTGTTCGAGAAGATTGGCACCTTTGATGCGTTGGCTAACTTTTCCGGCACCGAGAGTTGGAGTGCCGCCGCTGCGAGATGGTCTTCCTCCATGACGCGCCGCAATGACGCATGCGCCTGAAAAAAGGTTGCCTCTACAAGGCGCGTCTCCTCGAGCCCTGCAGCCGCTGCCACGGCGGCGCCACGCTCTCGCCGGTTGACACGCTCGATCATCGTGGTAGCGGCCGTCGCGTACAACTCCGAGATGGTCTCGGGCATCGCGGGCAGTCCCTCGCCTTTAGCGCCTAGTCGGATGGTGAAGATCGAGATGATCATCGAGAGCATCAGAGGGTTGCCTGTGATACGTTGGCCAGTCTCCGTATCTAGCGGGACCTTTTCGCGGACGTACGTCCAGAGCATGCCGATGTGCTCCTTGTCGACACGTTGCTTGATCACCGTCTGCTGCTGGTCCTCACGCAGAGGCTTCATCTGCAATCGATGGAAATAAATATCAAAGGCGCTCTCGTTCAGACCCGCTGGCCGGGAGGTAACGAGCATCACGTGGCCTTGCGGCGCGAGCACCTCAGTGACGTGCCTTTCGATCTGTTCGCGCATCTTGCCACCCTCATCGATTCCGTCCAGAAGGATCATTGCACGACGCGCCATGAGCGTCTGCCGCATCATAAGGTACGTCTCGTCTGTGGCCCCGTGCTTGCACCTGAGGTACGCGTCAATCCAGTTCCACGCGCCCGCAAAGATGTGGCTGTTATCCTTGATGAGGAGCAGGCGTTGCAGCTCTTGCACCTTGATGAGCACGGGAAAGAGAGTGTACGTGCGGCTCGGGTCGGCTGAGGCGACGCCTGAGCCTTTGATTGCATCCTTTGAACGAGCTGAGTCTGGTTCTGTACGTGCTGGCTTCGCCTTCTGCTCCCGCCCGAGAGAGTGCATGATCAGTTGCGACATGAGGCACGTCTTACCGGCCGCCGGAGGGCCGGTGAGCAGGATGCATGCTTTGCTGTTGGCCATCGAATGGCGCACACGTTGCTCGTACGACCTCTGCAGGAAAGCGTACAGACCCGCCACATCCTTGATGTCCCCGAGCGAGTCATCGTTACCGGGTGGCGCGCCATTGGCGGCAGCCACCTCGATCGGCACGGTCTGGTCAAACACGTCCAGGCGCTTGCCAGAGAGGGCATCGAAAATCGAGGCGTGCTTTGCGCGGAGCGTCTGCAAGTAGCGACGTGAGAGTGCGCGATAGTCGGCTTCTTCCAGCTGGCACGGCGCGTGGTTCCAGGGCGAAAGATCCGCCTCGTACATCTTCTGCATGCTATCGCGCAGCACATGGCGCGCCAAGCCCTCATACGACTCGTGCACCACGACGTCGCGCCACTTGCCCGAGCAGAGCACGAAGAGCTGCTGTTCTTTGGCATAGACACGAAGCCCGCAGGCATTCAACTGCCGATGCTTTGTGAATGACCACAGCGGCGCCGCGCGTCCGAGGCTCTCTTCTACCTGTACAGGGTCGAAGGTGACTGCGCGCTTGAGCTCGGTCACAAGGATCTCGTTCGCCTCTGAGATCTGCTTGATTTCCTGGCTTCGTGCTCCCGAGATGTGTTCAAGATTGCGTGTTGCGTTCTTGAGCTCCTTATTAGCCTTGTCGATGCCGTCCTGGCGATCGCCAGCCTGACGATTCTCAGCGCGCTCCTTGTCCTTCGTTGCCTGCGCAAGTCGAAGCTCAGCGCTTGCAATCTCAGCGTCCGTCTTCTCCATTTTGTCTTTAGCCGCTTGTCGCGCGTACACCCACTTGGCAGAAGCTTGATCGATGAGCTTCAGAGCCTCGTCAGTCGTCTCCTTGAGAAGCGCGTGGAAGTTGTCGAGCTTGCGTTTCAGTTTCTCTGCGGCGCCTTCGATTTCGCTGGCAAACGTGTCTCGGAAATCCATCTGATTTGGCAGGCTGAGGAGCAGCGGCACCTCTTTCAATGCATTGAACGGCTCCTTGATGATCTGATTGAAATCCAAATTGCCCTGCTGTGTCACGCCCGGGGCCCTCCATGGCAGCACCACCTGCGAAATCGCGTCGAAGTTCTGGCTCGCATCAGAGTCGAGACCGACAATGCCAAGCTGAAGCTCGCCCTCGCCGCCGAGCAGTCGCTCGGCCTTACTCGCGGCAAGCTTCTGAACCAGCTGTCCCCTGGTAAGGCGCAGCATTTGTCGTGGTTCGACGCGCGGGCGCGGTGGCTGCGAGGGTGCCCGGGGGATGGCTGTTTGCAGAGTATTCGCCAGGCTGAGCGTCGCATGCCATGCGAGCGCTTTGTGCCAGCGAGAGAGCTCGGGGTTGTGCAGAGCCTTGAGTGACCACAAGAGCAACGGCATCACCAGATTCGAAATGTGCAGGTCTGCATTTGCTGCAGGCGTGGGCGGACCTGCCCCCTCCGAAGGCTCTGCCTCCTCGTCGTCTCCTTCTCTCCGAGAACTACCGTTCTCCTTCTCCGCAACTTTCTGCGTGCACTTCAGGAGCAGCTCATAGGCGACCCGAATTATTGTCGTGCACAATTGGAAGATGAGTTTCGACACTGCGGACCAGTGGTTCTTCGCCTGTCGCGTGGCGATCTGCCACAGCTCTGGCGGCTCACCCGTCCATCCGAGCATGGCATCGAAGACAGCGCACGCCTCACTGACGCGCGACCGCGCTTCCGCCTCGTCGCGCGCGACGTGCACGAGAAGCTTGAGCGCCGCGCTCACCTCGCTGTGCGCCTGAGGCGTGCACGTCTGGAGCGATTTGTGGAGCGATTTGTACACCTCGTCTTTGGTCGTGTGGTTCATCGCAGCTTCATGAAGTCGCGCGGCGATCGGCATGGGCACCTCCATGACGTCTATGAGAAGGTTGGGCTCATCGAGATTGATCAGCTTGATGTCATCGATCGTGAAGCTCAGCGGAAAGTGACGGAAGAGTAGGGTCGCGAGCATGTTGGCCGCGTCGCTGAGGGGCTCGGTTGGCATCGTTTTCGCGCTGGCAGCCACGTCGACGAGCCACACCGTGCTGCGCAGGTCGATGAGAATATTCTCTAGGGTAAGCGAGCCATGCTGTTGCGCGACGAGCGGCTTGTGGTTGACGAAACCCGCGGGCCGCGAGATGGGCTTGAGAAGGTCAACGAGCAAGCTACACAGGTCAGCGAGAGACTGGCCGCTCTTGGAGTCGACAGGCACCTTGTAGAACTCTGCAGCCCGCGGGACGTGGACGAAGGAATGTTTGAAAAGCTTCACGTGATCTCGCACAATGACGCCGTCAAGTCGCTTGCTGAGCATCGCTACCACGGATTTGAGCGGCGCTGGCGGATCGTACCCGGGGTAGTCGGAGATGCCATACGGGTTTGTAGGCGGCGGCGGCAGGAAGACAGTACTGATCAGGATGCCGAGGTCACGGATGAAACGCTCGATGCGGCCGCCCATGGAGCACGAAAACAGGTGCTCCCGCTCTGCACTTTCGAGCGAGAGCACCGAGAGCGGCGATCCCGCCGAGAACAGGTCCTTCAACACGTCCGCACACCACAGGTCCGTTGGCACGTCGTCCTTTGCGCTAGCGGCCAGTGCATCGGCACCATTGGGATCTCGGCGGCGCGGTTTCGCATTCTTTTCTTTGCTCTCCTTGTCTCTACCCTCCTTGTCTTTGCTCTCCTTGTCTTTGCCCTTGGTGACGCGTGGCGTTGGATCGCCTCCGCGGGGCGTGGCAGCACCCTTGCTAAGGGCGTTGGCAGCGGCTGTGTCGAGGGTGATTTCCTTTTCTTGCAGGGACGTTTGCAGGATCGTCGCGCCGAGGCGCGACTTGAGCGTAGTGAGTAAGACGCCTTCCTGCTGGTCGTAAAACTCGGGCAGCACCCAGCACGCATTTACCATGTCGATCAGCATCGCCCCGCAACCATTGAGGTAATAAGGCCCTCGCGAAACCTTGGTAATTCCCGCACCGCCGGTAAGCTTGCACATGTCGTCGAGACGTTGGCTCTCGTGCTTGAGTGCTGCGGCATCATCGATGCGGCACACCAGCGGCTCTTCGAGCTGTCCTTTCTCATCGTACGTGTGGCACGAGAGCAGGAGGGAGCTCTCTCGTCGCCCACCGCGTATCAGCCTTACGACGACGCGCGAGCACCCTTCGAGTAGCCAGGCCAATAGCGTGAAGTTCGTATCAGACAGGCCCACCTCGCTCGAAGCTTCGACGCGCGGCTGCCACGCCCATACGTGCCGATAGAGCACGTTCGCGCCATCGGCGCTCACCTCGTCGGTCGTGAAACCGGGCTGTGTCCCCAACGCGGAAGCTTGCACCCGCGCACGCACGGTGTACCGACGCTCGCGCGTGAGCAAACCGGGGTAACTTGAGGAATAGAAGGTACGCTCCGACTCGGCCAGGGAGGACTTGTCGATGCTCACAGCTTCCATGGGGATGGCCGACACAACATAGGTCGTGAGACATCGCTCGGCGCCGTCGAGAGGGCGCTCGCCACCGAGCAGGGTGACTTGGAGTGGGGCGCGGTGAGCACGCTGCCGGCCGTTGGGCATGATTTGCATGACCTCGACGAGATTGCCACCTCCGGTTTGCATCCTCGGCACGAGCACGCCCAACCCTTCGGTACGAGCACTCTGTGGTCCCTTGACTTGGGCGGCGGCAGCTGCTGCCGCGTGCCCCGTCGTGATTACCCGTGGGCTCTCTGACGCGGCTGCTTGCGCCAGGCGCACCTCGACGATGCGTTGCTGAAGCAGTACGCCCTTAGACCCTTGCACGTTGAGTTCACTCTCACCGTTCTGAAGCTCACTGAAGAGCTCTTCCACAGTGCGCGTCGCCGTACTCATCTCTGGGGTGCTGCTGGCCGCGCCACCGCTCGAGGCTAGCCTACTGCCGGTCCAGCCAGCTGTGTTGACGCCATGTGCGATGAGCCACGCTTCGAGCTGTTTAGGTGATGCGTAATCCTGGAGCGCTGGGCTCCAGCCACGCTGATCGACCACGAGAGACCGGCGGCGAGCCATGCGCTCACGTGCTTCTAAGTGGGCCGTTTCGTCGACAGACGATGCTGAAGATGCACCGTGCCCGGTCGCAGTGCCCGTGCTGCCTTCTGCTGTAGCTTGCGCAGCAGCTGCATCGTCCTTGCCGGAGCTTGGCTTGCTGGTGCGCCCAGGCCGTCGTTCGACGGCACTCTTTGTCTTAGGTTGGCTCGGCATCCCGGCTGCAGACAGTCGTGGCAGAGCTGTTCGAGGCGATACACCGCGCCTCGCGCCGAACTCGAACGGGTTTCCGCCACTGGCCGCCGGTGAGGCATTGGGAGGTGCCGTGGCTGCCCTTGCGCTGTTTTGTGCGCTGGACAGCCGCTGCGAGCTAGCTCCTGGTGGAGAAGGACCAGTCAGCTGGGTCGGCTTCTTGGCGCCGGCAAGCGCAGGACGCCGCGCTTTTGCATTTGGAGCGTCCGGCTTCGATGTTGCAGCCGTTGGCATGCAACACTTCGATGCTGCTGCCACGCACTGCCGCGTGGGCGCGTGGGCGAGCGGGGTTGAGCTCTCCGCGCGGAAGAGTGTAGACGACAGTGGCCGAGGCCAGGCGAAGTCTAAAAAAAGGTGAACTTGGGGGAAGAAAGTTTGGAGAATCGACTAGCGAGATCACGCGACGCGCACCTATAAGTTTTGCGTGAAGGTTCGCTCGGGAAACCGAGCGAACCGGCCACTCAGCGCCAACGCTGACTGGTTGGCTAGCCAAAGTAATTGAAGGCCCCCCCCCGAAGTGTCAAGTGTGTACGGTATGTTACCACGTGTGAATCAGGCCGAACGGTCTACGACCGTACGAGCACGGCCATCGCCAACCATCCTCCAAGCAGTGCGCAAGTACCGGCTCCTTCTGGGCTGGCACGTGAGCAGTGAGAGACTGAGAGTAGAAGACCGGAGTTCAGAACAATGACGTAGAAGAGAGAGAGAGGACTGACGGTCGAGTGCTCCGTCTTGGAGATGTTGCTACCCCTTGTGTCCTCGTGTTTGGGTAGGGTCGACGGTGGCCGCAAGGCGCAAGAATACTTTAACACGACCGCCTCACAAGACGGGTACATTCAACAATTTGTACAAGCGGTGCGACCCCACGAGCGCGCCAGACGGTGCAACGACGGCACGCGGTCCGCCGTCATCAGCGTGCACAGGCACACGTCGGATAGCACCGCGGGCGCGACCCAGCGGCGCCAGGCAGCGATGCGCCGGCGCGGCGAGCGTTCGCCCGTCGGCTGCCGGATGGTGCGCACGCCGCAGTCGGAGTAATCCATGCACCGACGCGCCCGATGGCGCGCCGCCCCCGTGGGGAACGCAAACACGCACTCGACACCGTCGCAAGACGACGGTGTCGAGCACAAGTGGCTTCCAAAACGCAGCCGGGCCAGCAGCAGCAGCAGCAGCAGCTGTACACGAGAGCCTGCGGCGCACGCGCAGCCGGGCAAGCATCGGCGGGAGGAACCTCACCTCGCTCCGCGCTCCGCGCGTCGCTCGGACGCCTCCTCCGCTCACCTCGCTCCGCGCTCCGCGCGTCGCTCGGACGCCTGAAACGCAGCCAGGCGGTCGGCAGCGGCGGCGTATGGAAGCCTGTGGCGCACGCGCAGCCGAGCAAATATTGAGTGGAGGAAGCCCCACCTCGCTCCGCGCTCCGCGCGTCGCTCGGACGCCTGCTCCGCTCACCTCGCTCCGCGCTCCGCGCGTCGCTCGGACGCCTCCGGCGGACGCACGGCCCCACGAGCGCTAACCGCGCTCGTGGGGCCGTGCGTGGGGCGCTAACGCGCCGCGCTGGCGCGCTGAGGCCGCGGCCTCGAGGGGCAACATGGGGGCGCCCGAGCGATCGGCTCGCCGCGCCGACGCGCCAAACCGCCTGCATCGCTCAAAGTAGGAGCAACGTACATGGCGCGCACGGCGGCAATGGCGACCCCATGCCCTCGCGCGTGTTTTAAAGGTGCGAAAGTGCCACGACGGCGCGTGAAACACCCTCGCGAAAACATTCGTGGAGGGGCGTGCGAGGGCAGTTAAGTTAAGGCAGCGCAGTTCCCGGAGATTTCTTCCCCGCTTCCCGCCGCAACGCGTTCAGACTTGCATGGATCGTCGGCCAGCCAGCGCACGCGACAATGAGCCAGCGGATGCAACACCAGCTGCTGAATTCATGGTGTGGGATCGCGGGCAGATGAAGAGAGCTAAGGTGTGCTGCACCTGCGGACAGCAGATGACGTGGCGCAGGTCGTGGGAGAAATCCTGGGACACGGTGAAATACTGCAGTGATCGCTGTCGGACAGATGGACGCCGCAACAATCGGATCTCACAACGATTGCACATTGCTGCAGCCAGGTCGGCTGCCGGTAGATTAGAGGACACGGTGCTGTTTGACTGCAGTGTGATTGTAATTCCTGCCAGCGGGGCAATGTCCGAGAGTAAATGTACAACTCATCACTCAGGGAGTGTTGAACACATTGTATAATATAAGTTGGTGAAGATTGAGAACGTGCGGGCACTTAGCAGCGTAAACTAAAAGGCTTCTCTGCGGCTACTGGCCACGTTTACATCACGCCCTGGCGCGCACCCACCATGCACCACCCACCATGCACATCTCGTCAACAGGAGCTGAGCCACATGCATATAGCGATTGGAAGTGCCATCGGTCGCTGCACCGACGTGTCCAGACCGCGATTCATGCCGCCTGGAAGATCAAGTGCTTACTTCGCACCAGCCGCCTTGAGCATGGTGCTCAACTCGCCCGACTTGTACATCTCCATCGTCGTATCGCAGCCGCCGATGAACTCACCCTTGACGAATACCTGTGACGACGTGAGCACAGTGCACGTTGCGGCCTCAGATGCGATCAGGCCGCCGCGCCCATACGCGGAATGCACGCACCTGCGGGATGGTCGGCCAGCTGGTGAAGGTTTTGATGCCCTCCCGAAGGTCGGGATCTGCGAGCACATTGATGCCCTTGAATTCGACGCCTTCCGCCTTCATCACCTGCACGATGGCATTGCTGAAGCCACACTGCGGTGCGTTGGGCACGCCCTTCATGTACACAACCACCTTGTTCTCCGCAATGTCCTTGCTGATCTGCGCGTGCACGTCGCCACCCTCGGTGGCGTAGGCGCGTTTCTTTGGCTTGAAGTCGTCGTGTATGCCCGAGTCCGAGAGCGCGCGCACGCCGTGCGGCAGAAGCCGCGGCAGAACCGACGGACGGCGAGCGACCGCGGTGGCAGCGAGCCGCGGTGCGAGGCGCAGCGAGCGCGCGAGCATGATCCCGATGAAGATTTCCTGAAAGTGAGAGGGACACTTGTTGAGGGGCACTTCGTGCATAGTTTGAGAGAAAAACTTGGTCAGAGCCCCTAGTCGCAAACTTCATGGACTTCATGTGAAGAGACCGCGCTGGTGTCGAAGCTGCGCGGCGCTTCACTCTCCCATGGAGCCTGAATCAGCGGCGACCGACGGGCCCGCAGCGGCCAGCAGCGCTCCCTCGATGTCGGCCGCGGTGCCGTATGCGGCACCGAAGATCACACTGCCAACCGCCGAGGACGAGACTGTGTCCGCGAATCGCAAGCTCGTCGCACGCGCTCTTGACACAAAGGTGTCGCAACAGGACTCAGCGACTGCGATGGCAGCAATCGAGCTGCTGCTCAAGCTGACCAACAATATCATCGCCAACCCGGACGAACCGAAATACCGCCAGTTCCGCAGCAATAATCCAAAGATACGGCAGGCCATCCTGCGCTGCCCCGGCGGGCAGGACGTGCTTCTCGCCCTTGGCTTCCGTACAAAGGTTGTCGAGTTCGAGGAGCACTGGGTGGCCGATGAGACGCCGGTGCTCATACGTACGCTCGCGGAGTCGGCCGTGGTGCTCCAAAACTACCGCGACCTCGAGCAGATCAAGATCGATCGGCTCGCCAAGGTGCGTGAACAGAAGCTGGCGGGAGCAAATGATGAGCGGCAGAAAATTCTGATGCAGATCAAGGAGGATGAGGCCGAGCGTCGAGAGCAGGCCCGCCTGGCGCACCGAAGCACCGACCCGAAAGCGGCTCCGAAGTCGGCCCAATGACGCAAGCTCACGTATTCAAGATCTCAAGCTCGAGCTCGCGGCTGTCGGTGTGACCGCGATACAATGGTGAGCGAGAGCGTGACACGTCCGAGCGAGGTGTCGTGTCTTGATAAATGCGCTTTAAGTAGTGTCAATTTGTGATTTACTCGCACATCTCCTTACACGCGCCTCACACCGGCGCCGCGCATGCACCCACGTCGAACCCGTCGCGTGTCTCGTCCGAAGGCGGAGACCGCCGACGCGCGGCCCAAACCACTGTGTCACCGCTCGCTCACCGGAAGCGGTCCAGCCCCGAGTCAAAGACCTGCTTGTCGTAGCGGTCGGCAATGCTGCCGCGGCCCTCGAAGCGGCTTGCGCCTCCCCCGCCAGGCCCACCGCTGCCGAGGGCAGGACCGAAGGCGGCGCCTGTGGGCGGTGCCGCTTTGGGCCCATCGCCGCCGGCGCTCGGGTTTGCCCAGCTCACGGAGAGGATGAGATGGTCGTAGCCGTGGCCGTCGAGCTTGTCGATGGCGCGCTGCCCGTCCTCGCGCGAGAAGAAGTTGATGAAGGCGAACCCACGAGACTGATGCGTCTCGCGATCCTTGGCAAGATAGATGCGCTGAATCGCACCAAAACGGCGGAAGAGCTCTCGCAGGTCCGAGTCTTTGACGTCCTCGGATAGGTTGGAGACGCGCACGGTGCAGCTGTCATCGCGCTCCGCCATCGCCGCGTTGCGCGACCCGTCCGCGTTGCGCAGGCTCGGGGGCACGTAACCGCCGGCCCCCTGGCGGCTTGCGAGCGCTGCGAGCGAGCCCAATCCCGCGCCGTCGGGGATGCGCTTGTCGTCACCCGTGGCGCTGGCAAGGCCGTTGGCCTCGGCCCACTCAGCCGCCGCCGCGAGGCTCGTGTCGCGCTGCTTCGGACGCCACGCTTCGGACGCGATCGCGTTCATCTTCTCGAACGCACGCTGCGCCGACTCATTCTTCTCCTCCTTGACCTGCTCCTTGGGGTTCATCTCAAGAACCTGCTCCGAGATATCGATGGTGGTCGTCGCCGCATCCTGGTAGCCTGCGCCGTGGTAGCCCCTGGGCTTGCCCTGGCACGCACCAAACTTGGCCCACTGTCGGCGCGCGAGCACAGGCTTCGAGACCTTGACCGTGTGCTTCGAGACCCTGACTTTTTGCGTGACCTTGATCGTCTGGCCGAGTTCGTTCTTGCGGTAGGTGGTGATCGTTTTGATGCCGTTGATGTCGGGCTCCGTCTCGTGGCTTTGGGGTAGGTCGGGCAGCGGCTCGTTTTTGTCCTCTCCCCAAGACGGCATCGTGCCTCGCTCCTCCACTTTGTTGGCGGTCCGTGTGAATGTGAACGTGCTGGTTGACTATTTCGAGGCGGGCTGGCGACACCGAATGCGACGGGAGAGTAGATTTTTTTGTGTCCCGGCTGCCCGGCGATCGGCCCGCCCGGCCATCCGCACGCGTTCATGCGGGCGATCCTTGTGGTCTTCGTTGCGACAGCACTGAGCTCCGGCGAAAGCCCAAGTCCACCGCCTCCAAGCCCACCGCCTCCAAGCCCAATCCCAAGCCCACCGCCTGCCGAGCCGCCAGCTTCGCCGCCAAGCCCACCGCCTCAGTGGACACCGCCGCCGCCGCTGCGGCGCATTTTGGAGCTGCGTGCACAATTTGGAGCTGCGAGCACCGACTCGTTGCTGAGCCCAATGCTCCTCGAGCATCTGCGCGCCGGAGATTTGCGCTGCGTACGCACGACGGTCAGCAGCGTGACTGCGAGGCGACGGCGCGAGCCGCAGGCGCTTGCCAGCATCGACGGGATCCTGAGCGAGCTACGCGACTCGTTTGATCCGCACGGCGTCGACATCAGCCTGCCGCCGCAGCAGCGCGCCTTCGCCGCCGAGCTGGTCGCGCTGCTCGCTATCGACGACTCGCCGATGCGTGCGCGCCTGGGCAACTCTCCAGGGTTGGTGAGGGCGCTTGTCGGGCTTGTGGATGAAGCTTGGCGCTACGCTGCGGCCATCGACCCGAACGTGACCAACCCGTCGGCAGCCACCGAACGCTTCCTGGGCGCTGAGGCCGCCGCCGAGGCGCTCTGGACCCTGAGCTTCGACTCCCCGAGCAACCACGCAGCGCTCGTTGCGGGCGGCGCGGTACAGGCGCTCGCGGGCGCGCTGACCGCGCGCGATGCGTTCGGCGTGCAGACGCCCGCACGTATGTCGATGTGGGCCGCCGCTGCGCTGCACAGCCTCAGTGCGTCATATTGCGCCTCCGCCGATGGCCGCTGCTTGTGGCGCTGGCAGCAGGGTGCAGCCGTGGCGCTCGCCCCGACGAGCGCCCTGACTCTCGACGCGGCCCAGACGCGCACTCTGATCGGACAACAGCCGCGAGTACTCGAGGTGCTCGTGCGCCACTCGTGCGAGGGGCCCGTGGGAGCCTCTGCGCTTGAGGCAGGCTCGAGTGGCCCATGGCCGAGCCGCGCGCTCCGCTCAAGTCGACTCGAGCCATCGATCGTGCCGTGGGCGGCAGCCGGCGCGCTCCAGAGCCTCGCGCTCGACACGACGCTTGCGGAGCGGCTGCGGGCATACCCTAACACGCGCCGGTGCCTGTGCGCGCTCAGTCGGAGCCCGGACTGGCTCGAGTCGAGCTCTGCGCTCGGCGCGCTGCACCACCTACGCCAGGGGTGCGAGGACGAGACGGGCTCTGAGGACGGCGCGTCGTCGGCGCCGATCCGCATGACAACCGTGGCGTCCGGCGCCGTGGTGAGCGCCGTGGCGAGGGCGGCACGCGAGGGAGCCCGCGAGCAGCCCGTCTGGGCAGGAGATGAGCACGGAGATGGGCCGCCCGCCGGGGTGTATGCCGGTCGGGCGCGGTGATGAGAGAGAACTAACAACTATTAGAAGTCCAGAAGATAAGCGCGCGGCTCGGTCGCGCGCGTACGTGGGAACCGGGAAGAGAGCCGCGGCGCCTAGTACCTACGATCGCGTTCCAATTCTCGAGCGTGCACGGCGCAGAGCGAGCGTATTAATTGTCGTTTGAATCCATGTTTGTGTAATGTTTGTGCCGAACCCCACCCGGGGGCGTTAGGCGGTAGTTAATTGGCCCTTAGTGGTGCGGTTCCGGCGTTGGGCGTACGTCCGCGGGGCGCGCGGGAGACGGCAGGGCGCAGCAGGTGCAGATAACTCATCGCCCTAGCGGGCCACGCGCACGGCACGCAGTGCCGAGTAGAATTCAGTATCGTGCCTTTACAAAACCCACAACAAAACGGGTCTCTTTACTTTAGCGCATTAAGGGGATGGCAAGGTCATGTATGTTCCCTCGCCTCAGCTCCAGGGGGCCGCCGTTTGCTTAGAAGATGGTCGGGGGCGCGGCGCCGCCAAGGCCGCCGGTCGGGTAGAGGGCGTCGACGCCGAGGAGCTCGTGGACGAGGCAGCCGGTGATGCCCATCATGGCCGCGCGGCCGTTCTGGCGCTCGGCGTTGAGCTTGAAGGTCTTGACCTCGGGGTCGTCATAGCGCACCCACGAGTCGAGGGCGATGTCGCCGGCCTCGGCGTCCTCGGTCTGCGCCTTGGAGGCGAAGCCGGTGCCCGCCTCCTGCATGCAGGTGAGGATCATGATCTGCAGCCAGCCCGCGGTGGGCACGGCCTCGAGCGACGCGAAGCAGCCGATCGGGACGTCCGAGAACTTGAGGTTCGCCGACGTGGACAGGTAGCCCGGCACGTAGATGCCCGCGTGGAGGGCGATCACGTGGAGGAAGCCAAGCATGGCCGCGCGGCCGTGCTTGATCTCCATGATCTCGTAGCGGCGCATGTCGCGGGTCTCAATGAGGCCGAGCGGGTCGTACACGCCGAGCGGCGGGAGGACGCCGAGGTCACCCTCGGAGAACATCTGGACGGTGCGCGAGCGCATGACCGGGGCCTGGAAGGCCTGGACGGACTCGAGGAGCGCAAGGGCGACGACGGCGGTGGACTGCATTTGTATATTAGCTGCGAGGAGCGATCAGGCCACGTGAGCATACATGAGTGAGCCATGGTCAAGCGCGCTCTCGGGTACAAATATGGCGCTGAGTGCGCGCGCGCGCGCGTTGCCGCAGAGTGCGCGCGTCGCGTGCGACGCGAGCGCGCATCAGCAGCCAGCAGGGTGCATGGGCGGCCGATCTGGAGATATGCACACGGATGGCAGCCACGCCCCGAGCTGGCCTGAGGACCAGCTGGAGATGGGGGAAGGCTTTCTCATTGGCATTTCACCTTGTTGATAATGATCGCGAGAAGTCAAGAAATGTCCAAATGAAGGAACTCACACCAAATTAAAAAGGGAAAGTTCACGTTAATTTGCCCTCGCGGCAAGACGCACAGCCAAGTCTCGTGGTGACACATCGTGGGAGGCGCAAAGTTAAATAGGCAAAGTCAGGTCAACTCTTTCTTGGGCACCGGAGACCGGTGCGTCTCAGTCGGTGCACGGTGGGGCGGTCCCATGTCTCCATGCCGTCCCTCTAATTTGATTGTTTCTGCGTCCTTGTCGAGTTGTCGTCCGCAGGGTCGTTGTCGTGCCCGATCTGCGCCCTCCACGCCACGGGACCAAGCAAGCAAGAGAAAGCAAGACGCTGCTGCCTTGCTACCAAGCTTGCTACGGGACCGGCGACAATGTTGGTGAATGAAACGAATGAAACGTGATTGCGATTAAAATCAAGAATACAATTGTAATTGGAGACGAACGACATTGCTTATGAGCTGTTTGTGCTTAGAAGATGGTCGGGGGCGCGGCGCCGCCGAGGCCGCCGGTCGGGTAGAGGGCGTCGACGCCGAGGA
>ENA-UOUZ01000079-UOUZ01000079.1-mixed-culture-metagenome-genome-assembly--contig:-NODE-79-length-50731-cov-96.977248_pt1 | contig 50731 bp, 22 predicted proteins | sample MGYA00238154_ERZ761575 | MGnify/ENA primary metagenome ERZ761575 (study PRJEB28896, sample SAMN07631632) | mixed culture metagenome | isolation source: Freshwater growth medium | place: USA...
GGGGAGGGCGGCGGCGGTGAGGGAGGCGGAGACGGCGGCGGCGGTGATGGTGGGGACGAGGGCGGGGGCGGCGACGGCGGAGGCGAGGGTGGCGGAGGTGATGGTGGGGGCGTGGGCGGAGGCGGCGGAGGCGGAGGTGACGGCGGTGGCGGCGAGGGAGGCGGCGAGGGTGGCGGTGGTGAAGGTGGTGGCGATGGCGGAGGGGGCGAGGGAGGCGGCGATGGCGGGGGCGGCGAGGGAGGCGGCAACGGCGGCGGAGGTGATGGTGGGGGTGACGGCGGAGGCGGCAAAGGCGGGGGAGAAGGCGGAGGTGGTGATGGCGGTGGGCTGGGCGGTGGAGGCGATGGAGGGGGCGACGGTGGAGGTGGGGAGGGTGGTGGGTTTGGGGGCGGTGGAGTCGGCGGAGGCGATGGCGGCGGTGGCGACGGAGGCGGTGGAGAAGGAGGTGGAGGCGATGGAGGAGGGGAGGGCGGCGGCGGTGAGGGAGGCGGAGACGGCGGCGGCGGTGATGGTGGGGGTGAAGGCGGCGGCGGCGAAGGCGGGGGAGAAGGCGGGGGTGGCGATGGCGGAGGTGGTGACGGTGGCGGGGGTGATGGCGGTGGGCTTGGCGGAGGAGGCGAGGGAGGCGGCGATGGTGGAGGTGGGGATGGCGGCTGGCTTGGCGGCGGCGGAGATGGCGGAGGCAATGGTGGCGGGGGCGAGGGCGGCGGTGGCGATGGAGGCGGCGGCGACGGCGGAGGCGACGGCGGTGGAGATGGAGGTGGCGACGGAGGCGGCGATGGCGGTGGAGGCGAGGGCGGCGGAGGCGAGGGAGGCGGTGGTGATGGCGGAGGTGGCGAAGGCGGCGGCGGTGACGGTGGCGGAGGCGAGGGCTCGGGAGTTGAGGGGCTCGGCGGCGGTGGTGGTGATGGAGGCGGCGGTGATGGAGGTGGAGGCGAGGGTGGCGGTGGCGAAGGAGGCAGTGGTGATGGAGGCGGCGGCGACGGCGGCGGCGAGGGAGGCGGAGGAGATGGCGGTGGAGATGGAGGTGGAGGCGAGGGAGGAGGCGAGGGCGGCGGTGGTGAGGGAGGCGGAAACGGAGGAGGTGGCGAAGGCGGTGGTGGTGAAGGTGGCGGAGGGGAGGGCGGTGGAGGCCACGGAGGTGGTGGCGTTGGGCTTGGCGGCGGTGGTGGAGATGGCTCAGGCGAGGGAGGCGGCGGCGAGGGTGGAGGCGATGGCGGCGGAGGCGATGGCGGCGGCGAGGGTGGCGGCGGCGACGGTGGCGGTGAAGGTGGCGGAGGCGATGGCGGAGGCGAGGGCGGTGGTGGTGAAGGGGGCGGCGACGGCGGTGGCGGCGGCGGTGGCGGTAAAGGTGGTGGTGGAGAGGGTGGCGGGCTTGGTGGCGGTGGATACGGCGGAGGCGATAGCGGTGGTGGTGACGGAGGTGGGCTTGGTGGAGGAGGCGAGGGCGGCGGCGAGGGCGGAGGTGGTAATGGAGGCGGCGATGGAGGTGGAGGCGTTGGAGGAGGCGTAGGCGGTGGCGGCGAGGGTGGTGGCGAGGGAGGCGGCAGTGAGGGTGGGGGGCACGGCGGCGGCGGTGAGGGCGGAGAAGAAGGCGGGGGGGATGAAGGCCGGGGAGAAGGCGGGGGTGGTGATGGCGGTGGGCTTGGCGGAGGAGGCGACGGAGGTGGCGACGGTGGAGGTGGGGAGGGTGGTGGGTTTGGGGGCGGTGGAGTCGGCGGAGGCGATGGCGGCGGTGGCGACGGAGGCGGTGGAGAAGGAGGTGGAGGCGATGGAGGAGGGGAGGGCGGCGGCGGTGAGGGAGGCGGAGACGGCGGCGGCGGTGATGGTGGGGACGAGGGCGGGGGCGGCGACGGCGGAGGCGAGGGTGGCGGAGGTGATGGTGGGGGCGTGGGCGGAGGCGGCGGAGGCGGAGGTGACGGCGGTGGCGGCGAGGGAGGCGGCGAGGGTGGCGGTGGTGAAGGTGGTGGCGATGGCGGAGGGGGCGAGGGAGGCGGCGATGGCGGGGGCGGCGAGGGAGGCGGCAACGGCGGCGGAGGTGATGGTGGGGGTGACGGCGGAGGCGGCAAAGGCGGGGGAGAAGGCGGAGGTGGTGATGGCGGTGGGCTGGGCGGTGGAGGCGATGGAGGGGGCGACGGTGGAGGTGGGGAGGGTGGTGGGTTTGGGGGCGGTGGAGTCGGCGGAGGCGATGGCGGCGGTGGCGACGGAGGCGGTGGAGAAGGAGGTGGAGGCGATGGAGGAGGGGAGGGCGGCGGCGGTGAGGGAGGCGGAGACGGCGGCGGCGGTGATGGTGGGGGTGAAGGCGGCGGCGGCGAAGGCGGGGGAGAAGGCGGGGGTGGCGATGGCGGAGGTGGTGACGGTGGCGGGGGTGATGGCGGTGGGCTTGGCGGAGGAGGCGAGGGAGGCGGCGATGGTGGAGGTGGGGATGGCGGCTGGCTTGGCGGCGGCGGAGATGGCGGAGGCAATGGTGGCGGGGGCGAGGGCGGCGGTGGCGATGGAGGCGGCGGCGACGGCGGAGGCGACGGCGGTGGAGATGGAGGTGGCGACGGAGGCGGCGATGGCGGTGGAGGCGAGGGCGGCGGAGGCGAGGGAGGCGGTGGTGATGGCGGAGGTGGCGAAGGCGGCGGCGGTGACGGTGGCGGAGGCGAGGGCTCGGGAGTTGAGGGGCTCGGCGGCGGTGGTGGTGATGGAGGCGGCGGTGATGGAGGTGGAGGCGAGGGTGGCGGTGGCGAAGGAGGCAGTGGTGATGGAGGCGGCGGCGACGGCGGCGGCGAGGGAGGCGGAGGAGATGGCGGTGGAGATGGAGGTGGAGGCGAGGGAGGAGGCGAGGGCGGCGGTGGTGAGGGAGGCGGAAACGGAGGAGGTGGCGAAGGCGGTGGTGGTGAAGGTGGCGGAGGGGAGGGCGGTGGAGGCCACGGAGGTGGTGGCGTTGGGCTTGGCGGCGGTGGTGGAGATGGCTCAGGCGAGGGAGGCGGCGGCGAGGGTGGCGGCGGTGAGGGCGGCGGCGGCGAGGGTGGCGGCGGCGACGGCGGTGGCGGTGACGGAGGTGGTGGTGAGGGCGGCGGTGGCGAGGGTGATGGCGGTGATGGAGGTGGTGGTGACGGTGGGGGCGGCGAGGGCGGCGGTGGCAAAGGTGGTGGTGGTGACGGCGGAGGCGGCGACGGCGGAGGAGGCGAGGGCGGAGGCCGCGAGGGCGGAGGAGGGGCTGGAGGAGGTGGTGATGGTGGCGGTGGTGAGGGTTGTGGTGGTGATGGTGGAGGTGGCACCGGAGGTGGCAGTGATGGAGGCGGCGGCAAGGGCGGCGGCGGTAAGGGCGGAGGCGGTGATGGCGGAGGCGGCAAGGGCGGAGGCGGCGAGGGCTGAGGTTGCGAGGGCGGAGGTAGCGATGGCTGAGGCTGAAGAAGTGGAGGCGGCGGCGAATGACTTGATAGTCTTCTACGGCTGTATGTGTCGTCGACTTGAATCGCGGACGTCATCGAAAGTCCATGTGTCGCAACAATCGGCTGCGGTATCAACAGCGGCGGAGACAACATTTGAGGAGGCGAAGGCTCAAGAAGAGATCGCCTTGGTGCCTCAATTGGCGATGCTGCAATGGAGAACATTGTGAATAGTGCCAACGCAGTTGCAAGTACACCGACGGTGCTTCGCAGACTTTGCACAGGTGTCATCTTGTCCCCGGTTCCAAGCGTCATCGAGGAAAATGGCCTGGTCATGCAAAAATGGACAAATCTCAAAATCTTCTCGAGAAAATCCGCAAGAACCCGTTTCAAAAAGTTACAAGTCTTGATCGTTTCCAAGTCAACGCGTTGGGACGATATGACGTCCGTTACCAAATCGTAGCGAATGCGTGGCACTCCACCCCCCCTTTTCGGCGAAACGTCGACCCACGAAAACGACCCCGAACCTGACCGACCGAAACGGCCGAAACGGCCGAAACGTCTTTGGCGCAGCATGTTTCCCGCTCATTGGAGTGTCAGGTACGTCTGTCAGTGTCAGACTCAAGTTCTGCGTCACAGTGCGCGAAAATTTGTATGTAGAGAGAGATTTGTAACAACTTGATTTGTAACTGACCAAGCTACCTACCAATTGGCGGGATCCCCTGAATTCAGAATTGCGGTGGGGAAATTTGAAGGGGATGTCGGCGTGAGAGTATGGCGGCATGCGGCATGGGATCATGGGACGGCATGGTGACACAGCGGGACACGGGTACGTGGAAACTGCTTGTTCTCTTCGTTGCTTGTCGTGACCTGTCGTGGAGGCGCTCGGGGCTTGTCAACTGTTCAGGCTTGTTTCCCTCCAATCTCTTGTTGTCTGTTCATAGCGTCGTTCACAGTTCCACACTTCGGATTCTTGCGTCGCTCTTCATGCACGTGGTGGCCCGCGCACTCTCAAGGGACAAGGCGCGGGCCGGCGCCGCCGTCGGCTGGACACGAGGACACCGCTGCGTCGTCGTCTCCAGTATGTAAAAAAACATAGCTAAGTGTATGTAAAATCTCCGTCCCATATACACACCTTGGGGCACACAATACTTTCTGGAGCGAGCGCACCGCGTGGTGACCACGCGGTGCCGCGTAGTAGCCTCACCGCGAGGAAGAGTTGAGAGGCTGGACGCGCAGCAGCGGCTCGGGCTCCTTAACGCGCCCAAAGACGAGGGACCATACGGTGTACAGCAGGCTGCCCACGAGGAGGAGGGTTGCGCCGATCACCTGGCCGTACTTGACGAAATTCTTCGCGCTGCCCACGTCAACCCCGGGGCCGTTGGGCTTCGGTAGCGAGAAGTAGTAGATGCCGTCTGCAATGACGAGAAACCAGGTTGCACACGCGAAGATGATCATCCCGAAGGACGGTGCGTTGGCGAGGAATGGCGCGCGCATATCAATGAGCTTGAGCATGCCGATCGCGTTGAGCATGTTACCAGCGTGGAAGAAGCAGATGCCTGCAAAGTTAGACCAGGGCACGCCCGAGAATGGCGGCTGGCCATCTGGATTGTAGCCTGCGAGAGCGGCAAACGGCTGGATGCAGAAGAGCACCGAGGCAATCAGCTTAAGGGTAGCGCCGGCTAGTGCTTGACGGTCGAAGCCCCACACGGGAAAGGTGGAGAAGACGATCCAGTCAATGAGGATCGCAAAGCCAAAGAACCAGCCCACGCACGACAATGCGCCGAGCCAATTCCACGATTGCCCTTCTGTGATGAGGTCGTAAGGCCATTGGTACTGGATGGACGTAAATTCGAGCAGCAGCAGGACGGACGACACCACGAAGATGAGGTTCGCGATCAAGACCTCAGTGCGGCCCGGGATCGGGTCAACCGCGTCCGACATGATGTTTCGTCGCGGGCGGACCGCCCGTTTTCAGCTCAGCCTCACAGTATCCGGATACGTTGGGCTCGGTTGGGATGTATCTAGTGTTAACGAACACGACGTCCCCCCAATGCCTCAGAAACCCCATTGTAGTCAGCGTCCGCGCCATCGTGCGCGGCCATAGGTCATGGAAGTCTCCCCCGAGCAGTAGCGAGTCCTCTCAGGTGCTGTGAGCGGACGAGCGCGAGGGCACATCGAAGATGGGCATATGGTATGGGGTGGCCAGTGAGTTCACGTGGCGGCCGTGTGGCATCATGCATGTAAAAATCACACAACAACAACAACACGACAGAGCGCACGAGACGCGAGAGCGGATTTCTCGATGCTTTCTCGAAGCGCTCAGTGAGCGTTCATCAGCGACGACCGATATGGTAATATGGACGGTATATGCATGCATGCTCGGCCGGACCGAAAGGTCGGCTCGCCTGCGGGAGCCCTCATTCACACCTAACTGAACACAACCACACCTGCGGTGAGCTTCATCTTGCTTCATATCACATCATCTTCACATCTGAACTGCACCGACTACCGTCACGTCACTTTGCGCCTAAGTACAAGAGACAACAAGTCTCATACGTACTAAATCTCTCAACGATTCGAACACCACCGGAGCTAGTCCCTAATCGGCCTATTCCCTCGACTTTTTGAGTAGTTCTACGATGGCCCGGATAGGATTGGCCGGGCGCTCTTTCATGACGATGGCGACGGCCGTCGAGAGCTTCGCCTGCACGCCAAACTGCTCTAGGTACGCGCGGCCGTCCTTATCCGTTCGCCAGTACTTGTTGATCTCGAAACCGCCCTCGCGCGCCGCCTTGTTGGCCGCGGAAGCGTACTCGCAAAGGGTGGGGAAGCCCAGGATGAAACGCTCGGAGCCCTTGGGCCGGCTCTCCTTGAGCTTGGTCCAATTTTCCCACAGCTTCGGATACTCGGCTGACACGTTGAGCCCCGCCACGTCCGAGAAGGAGAGGGGCCAGCTGAGGAGCGCCGCATCGGCCAAGGTGAGCGTGTCGCCCACGTAGCATCCGTTGATCGCGGGCTTGTCGGCAAGGATACCCTCGAGCTTGCTAAAGAAGGCCTTGACCTGGTCCGTCTTCGCCTTCTCCCAGGCGGCGTCCTTCTTGCCCTCGCCGAAGGCGTCGTAGTGCTCTTTAGTGCACATCGCATAGCCCGTCGATGCATGGAGTGCCGACCAGCCGAAGTGCTTGAGCACCTCGGACAGTATCGCATTGCTGGTGCGCGACAGTTCGATGAGCTCGAGTACCTCTGGGGGCGCATTCTGCTGAACGGCGAGCATCTTCACGATCTCGTCACTGTCCATAAACATTGTACCGTCGACGCACAGCGCTGGCATGCACGACCTTCCTCCGGACAGGAGTTTCCACATGTCGCTCTTGACCCCCATCATCTCGGTCGCGCCGGGAGTAATCATGTTGGGGTCCTCGTCGGCAGTGCTCTTGAGGAGCTTATCGTCAAAAGAAAGCATCACCCACGTGCACGGCTTGCCCAGCACGTTGAAGGCCACGGCGAGACGGACCGTCGACTCGGATGCGGTGGAGCCGAAGGCCACGTAGCCCTTGTCCCAGCCCTTCTCCGCGAGAAGCACCTTGGCCTCCGCAGTGAGCTCGACCTCGCTCATCGCGAAGAATGGCTGGGACAAGGTCAACTCGGTACGACACAACAAGAACGCAAGCTACTACATGTAGGTGCAGTTCTTCGTGACCCTATACGATCCTAGACAACTTCGAGAGACGAGCGAAAAGGTCAGCTTCAGGTCGGCTAGGCTCAGATAAAGGAAACGTCCACACGAGTAACAGAGGAAACGTTCACACCATACAAGTAGAACCGAGTGTTAACAGGGCGGATGGCGCGCATCGCTTCCGGCGACCCGCTTCCGGCCACGGTTGAAGCGGCGAAGACTGCCGACGCAGGCGACTGCTTCATCGGCGAAGCGTCGACCGTGTGCTGTCTGCCCGGTCTGGTCAACGTCGGCGTGCAGAAGGCGGGCACGGGTGAGCTGCAGACCTGGCTGGGCGTCCATCCAGCGGTCAAGGTGCACGGCGGTGAGGTGCACTTTTTTGACGACCAGGAACGCACGCCGTCTTGCAACGCCCAGTGGCGCGGGCATCTGCGTCTGCGTTACGCGCGCTTCCTGTGGAAGCGGCAGCGCCTACGTGAGGCTGATGTACGCGGCCGCTTGCTGTTTGAGAAGACGCCGGCCTACTTTGACCGCGCGCAGCCTCGCCAAGTGGCGTGCGCAATCCCGGCGGCGCGCGTGCTCATCATGCTACGCGAGCCGGCCGCACGCGCGCACTCCGCGTACGACATGTGTCAGCGAGAGCAGGAGGGCAGGTGGTGCAAAGCCCCGTTTGCACAGGTGGTTGAGCGCGTGCTTGTCGGCGGCGGCGGCAACAGCAGCGACGCCGCGCCGCTGCACACGTCGCGCCGCCAGATGCAGCGCTCGCCGCACCTGCGCCGACTCTTCTTGATGGGCCACTACTCAACCTTCATGCGCCGCTGGCTCGATGTGTTTGTATGGCCGCATGTGGGCGTCCTTTGGCTTGAGCAGTTCAAGGCCGACCCATTTGCATGCATGCATGCGGTGGAGCGCTTTGCGGGGCTGGCGCACCACCCGTACCGCACCGTGGCCACGCGCAATGAGGCTGGCTTGTATGTCGTCGGGCGCTCCAAGAGCGACTACGAGCGCAAGCGCGCACCCTCACCATGGGCCGCCGGGGACACCCGCGCTGTCGTGAGCGCTACCGCCGCGCTCGAGGCAGCCATGGTGAGGGTGCGCGCGTACTACGCGCCGTCGCAGCGGCGCCTCGCGCAGCTGCTCCAAAAGACGAACACAAGCTTGCTGCCCGAGCTGCCCTCGCCCGTGACGGGCTTGTTGTAGATTGCGTGTAGACTGCATAGCTGCGTGCAGACTGCGTGTGCCAAACGCAAGGGAGCGTCGGCTGGTCGTGGTGCGTCACGGTGCGTCACCATCAGACCGCGCGACGCAGAGCGAGACGGCCAGCGTGACCAGCAGTTCAGAGGAGAGTCGATCCTCGATGCGCGAGGAGAGCGTTGAGCCGCCGCACCGCGGCGGCACGTGCGGCGCCGTGTGCCGAGACGCGACGGTTCACGGCTTCACCCTCGTCCGAAAGGCAGAGATTGAGATAAGAGTCGCCAAGAGTACTCGTTCGTCCCGTTATTTATTATTACACGATACACGTCGGTCTTCAGTACCGAGTCAGCGACACCCATGAGCGATGCCATCACGGTTCACGCCGACTCAGGCCAAAGGGAACGGACCCCGAACCCGGACCACGAGATCCTGTGGGGCGCGACGGACGCACTTGGCGGCACGAGGCGCTGAGCCAGAGAGCCATCGCCCGTCCTCTTCCCTGCCAGTAGCGCTGCCAGGGTGCTCTGCGGCGGCGGCGGCTCGAGGAGCGCTCGCGTCCTATCGGGCGATCGCTCGCGCAGCGCTGCGGACAGAGTCTCGAGCCGCATGCTCTCATCCAGAGCGAATTGGATCGCTTGCGAGACGAGGGCCGCGCGATGTCGAGAGGAGACGGCGCTCTGCGCCTGTGGTGCGCTCACAGTGCTGGGTGGCGCGCGGTGTAGTAGCGAGAGGTCGGCGGCGACCGCGCCCGGCGGCGAGGTTTGCGTGGCGTGCGAGCCCGTGGGCGTAACCGTCGTCTTCACAGCTGCGACCTCGGTGCGCGCCATGACCGAGCCCGAGGGAGTATTCGATGGCTCTCGCGCCTCCTCCGATGGCTCCTTCACACCACCGTCCTTCACACCTCCGTGTTGGAATCGCACGCGCGGCTTGCTGGGGGTGGCGCTGAATGCGTCGACCACCGACGTGTGAGCTTCCCCGGCCGCAGCGATGGCTGGGACGGCAGCGACGGCAGCGGCGCTCGGTTGCGGCACGGCTCCCGCATGGTGGCGGAGCACCTCCCAGTACGCGGCGATGGAGAGCGTAGGGCGCAGCTCGCATATTGTGACTGCGCCCACGCAGCGCGTGCCGGCCGGCGTGAGGAACGCGAGGGGCGGGAAGGCGACCTCGCGTTCGTGAGGGTACTGAGAGAGCCACACGAGGGACGCACCCCGCGCCGTCGGGCTCATCGAGAGCTCGAGCACCACACCTGATGAGGGAGGTAATCAGAGGTAATCAGAGATCATCAGAGGCCATCAGAGGCGGGGTCATCAGAGACGGGCTCATCGAGAGCTCGAGCAACACACCGCCGTCCCGTGCCGCGGTCTCAAGAGCGAGCTCTCGATTCTCGGTGGTGGACAGGAAGCCGAGCTCGACGCCGCCGACGCAGCCGAGCTCGTCGGGCACGCGAAGGGCGTCGGGCAGCGCGGCGCCCGACACGACGCGGTACACGGCCCGCACCGCCGTCAGGTGGGAGAGCACAAGCAGGGTGCTGTTGAGCGCGTGCAGCGTGGTCGTGTACTGGTTACCAAGGCAGAGTTCGTGCACGCGACGGCGCAGATAGGGCGGTGCGTCGGCCGAGGCGCCCCGGAGGACGGCATTGTACTTGACGAAGAGCGGGCCCGTGTACAGCCGGCCGCAGAGGACGTCGACGTGTGAAGGGCGCCCCTCGATGCCCGCGACAGCGCGCAGCCGTTCAGCGAGTCGGCGGCGCTCGGCCTCGAAGTCGGAGAGCGGGCGTGGCTGTCGCGGGGCGGCGCCGCCCGCCTGGACGAGGTAGGGGCTCTCGAGCGGCCAGCTGGGCAGATCAAGGGTCGCGAGTCCCACGACAGAAGGGTCGACGACAAAGAGGAACTCGGCCTCCGAGTAGGTACGTGTGCCGTAGTTGCCCACGACGAACCACTCGCGCGAGTCGGCACGCCGACGGTGCTCCTCGCTCATGGCCGAGAGCACCGCGGTGTAGATGTCGGATTGGCGAGGGTCGAAGGGATCGTCTTGGGCGACCGCCGCGTCACCGATTCGGGCTGAAAGGCCGCCGACGAAGTCGCGCATCGTGCCCAGATGCATCGTGAAGCCTGCCGCCGCCGCCGGTCCCGCATCGACAAACTTACCGATTGAGGGATCCGAAGGGAGGCACTCGGGCGCGCACGAGGCGACGCCCGGGACGGCGCGGGCGGCCCGCCCCAGCACCGCCTCACCGGACGACATTCTCGACGTCCCGGGCGCCGCCTCGCCGGAAGAGATGTTCGATGGGCCATCTGCGGAGGCGCTCGGCGCGGCGCGCGTGGTGGCAGGGCCGCGTGCGGCGCGGCGCTTCTGGCGGACGAGCTCCGCCGCTTGGTCGGCGATGGCGCGCGCCAGGTCGGCGAGCACGCCGCCCTCTGCCAGCACCACCTCGAGCAGCTCTGCGGCTCGCTCGCTCTCTGCCTCCAGTCCGTCGCCCACGAGAGCCGTCAGGAAGCCTCGCTCGTTCGCCGGCTGAGCGTCGCCGAGCCGCCGGCGCAGCGCCGTGCTGAGCAGCTGCACGAGAGGCACTTCGCGCAGCCACAGCTCTAAGGACCACTGGGCGCCGCCGTCGGAGGTCACACTCGCGGAGGCGACGCTCGCCTTCGGGACCCCCCACTTGGCTAGGTAAACAGGATGCTCGACCGCGGTGCGCACCGCCGAGGGCGTCTGCGCACGATGCAGGGCTTGCTGCAGCGCGCGGCGCGTCGCCTCGGTGGCGAGGAACCGCCGACTGCGCGAGAGCTGGAGCGCATTCCCGAGGGAGTGCCACTGAGACCGCGCGAGTCGTCGTCGGAGCTGGTCGACGCGGCGCGTGAGGACGTCGAGATCGCGAAGGTAGGCGTGGCGCTCGGTGCTGGCCAGCTTGATGGCCTCCTGCGCCAGGCGCTTTTCCTCGAGAACCTTTGCATCTCGCAACACCGTGTGCTGCTCACGATCGGCGACCTGGAGCGTCACTTGGCTGAGCTCGAACGAGAGCTGAGCGACTTGCGCCTCGAGCTCCTCGTTTGTGCGCGCGATGTTCTTCCCCGAGCTGACCTGTGCGTGAAGGAGTGCCTGTCTGTCACGCATCACCCGATAGCTCTCCGCGAAGCTCTCAGATGCCGACTCAAGGTGCTTGGCGAGCAAATTGTGCCGTTCCTCGAGTTCCCTGCGGCTGGCGCTCACCGCCTCCAAACCCTCACGGAGCGCACGATTTTGCGCCTCGAGCTCTTCGTTGCTGCGCCAGCCCGTTCGCGGGCGTGACGGCGCCCCCCTAGTCACGGCCGTCGAGACCATTGGGAGCGCGGGAACTGTGATCAGTCAGATTAGCAGTCACCAATTCAGTCACCTCAGACAGCGGAAACTCTGAAAATAGTGGTTACTAGTACGTCGGCGCCCCCCTCCTCTCCATCCACGCGGGCCACAACCAGAGTCGAGCACCATGCCCTCCACGCGGTGCCACCACCAGAGTCGAGTAGTCGGGACGCCAGGTCCCTACACTTCGCCCGCGACCTAGGATAGCATCGGAAGAGGAGCCTCGAACGGTACCTTGGTCGCCCACACTTTGACTCCCTCGGGGAGACTGTATCAGACATTTGGGGCCGGTTTCTCCCACCTGACCGTGCCGCCCCCCCCCACGAGCCGCCCGCGCTCCGGCCTCCGCTCTGGCTCCGCTATTCTCTACGCTCGTAAGGCGGCTGCTTGTCGGCGTAGATCGACATTCGAGGCGGAGCGCACCATCGCTTGCGGCACCGGCGAGCCATGCGCCGCCTGCGCACTCGTGCCCCCATGGAGGCCATGAAGGCCATGTGCGGCCTCCATGGCTCCCTGGATCAAATGCGCGACCTGCTCCCCCGAGCCGCTGCGCACGGCCAAGGGCGCGACAGGCGGCAGCCCGATCTCGTGGTTCAGCTCAACGAACACGTCGTCGGCGGTGCAGCCGCAGCAGCAGTCGCATGGCGCCGAGCGATGCTGGTACCTGACGCCGACGACGTTGCCGAGTTCGATGCTGCGCGTGGTGGTGCTCGGCTCGGAGAACGAGCACAGGTTGCGGTCCTCGCGAGATAGAATTTCCTGGAGAGGCGGACGTGGAACGCGCGCGGCACGCGATGGGTGAGCGGTTCGGAGGTGGCGACGTGCCGCGGGAGCAACGGGCACAGCGCGGCAGCCAAAGGCAAGGCGTGCGAGGAGGGCCGTGCGCGCGCGCGCGAGCACCATTGCCCTGCCAGTGAGCTTGTACTTGCTGGTGCCCTTCACGCAAGACTTGCAGCTGAGATAAAAACTCAACCAGCCCAGCGGGCCGTCGCGATGAAGTACCTCATCGGCTTGCCACAGCATCTTGCTGCGCGATTCGCTCTCAGACTTCTGCTGCAGCGCCGCCACCGCGCGCAGGAGCTTCAGGCGGTGGCCAACGAGGGTCACGCCGAGGTCGCGCAGATCTTCCTTGTCCATGACCTCGAGCAGGTCGCCCGTGACCTCGTGCTCCACAAACTTTTGCGAGTACAAGGCAAGCCCCAGACTGGCAAGCCACTCGCCGACCGTCGGCGCGCTCCAGTGTAGGTGCGGCTCTGCGACGTCCGAGGTCACCAACCCTTCCAGTTCCGGCATCCGGCGGTAGAATGCCGTGGCGTGCACTCCGGACGATAGCGCACTCTCAATGAAACGCGGCCGGGAGCCCACTACCGTCTCCATTCGTCGGCCCGGTAAGAGCATACGCTGGGACGTCTCTCCAAAAAACCCTCTGTTGTGAAATTCACAGCGACTAGTTTTGCACGCTTGGGTGCCTTCAACCCCTATTCGACCCTTCATTGATGAATTGATAATCTGGTGGCTGTCGGTCGCGCGCTTCACGTCGTGCGCGAATCGTGTCTGCGGCACATCACAGAGACCCCATCACAGACAGAGTGGAGTAAGGCTCGGGCTTGGTCGTTTGTTGGTCGGGAGCAGGCCCCGGGAGCAGGCCCCGGGAGCAGGCGAGAGCTAACACTCACTAAAACACTATCAGCGAGAGGCGGGCGAGAGGCGGGCTGTTGAGAGGTGGCGGACGCCAGGGGTGGTTTGCCCCGCATGAAGGCATCTATTTATATTCACTTTTTGTTTGCCAATTGTTTGCCTCGCATCGTGCTACATGTAACCGTTGTGATCCACATTAGTTGTGGCAAGCATGCATTTTTCCAGCAGAAGTCAAACGGATGCGAACTGGGAACACAGGAGATTTCTGCAGATTGTAGAGGCTGATTGCAGAGGCTGATGAGGGACGAACAGGTTTGTGCCTTGGAGCAGAGCATGGTCACGGCCAGGTGGGCCTTTGGCCCTCGACTCGCTCGCATCCTCTTCCTCGCCCAGATGGTGGGCTTCGCAAGGGCACAGACCTGCACGGAGACGTGCACCTTCGCCTCCAACGGTGTTTGCAACGATGGCGGACCCGGATCCGAGTTTTCGACGTGCAGCCTCGGCACCGACTGCACCGACTGCGGCCCTCGAATTTTGCCGACACCTTCGCCACTTTCGCCACCTTCGCCACTTTCGCCACCTTCGCCACCTTCGTCGCCACTTTCGCCACCTTCGCCACCTTCGCGCTGGACGATTGTTTCGGGCCCATCGTATTGCTCTGTCTCGTCCGACGGCATGTGCATCACCGATGGCAGCGGAAGCTATGGCGATAACGAGGCTTGCACAATGCGAGCGGAAATGTCGATGACTATCACCTCCACCGCGTTTGGCACCGAGGGGGGCTACGATTTCATTAGGATTGGGGGCACTTCGTACTCCGGCTCCACTGGGCCGATGAATGTGCAAGTGGCCGCCGGAACCATTGTGACCTGGGAGGCCGATTATTCGGTCGTAGGGATGGGCTTTACTATCTGTGCCTTGTTCTCGCCGCCCTCGCCGCCGCCTCCTTATCCACCCGGCATGGCACCGCTGCCCATGCCTCCAGCGATGCCGCCGCCACCATCGCCACCATCGATCCCATCCAACTGCGTGGGCCCCGGTGCTGACCTCATCGTCGATGTCGACGCGCTCCGAAACTCACTGTCCTCGCAGTTTTTGACGAGTCAGGATCCGTGCACTGTGGCCGAGGGTTGCTTCACTGGCCTTGGCAGAAGGCGCGTGCTTCGCTTTGACACGACGATCGCCAATATTGGCTGCGAGGACTACCACATCGGCTCGCCCCCCGCGGACACGAGAGTGAGTGGCCGGGGCTGGAACTGGCACGAGTGCCATAACCACTGGCATTACGAGAACTATGCTCACTACTGGATTGAGCCACTGTGCCTCGCGGAGCAATCTATCGACCATCCGGTGTATGCGGGGCACAAAAACGGCTGGTGCGTGATGGACATTGGCGCATACCAGGATTTTTATCCACCAGGCGGGAGTCCCGGTAGTCCCGGGTGTCACCGCGGTTGCGGTAATCAGGGCATCAGCGCCGGCTGCTACGACACATACCACAGTGGCCTTGATTGCCAGTGGATTGACATCACCAGCGTACCCCCGGGCGTCTACACCCTCGCTGTGGCTACGAATTGGGAAACACAACACGAGCGCAGACGACACCCGAGCTCAACTACACAAACAATGTTGCGCGCGTGCCCATCCGCATCACCGTGAGCGCCGTGCAGGTACTGGCAACGGCGGCGGCGGCAGCGCTCTGCATCAGCCCCAGGATGCCGCCAACACCTAGGCTGCCGCCGCCACCTTCACCGTCGCCGCCGCTACCATCGCGGCCACCACCTGCACCGTCGCCGCCGCCACGTCCGCCTTCGCCGCCTCCGCCTTCACCCTCGCCGCCACCGCCTTCACGGCCGCCGCCGCCACCCTCGCCGCCGCCACCTTCACCGTCGCCGCCGCCACCTTCACGGCCGCCACCTGCACCGTCGCCGCCGCCACGTCCGCCTTCGCCGCCTCCGCCTTCACCCTCGCCGCCACCGCCTTCACGGCCGCCGCCGCCACCCTCGCCGCCGCCACCTTCACCGTCGCCGCCGCCACCTTCACGGCCGCCACCTGCACCGTCGCCGCCGCCACGTCCGCCTTCGCCGCCTCCGCCTTCACCCTCGCCGCCACCGCCTTCACGGCCGCCGCCGCCACCCTCGCCGCCGCCACCTTCACCGTCGCCGCCGCCACCTTCACGGCCGCCACCTGCACCGTCGCCGCCGCCACGTCCGCCTTCGCCGCCTCCGCCTTCACCCTCGCCGCCACCGCCTTCACGGCCGCCGCCGCCACCCTCGCCGCCGCCGCCTTCGCCCTCGCCGCCTCCGCCTTCACCCTCGCCGCCGCCACCTTCGCGGCCGCCACTTGCATCCTCGCCGCCGCCATCACCGCGGCCGCCACCTGCGCCCTCGCCGCCGCCACGTCCGCCCTCGCCGCCTCCGCCTTCGCCCTCGCCGCCGCCACCTTCGCGGCCGCCACCTTCGACCTCGCCGCCGCCGCCTTCACCGTCGCCGCCGCCATCTTCACGCCGGCCGTCTCCACCTCAGGTAGGAAGAAGAATTGCGGAGGCGAGAGAGAAAGATGGAGCAGAGGAGGATGAGGCATGACCAGGGCATGGCAGTCAGAGGTCTCGAGTTTCTCGAGTTTCTGGTGTGCGACGCGTGGTTAAAATGGTTAAGTGAGATTGCATCGTAGTATGTCTGGGTACATCATGCCACATGCGGCCCTCACGCATGCCCTCACGAAACTGTAGTAGTAGTACGTGTGCAGCAGTCATGGCAGCAGTCGAGTTCTCTGTACTGGCGTGCTCGTAGTGCCGCGTGATGTGTATCGTATGGGAGTATGCCGATATTGGAAGTAGGGATCCCGGCTAGTGTTTTGGGGCGGGTGGAGAGCGGTTCCGGCGGCGTTGTTCGTTGCGTGAAGTCGGGTTTAGGTGTGGGCTGTGGGGTGCGTGATTGAAGATACACCCCGAGATAGAAGTACCGGTAGCGTTGCATACTTCGAGGACGGCGCGAACTGTGTAATAGCAGGCTGTGTCGGCCACGCCTCCGTCCATTGCGATTGCGGCCCCCGTGCTTGGGGGTCCGGAGAGCGCGCGCGTTGTGTGTTTCACAGCCAATGTTTATAATTTCACAGCAGCTGCACCGAAAGAGCTCCGAAAGAGCGGGCCCCGCATGCAGATCGCGCTGGGCGAGGAAGCCTCTGCCATCGTGCTCGACCTCCAACCGCTCAAGCGATTCACGGTGCAAGGTCGGACCGGCCGCAAGATCGTGATCGTCAGAGCCGCCGACGGAACGCTCGCGGCCTGTGATTTCCACTGCTTCCACCACGGCCAAGCCCTCGGCGATGGCGTGCTTGCGGACATCGAGGAGGTCGGAACGACGGCGCTGAAATGCCCCGCTCATGGCTACGTCATCGATTGCAAGACGGGCGAGCGGCTCATACGCGATGAGGGCGACGGTCGCACACCCTGCTGGCGGCGGCTGGGTGTCGTCCAGCGAACTCACAAGGTGATTGTTGATGAGAGGTCTCCATTCCGACAGGTCTCCATCATACTCAGCGACAGCAGCGCTAGTATAGCCTCGGACGCGTACAACCTGCCCGCTGCCGCTGCCGCCAACGGCGCCGCTTGTGGTGGCGGCGCATCGACCATCGCATTTGCCTGCCGAAAGAGCCGGGCTACGCAGGCTGTCGCGAGAGCCCATGGTGTGGCGGCATCGAGGGCGGTAGCGACGGCCTGCTCGGCGCATCCCACGAGCAGCGCCATGAGCTTCAACGTGGGTTCCCCTCCGCCGCCAGCACCCACCTTTGCGTCCTTTCCCGCCACCCCAACGCCGTCTGTCACCAGCGCTGCCGCTTCGCCCGCCAGCCCACGGCCAACGTCGGTCTTGCGACAGTCGACGCTCGACGGCATGTTCGCCGGCGCCGCCGCGCGCCGTGCCGTCGCCGCTACTCCACAGCCGCCGGCGATGCCACCAACACTGCCGCCGCCGCCTGAGTCGCGAGACGGCGCCCTGTACGACGCGATGGACACGTCGTAAAGTCGGGGCTTTCGGGGCGGGGGGTCCGTTGGAAGTCCGTACGGTGGATCTTGCGCTTTCGCTGATGACAGACGTCAAGAGAGGAGCGAGAGGAGCAGGCAGCAGTCCTGTCTCAGTGTGTCTGGTCACCTTAGTCAGCTAAATCCAATTACGCCACGGGTCTAACGTATACAACCGCGACGCAGCTCCACTGTACGGCTATGTACGGTAAGCGCGGCTTGCGCGGGCCGCGGCTATGCGATGACGGTATGAACTACTACGCCTCAGGTAGTATATCGTGTGGGTCTCTCTTTCGTATGCCGTACTATGCGGTATGGTATGCACTGATGGTATGCCGTATGGATATGGCGTATGGAATTCCGATCGGAATTTCGGATACGACTGTACAGAAGAGTGGACGAGTCGGCCTCGTAGGCTCTACGACAGCGGCCCGCACATCACCCCAGGCCACCCCCCACCCGCAACCAGGCTCTAAAGCCGAGCAGTGAAGCCGTACGGCAAGGTAGTTGGTACCGGCTGCAGTGTGCACGAGGGAGCAGTAGGCTGGTGCTGCCTGCTGCCCACACATGCCAACTCGCCGGACGGCGGCAGATCCACCAGCGTGAATGTGAACGTACGTATCTTGCCAGATGCGAGATGAAAGATGATGAGCAGGAGAGGAGCACGCGTCACGCGTGCGCGGAAGCAGCGGCGGAAGATGATGGCGTGTCTTGTGGCTGGCGGAGGGTCAATCGATCGGCAGCCTATCTCACCCTCCCAAAGTGACGAAAAGGAGGGATAGTGACGAGACGCGCGGCATAGTCAATCGATCGGCAGCCTATCTCTCCCTCCTCACCAGGTGAGGAAGAGTGACGAGACGCGCGGCACGACCTCAAAGACACGCAGCGTGATCTCCTCTCCCGAGGGCAGCACGACCGGCTCCTCGTACCCCGTGCGCGGCTCGAAGTACGTGCCAGGAGGATAGACGCAATCCTTCTCCGAAGGGAACACGGAGAGGAAGCTCAGGTCGACGCCCGGAACGGCGCCCTTTTGAAGATCGGCGCGCACCTTGAGCACGAGTGGCATGGGCGCCGTCCCGGGCGCGTCCTCCGCGCCCGTCTGGCTCGGGATCGCTGACTCTTCGGCGACGTCGCGGTTCGGCGAGGTCGAGACGAAACCGAGCTCCGTCCCGCCCCGGGAGCGGAACTCGCTAAAGTCGAAGTGCTCATGCCGCGTCTCGCCTTTGCCATATCTGTCGCTCATGTCCACGGCGCGCCACACGGTGCGCGTCTTCTCCTTCTCCGCGGGCTCCCTGTCCGCAAGCTCCTCCATGGCACTGGCCGAAGCGCCCCGTCGCGCCTTGGCGAGCTCCTCCGCTCGGGCGGTCTCGGCCTCGCAGCGCATCAGCTTGTGGAGCGCCTCGCACAGCCAAGCGACGAGCGCAGGGTACGGGTGCGGTCGTGCGGGTGAGCAGCCCTCGCGTAACGCCCTGTTGAGCGTCTGGTGCACCGAGGTGGTGTACAGCCGCAGCGCGAGGACGTGGATGCGCTTGAGCCCGGCCGCGGCGGCCGTCGGCAGCTTCACAAAGTCGTCGAGCATCATGCCCGTGTGGCCCTGGTCAAGGCTCGGTGCGGGCATGCCCGCCGGCATGGCGCGCTCCTCGGCCGGCTCGCTCTGCACGTAGTTGAGCCAATACATGTCGTCGAAGCCGCCCACGTCTCGCTCGGCCGTCTTGCATTTCGTGATCTCCGCGACCAGCGTAGCCTCGCCGCCGTCCTTGATGTGCTTGAGCTCCTCTTCAGAACCGAGCCCGAGCAGCCGATGAAGTCCGCAATTGGCCTCAAAGGGTCGCCCGTAGCGCACATGGCGTGCAAGGAACCTCTTGTACGCGCGCACCTTGGCCTGTCCCTCGCCAGTGAGGGCCGTCAGCTTCCCCCCCCCCTCGACGCCGGCATCGCCCATCTGGAGCACTCGCTCGACACGGCGCCGGAAGGACATCGTGGACGAGGCGCCGCCAACGGCCGATGCCGGAGCCTCGGCCGAAGCAGCCTCAGGCCCCTCCGTCGAGTCCCGCCTGGACATGCCTTCGGGTGCCGAGTTCGGGTTCGAGTCGGCGCCCGAGTCGGCGCTCGGGCTCGCCACGAAGAGTCCGAGTCCCTTGAGTGAAAGCTGACGGGTGAGGATCCCTGGCTGTGAAGGATCCCTGTGAAGGATCCCTGGCTTGTCGGGCGACGCTGCCGCGCAGTCGCTTCGGTGTCTAAAGGAATCCGTGCTGTCGCTTCGGTTCCTAAAGGAATCCGTGCTGTCGCTTCGGTGTCTAAAGGAATCCGTGGTGTCGCTTCGGTTCCTCAAGGAATCCATGCGTTTCGAGTCTACAGCCGCCTCCTCGAGCGAAAAGGGGGCCGGCGTCACATGTAGCCCCTGCGAGAGCGGCACGATCGCCGCATTGCTGTCTTCCAATTTGATGCCGTTGAGCGCGAGCGTTTCCCCACAGAGCTCGCACACCTGCCGCTTGGAAGTGACCTCAGCCATGGGCCACACCTTCACCGCACGACCGTGGGCCTCATGCAGCGCGATCGCTCGGTCCGCGTCGCTCGTGATCGCTTGTGCCTTGAGCACGGCCTGAAGCTGATTGGTAGCGCAGCCGGGGCAGCGCACTTCGGCGTTGCAGCGTATGCCCGGAAAGTCCTCCATGATGCGCTCGGCGGTCTCGTGTACTCGCAGTAGCAAGGCCCACACGGCGCGTCGCGCCGTCCTGGGCGCGCGCACCTCGACGTGCTGCTCGTGGGTCGAGTGGCTCTCTCCCACCGTCGTGAGCGCCTGCGTGGAGCGCATCTCAAGGAGGAGGAACGCGCCCGGCACGGCGGTGTTGAAGAGCGCGCCGCGCTTCCAAAAGCCCTTGTACTTGCCCAGCCCATTGCATGCGGCCACGAGGCGCTCGGAGACGCCCGGCGGCGCGAAACGGCCAAGCTGGTATCCGAATGAGAGCTGCTCGTAGCTCGAGTCGACGCCAAGCAGCTCAGACCAGTTTCGATAGACTTCCTCTGGGCGCACTGGCGGCAGACGCATGGGCATCACCCAGCGGCGGCCGTGGCACGTGTGCTCGGCGAGGAAGAGCACGCCGCTCGCCGCGAGCATGATCACCACGTCACCGTAGTCGTCGCCATGGAGCCCGAGAGGTTGCCACATGGGCGTGAGCAGCTCCTCGCGCAGCTCACCCGTCTTGATGAAGATCTCGCACGCAGGCAGCAGAAGCGCCGCGCGGCGCAGCTGCGCGTCCGCATCGCCCGGCAGTGCACCAAGAGTCTGCTGGAAGCGCTGCTTGGTCAGCCGGTGGTCGACGAGAGGCTTGAGCAGCCGTGTGATGTAGTCGGGCTGCAGGTAGATGATGCCGCTCGACGAGAACACCTCGCCCTGGTTGACGAGCAGCTGCAGCGCGTCCGTGAGCACCTGAGGCGAGGCGCCCGGACCGAGTACCGGTACAACGCTCTCGATCCAGATTTGCTCCGCCTCGACCATCGTCACGTACGGGCGCGCGCCGCCCGAGAACCCCGAGGCCATCCCCCCGCTTCCCTCGCTCGCGAGGACGTCGCCGAGGACGGCATTGCGCGCGGCGACGACGGGGTTGCGCCCGTCGCGCAGCGCACGAAGGAAGGACATGGCTTGCATCCAGCTCTTGGGGATGGTCTGTCCGACCGAGGGCAGGAGTGGCGGCTTGCCAAACACAATCTCCTCGAGCCGATGGCGCAGCGCCAGCAGCGACAGGTCGCCACCCTGCACGGCGGAGATGCACATCACCTTCTCTTGCACCTTGAGGGGCTTGAAGCCGTCGGAGACGAGCTGGAACGCCTGATGGCGCTGCAGCGCGGAACAAAGCCAGTTCGCTTGCGCAGCGGCGGCGTTCTCAAAGGCCAAAGCCGAATTGTCCTTGGACGAGGCGGGAAGCATCCGGTCACAATGCGTGATGACCGGCTGCACGACCGCCTCGGGCGCGCTCGCGGTTAGATAATCCATCCAACGGCCGACGAGGTCGCCATATTGGGCGTCAAGCTCGAGGGTGGGCAAGGCCGGGACCAGGAGGAGGTAGAGTGAGCCCGACACGATGTACGGCTGCAAGCCCGCCGCGTACTGCGGCTGGCCTGCGAGATCCCACATCGAGACGGTGATCTGCTCGGTGCCACCGCCCGGCGTGCCCTCGGGGACTGGGCGCTCGAGGAGCAGCGAGTAGATGTCGAGTTGGATGGTGCGCTCATCAAAGGAAGCCGGGTTGGCCGTGCCCGCGCGCAGCCCGCGCTGCAACGACGTCTTGCCGCTCTCGCCGTGACCGAGCAGCACGAGGCGCGCCGCGTTCGACACGGCCTCGCCCGCGCGTGCGAGCTCTTGGAAGTAACGCCGGATGGCTACCATGCCTTGCTTGGCGGTCGAGAGCGGCGGGCGCTGCAGTGGGTTGTTCTTGACCTCGACCTTTTCGAGCAGCGCGAGCTCGCAGATGGTAGGTACGAGCTGGGACAGCTGGTTCTCGGACAGATCGAGATGGCGCAGCGCCTGGAGCTGCCCGATCGACGTGGGCAGAAACGTGAGCGCGTTCCCGCGCAGGTCCAAGGACTCGAGTGACTCGAGCTGCCCGACGGTGGCATGCAGCTCACGGATCTTATTCGCGCCGCACGCGAGCTTCTTGAGGCTGCGGAGCTGCCAGAGGTCCTCTGGCAGCGCGACGAGCTTATTGTGCGTGATCGAGAGGATCTTGAGCGAGGAGAGCCTCGAGATCGTATCTTGTGCGATCTCGAAGACCTCGTTGCGATCAAAGAGAAGGCGCTCAAGGCTCGTGATCGTCGAGATCGATACGAAGAGATCGGCGATCTGCTTGTTCTGCACCTCGGCCTTCTTGGTGCCCGACATCATCGGCGTCACGTTGCCGCCCGCGTCGAGAGCCACGAGGGTCCCGAGCCGAAGAGCCTCGATGATGATCTTGAGCCCCTCCGGGCCCAGCTCATTGCCGTGAATGTTGAGCTCGCTCATGTACTTGTTGTCCTTGATGAGCGCGGCCATCACCACCGCAGAAACGAACGTGAGCTTCTGGGCTGACAGGTCGACTGCTGCGCCCGTAGCGATGGCCTGCTCCTGCGCCGTCCCGGAGGCCGACTTGTTCGCCTTCTTCTGGGTGAAAGATGCGCTTGAGTGTTCTTGCATCCCTCTCAGGAAGTGGACGGGTAGCTCGCCTCCCTCGAGCGTCAGCCGTTTCAGCGAGGCCGCCTGCAGCACCGCGTCCGCCAGCTGCTGCAAGCCACGCATGTCGTTCGCATCCCCAAGCTTGTACATGGCCGGGTTGACCATCGGGTTGCGCGACAAGTCGAGCTCGGCGAGCAGCTTGTTCGCCACGAGCGCCTGCGCAATGGAGCTTGCCGCCTCCTTCTCGATCCTCGTGCCGCTCAAGTTGAGCGCCGTGAGCGACTGGTTAAACTTCACCACGCCGGCCAGCAGCCGCACCGCACCGCTCTCGAGCGGCTTGTCCTTCATGCTCAACGTCTTCATGCTCTCCTCGACCTCAAACGCGAACACGCGCAAGTAGCCGAGCCGGCACTGGCACGTCTCGTTCAAGAGGAGATTGCCCAACACCCACAGGGCCTGGTCGTCGATAGGATTGTCGCGCACGTCGAGCGACGTGATCGAGTGGTTGAGCTGGATCGCACGTGCGAGCACAGTGCCACTGATCTGGTTGCTCGACAGATCCAGGGACGTGATGGAGCATGTCTCTGAGCGGAGCACCTCGACGATCAGCGGTCCAATGGCGTGGTCTGCGAGCCCAGTCGAGCCGAGCTTGTACGTGGTGATGTTCGGGCACGCGCCCATCAGCAACGACTCGAAGAACTTGCTGCCGCCGCGCTCGCCCAGGTGGATCCCGGTCAGGTCGAGGGTACGTAGAGACGACTTGATCGCGCGCTGCAGGTGGTCAAGGATCGCGCCTCCCTCGGTGCCCGGCCCTGGGTTGACCTTGAGCTCGACGACGGACCGATTGATCGCAAGGACGGCACCCAACATCGCGCACGCAAAGCGCGCCATGTGGTACTTGCCGCGGTGACCGCCCTCGACCACCTCGCCGCGCTCGGAGAGGTCGATGAGCTCGATGCCCTTGGAGCCGTTGAGCTGCTGGACCGGCAGCGTCGCGATCGTGATGTCGGCACCCTTGAGCGGATGTTCGAGCTTGAGGACGTTGAGCGTCTTGTTGTGTTTGAGCGCCTCGGCGAGCGTCTCCACGTGCTCCGCACTCAGCGACTTGAGCTCGACGCTCGTCAGGATCGGATTGGCCCGGAGCAGCCCGGCGAGCAGGGTGAAGGAGCGCATCGAGCGCACCTGTTCCTTGTCGCGCAAGTCGCATCTGTACGTCTTGCCGCCCGTCTCAATCAGCCCAAAGATATCGCAGAACCCCACCTTGCCCTGCTTGTTGGCGAGCAGCGCACGCCCGACCTCCTCTCGTTCGGAATCGCTCATCTCCCCTTTGCCGGAGAGGACGTTGAGCGTCGTGAGGACCGTGTTGCGCTTGAGCACACCCGCGAGCATGATGGCGTCGCTCGACAGATTCGTGTTCCAGGTGAGCGTAGTCGTCTCTTCGGAGAGCTGGAACGCGTCGCACTGGATGAACTGAACCTGGCCCGTGCCCTCGAGGATTGCCCGCCCGATGGCCTCCTTGGCGCGCGGGTCGAGATGGAACGACTTCTCGAGACGGCTCTGCGGCTCGGCTTCGATGACGCCGATGGAAGTGAGGGTCGGGTGGCTCAAGAACAGGCTGGCCAGCGATGCCTCGCGCCCCGGGTGGTTGTAGCTCAGGTCGACCTTACGCACAGTCGTGCACGCGCGCAGCGCGTTGCACACGATGCGCGTGCCGTCCGGCCAGAGCTCATTGCTCGAGATGTTCAGATAGGTGAGCGACTTATTCTGCGAAAGGCCGCGGGCCATGATGCGCAAAGTCGACTTGAGTGTGCCGAGCACGTTCTTCGAGAGATCGAGTGCGACGAGCGCGGTCGAGGTGGTGAGCATCTTGGCCAGGCCGGCCGAATCGCTCGAGACGGCGCCGACCTTGTTCCCCGTGAGCGAGAGTCGCTTCAGGTTGAGGTTCTGGTCCATGATGAGCCAGAGCGCTTGCAGCCCCACTTCGGTCAGCCTGGCCTCCCTGGAGCCAAAGTCCCAACTGGGCCGGCGCTTGGCGAGCAGCGTCCCCAGGTGGCCCGCGGCGATGCGGCACGTGTTGTTCATGAACGGGTTGTTGATGAACTTGGAGGCGGCCTCGTCGGTAGCCCAGCCCTCCCAGCCCTCCTTGGCTTGCATGAGCAGGTGCTGCGCGAACAGGCCCTCCTGGAAGGAGAGGTGCTTGAACTGGTACTGTGCGGGCGCGAGGTCGGTCTGCGCCTCGAGCGTCTTGATGAGCGGCAGCCCCGCGTCCTCCTTGTTGAGGTGCAGCCAGAGGGTGAAGCCCTCGGCTGTCACATGCTCAAGCAGCAGAGCCACGGACACGTGTGCGGACGAAAATTCGCGCCGGCCCGCCTGCTGGTTGGTCACGGCCACATTCCGCAGCATCGTCAGCCCAAATTGGGGGGATGCGCCGCCGAGGAGGAGCTTGAGGTTCGTGTTGATGAGCGTCATCACCGTGTCGACAAGCTTCTTGGGCATCGCGAGCTCAATGCGGTTGAGCTCAGTGCGCTGCACCTCGGGCTTGTTCGCCTCGGCCAAGTAGTGCGCGCCGTGGCGGAAGACCTCATACACCTCACGTTGATCGAGTTTGAACGACTGCTTCGCGCCGTCAACCTTCTCGCTCGCCTTCTGGTCGAGTTGCGCTTGGTCGGCTGCGTTGCGCAGGTCGTCGAACTTCATCGCCTGCTTGCGAGTCGGCCGGTGCTCTCGTTCCTTTTTCTGCTCGAACTGCGGATTGTCATCGACGTTCATATTCGAACGATCGAGGTTGAAGAGTCGAATCCAGTGCCTGATGAGCATATCACTCGGGTTGACGTCGCCCTTGGCCGCCTGGCCGCGCTGCAGCCGCTTTTTGATCGCCGACTCGATGCCGAGCTCGTAGAGCTCGATGCGGTTCGAGGGCAGCTTGGTCAGGTCCTCGCCGCCCGAGGTGAAGATGAGCACGAGCAGCGAGAGCAGCACGGGGATGCCGGTCGCGTCCACGAGGAAGATGAGCTTCTCCTCGAGCAGCTCATCGAGCTCGCCCTCGGGCACCGTCCCCTTGAGCTTCTCGCGGAAGAAGTTGTAGTGCTCGTACGCGCTCGAGTTGTTTGAGATGCCCACCTTCATGATTTCGACGTAGTGCACCTCCACCTCGGCGTAGGCGCTCATGCCCCTCCATTGCAGCTTCAGGGTGCACGTGTGCTGCCGGAAGTGCGTGGGGTCGCGTTCGGCATACTTGTTGACGAGCTTCATGAGCGTGATCTTGATCGCCTTACTTACGTCGACGACGATGGGCGCCGCCTCGGGCGCGGCCGCCAGCGACGTGACCGCCGCTAAGGAGGCTCCCTTTCGCGCGCGCGCCTTGTCCGCCTCTTCGGCCTTAACGGTCGCCGCCTGAACGGCCGACTCATCCACCAGCAAGACGCCCCCCGGCTGCAGCAGGCGCGTGATGACGGCGACGCACTGCAGGCCCGTCGCGAGGGGCATGCGGGCACGCAATACGTCGGTCAGGCAGGCCTCGGGTAGCTCGCCGTCTTGGAAGCGATCCGAATACTCTTCCATCGCCTTCAAATGAGCGCGCGCAGGAGATTTGAGCTCGCCGACCTGATGAGGGAGGCCATCAGCATGCACTCAGAGATGCACTCAGAGGCCATCAGAGGTGGTGGTGTGAGATTTGAGCTCGCCGACCTGGACGGCCTTGGACAGCTGCGCACTCTGGGTCGAATCTTCACCAGCCTCGGCCGCGAGGCGCCGCATGGAGCTATCAAAGGTGCTCAGCATCTTCTCAATGACCATGTACAGCTCATCCGTGCGCGCCGTGATCTTCTGCCAAAGGCGCGCGGCCGCGCTCCTCTCGAGCTTCGACTTACGCGCCTCAGCCTCCATCTCGGCGTCCGAGAGCACTCGTCCCGAGAAGGCGTCTCGGATCTCGGTGCTATCGCTTCTGGGTCTTGCCATGCGCTCCTTGAGCTCCTTGAGCTCCGCCGCCGTCCTCTCCACTGCACTGACCGCCGCCGCCGGCATGGCCGCTTCCGACTCGTTCGAGCGAACGGTGGCTGAGAGCAGCACCGCCTTGAAGCGTGAGCCCGGCTTCTCGTCTTTGCCTCCCTCGGTCTTTGTGCTGATCTTCTTGATCTTCTTGAGCTGCGCGGTCTCGAAATCTTCGCGCTTCTTTTTGAGCAGCACCGCGCCCATCTCGAGCGCGACACGGTGGCGCATCTCGAGCTCGCCTGATGAGGGAGGCAATCAGCGTCCATCAGAGTGGCAATCAGAGACCATCGAGCTCGTCCTTCTCGAGCTCACCTCCCGGCCCAAGCATATCCTCGAGCACCGCCGCCTTGAAGTCCTTCTCAGTCACGCCTAGCTTGCAGTCACGCACGACCGAATCGAGGCGCTCGAGGATAGGCACGCCGCACGCCTGCGGTGTCGACGCGTTCAGCTGCCGATCGAGATTCTTCAAAAAGACCGAATGGAGCTCGATCGCCTCTTTCAGCTCGAACAGACGACGACGACGAGCCTCCTCGTCCTCCTCTGCCTCCCTGCCCGTAGCCGCCACCTTGGCTGTGGAATTATTGGCTTTGTTATACCGAGGATCCCCTCGCTCAGCGATCACACGGTCGCCCTTCACGGTGAGCTGGCGTTCGGCCGGATCCCAGATCTCATCTCCGGGCCCTTTGCGCGAGGAGCGCGCGCCGGCCTCCTCCTCCTTGCTCTTGCGGAACCGATTGGGTGAGAAGAGAGTCTCGAGCTCCCCCTGCACCGACTCGCGCAGCTTCGCATATGCATCGTCCAGCTGCTTGCGCACCTCGCCGAGCGAGAGCAAGTGGTCGAAGAACACGGAGCCGTGCATCTGGATGCTGATCACCTGTGGGGGGAAGGGGACACGGCGCCGTGGTGAGCGCTTGCATGCCATGGGCCGACGCTCGCCATGGCGGACATGGCGGCGCGATGCTGCTGATCACCTTGCGCTGCTGCTCGTTGGTCAGCTCGTTCAGGTTCATGATCACAAAGCGGCCGGTGTAGCGGACGAGTGTCACGCCTTCGGGGCGCGAAGTGACGAGAATGCGGTTGCCACTTGGCACAAGATCCCCATGGATGAAATCCTCAATTTGGTCGCGCAGCCCAGCGGCCTCGTCGACGCCGTCGATGAGCACGATGAGGGCACGCATCTCGTAGGCCTGCACGAGCATCTTGCGCCACAGATCGTACTTCTTGCCAGCGTACGCGGACTCGATGTAACGTTCGAGGAGAGCGCCGCCCAAGCCCTCCCTGATGAGGAAGACGACGCGCTGCACGTACACCACAATCGGGACGAGACTGATGCCCTTCTGACCCGCGAGCCGGAGCCGATCGGCGAGCGTGTACACCGCCTGCTTCGACATCCACGTCTTGCCGGTGCCCGGCCCGGCGCGCACGAGCACGGGCTGTGCGGAATGCATGCCGTTGTTGCGCGAGGGCGAGGGCTGTAGCATGAGATGAACGAGGTCGCGCACGTCATCGACGCGCCACTCGGGCGGGACGGACGCATTGTCCTGCACGTCGGTCGCGGTCGACACGTGGAGAGTTTGGTCCTTGATGCGCAGCAGGTTGCCCGTGATCGCATCCTCTACAAGCGCCTCGCGCTCCACGATGTCGTTACAGTAGCTCACGCGCGAAGCCTCATATTCGGCCGCGTTCTTGAAGCGCTGCATCGCGTGGTTGAACTCGTTGAGAGCCGCGGTGAGCACTGTGCCCTGCTCGGCGATCGTCGAGATGCAGCAGCGTTTGGTGCCGTCTTCGAGTGTCTTCGTCTCGTGCACGTGCACAAAGGAACGTGGCGCGAGCTGCGCCGTCTGCGCCGCCTTCGCCGCTTTCTCAGCGCTCTCTCCACATTCAGCGTTCACCTTGAGCGCCTTGCTCCCCTTGACCTGCATGACCGAGCCATCGTCGGGCAGAGGGGTGCCATCGGCCGTCAGCGTGCCGTCCTCCGGCCCCTTGAGGAACTCCTCACCCGCGGAGGAGGCAGCCGTGACCCAGCCGGTTTTGGCCACGCCTTGGACCTGCAGCTTATGGCGGGAGCCCTCCTTGACGTCGATCGTCTTCTCGGGCCAGTGCTCCACGACCGCATCGACGAGGTTCACGTCGTGCAGATAGAGCAGGCGCGTCCCTGGCTCGTGCCGAGGGTTGGAGGTGCGCACGACCGTCAGCGGCATCGGGTCGACTGTCGACTCGCCGATCGTGCCATCCACGCGCACGACGACCGAATCGTCGCGCAGCGTGCGCTGCACCGTCGCACACTTTCCCTGCGTATCAGTAGCTTTTCGGATCATCACGCGCGCTCCCTCGGCACACCCATAGGCGAGCCATGGATTGCACTTGATGAGCGCGGCGTGCGGCACTAATTGGGTCTCGCTTTTGGGCTCCTTCCATTCGATCTTCACCAGCAGGCAGCCGTCCCCTTGAAGCCCATTGTGCTCGAGGCCGTGTTCGTCACCCGTCTTCCACTCATTCGGGAACTCGATGCGGTCGACGAAAGGGGTTCCCTTTTCGGGCGCGATCTTGCACCGGCCGAGGGAGGCCCCCGAGGTGAGCGAGCGAAGGTCGAGCGCCTCCGATTCGGGCAGGGAGGACAGGTCGCCCTGCAGCAGCTCGAAGGACGCACGGTAGCAGTTGAACATGAGCACCAGCCCGCAGCTCGGCACGGCAGTATGTCGTGAGGGCATCTCCTCCGCCTTGCCACTGGGCCGGTGGGCCTCCAAGCGCTTGTACGTAAACTCCTTCTCCTCAAAAGGCTTTTTGGAGACGAGCTTTGCGAGCGCGTTGGCTGCATCCGCGACCGCGCGCTTCACCTCTTCTCGTTTCGCCTGAAGCGCCGCCTCCTCCATCTTCTGCTTCTCGGCACCGCTCAACCCCTGCGCTTGCTGTGCGACGCCCTTGCCAGATTTAGGTGTGGTGCTACCGCTGGCCCGTGGCGTCGTGCCGCCGCCGCCGTCCGCCCGCGGCGTCGTGGGCTTCTTCCCCTCCTCCGAGGGCTTCTTCGCCGCCCGCGGCGTCGTCGGCCTCTTCCCCTCCTCGAGAGCGGCGGCCGCGCCGGCTGCGCTCGCGTCATCGTCGGATGGCTTCTTCGCCCCCTTGCTCGCCACCTTGGCGAGCAGCATCGCCGCCGCTGCCGCCATCTCGGCCTTCCCACCCGCCTTCGCACTGTCCATGATCTTTTGTATACTGCTCGCATCGACGCCCGACGCGGCGGCAGACCCTCCGGCGGCCGACCGCAGGGCCGCCTTGCCACGCGCGGCGACGGCCAGATTCTCCGCGCCATCCTTCGTCACCGAGGTCACCCAGCCGCCCGCGCTCATGCCGCCCGACGCCGTCGCGAACGCAAAGTGCGTGCGCTGCGACCCGTCGCTCGCCGCGCGTACCTCGAGTACAAAGACGAGCGTCCCGGGCGCAATCTCGCCCAATTTCTCGGACTTGAGGTCAAACTCCTTTCGCACGAGCAGCGGCTTGGGGGTCATCACCTCGAAGAGATACGGCGCGAGGTTCTCCTGCCCGCTCTTCGTGATCGCGGTCACCCAGCCGTACGTGACGCTCGGGTTCACCTCCAGAGAGAGCCTCACGCGCCTGCCGCCGTCCGGCAGAGGGCGCGACTCGAGTACGTGGACTCGCGTACCCGGCTCGAGGTCTCCCACGCGGCCGGATTGCAAGTCGAACTCGGTGCGCGCGAGCAGTGGCTTGGGCGATGAGATCATGTACGTTGGCATGCGCGGGGCCGCCGGCCCCGCCACCGTCGAAGGCTCCCCTTTGGATGCGCCGCCATGAGCACCGCCAGCCAGGCCGCCCTTCGCACCAGGCCGCCCCGGAGATGCATTCTCGCGGCCTCCCGAGTTGGGTGCCGCGCCGCCGTTGGCGGCGCCCTCGCGCCCGCTGCCCTGCCGGCCGGAGGTCAAACCGCCGCCGCTCAGCTCGACGAGTTGCATGATTCGGTCCTTGGGAGACCACATCGAGACCCAGCCTCGCGGGCCGTTGCGGATCGCGATGAGCGCGCGCGCCGTGTAGTCGGGCAGCTGGCGCATCTCGAGCAGTTCGACCGGCGTGCCCGCCGCCATCTCGGCCAGCTTAGGCGTCGAGAGCTCGAAGCCCGTACGCACGACCAGCGCCTTCGCCGCGACCATCGGCCGCGGCAGCTCGAGCTCGGGCAGCCCAGGTCGCTGGCCCGACAGGGGACCACGCCCGCTGCTCGGGTCGGCCCCAGTAGCCGCGGCGTCCGACGACGACGACCCGCCTCCGCCGCCTTCTCCCGAAGGATCTATCATACGCTCGCGTGCCACAGGATCTATCCTCACGCGCGCGGTGGATGCGCCGCCGCCGCCGCTGCTGCTGCCGTCTGCAAGGGTCGGCGATGGCACAGCAGCCGTGCGGCCCTTGAGCACGGGCTGCCTGCTGCCGCCGCCGAAAATGTCGGCCGCCTGCGACGGCCCACGGGCCGTGCTGCTGCCATTGCTGCTGCTGCCGTTCTTGGCTGGTGAGGAGCCACGCGCCGATTTGCACGCCGAACCAGCCGGCGGCGGGCCACGTGGTGAGCTCGCACCGCCGCGAGGTGTTAGGCCGCCGCTGCTCGCACCGCTGCGAGGTGTTAGGCCGCCGCTCTTGCTAGCAGGCGACAGCGCTCGCGGCGTCTTTTGGGGAGGCATTGTGGCAGACCTGCCAAGTACGTCTTTCGTGCCTGGCCGCAAAAGCAGTAATTGTCGCAGGAGTTGGGGGTCAAAACTTGCAGACCTGTTAATTCACACTTCTCCTAAATACAACACACCCTGATTTTATCTGGGTGTTCTGCAACATAAGGTTGTCCGATCGAAGTTGAGTGACAACAACTTTTCTAAACGTGGGATTCCCTTATGTGAACCAGCCCATTTCGCAGGAAGAGAGAAGCAGGAATGAGAAAACTCGCCCGTACGTCGGAAAGGGTACATGTTGTATTTCAGAGCTTCTCTGCTGTGAATACAGGTGAACGTCTGCAGTGAATGTCCGCCCCTGCGACCCCGGCCGACACCTTCGACGTGCTCACCACAGTCTCATGGGAGGACCGCAGCTGGTGGAACGGCGCGCTCAACCGCGGCAGCGTACTCGACTACTTTGCGAACTCGCAGTTCTTCGACCGCGCCTCGGTCAATGCGCAGCTTCGCATGCAAGGCAGCACTGCGAGGCTGCCTCCGGAGGTGGCGCGCGAGCAGCTCGCCAGGCTGCCGGGAATCGTGTTCGAGCTCGACGAGACGCGGCTCGAAGAGTTGCCGCCTACGGCCTCTGACCCAGCTGCGCACTCGCTCTACGTGATCCGCAAGCTCCGCCGCGCGCCGAGCGGAGCGGAGACGACGCTGCGCTACTATTACGTCATGGATGGCGTCGTGTATGAGGCGCCCACGCTCTGGGCAGTCGTGCAGGCGCGCCTCCGACGGCTGGGCTGGTACTTGAGCGAGGCGTTTGAGGCTGCTCGAGCGGCTGCGAACGGTGGTGATGGCGCGATGGACGCGACCGAGGCGGCCGCCCCTGCCAAGCGCGGAATCGGCGGACGCGCGACACCGATGGGAGCTGGTGCCGGCGCGGACTTTGGGAGCAGCGGCGGGCTGCCGCCCAGCAAACGACAGCGGCCTCAGTAAGTACTTATGTTGACCGAGGGTGGCAGAGCCGTCCTTCGAGGAGGTTTAGATGGACAGTAGTGTATGGCGTCGTGTATGCGATGGATGGCGTCGTGTATGGCGAGACGAGACACACCGTCCTTCGAGACACTACTGTCTACTGTATGAAAACAGAGGGTTAACACAGAACACAGCTGTGTAGAGCCTTTTCAAAAGACCTTCGCAGATCACATGAGATCACCGGTTGCTCTAACCTTTACCCGCTTAACGCTCCCCAGAGCGTGTCTGAGATTTGGTTGCAGGTCTTCACTGTGTCTTGTTTCGCTGTAAACAAAAAAGCCCAAAGACTTAAAGGAGATTGTGATCTCGTCGCATGGTGGTCGGCACGATCTTTGTCGGCACGGTCTTTGTCGGCACGGTCTTTCAGAGCCAACTGAGCGCGGCAGCGCGCGTGCAGCCTACATGTCGACGCTGCCAGCCTAACAAAATGGCCCTGCCGGCCTATGTGCCGCAAGTGGACATCGACGCAATCACCGAGGAGGCTGCCGTCGCTGCGATCGCGTCGCTGCGGACGGCAAGCGTGCTGCCGGACATGGCTGTCGCCAAGGGTCCCGTTGAAATGAGCTACCTCTGCACTACTGCAAGGGCCACCGGCGATGAGCCGCCCCTGCTGCTTCTGCACGGCTTCGACATCTCGTCGCTCGAGTATCGCAGGCTGTTGCCATACCTCGAAGCGGCAGGCCTTGAGGCGTACGCGCCGTGCATACCAGGCTGGGGCTTCACCGACACGACCAATCTGAAGACGGTCGGCGTTGAGGGCAAGCGCGCCGCGCTGCTTGCCTTCCACGAGCGCGTGCTCGGTGGTCGCCCGGCTATTTGGATAGGTGCGTCGCTCGGAGCATGCATCGCGCTCGATTGCTACAAGGCGAAGCCGGCGGCATTTGCCGGGTTTGTCAACCTAGACCCGGGCTTCTTCACCGACGCACCGCCCGCGGTGCCCGCGCCCGTCGGTCGGCTGCTGCTCCAAAAGGTGCTCAGTGCACCCGAGGTGCGCGAGTCGATCGCGAAGCAGGCGTACTGCGTCAAGGAGAACCAGAGCGCGGATGCCATCCGTGTCGGGAATTTGCACCTGCGCCGGCCTCAATGGGAGGCGGACTCGCTCGTCTGGCTGCTCGGTGGCGCGTACGGCGGCATCGCAGCCGACGTGCCGCGCCTGACCGAGCGACCCTGCTTGACCCTTTGGGGGCGTCAGGATGCAGTCATCCCGCCGAGTGGCGCAGTGCCGCAGCTCATCGAGGCGCTTAGTGAAGCGGATCCAGCACGCGCGCCGTTCCGGTGGGTCGAGACGAGCGGACACACGCCGCATCTCGAGCAGCCCGCCGTCACCGCTGCGGCCATTGTGGCCTTCGTCCGCGGCGACGTGATCGGCGGCGACGGTGACGTAAGTGAGTGCGTGGCCGCCTATAAGCGTGTGCAACGCGTCAAAGAGGCGGCGCAGCGAGCGGGCGAGCTGTTGATGAGTAAGCTGGGCGAGCTGGGCGAGCTGGCGCTGGCAAAGGGAAGGGAAGCGCTCGAGAGGAGCCGGCGGTAGTCTTCGCACAATCGTTGGGCCTCCCGGCTCGCCACGCCCCGGCTCCCGCCCAGCGCCGCCTTCGCCTGTCTACTCGGCCTGCCTCTCCTTATCACTTTTTGTGTGTACGGTATCCTTCTCAGTTTAATTCTAATTTGGTCACTGCTCTCGCGTCTCAACCTCGGACCCGACCGAACGCTGCGCAGACACTGCACCGGGCTTTGTTGGGCTGTACAGTGGGCGAGAGGGGTCGCTCAGTCCGAGTCCAAGTCGATGACCACATCCTCTGGCTTGGGCGTTGCCTTGGCCTTCTTTCGGGGCGCAGCCGGTAGTGCTGGCGCTGGGCGCTTCAAGTTCTTGAGTTCTTGAGCTGCGGACGCTGCGGACGCTGCGGCTGCGACGGCTCCCGCTGCGGCTGCAGCTCCCGCTGCGACGGCAAGAAAGCCTGCGACTTTGGCATCCACGATGCCCTCAGTAATTGGCTGCAGCTTCCCGTGCATCCAACACGAGAGAATTGCATCAGACGTCCCTACGGCGGCTGCAAGCTGCTTCTGCATCAGCCCGGCGGCCTTGCGTAAGTTTACCGCGCGCACGAGCTCCGTGTGTGAGGCGCGCGAGACACTTGATGCGCTTGCGGATGGGGCTGTGCCTGACGAGCCTGACGAGCCTGACGAACCTGCGCTAGCAGGTGGTGCTGTTCCTGGTGCTGACGTGTACCACATCCGATTCTCACGGCCCTTGTGACCACTGGTGAACTTGATGACGTCCCCAAACTTCGAGTTGAGCTTCAGTATTTCCGAAGGCCAGCCTGCGCGAGGGAACTGTCCCTTATCGTACTGCATGAAGATGGACGACTCTGGAACGTATCTTGAAGCTGGTAAGGGTTGGTAGGCGTCTTTGAGCTTCCCAGTCAGGGATCTGCAATCATCTCCCCAAAAGCCCCACATGCACAGCGTACCGAGCTCCTTGTCGACCTCGAACTCGCTCAACTTTGAGACGTTGAGATACACGAGACCGTTGTCAAGGCCGATGTCTAGCCTGATTTGGTTGGGGTCGAATGTGACCATAGCCGCACCGGCGTCGAATTTGCCGAAGTACAATTGCGACATCATGACGCGAACATCCGAGGGGGCTGCATCCTGCGCCGTCGCGAACGGCTGATCAAACGGATTATTCGTCCCGAATCTCGTCGCAGCGGGCGCGGCGGGCGCGGACGCGGGCGCAGGCTGATCGCCACCATGGCCGCTGCTACCAACCTCGTCCCCGCCGCCGCTTGCGTCGGCCGCATTCGCGGCACCAGCCTGCGAAGATGACGAGATGCATTCGAGCAGCGTCGCTCCAATTGGCCTTCGATGCTCAGAAGCGCCGGCGCCACCGCTGCCCGCAAGCTGCGGATCAGCTTGCGGACTCGTCTGCTTGAGCTGGAGCTCCTCCTTTGAGAACCACCAATGCTTGCCGTCGGGGAAGCCCACTTTGTAAGGGGGGAAGACGCTTCCGCTCTCGACGCTGTCTGAGAGGACCACGCCCTCCTGGCCCACACACGCTTGGTAAGATAGTAAGTAATTGGACACGATTGAGGAAGAGTCCGAGGCCAAGGCCCAGAACAAGGCGGATGAGCGCGAGGCCGAGAGCACGACGACCTTGTCGCCCACCGTAGGTACCTTAGGGAAGCCGTTGTCAAGCACGGGGATCCCTACACCGCCACACTCTGTAGTCGTCGCCCGCATCGCCTCCGCCGCCTCCGCCGCGCGCCGATGATGCGCGAGCGCGGCGTACCGAAGGAAGCATAGAAGTGCCGGAAGCTCCGTCTCCTCTGGGCGTGTGAAGACCTGCGCACCGTCCTCGGCTGCGCTGCAGCCCACCTTATTGAGCTTGCTGTGCTCGACGGCGCTCACTGTGAAGACGGGGAGCTTGAACGGCACCCTGTGCCAGTGCGCAGAGCTGCCCAATCCCCCTACCCCGCTGGCTGCGGCTCGCGCGGCGAGATGCACGCCCTTGGTGAAGTCCTTCGTGAGCTCCAGCTTGGTGAACGCGTTGCGCGCGAGCGCCGCGTCGAGGGCGCTCGCGTCCTCAGCCAGCCCCAGGTTGTCGATGAGCTCCGAGCGGTTGAACACGTCGCTCTGCGACGCGACGAAGGCGAGCTCGCCAACCCAGCCGCGCTCGAGGAGGAGGCGGCGCAGTGCGAGCGGCAGCAGATCCTTGGCGCTCTTGTCGTTGCACGCGCGTCGGATGTTGGAGGTGAGCAGCACCGTGTGCGCCGACGCGATGACGCTCTTCATCACGCGCTCGCGCGCCGCGTTCTCGTCGTGCGTGCCTGGAACGTCGTACAGACACAACCCGCAACTCAGCAGCGAGAATGGCCCCAGCAGCGTCACCCTCTGGACGAGCGGCCAGAGGGCGCCGCTCTCGGCCTCGTCAGACGAGTCCACGTACGGCTGCACGAGCTTCGCGAACTCGACTTCGTCGCTTGCGCGCAGCACGACTTGTGTGCCCAGGCCGCGCGCGGCTGCGCGGCCCATGAGCGTCTCGACGAGCGCTTCGGACGCCCCGGGCTCGACGAGCGCCTCCGCAGTGATCTCAACTGATGCAGTGCCGTAGAATGAGGTCACGCGACTCCAGTCCGCAGCACCGCGGTGCGTGCCCACCTGAGGCGACTTGCCGCGGCCGGCCGCCACGGCGGCTGCGCACGCCGAGATGAGTGCTTCGCGCCACTCCTCGGCGCTGCAGAGAGCGACGCGCGCCTCGTACGTGGCGGCGCATTGCGCGTCGGGCCACGCCATCTCGATGACCGCGGCGGTGCAGGCACGCATGCAGCTGGTGGGCAGGATGGTGCACCCGAGCAGCGCGTTGATGAGCGTCGACTTACCGGCGCCCGTGCCACCGCACACGACCACTTTGAGGGGCTCGGCCGACGACAGAGGCAGAACGTCGACCACGCGCGAGGGCATCGCCTTCGAGAGTGCCGCGCACGGCTGCAGTCGCGTCCACAGCTCCTCTGCCAGCGACGCCGAGGCCGAGAGAAGCGACGACTGCGCGAGGGCCATCCACTCATCGTGCGCGAGGGAGCTCAGTACAGCGCCGTCCAAATGCAATGCATGCATCTTCGCCTCATCAAAGTTGAGTCGACGCGACGGATCACGCATGCTGTCCGCACCATGCTCGCCGCACTGCTCGAGCCACTGCACCACCTCGGGCACGCCTACCGGCACCACTGGCCACGCTCGCGCACCACCAGCGCCCGTGGCCGCCTCCGCGGCCGCCTTGCGTCGCTGCAGCGCGAGCCACAGGCGACGCACGGCCACGAAGCGCTCCCAGAAGAGGGGGACGAAGCGCTCGCGCGCCTCCTCCGGATCGCGCGCCTCCTCCGCCGTCGTCGCCGCGGCGCGCTTCCCGAAGAGGACCTGCGCACAGTCTGCGTGGCTCATGCTCATCAGCACCTCGAGATCATCGACCTCATTCTCGCGGACAGACTGCGCGACGGCCGACCGCTCCGAAGGCGCGAAAAAGGAGGCGACCCACCTTATGATCGACTCGCTGTCCTGCAGGGCTTCGTCCATGTCGGCGTCGGCAGCCGTGCAGCCGCTCGCCGGAGCCGCCGCCGAGGCCGCCGCCGCTTCCGCGCCGCCGCCACCACCGGCACCACCGGCACCACCGGCGCCGGTGGCACCACCAGCGCCGGTGCCGCCCTCGAGCTCGCGCACGCTCGCATCGGCGAGGTCGTCGTCGCCCGTGCGCAGCGCGCTGCAGATTTTGACGAAACCGGCCACGTCGAGGGGCGCGTGCCGCGTGCGCTCCTCGAGCAGCTGCACGAGGCGCTCCTCGAGCTCCTGCAACGCCGCCACCTTGGTGAGCTCGACAGCACGACTCGCGATGGCCACGTCGCGCGCGCGCACTTGCTCCGCGCGCTGCAGCGCGCGCGCACGATCCGAGCTCGCGCGTGCCTGGAGCTCCGCCGCAGACTTGGCGCCGGGCACATCCTTGACGACATGGAGCTTGCCGTTGACGCGAGTGGCCTTACTGCTCACAGTCACTCTAAAGGTCGCATCAGCGGGAACCTTGGGACGTTTGGCAGCCGCGGTCAGCACAGTATGCAGGTGGCCGCCGTGGACACAGCGTTCGCCGTTGAAGGTTTTCTGAATTTCGGTTTGGCTTTGGAGAAAGTCCTTGGCTGCTTTGCAAGGGGAACAACCGCAAGCGATGACTGAACCCAGTGATGACTGAGTGCCCAACTCTACTTGTATGGCGTAGCCCTTGAGCGGCGGCAGCGACGCGGGCTCCAGAGGCAACGGTGCCGGTGCCGCGGGCACATTCCGGTTGGCCTCCTCGATGGCCGCGCCGAGCAGCCGCCGGAACCACGGGGCCAACCGCTCGTCCGGAGTGAGCGTGCCATACTTCTCCTTGATGCTGAGCAAGTACACGTCGGCCCCAAACGCGAGCTTCCCGCTCAGCAGCTTGGCGTCGATGACGAGGCTCGTCAGCTGGTTGCGGTAGGATGAGCTGCCAGAGGCGTCCGTGGCGGCATCTATGAGGCCGAGGAGAGTGTAGCTGCTCGTCAGGATGTTCGCGTCGGCGCCGAACGTGAGCTTGCCGGTATGCAGCTTCGAGGCGAGCGCTCGGATGGCTGCGAGGATGATCGCAGCCCACCGATGCGGCCCGAGCGGGGCCATCCACTTGCCATCCGACGCCGCACGAGAGCCCGTGATCCTCCATGTCTCGAGCGCATCGGTCAGGCGCGGGAAGAGCTCGGGCTTTGAAGCGATCGCCATGAGACACTGCTCGACGGCGGCTGGGGTGAGCTGGAGCGCGGGCGAGCGCAGGCAAAGCCCAAGGATCTGAACAAGCTCGGCGGGGCTCGTCTTGCGCACACCGCCTGGTGCGAGGAGACTCGCACTGCCCAGCCCGGCCACAACGGCATCCTGCAGCACCGTCTCCGAGGGCGTCATCTTCACGAGCAGCTCCGGCAGCGCCGGTGCGAGAGGTGCGAGCGATCGAAAGTCCGCAGTGCGCAGCGCCAAGGTCACAGGGCTGCTGCCCTTCTTGGACCAGCTCGCAAAACTTCCCGTGGCGCTCGCGAGACGCATCATCGCGCTCTGCGGTGCGCCACGGGCAAAGAACGCCTCGGCAGCCTCATGGGCCATTCCGAGATGGTCGGCAAGATGGCCCATCTGCACAAAGTACTGCTCGCGTTCACTCTCGTCGGCTGCAGCGGCGAGCTGCTTGAGCTTGAGCAGCCGCGCCTTGCTCGCGGCTCGCGGCTCGTTGAGCGCGTCACCGTCTGCCGGTACGCCGTCGAGGATGCGCCGGAACTCGGGGTGCCGCCACGGCAGGCGCACCTGCGGCACGAGCTGCTCCTTGAACAGGCCCTCCAACTTCGTGATTGACTTCGCTCCAACAGGCGCTTGCGAGGTTGATCCACTATGGTCAGCAACGCGCAAGCATTCCTCGATCTCGCTCGAGCATGCCGCGAGGGCATCCGAGAGCGGTTCGGGTAGGCCACCGCTAAGCCGCCCGCCCTTGCCCAATGCGCCGCCGTCGTCAGATACGCCACCCGTACCGCCGCCTTTACCGCCGCCCTTGCCGCCACCTTTGCCGGCACCTTTGCCGACGCCGCCCTTGCCGGCACCTTTGCCGGCACCTTTGCCGAAGCCGCCCTTGCCGGCACCTTTGCCGCCGCCGCCGCGGCCTTCGCTGGAGCCTGCTACAGGAATGTGACTGAACCATGGGCGTAAGTACACTCGCGGCTCGCGTGGCAGCTCGAGCACCACCTCCGACCAAAGCTCACCGAGGGCCTTGATGACGACGCAGAAGCGACTCTTTGTTCGCAACGACGACGAATCCTCCAGCTCGCTGCTCACCTCCCGAATCGCCTCGTCGAGCCCCGCCGTGAAGATGAAGAGACGGATGGCCGCGCGGAGTGGCCGGTCGGCCATCCGGGTCGCGCGGCGAGCTTGCTTGGCCTGCTTGCGCGCGACGCTGCGCTCGTCCTCCTCCTCGCCCTCACCCTCCTCGCCCCCCTCGCCCTCCTCGTCCTCTTCGCCCTCCTCGTCCTCCTCATCCTCCTCGTCCTCCTCGTCCTCATCTTCCTCATCTTCACCATCATGGAACGCCATCTTGATCTCGCCAAGGATCGTCGTTGCCGTTGTGATGAGCTCGTCGACACAGGCGTACGAGTTGGACGCCATCCAGCAGTCGCAGTCGTTGTCGTCGTCGTAGTCGTCGTCGTCGTCGTCGTCGTCGTCGTAGTACCGGCCGCTGAACCGGCCGCGGTACCCATAGTTGCGTCGCTCGTACCGACACTCGTCGCAGTCGAAGTCGTCAGGCTTCTCGAGCGTCTCCTGGAAAGCGCTCACGCCGCTTTCCAGCCGCTCCGAGTAGTCATCGTGCGCGCGCTCCTCGAGTCGCCGATCGGCGTACAGCAGAGCACCAACGCGCTTCTGCAGCTGGGCGAGCCGCGCCTGATGCAGCGCGAGAAGCGTGTCGCTCCGCACTGCGAGGAGCGTGCACGCCGCTTGCTGCACGTCCCTCGCGACGCGCAGCGAGGCCTCGACGGCGGGTTCGTGCGCGCCGCGCAGCAGGCTGGCGCCGACCGTCGCCCGCCATCGCGCGCGCGCCTCGCCAGTCGAGGTTCCGCGCCGCGCAGCCTCCTGCGAGGCCGCCTCGAGCGCCTTGTTGAGTGAGCTGAGCTCCTCGGCCGCGGCCGCCTTCTCCGCGCTCAGCTCGACTTCGAGCGTCTTGAGACCGCGCCCAACGGCGTTCACGGCGGCCTCGAGCTCCTCCGCCGACGCGTGCGCCGCCACGCTCACGCGCAGACCGCACGCCACCGCGAGCGCGCGTGCCTCGGGAGAGTCGCCGAGTGCCATGTCGGCGGCAGCATCGGCGGCAGCGTCGGCGGCAGCATCGTCTGCGTCGACGTCCATCACCTGCTCCGTGTGCATCTCGGCCTCTTCTGCTGGCATGGTCGCCGGCGGCACGGAGGGCGTCGCAGCGGCGCCCGCAAACGCGGTCTGTGGCGAGACGAAGGGCTGGCGGTCCCTCTCACACTCGGCGACTTCCTCGGCGTCACGCTGACTGTTCGAGGCCTGCGTGCTAGGCAGGGGTGTGCTCGCAGCCGCAGCCGCCGCAGGAGGCGCTTCGTGCGAAGGCGGGGGCGGCCCTATGTGGAACACGTACTTGCAGTGCGAATGAATCCAGCTGCGCTTTGCGAGGGCTTCTACGTATTCGGGCTTCTTCGGCGGACCCCGCGTCCCGAAGATGATGGTGGAACCCTCACGCAACTCCGTGGGTACATTCTTGGCCAAGCTGGCGCCGTCCACTTCGCAGCCGTTGAGGCTCAGGTCCGTGATCTGAGGCGTGCCGAAGTTGGTCAAACGAGCATGCTGGCGGGAGAGCAACGCCTTCTTCCACTCCTCGGCGTGAGCGCCAAAACCAGGATCCAGGACTGCCGTGCCTTCGCGGCCGATGGTGACCTCCCCGTTCGCAGGGATGACGATGACGGCTGGCAGGCCCGGCTTCGCGGCCGATGGATTGAAGAGCTCCAGGAAGCACGACTGCATGGCGGGCTTGGCGATCGCGTTTGCGAAGAGGCGCGAACTTGGACGCGCTGACCCATGGACGCGCTGACGTCCGCTTCGAAACCCGCCGACGTCGCCTCTTGGCTGCACGCGCACCTCCCTGAGGAGGAATGGGTCAACACGGCCGCCGACGCCGCCCGAGAGAGCTCGATCGACGGCGCGGCGCTGCTCTCAATGTCCTCCGATGAAGCTGCATCCGCGCTCAAAGTGACAGTCTTCGGGCGAAAGCGCAAGCTCACGCTGCTGCTCGATAAGGCGAAGTCGAACGTCACTGGCTCCTCCTCCACTGGTGCTGCCTCATCTTCGTCAGCAGCCCTCGGCTCATCCTCATCTGCGGCCACGTCGACCGGCTCATCATCCGCCTCCAGCTCGGCTGACGTCCCGAGCGCCGACGTGCTGCACGCGGCGCCCATCGACTCTGCGACGTGCGACCAAGCGCTGCACGACGAGGCCTACGCGCTTGGCCTCTGCCGATGGGCGGGCGGCGCGCTCGAGAAGCTGCTGACCAAACCCGAGCACCAGGGTTGGGCGACGAGCGAGGTCCGTGCGAGCCGGTTGCGTGAGCTCGCCGCGCTGCGCGCGCAGAGCGAAGAGCTGCCCAGCGTCTCGATTGTCGTGGTTGGCAACACGGGCGCTGGCAAGTCGACGCTGCTCAACGCGATGCTGGGCGAGGCGTCGATCCTGCCCACCAATGGCATGCGTGCATGCACGGCTTGCCTCATCGAGATGCGGTATGAGGACTCCGACCCGGTGCGCACGCCCGAGTACCGCGCCGAGATCGAATTCCTCACCAAGGAGGAGTGGGACAAGGAGCTCTCCGATCTGCTCGACGACCTGACGCCCAACGACGGTCCAAACGAAGGCAAGGTCAGCCTCTCAGTCGCCGAAGATTCGATGGCGTACGGCTCGTGGTGCAAGGTGTACGCCGTCTACGGCGACGAGTTCACGCACTCGCGCGTGCGCACCGATCGAACGGGGCCGGGTGGGCGCGTGATCTACGACAACCCGACGCTCGAGTCACTGAAGGCGAAGCTGCGCGGCGTGCGCGCGATCACGCACGCGCTCTCGACGACCATGCACGAGAGCGCGAAGGAGTCCGTCGCCTTCCGGCGCAAGTGCGAGCGCTACATGGACTCGCTCAAGGACGTGCACGGCGGCTCGTACTGGCCGATCGTGAAGCAGGTGCGCCTGTACTCGCGCCGCTGGGACAGCCTCAAGACGGGCGCAGTGCTCGTGGACGCGCCCGGAGTGCATGACGACAACAGCGCGCGTGATGCCGTCGTCAAGAGGCGCTTCAAGGAGGCCGACGCCGTGTGGATCGTGTCGAACATCGTGCGCGCGGTGAACGACAAGACGGCCAAGGACCTGCTCGGCGAGCAGTTCCGTCGGCAGCTGCTCATGGACGGACAGTTCGGCTCGCTCGCATTCATCGCGACGCAATCGGACGTCATCGAGCGCGCCGAGGCGCTGCGGGCGCTAGCGCTGCCGCCGGGCACCTCACTACGCGAATGCGCGCGTGCCCGCAACGCGTACACGGCGCGCCGGCTCGCTCTCGACTTCAAGGCAGGGCTGCGCGAGATGGCGCGCGACGCCGGCGAGGGCGTCGCGGGCGCCGACCGGTTGGCTGCAAAGCACTCGCTCCCGGTCTTTACTGTTTCGTCTGTGGAGTACCAAAAGCTCCGCGGTCTGCGGCCGGCCGATGGGCCCGCACGTGTGTGGGCCGAGCTTGAGGACACGCAGCTGCCGCCGCTCATCCGGCACGTGCAACGGCAGGCGCTCGTGCGGCGCAAGGCACTCTCGCTCCGCCGATGCGAGGCGATGCGCGACTTCGCCCTCTCGCTACTCTCGCTACTCAACCACGAGGCGCGACTGCCCCAGAGCGTGCGCGACGCAGCCAAGGCTGCCTTCGATGAGCAGGCGGCGACTCTCAGCGGCGAACTCGAGCAGCACACCAAGGCGGCCGAGGCCCGCATCCGCAAGGCCTTTGCCGAGGACGTAGCGCCCAAGCTCCACGAAGGTGCCTCGTCAGCCAAGACGGCCGCCGTCGAGACCGCGGCCAAGTGGGGCATTTCGGTCAACGAGGGTGGATTGCATTGGGCCACGTACAAGGCGACCACGCGCCGTCACGGCGTCTTCCGCATCAACATGAACGAGCAGCTCGTCGAGCCGATCTTCAAGGCGGTCGCGACGCAGTGGGAGCGCTCCTTCCTGACGGGACTGTCCTCTACACTCGACGGCCTGCGGCAAAGCCTCCAAGGGTCGCTTGGCGCCTTCCACCCCGCTCTGCTTACGCGGCTGGCGGCGGCCAGAGTGCCCGACAGCGCCTCGTCCGCGCTCAGCGGCGCCCAGACCGACAGCCTGCTGGCCTCTTTGCATGCAAAGGTGGCCGAAATCAAAACTGCCGCGCAGAAGCAGCAGCGCGACCTCTCGCGCTCGATGGAGCCCGCCGTGCAGACCGAGATGACCCCGGGCTACGACGACGCCACCGCCGAGGCGGGAACGGGCTCGCACCGTCGGCGCGTGGCCAAGCTGGAGGCTCACGTGGAGCGCGCGGCTCCAAAAATGTTCCAGACGGCCACTGACGGCGTCGTGTCCAAGATGCAAGCGCTCTCGGACGGCATCGGCCAAACGCTCCGCGCGGACGTGGTGCAGGCAGCGCGTGCCGCGATGCGCACCGCCTACTCGCCGCTGTGGGACGAGATGGAGGAGGGCACCGTGCAGGCGCGACGCGCGCTCGTGCCCCACGTGGCCGCCGCACTGCTTGAGACAAAGAATGCCGTCCGCCGCCTCGTCGAGGGTGGCGGCGCCGAGGGCGGCCGCGGCGACAGAGGCGGCGGCGGCGATGGCAGCGGCGGCGGTGGCAGCGGCGGTGGCGACGGCGGCGGCGGCGAGGGCGCTGCCGACGGCGCCGCCGACGGCGACGAGGACGAGGAGCTCGTGGACGTGACCGAGCAGCGCCGCCAAGCCAAGCGAGCCAAGCAGCAGCAAGAGGCCATCGAGCTCGACGACGACGACGAAGTGCCTATTGACGAGACCCTCGCCGCCGTCGAGAACGTGCCGCCACACGCGAGCGCCGCGGGCACTTCCGGCTCCGCGGTCAAGACGGAGTCACGGGCGTAAGGCGTAAAGCCGGAGCCGTGCGTGCCGTCTGCCGTCATGCCGAGGCCGGACTCACTCTCAATGGCGCAGCACTGCGCTTTTGCGGCTTTGATGAAATGTTAATTGGACAGTTGGAGTCAAGTGTTAAACTTGGCTTTGTCACAGTTCTCTTTGAGAGCTCAAAGTAGAGAGGCGGGGGTCTGGCGCTGGTCGCTGCACCTAAGAGCTAAGTCCTAACTTACTCCCGTCCTTACGTTAGTCTTCACACAGGGAGTTCAGTTGGAGTTGCTGTGCACCACCAGCCAGCATGGCCAAGGCACGCCAACAATGCAAAAAACCAGGGAGTTGCCGCCATGAAAATCCCGACCGAGTCGGTCGGTCGGTCGGTCGGGGCCGAAGGTGGAGAGGCGAAGGGGGATGCCGTACGTACGTACGAATGATTGCGAACTTCATCAGCCCGTGGGCGAAAGCATAACAATTCTAAAAATAGATCACGTCTTTTCGGGGCGCGGACATCCAACACAAATTCGCTCAAGGCCAGGTCCGTCCCGGATCCTCCTCCCTCCTAGCACACAAGCAGTGCTCATTTGTGCATCGCGTCTTACGCCCCCGCGAGGCTGCTCACGTCCAGCTGCGTGAGCACGTCGAGCTGCGTGTGAACATGGAAGCACTTCCGACTCCCACGCATCTGCCAGCGCCTCAGGCCCAGGTGCAGGCGGCAGAGTCGGAAACACAGACCCTGCTAGACCACAAAGGCGAGCGCGGGCAGCGCACGCGCAGGAGCCGTCAAGAGACACCCTATTGCGATTTGTCCTCCGTGGAGCGTTGGATATGGGGAACATTATGCCTGCTGGGAGCCATCTCAGTGCCTTTCCTGGTTGCAGTGCTGTGCCACGAGGCAGGCTACAAAGCGTACGCCGTTGCGGCGGCATTTGCAATCTCGACAATCGGGGTCATTGGCTATCTCGTGTCGCCCCTCGCACCAGCTGATCCCAAGCCCAGTGCAAACGACGAGGAGGCACTGAAAGATACTGGGGTCTTTTCGGATTCCGAAAATCTCTTTTTGGCAGTACGGGACACTGCTGGCGAGAGGTTCAGCTGTCGTGAGTGGCGTCGAAAATGTGCAGAGCTCTGCGATCCGATGATGCCGTACCTGAAGTCTGCCTTGGCGATTAGCATCCAGTTAGCAGCGGGCTGGGCAGCTGTCAAGCAACTAAAGGCTCTACACAAGGCGGTATGCATCATCGATCAGCTCCGCCACCCCCAAAGCCTGTTGCCGCAGCGCATCCCTTGTCGACTCATTTTGCAATCGTTTTTCACGACAGGTTCGCACCCTGCCGCCAGCTGCAGCTTTGCTGATGAGCTTTTGCACGCTCGTCCCGCTATTGGATACGGCCACCTGGATGCTGGTCGAAGTCCTACAGTTCGGCTTGTTCATCAGGTGCGTGTGAAGGGGCTGCCAAACATCTCCCTGCTTCACGCCGCGCCTTGATTCCAGGTGCTCACGCATGAACTTCGTCTCGCAGCGCCTATGCGCAGCTCGTATCCGCGAAGCGCAACTTTGCGGAGTCTAGCGGCATGGCTGCCGAGAATGTCGTGCAGACTCTCCGAGCGTTTGGCTTGGTCTTCTCTGGGCAGGTGGATGTGCACGGGGATGATTCAGCATCGCGTTCCAGCCATGCAACTCTAAACTCGTACGTGAAGTGGGGGGTAATCCGAATCGACGGTGCGGGCATCATGGCGCGTGCTTCCCCAGCCAAGGCGCTCGTGACGGCCTTGAATCTCGTCCTGTTGGTGAATACGTTCCACCCTTCGACTCTTCTGGACCCGATGCTCTTGCTTTCCACTATGGGCGTGCCTATCCCGAACCTTGGGCCAGTCACAGGTTGGTTCGCGAGTAAGTTGAGGTCCTTCACTCATCAGCAGCTCTTGTGGGACGACGTCTGGGCTACGGACGCTTTTTTTACTGATCCCCGGCTTCAAACGCTAGCCTGCGCACTCGGCCAGCCATGCCAGCTGATCGGTCCAGCAGATCGATGCACGAGTGTTGAGGAGATCGTGTGGCTGCCGAGACGCATCCCGTCGCCCACAGTGAAGGTACTCTTCGGGAGAACCCTCGAAGTGCAATCTATCGACATCTTTTATCAGCTGCGTGCAGGGCACATAGATCCAGAGGAAGCGATCGTCGATGACTTTGGCGCAGGGGGCGATGGGTCGCATCCTCATCCCAGACAGAAGCATAGCTCCTTCACTCTGCGGCTCAATGCCTTGGGAGTCAGCTACTACTTTCATGTCGAGTCCGATTTGCACTTGGGAGCTCGAAACGCGACACTTTTGACAGAGCCTGGGAATGCAGGTTTTCAACTCGTCCATGGGAGGGATTCAGAGAGCTGGTTCGAGAGGGCGCGAGAGGACGGGAGGCTGATCCTCGAGTCTTCGTGGCACCATCCGTTGTGCCCCGACAGCCTCAGACTGGCTTGGACTGGCAGCAACGTACCGCAGGTCGAGGAGCTGTCAATCTCTATGCAGAGCATTCACGGAATAGCAGAGGTGGGCATCGACGGAATTCGGGTCAGAGCTAAGCGGAAAAACAAGCCTGCAAAAGAGACAGAGAAGGCCGGAGGCGACGAAGAAGGCGAATACAACGGAATACTACGGAATGCTACGGAATACTACGGAAATCAGGGCGGCGGTGGAGACGGAGGCGGCGAGGGCGGTGGGGACGGGGATGGCGATGGTGGCGGAGAAGGCGGTGGTGAAGGCGGCGGTGAAGGTGGAGGGGACGACGGCGGCGACGGTGGCGGCGACGGTGGCGGCGACGGTGGCGGTGATGGCGGTGGGGACGGGGATGGCGATGGTGGCGGAGAAGGCGGTGGTGAAGGCGGCGGTGAAGGTGGAGGGGACGACGGCGGCGACGGTGGCGGCGATGGTGGCGGCGACGGCGACGGTGATGGCGGTGGTGAGGGTGGTGGCGATGGTGGCGGTGAAGGAGGCGGTGAAGGCGGCGGTGAAGGTGGAGGGGACGGCGGCGGCGACGGCGGCGGCGACGGTGGCGGCGAAGGCGGTGGTGATGGCGGTGGCGAGGGTGGTGGCGGTGAAGGAGGCGGTGAAGGAGGCGGTGAAGGCGGCGGGAAAGGTGGAGGGGATGGCGGCGGCGACGGCGGTGGTGGCGGCGGCGGAGGTGAGGATGGTGGAGATGGGGGAGGCGACGGCGGAGGAGAAAGCGGCGGCGACGGTGGCGGGGATGGTGGCGGGGATGGCGGCGGAGATGGCGGCGGCGGCGACGGCGGCGGCGGTGGGGGCGAGGACGACGGCGGCGACGACTTTTGGGAAGGTGGAGACGATAGTGAGCAGGAGAAGCCGCATGAGGAGAGGCCGGGTGATAAGAATCAGGGGAAGACGAGTAAAGCACCTTACGATGGAACAGGAGGAGGTGCAGCAGCAGATCAGAGCACGGCTGGCGTAGCAGTGGAAGCAACCAGAACTGAGACCCAAGCGTTTGTATACGAGGACCTGTCCTTCAATGAGGAGGAGGGGGAGTCTGAGATCGGGGAATCCGTTGACGAATTGGGCAACCCGAAGAGGCAGGATTTGGAGTCTGAGATCGGGGAACCCGTTGACGAATTGGGCAACCCGATGAAGCAAGAGACACTCAAATCCCTCGATATTGACGGTGACGACGAGGAGGGAGAATTACCTGATGTGGAGGCTGCCGCAGATGCTGGAGGCGGTATGGGTGGTGGGCCAGGCAACATGGGTGGCGGCTTGGGTGGTGGTGGCATGAATGACATGATGAGTGGCTTGATTGCCACCGCGGTGGCTTCTACCGTGGCAACGGCCGCCTCGATGACGGAATTCGTTCGAAGTCGCACGCGCCCTGCCGAATACCAAGCCACGAAGGAGAGAGAGCAAGCAAAGCTGGAGGGCAGGTCGCGGCGCGAATGGGCCGAGATACGTTTACGTCGCGCGATCGTGCCGCCCATGGATGTCGGCAGGGCCCAGCTTGCTGTGGTCGAGGCGAAGGAAGCTCTCGTGGGCGCGCCGTTCATCAACCTGGCAGAGACGCGCATCAAGGAGCACCTTGACCGACTGAATCGACTTCGCGCGGGTCAGCGTCTCGAGGTTGCCTGTAAGACGGGCATACGCACGAGGAGCCTGCCAATGACACGTGGCGCTGGCTCTAGTGAAGATGGGCCCGTTGGAATGGCTCGGCGTATCTTAGATTCGGCCGAGCAAGAGCTGCAAGAAGCAATTCGGGAGGCGAAGGAGTGGGGCCTGAATGTGGACGCCATTCGCTTCGGCGAGAAGATCCTGAGGGACCTCAAGAGTATCTCGGCTACTGCAAGTAAGGCCTCCCCTGCAGGGGTCTCTTCCAGTCGCGCGCCGGTGGCTCGACCACCGAAGGCGCGGCCGCAGCCGCCGCCACCCATGTCACAACCCACGCCACCGCCCACGCAACCGCCCATCCCGTCCGCTGAGGCTGCTGCAGGCGGCGTAGTAGCGGCGTAGCAGGGGTGCGGGAAAGTCACACACAAACACGTACGGCATGTACAATCTAGGTGGTCTTCAGCTGTCAATCACATACCGTGCTCCGCCAGTCACGCACAATCTATACGTCGGTATTGCTTTCGTTAAAAACCGAACCTGTGTGAGTGAACCGTGTGTAATCCTGTGTGTGTCTTGCTCCCCCCGGTGTCTTCTAACCGGTCACAATTACCAGTAAGCGCTGTACCACGCCGCGCGGCCCCCCAGGCCCTCGGTCCACGGCCGCTCCCTCGTCCATGCGATAAGCGGAGTTTTTGCGTTTTGTTTCACAGTCAATGGTCATTTCGAACCAGCGCTCCTTCAGCAGCCCCTCCCCGCGGAGGGAGAGAGAGGAGCGCTTCCCAGGAAGCGCTTCGCAGTCAGCCCACCAGCAGTTCCACCAGCCCACACAGCACCCACGGAGCAGGAACTGTATGCAGCTAATGATGCCGCTGCTTTGGCCCAACGTTGTCCTCATCATCGCGAACATCTTCAGCCTTGTCGGTGACATTGCCGTGATGCTGACGTGCTTTCTCGTGTGGATGGACGACGCTCCCGATGGAGGCACCACAGAGCGCGCACGGATTTCGAAATGCAACTTCTCCGTCCGGTATATTGCCTACCTCGCTGCAGCCAACCTGATTGCGAGCATCGTTGGCATAATCAATGGCACGGTGTCGAACCAGCTGGCCCAGCCGCTGTGCGAGGCACTAGGCGCCATCATGTCCTGGGGTATCTGGGCCTCGTGGCTGTGGACCGCCGCGATTGCTTCGGCCTTCTACCGCTACTTCTCGCGGCCGATGACCTTTGGCGATGACGTATGGCACGAGCGCCTGTCACACGTCGCATGTTGGGGCGGCGCGTTGGCGCTAGTTGGAGTCACGTATGCGACACACAATCGCTTCGGCGCCAGCGCATTGGACAACGACAATGGCGCCTGCACCTTCGTTACGCCGCCCGCGGACCATAAGGTCGAGACCGTGGGCGCAAACGTGCTGGTGCTCGGCACGCTGCTCGTGGTGCTCCTGTTCAACATCTGGGCCTTCATAGGCGTGCATCTGGCGCTCGAGCGTTCCCTCAGCCTTGTCGATCGGCTCCTTGTCGAACAGCACGAGGAGCCGCTGGCCCCCGAGTCGGCGGCGCGAGAAGAGCTGAGCCATGCTGCGCGCGAGCACGGCGGCGCGGCGGCCGACGCCGCAAGCGGACGGGTGTTCGTTCGCGTTCTCGACGACGTTGCAGCGGCGCCGCCACCGCCGCGACAAGCGCCGCAAAGGCAGCGACGTGTAGCTCTGTGGCCCACTTTTGCCGCGTACGTCGGCGTCTTCCTGCTGTCCCAGGGGCCCGGGGCACTGTGCAACCTCTTCCCGGGCGGCGTGTGCAGTGGGCCGCTCTCAACGCCCGTCCCTTTGATGAACCAGACGCTTGTGTACTTACATGGCGCGTTCAATACGGTCGTCTATGGTTTCAGCAACAAGCATATCCTAACCCGCTGGCTGCTCTGCTCACCTCGCCGGTGGTGCCTTCGGTGGCAGGATAGGCGGAACAACCGAGCGAGCGTCCTGCAATGGCGCGTCTCGAACATGGCCGTCGGCTCGAATGAACACTTTCGTACGCCGTGAAAAACGTCACTACATGTTAGGACTCGATTAGCTAGCGTCTCGTCACTGCCGTGTGCACCTCCCCGCTCCACGCGTCCGGACCGCGGATAAGCGGTAGGAGCGTCTCTGGAGAAACCATATGGACACTGCGGAGGAAGATAACCCTATGCATGCTTGCCAGGCTAAGTCCCCTCGAAAAGGAGTTCCTAATCAAGCTTCCAAATTCCTATGCACCAATTTCGTCTCAGATAACACCTGCAAGATAACACATGGTCGACAGACATGACTTCGCCCTCTTCCTCGCCGGTGACGCCTGTGGCTTGGGCCACCTCGGGGCCTTTTTCGGTGCCGTATGAGTCCAAAG
>ENA-UOUZ01000085-UOUZ01000085.1-mixed-culture-metagenome-genome-assembly--contig:-NODE-85-length-49352-cov-131.164614_pt1 | contig 49352 bp, 34 predicted proteins | sample MGYA00238154_ERZ761575 | MGnify/ENA primary metagenome ERZ761575 (study PRJEB28896, sample SAMN07631632) | mixed culture metagenome | isolation source: Freshwater growth medium | place: USA...
GCAAGTGCTCAATACGGCTCCCCTTGGAGCCTGGCCAGCTGCATGCAAGTGCTCACTACGGCGCCCTCTCCTCCCCACAGGTACGCTCACGTCTTCCGGCGTGCCGTACACGTACTACGCGCCGCCCGCGTTCAATACGTCGCGGCTGCACCCGCTCGGCGGCCCGATCCACGGCGGGACCGTGCTCACGGTGTACCTGACCGACGCACGGCTGCTCGTGGACCTCGGAGGCGACGCTCACGGAGTCCTCTGCCGCTTCACACACACGCGTACCGTCGGCGTGTTGGGCTTCGAGCGGCAACACGTGGTGCATGAGGTCGTCAATGCGTCGCTCACGGACTGCCGTGGCCAACGCACGTGCGGCGCCGGCTGGGGCGCCGTCAGCTGCCGCGTGCCGCCGCTGCCGCCACCGCTCGACACGCAGCTCTCGCCGCAGTATGAGAGCTCCTTCGACGGGCGAGACGTCAATGTCGAGGTGACGGTGAACGGGTTCGACTTCACTGACGGCGGCCTTCCGTTTCGGTACTATGACGACACGGTGTGGAAGCTCCACCGGATCGAGCCGTCCGGTGGGCCGCTCACGGGCAACACGTCCCTTGTGGCGCGCGGCCTGCGATTCTCGTCCCTCGGGGACGTCCGATGCCGCTTCGGCCCTCTCAACGAGGAAGTCAACGCGACCATCGACGAGGAGCAAAGCATCCGATGTGTCTCGCCAGCGCACTGGCTGCACGCCGACAATGTGGTGCCGCTCAGCTCGCAGCGCGTCGAGGTCGAGCTCACCCTCAACGGCCAGGACTACCTGCCCACCCGCCAGTTCGGCGGCGGTTACACGTACTACAAGCTCGACGATACCCAAATCGGGCTGAGCGTCGCACGCCTCGAGCCGCCGGGGGGGCCCGAGCAGGGAGGCACCCTCGTGCGCGTGCGCGGCACCGGCTTTGACGACGTCGGCGGGCTCTTCTGCAAGTTTGGCGGGGAGTCGCCGGTACCGGCATCGCTCGTCGACCGTGAACATGTGCGCTGCTATTCACCGCAGCGAACGCCGAATGCCTCGTCGTATGTGGACGACGCCTTCGGCGGCACTTATGACGAGCGGACGGTCGAGGTGACCATCAACGGCCAAATGCATGCCCTCACTTCAAGCGGCGTGCGCTTCGCATACCACACAGATGCGGGCGTGGCGGTGTCGCGCATCTACCCGCGCGGCGGTCCACGGCAGGGCGGCACGCCTGTCACCGTCTGGGGCGTCGGCTTCCGCGACCTCGGCCACGGACGCCACACAGATGTGCCCACGGCGGCGGGGCTTCACTGCCGCTTCGGTGGCCTCGAGCTCGTGCCCGCAACGCTCGCCACTGAAGGCGGGGGCGGCCCCCAGCGCCTCGTGTGTGCGAGTCCAGGGCTACCCGCACCCGTCTCGTCGACGAGCCTAGTCGTCCGAGTGACCAACAACGCTGACAACCCGCCCGGCGGCCCCGCGCTCACCGACGACGACGTCGCCTTCACGTACTACGACTCGTTCAACGGCAACGACGACGGGCGGTCCACGCCGTACGGCGCGACACTGCTCACGCACGGCAGCGATTGGACTGGCGGCGACGTACTGTAGTGTCTCAGACTCCAGGAGTATTTCGGTGGCGGCGAGATTATTGCGTACGATAGAGAGAACTGAATAGAGAGAAGTGCCCACCCCCTGCTTGCCCCTGCGGGCGAGTGTATCACAGTCGCGTTGATCGTTCTCACCCTGGTAGGGGTTTCGGTGTTCACACGAAGAAAGTGAAACTTGTATTCATAACCATGGACGACGGCACTTTCACGCTGCAGGTCAAGGACGTGCGCAGCACGCTCCTCTCGAGCATCGTCGTCTCGGCCTCGTCCGATGTGCGTGCGCTCAAGCAACGACTCGTCGATATTGGAGCGGCGCCTGCCGCGGCCGTGCGCCTCCACATCGCGCACAAGGGCCGCATGCTCGAAGACGCCGAGCTACTGGAGATCCTTCGCGCCGCACCTGTGGTCGTGCTTGCGGCCGTGCTGCCCTCGGCGACGACCACCAACGGCATGGCCCCGCCGCGTCGCCTCGTGCTGCCGACTCGCGAGCAGGTGGCCGCCGCGTGGGAGCGTTTCTTGCCCACCACAGGCGGCGATGGCGAGGCTGTCCCGCGGCCACAGGCAGACGACGATGCCGCGGAGGCCCTACGAGCCATCGCGCGAGCTGCGGCAGCCGGCGCCCAGCGAACAGCGCCGACCCAGCCACCTCCGCCGGCGACTGCCGCGCCGGCCGAGGATTTCATTCCTGAGGAGGAGCGTGTATGCCGCATTTGCTTCTGTGGTGAAGAAGCGGGTCGGCTGCTCGCGCCGTGTCGGTGCCGAGGCTCGGTGCGCTACGTGCACGCGGCATGCCTGAATGAGTGGCGTGCCGCCTCGGCCAACCCGCGCTCATTTTACCAGTGCGACCAGTGCGGGTTTCGTTACCGAACGGAGCGCGCCCCGTTGGCGGCATGGCTGCAGAGCGAGCGCGTCGTGCGGGCGGTGACCATGACGGCGCTGCTGCTGCTCGTAGTCCTCGGTGCGCTGCTGCCCTTTGAGCCGCACCGCCCGCTGTACCGGATCCTACGGCTGCACCCGCACCGCGAATTCGGACGCTGGTGGCGCCCTTGGTGCGATCGACTTCTAGTAGGCCTTGCATGCCCCGGGGCACTGGGCGTGGCTACGTCGGTGCGTGCGGCGTGGGTGCAGCATAGGGGATTGCCTTTTGAGGAGCAGCGCTGGGCGGGCGCGCTTCTACTCTCGTTCGCCGCCGCCGAAGGCTCGCCGATCATCCTGCGCCCCATCCTCTTCTTTGGGATCCTCCATTTTGGGCGCGTGCTCGAGAGCGAGACGCGACAGCAGTGCCGCCGGCTGCTCACGCGCTGTGGCGAGCGCCTCCTAGATGCGAACGAGTGACACATCGTATGGCACGCAGGGGTCTACGACACACAGACGACGCCGTGTAATGAGCCACGCGACACGACGTTATGGGTTTATTAATGCTTGGCTTCCGCGAACGTCCGGGCGTGGGGACCGCGCGACCCGCGCGACCGGGATACGCCGGATACTACGGCGCAAAACGATTCTATGACATTAGACAAAATCCACCTTAAACCCACTACCCAGCACACCGGTCACCCTCAATCGTGCGGTCACACCTCCGCAGCGCGGGCGGCGAGGGGGCGACACAGCACTGTTGTGATTGTAAATTCATCGTAAACCGCTCACAGGCACAGCGCCCCTACTATCACTTTCTCACAGAGATCATATGCTCAGGCCTCGATCACAGACCATTCTGGCCTTGAAGCTGCTTGAGCTCGTCCTCGAGCAGTCTCCGCCGCTTGGACGCCGTCTGCAGCTCGGAGGTGATGACCTGATAGATCTGCTGGAGCGACTGCGACTCGACTGGCGCGTCCGCCTCGAAGTCGGTGAACCACTTGCCGTTCGCCGAGTGCTTCCAGCCCTTGATCGATGGCGGAGCCTCCGTAAGCAGCCGTTGGCGCAGCCCCTCCGACGGGCTGTTGAACACAAACTCGTCGTACCGCTCGGCGACGACGGGCTTGCCGGCAATGTTGACCTGCTCGCCGGGCGGGTATAGCTTGAGCATGTGCGAGAGCTCGATGGGCTTGTCGCGCGAGTCGTGGAAGTAGACCTGCAACGTCACCTCGAACTCGCCCCAGCCCTGATCGGTCACCTCAAATGGCGCTGTCTCGATCGCTGCGAAAAGGCGAGGAGCAAATCGAGCGCGCGCGCGCGGTAAGCGTGTCGGGGGCGCCGGGCGTTCGGGCATTGGAAAATGCGCGAGATTGGGAGCGCTCACTCCGAGTCGGTGGCTGCAGCGTTGGGTGCAGCACGAAGACAACTTTCCGGACTATTAGAGACAGGTCCTCCTCCGGGTTCGCCGCTCGCAGGTAGATGGTCCACTCGTGCGAGCGCGACTCCTCGGCCTTCTTGCCGAGCCACGTCGCAATCGAGCCGATCACGAAGGGCTTGCTGAGCGCGTCGCTCGACTCGCCAGTGGCCATCGATGCAGCGTGTTCACATTACGGAGGCGCCGTCACGGGCGGGTGCCAAACAGCAAACAACGGAGCGTGTTCATAATAGCAGTTGCAGACGTATGCGTTAAAAAGCCGCCATAGGCTGGCTTTACTGTCGTGTGGAAAGGAACTACGCACGATACATTATTTGGCGGGGCTGCGCGTGTGTCACGGCTCGTCGTCCTCCGATGCGCTTTTGCGGTCGCGCGGGGGTCGGGTCGCTCCAGTGTGAGTGTGCCTGCGCGGGTGTTAACTGGCGGTCTGTGTACGTCGAGTACGGCTATACAACTGCCTCTCTGCCGGGTCTGGGTCTGCCGTAGTAACAAGTAAGATTGGTAGTAACGGCGATGGATCGCGCGTAGGTTGAGGGATGAGGGTGGGTCGGAGGTGAAAGTGACACGCTCGGATTCAGATCACACGTCTCAACGCACCCTGGGCTGAGCGGGCTAAGACTATACCACAATGCGCCGTCGCTCTATCCTCTAAAAGCAACAGCTCCAGAATTCACAGTGCCCCCGACACGCGGAGCACATCACAAAAGGCGACGCTTAGTAGATTTTGCCGAGAGCTTTGGGGTGGTCAGGAGGCAGCCAAGACGCGACGCCAAGCCCTGGTCCGTTCGGCGACCCACCACCGCCGCCGCTATTCTTGGCCTTGTATGGAGGCGTTGATTTGCCCGTGATGGGGTTGACGAGCGGCACGAATACTTTCTTGGGCGGCGAGGGGAATTGATCCTGGTCTTTGGAAGGGTCGGGCTGTGCTTCAAGATTGAAAGGCCACTCGTAAGAGATACGGCACTTGATGGGGTCGGGCACGTAATGCGTCCGTGCAGGCTTGCCGACATCGCCGGGCACAACCTTCGACTGCGAAGTGTAGATTGGAGCGAGCTCCTTCCACTGGATGAGCTCCATAGGTAGGTCCAGCGAACCTCAACCTAAATACGTGCGGGGCTGCCTTCTCTGTCTCGGCGTTACAGCACGACGTCTCCGACGACGTCTCGTTTTCCGCACGAGTGTATGAGTGCGCAAAACATCGATCAGTCGGTTTCGAAACTTTGTCCAGTCAAAGTTGCGCCATCATCCACAAAAGTTGCGTGAGTCATGCACCAGCTCAATAGTAGCGATCAAATACAACTTGAATCGATCAACGGGACGGTGCGTTTATGGAGACGTCGCAGGACGTCGTGGAGAGGAGATGAAACCGCCTCTTCACGCGTCGGTCCGATCGATTGGTTGGCGCCCGTCATCCCGTTCTTCACGCCTCTCGACCTTCCGAGCGACTTTCACCGACCCATCCTCAGCCTACGCGACAGTACCGCACTACGTAGCATCGCTGGCATGCCAGGATTCGAGGTCAGAACGCTCAAGGCGGGGCAGGATGGTGATCCAGCCACATTCGTCGCCAAGGTTACGGGTTTTGGTCACAACGACATGATCTCCCTGCCAACACTTACCAAGGATTCTATCCTCGACAACTTGAAGCGACGATTCAAGGTGCGAACTGCCTGCCTCCTCTGCTTGCCCGTCGCTCATCGTCGCTCCACATCCTCCAATTCCTGTGCTCCACATGAGCGCACCGTGCTCGCTCACGCCCTGACGGCCGATGTTGCCACGAATGCGCGCCGCGCAGGCGGAGCTCGTGTACACGTATGTTGGTGATATCGTCATCTCCGTCAATCCGTTCAAGAATACTGGCTGCGTCGGGAAGGGCATCCGTGCCAAGTACAAGGGCGGCGCTCGCACGCACCTGCCGCCGCACATTTACGCCCTCGTCGACCAAACGTACAACACGATGGTGCGTGACAATCGCTCGCAGTCGATCCTCATCTCGGGCGAATCGGGTGCCGGCAAGACGGAGGCGATGAAGATTTGCCTCACCTTCATTGCGGAGGTGTGCACGCGCCGATCGCATCGCCGGTTAGCCGCTCCCATTCTCATGCTCTGGCTGTCGCTCTAAAGTACGCTCTGACCTTTTGGCTGCGCAGGCCTCGCAAATCAAGGGCCAACGCGTCGCCGATGAGGTGGCGCCACGCCTCATGATGACCAACCCCATCATGGAAGGCTTCGGCAACGCCAAGACGGTGCGCAACAACAACTCGTCGCGCTTTGGAAAGCACTTCGACATTCAATTCTCGTCCAACGGTGTGATCCTGGGTGCCGTAACAACAGTCTACCTCCTCGAGAAGCCTCGCATCTGCCAGCACCTCGAGGGCGAACGTAATTACCACATTTTTTACATGCTGGCCAAGGCGCCCAAGCCGATCCGCGACCTTCCGAGCGTCGCATTGACCAAGTGGGAGAACTACTTCATTCTCAATCAGAAGGGCACCGTGGCCGAGGTGACCACGTGGAACGACGAGGAGGAGTTTGCGGACTGTCATGAGTCACTCTTCAAGCTCGGCTTCTCGAATGACCAGCGTACCGAGCTATACGTGATGCTTGCAGCTTGCCTCAGCCTGGGCAACATCAAGTTCGACGCGGGCAAGGAGGGCTCAGAGGTCAAGGACACGAAGCTACTGAGCCGGTGCGCGGAGCAGCTGCAGGTCGAGCCCACGATGATCCTCGATGCGATCACGTTCAAGACAATGGGCGGCGGTAAGATCTCGACGTACAAGTCGCCGCTTGACCCGTTGCGCGCCAACATCGCGCGCAACTCGCTCGTGATGCACATCTACTCCCTCTGCTTCGACTGGTGCGTCCAAGTTATCAACGACTACATCTCAGTTTTCAACGCCGCCTACTGCACCGGCGTGCTCGACATCTTCGGTTTTGAGAACTTTGCCACGTGCAACTCGTTCCCGCAGCTGTGCATCAACTTCACCAACGAGTCGCTGCACAACTTATTCATCGAGCACGTGTTCAAGCTCGAGCAGGAGGTGTATGTCAGGGAGGAGGTCGAATGGAGCTTCGTCTCTTACGAGGACAATCAGCACGTAATCGACCTGATCGCCAAGCGGCCCTTGTGCATCCTCGGGCTTCTCGACGAAGGGTGCACCACCGGCTCGGGCAAAGACTCGTCGGTGCTCGAGAACTGCCACTCGACCTTTGGCTCAGAGGCGAAGAACGCCAAGTACAAGGCGTACATGAAGCCTAAGAAGGCATCCGACAAGACGTTCATCGTCTCGCACTACGCGGGCGAGGTGATCTACACGATCGAGGGTTTCGTCGAAAAGAACAAGGACGAGCTCTCGGCGGACATCATGGCGTTGCTAGAGGTGCACACGAGATTCGATCAGCTCAAGCAGCTCGCGCAGAACGATTCGAAGAAGAAGGAGGAGGCGGCCGCCGCCAAGGAGGCATTCAAGCCCGGCGCGCGACGCGGCGGCGGCGGCGGCGGCGGCGGCGGCCCGGGCCTTAAGAAGAAGACTGTGGGGAAGACCTTCTCTGAGTCGCTCTCGTCGCTTATGGAGAAGCTGCGCTCGACTGAACACCACTACATCCGCTGCCTCAAGCCCAACCAGACTCTCAAGGCGGGCGACTGGGATAACGACTTCATGCTTAAGCAGCTCGCGTACTCGGGCACTCTCGAGGTGACGCAGATCCGCAAGGCGGGTCTCAACGTGCGCCGGCCGCTCAAGCATTTTTATCAGTACTACCGCATCTGCGCCGACGATCCGGCGTCGCTGCGCGCTGGCACTGTGACCAAGCGCTGCGAGCTGCTGCTCAAGCAGCTCGCGGTCGACCCGAACAAGTACCGCGTGGGCAAGACGCTGCTGTTCCTGCAGAATAACGACATCATCGACAGGCTCGACAAGGTGCGTGAGCACAGGATCCTCGGGCTCGTGATTACTTTGCAGTCCTTCTTCCGCATGCTCAAATACTTTGTGGCGTACCGCAAGATCAGGCGCGCCATCCTGCGACTGCAGGGCTTTTGCAAGTCTTGGGAGATCCGGCGCGCATACATCGACGTGCGCGTCTCGGCGCGCCTACTTCAGCGGCACGCGCGCACGTACCTCGCGCACAAGAAGTTCCAGGACATGCTCGAAGATCTCGACCTCACGAAGGAGAGGAAGCGTGCGATTCTGCTCAAGATCTTGCACCCGGAGCGGTATGGCAAGACGAGAATTGGCCTCTCGGGCAAGCGGCGGGGGCGCGTGCTGCTCAAGCCAGGAAAGGTCAAAAGCCGCGACGACGATGGCAAGGCCGAGTACATGGAGATGCCCAAGTTCCAAGTGAGCCACGAGGGGTGGCTCAGCGTACGCATCGGCAAGCTCTCGAAGGCTGTCAAGTACTATGTCTCGCTCAAGCAAGGGACGCTCACCCTCTTCGAGGACCACGAGTCGCTCGACGCGGTGCTCTCGTACAATCTGGCTGTGTGCGAGCTGCAGGGATACTCGTCACCCGCGATGAGGAGAGACGTCAATGGCCTGACTGACTTGCCGCATCTGTCCACCACCGCCTCGGGCAAGGTGAAGCCGACCACCTCGTTGACGGTCGTGCGAAAGGACGAACTGTACGCCCACAAGGTGCGCGGCTTTCGCGCCATCGGCCGGCGCATCAAGGGAACCCTCTGGGGCTCCAACAGTATCGTGATGGAGATCGAGCCCGATGTGCAGCGGTCCGTGGAGTTGCTAGCCACATGGGGCGACAAGATCGAGGAGGCAATGCATGAGGCTATGCTGGTCGACTCATATAAGATGCAGGTCAACCTCGACGGCGAGGAGGAGGACAAGCCCGTCAACCAAAAGGTGGCCACGATCATCAAAGAGGGGTACATGCGCAAGAGGAAGACGGGCAACAACAAGCTACAGGACCTGAAGCGATCATGGGAGCGGCGCTATTGCGTGCTGTACAACGACGGCAAGCTTCGCTACTACGAATCGCGAGACAAGGCGGAGGAGAAAGGCTCTCTTGACTTGCGATTCTTCGCGCTGCACGAGGAGGACGAGGACCTCGAGATCGACGACGAGGAGGAGGGCGAGGAGCGGCAATCGCTCAAATTAGCCAATCAGTTCTTCAAGATTGAAAAGGGCAAGCAGTTCGGCCTGCACTCGGGCCAGAAAGCGTTCTTCCTCGCGTCCCCCGAGCGCGCCGTTGCCGACGAGTGGATTGCGACGCTGCAGACGACGCTTGCAATCCTGTACCAGAAGTCGCCCATCTTCTCGCAAGACTTTTTGCGCGTCTCGCTCATGGATGGCACCTTTACCACGATGGTGATGGACGAGGCCACACGCACACGCGACGTCGTCCGTTACATGTGCAAGAAACACTGCCTCAACAACGAGTCCGAGTGGGGGCTGATTGAGCAGTGGGATCACCCGGGTTTGCCCGGCGGTACCTCGGAGCGAAAGCTGCCGAACGACGAACTGCTCCTCGACCAGACGGTACTAGCGTGGGAGCACGCGGCGCGCAAAAGGTACGGGCTCGTCTCGATGGTGCCACAGTTGGCGTTCCAGCTCGTGCTGCGCAAGCAGACGTCGCTACTGCCGCATGCGCGTACGAAAAAAGAGCAGCACCTCGAGTTCTGCCAAGCGCTGGCAGACATGCGCGAGGGGCGCTTCACGACGGGCAACAAGGAGGAGGTTTTCGAGCTCGCGGGTCTCGCCATCTTTAAGGACTTGCACGTGGGCATTGGCGACGGCGGCGAGGCAGAGGACATGAAGGAGATCGTTCTCGAGGAGGGGCAGCTCACGGGCCAGCTCCATCATTACCTGCCCTATCACTGGTTCCGGTCGCTTGAGGCGAAGCGGTCGCCCGTGCAGAAGCAGACGGTGGCCGATTGGGACGGTGCGGTCGTACGGGCCTTCAACGATCTCACGCGCGGAGCGCTTGACGAGATTCACCACGACGGCGCCGATCGCTTTGCCACGCCAACTCGCAAGATCGTGGCCGCCTTCCGCATGGAAACCGAGATGAATGCAGTCGCCGCCACGCGCATGTTTATCGAGCGCGTGCGCCTCGCGCCGTTGTGCTTCTCGGCGCAGTACGTGGCAGAGATGTGGTCCGTGGACAAGATTCTCAAAATCCTCGTGGTAATCAACTATGGCGGGCTTCACATCTACCGGCTAGGCGCCTCGCCCACGCTGCTCTCCACCTTTGACTTCAACACGCTCGTCTCGTGGCAGTCGATGAACGACATGCTGATCATCAACATCATCTACGCTGCCAAGGGCGAGGTGAATAAGCGGCGCGAGAAGTTGAGGTTCCTCACGCGCGAGTCGATCCAGATGCGGACTTTGCTCTCCAGGTACGCCGAGGTGGTGCTCGCCGACCTCGTCAAGAAGATGAAGCTTGAAGGAGCTCACGGCGAGGCAACCGAGAGTTATTGAGCGGCTGGAGACGCTGCGTGTACTGGGTAAGCTCGAGCGCGACGAAGAGTGACGGCGCGACTGGGATGTTGACCGTGAGGCATGAACGCGGGGGCCTACGGTAAGTAGCAGCAAGCACGCCACTCACCACGCTCAGGAGTCACGGTGTACATGTATGTTGTATCTCTTGCGCTAGCGGTCCGATACCGAGTACATTGGACTAAGTGTACAGGGGCCACACCTTTATATCGCTTTCGGCTGAATCGCTCAGCACTCTAACTTGGAGTCTGGCCCGAGTCCCCGGTAGGCGAGACTGCCTGCTGTGGTGACTTTGGTGCGTTGGATGTCGCGGTGGTACTTTGTACTACTGCTGTACGCATTCAACACCGCACGCACGCACGTGTACAATTCATTCTAAGGCCCGCCCTTAGCCCGGCTCACACAATTTTCCCTCAGTCCCTCTTGCCAGGCGCACGAAAGCTCTGCATCAGAAGCTTGGCCGCGGCGAACGCACGCCCCAGAAGCTCTCCCTCCTTCTCAACGCCATCCGCAGGGCCGCGCTCGGGCGCCTCTGAGGGCGAGCCGGGCACGCCGGTCGTCACCTCGGCAGACACGCTCGGTACAGCGCTCGTCGTCGCGGCGCGAACCCTTTTTTGGAAGGCCTCGAGCTCAGCAAGAACTGGTCGGCCGGCCTCAGAGAGGATCCAAATCCGGAGGACGAGTGCCGCGGAGTGCAGTCGTGCGAGCAGCTCGAGCGCGTGCGCGAGCGCCTGGGTGCCCTGCGCATGCAACAACGCTTGCACAGCTACGAGCCCCTCGGCTACCAGCTCGGCCGATGCAGGTGCCGAAGAACGCGTCGTCGCGGGCGTCGCTGGAGTCGTCTTTGCCCCGGTGCCCGTCGCGACGGCTGTCGACGGCAGTTGAAGCAGCAGCCACCAGCACGCGCGCTGCGCTGGGCGCGCCTCAAGGTGCGCGCTTGCACGCACAGCGGCTGGGAACGCGGGCACAGCCGCAACAAACTCGCGCACGGGCGCCAGCTCAGGCCGCGAGCAGGCCGCGAGGAGCCATTCCCACCCGAGACTGAGCGCCGGTGCGAAGGCGCTTGCGACTGCGGCAGCCCTGGTTGTGGCGGCGGCGGGGGCGGCGGGGGCGACGGCACGGGCTCCGGCAGCGCGGGCGTCGAGATGGGCAGCACGGGCTCCTCCAAAGACGGGCGCCGAGATGGGCGCGGGCGGCGATGGCGGCGGCAGCAGGAGGCGCACGAGCAGCTGTGGTGCACCGGAGCTCAGCAGCCGCGACGCCACCAGTTGCGCGCGCGTGGGAGGTGGATCGAGATACCATCCTAGTAGCAGCACCGCCGTCGCAAGCTCTGCTGGTCCGCACCCGGCACGCGCGCCTTGCATCCATCCACCCATCGCGCCCGCCGCCTCGCCAAGGGCCTCGAGCAGCGGCACCAGCTCGTTCCGGACCGCCTCGTCGACAGCATCCCATGCGGCGCTCGGCGCAACGGCAAGGCGCCCAGTGCCCCCGCCACCGATCAGTGAGGCAAGGAAGAGGGGACGCCGTTGTGGGGGGAGCGCGCCGAGCGTCGTGGGCAGCTCAGCCACGCATGCGCTCGGATTGTGCAGCAGGTGGTCGCGCAGCATGCATGACAATGCGCCGTCCGCCTGCCGCAGCGCCACCGGACTCAGTACACTCGTCCAGCGCGGCTCAGCGAGCTGCCGAAGCGCCGTCCGCACTGCGTCGCCGAGGCCGCGCTTTGCCCACTCAGCGGGGCCGAGCGCCGCGAGCGCGTCATGCGAGAGCGAGCCGAGCAGGTGGCCCAGCCTCTCGTGCGCCTCCGCGGTCGTGCAGCGCTTGCCTGCAAGTGCCGACACGGCCATGGCGGAAGACGCGGGCGGCATCGACGGTGCGAATGGCTCGTACTCGACATCGTCGACGTCGGCCTCTGCGGCCCACACCTCTTCGTCCGCCCCGCTGCTCTCGGGAACCACCACCTCGACCGCGTCCGATGCTGGCGCCGGAGCCTGCGGCAGGACGTACAAGCCGAGCGCTGCGGAGATGGCATCGTCGGTTTGGGTGAGCAGCTCACATGAACGCAGCACACAGCTAGCGTACACAGCAGCATAGCACGCTGGAGGCGCCGCAGACGCCACGAGCCCGGGCACTTCGGAGTCTGCAGCAACTGCCGGTTGGCCTGTGCGGTTGGCCGTGGCGCCGTGTGCCGCTCCTGAGAGCAGTGGCACGCAGAGCGGGCAGTTTGGGTCGTTCGCTTCGATTGCACTTTCAAGCGTGCTCAGCCGAGGTTCATCAACCTCGGGGAAGTCGGTGCACAGGACGGTGTACGCGTGCAGGCATTCGGGAGTCGGCATGCTTTTGGGCCCTGCCGACGGTCCCGGCGAGCGAGATGAGCGAGCCAGCTCGCTCTCTCTCTCGCGATCTGTGAATGTGCACGTGCCCCGAGCTGTGAATGTGAAATTTTACATGTTTGTATATATCCCTCAATTATTTATATGTATGCTGTGCGGCCCGAGGGCTGATTCCGTTCAACCCGGAAGTTATCAATGCCACACCGTCGTGGGGGGTCAGGTATCAGCCGAGGCTGAGGTGGCTCGTATCGGCCACCACTGGCGCCTCCCACGGCGCGTGCTCATGCTCTCGAACGAAGACGTAGAGGGCCGTGTAGCCCGCGACCGGACCGGAGTGCCGGGTCACTTGGAGCAGCCGCTCGTGTGCATGCGCGCAAGGGCCGCCGTGCGAGACTGCCAATACGCTCTCTCCTCGGAACTTGCACGCGAGGGCGTTCATCGTCGAATGCATGCGAGCGGCGAGCGCGTCCTCATCTTCAAAGGAGGCCCACTGATAGTCTGGCGGCGGCGTGAGTGGCTCGTATGTCACGTCCACGGACACGTTGCTCTCGCCCCTGGCCAACAGTGCTGCTGCTGCCTCAGGCGCTCTGTACAAGAGCTGGTGTGCGGGCACGTGCGCGGCCTCGTGCAAGAGCGTGCCGGCAGGCAAAGGCATGCCCACGCGCGCATGCGAAGGGCCGCCCCAGGTCGAGTCCGCCCCTGGCACTGCCCAGCTCCTGTACCAGTCCTCGAGCATGCCCTCTCCAAGACCGGGCTCGACAGCGATTGCCAACACACCGAGCTCCAATGCGGCCGCTGCGGCCGTCTGCAGGCAACGCGTGAACGGCGAGGAGACGATGCGCGTCACGGGGGGCTGCCCGATCCGTTCCAGGTGACGGCGACAAGCGGCGCCCATCGCTGCACCCATGGTGACGCCCGCCGCCGACAACGGTGGATCCCATGGGCGCGGCTGTGCTTCTGCGCTAAGCTGCCAATTTTCGCCGCGGCCCTGGCACTCGTAATCTTGACGTGCGCCGTGACGCGAGAGGCAGAGTGCCATCGACTACTGCGTTGGCGGACACCACTCGGACAACACTGCTCCGTGGTGATCAGGTGGCCCTCGTGAACAAGAGTCCGCGCGCGCGCTGTGAAACTTTGCTTTCGGTGTGTTAGTCCACCGCGCGACGCATCAGAGCTGACCTTTTCGCATGTATAAACGATTTGCTTCACGTGGCCATGCGGAAAGGTCGTAATTGCGCTCGTGCGAGGGATGCTGCGATGCTGCTGGTTCGCGCTGCTATTGGCGGCAGCTGCTTGCGACGAGGTCATTGTCGCTGCTGCAGGAGTGGCCGAACAATTGCAGGAGTTGCGACAAAGTCGTGAGCCGGAAACGAACGTGTCCTTCACGGAATCGCTCGTACAGGAACTGAGCCAACCTTGGAGTAGAGTGATCAACCACCGCTTTACGGACGAGCTGGCAACCGGCACTCTCAACCTCGGGGTGCTGCGCTGCTATCTGGTACAAGACCATCGCTTCCTCGATTCCTTTGTTGTGCTCTTGTCCAGCATGATCTCCCGAGCACATTCGCTCAAGGACAGGATTCCAGGAGCGCAATTTCTGGGTCTGATCACTGGCAAGGAGAACACGTACTTTGAGCGCTCGTTTGAAGCGCTCGGCGTCTCCGACGCCGTCCGTGAGAGCACGCCGAGCGCGCCGGTGACTGGCTCGTTCATCGACCTGATGCGCAATGTGGCAGCGACCGGCAACCTTGCCGAGATGCTCGCCGTGCTCGTCGCCGCCGAGTGGTCATACCAGTCATGGGGCGAGCGCGTGCTTCCAAAAGCTGTCGAGGGCTCATTCTACTTTCGCGAGTGGGTGGATCTGCACTCAGGCCCGTACTTTGGCTCCGTCGTCGCCTATTTTCGTGAGCTCCTCGACGCCGAGGCCAGGCGCTTGAATACACTTCTTGGAGGCGGGAAAGTGCTCGCGGCGGCCCGCGAACGTTTCGAGGAGGCGGTCAACCTCGAATATCACTTCTTCGAGTACTGCTACGCACCGGGCCAAGCGCTGTGATGAGCATCGGCTGCGCTGCCTCAAGATGGGGGCTTGAGCGCTGTGTTGAGCGCAATGCTTGCCTGCGCGACAAGCGTCTCAATCGAAGGCAGAGCGACACGGACCAAGAGATGAGGGCCACCCGGCCCGGCCGCCGATGTTGGTGACGATGGCGAGCGGGCCGAGCGGACTTTTGCTCGGCGCCTCTGGCTTGATGGAACCATGATTCCGGTGTCTTCACCGTCACGCATAATAACGTCGCCCCCTAAGCGCCGGGGTGATCAGCCGGCGCCATCAGCTTCTGTTCGAGCTCTTGACGAAAGTTTGGTTGAATGTTGAAATCCGCATTACATGCGATGTATGGCGCATCGAGTGTTTTATTTCGATTCCTCCGTGACGAATCGAATCCGCGTTTTCCCGCAGCCTTGTTGTTTCCAGCTTGTAACCGTTTGATCTTGCCGCGCGGAGCCGGAGCCGTCCGCGTCGGCCGCGATCCACACGCACACCGGGCCGGGCGCCCACGTCCCGCATCGACTACTAACTGCTCTACGTCTATCTCCCCGCTCACTCGCTTCACGCAATCGCATGCCCACATTTATGCGGCAACCGGCATGGGCCATGCGCATGGCGCGGCGCACGCCATGGGGTTGGGCATGCCCATGCTGGCCCCATCTAAATGTACGTTCACAGCACGTCTCAAAAGCATCACGTGTGCGCCCGACCTGATCCGCTGCCTCTAGCGTACCTCTTGCGACGGGCACGCGCAATCGATCTATCATATCATGCGGCAGCCTCGATCTCCGCCTCGATCTCCGCCTCGATCTCCGCCTCGACTTCCGCCTCGATCTCCGCTCGATCTCCGCCTCGATCTCCGCTCGATCTCCGCCTCGATCTCCGCCTCGATGTCCGCCTCGATGTCCGCCTAGCCCTACTCTTCGCCACCATCCTCTTCGACAGCCAGAGTCTCGCCAGCGTCAGCATTTTCGGCTGCCTCCGCGGCCGCGGCTGCCTCTGCGTCCTCGGCCGCTTCGACTGCGGACGCGGACGCATCGGCCGCGCGACTCTGCAGCGCCCTCTCGCGCTCCATCTCCGCCACGCCGCGCCGGATGAACTGCGCACATCGCGTCGGATGAGCGGCGCACAGGGGGTGGGCGGTTAGGGGGGAGGGGTCAGGGAGGGTCGAATGGGGGGGGGAGGTGATCCATGGTTCGATCGGCACGCGTGCGGGGCGCGCACATCCTCCATCATCTCTGTCTCGGGAGCGAAGACAAGACGTCCATCGAGAGCCGCCCAGCGCTCAGTCGGAGGAGCGAGCATCTCGGCCACCGACGCGTGGCAGAGCCCCCAGTGCCCGCGAGCGATCTCGCCGAGCAGCTGCGTGCGGCTCCACTGCGCGTCTCCCCACACGCAGTGCACCACAGGCGCGCCGTCGCCGAGCACCTGCAATGACGACCAACGAGTCTGCACTCAGCATGCAATGACGAGCCAACGAATCTGCACTCAGCAACCATCCGTAGCCCTCGAGGGCATTCGGCGGCGAAGACGTGTTCGCTCTGAGCGCGCTACCTCGAGGTTGCTTGGCTTGAGCTGCTTGCCTTGACCATCCTTGAGGCGAACGACCCAGCGACCCGCGCTCGGCTGGTAGCAAAGAGCGACACCGCACTCGCCATTGAGCTCGTGGCGAGTTTGAAGCCCCACCAGCTTCACTGCCTGGCCGCAGCGCACATCACCCTGACCTTCGACCACGTCGTCGAACGCGCGCCTGCAAGCGAGCTCGAGGGCCTCATCGAGATGTTTGAGCACCGTCCAGCCGCAGCTCTCTCGATTGCCGCCGCTCACCTGCAATCAGTGGCAATCAGTGGCACTCAGTCGTAATCAGTGGCACTTCGGCTCAGTCGCCATCAGAGAGCCGTAATCAGTTGTAATCAGTTGTAATCAGTTGTAATCAGCCGTAATCAGCCGTAATCAGTCGCACTCAGCCGTAATCAGCCGTAATCAGTCGCACTCAGTCGTACTCAGTCGTACTCAGTCGTAATCAGTCGTACTCAGAGAGCCGCAGCCGGTGCCGCCACTCACCACGCAATGTGAGACTTCGTCGGGTGAACATGGACCGCCGATGTAATGCATGACGCGCACGGCCGACGCCTCGGGCAGCCTCGCCAGCACCGCATCACGAGCCTGCACGAAGGCCGTTTCGTCAATAGGCCGTGTCGTCTGTCGCGCCAAGTTGATCGCCGTCACGTGGTCGTCGCCGCAGCCCGGCGGCGGCGTGCGCTCGAGTGTGAGGCGCATGCCCTCGGAGTACGTGAGGGCCGCGAGGCTCTCGCCGAGCTCGTCGGGCGCGACACCCGTGAGCGCGCCGCCCGGCATGAGCCGCAGCCTCTGCCCTTGCAACGAGATCATCAGGTTGTCTCCCAAACGGTCACGCACGGCCTCGAGCGCCCCGGGCGAGTGGATGGGAACCGTGAGGGTTGGGTCGAGTGGCTCAACCTCGGTGATGAGGAAGACGCCTGCGCACCAATGCGCGTACGGCGAGTGCTCGCGCATGAAGGACGGCATGCCTTGCATCTGGGACATGAGCTCGGCCGAGAAGGTGGCGTGCGACGCGATGATGCAGCCGGGTGCCATGAGCGCGCCTAGCTCGGGCCCCGTGAACGATTCCATGAGTTCGAGCCGCGTCGGCGGCTCGCACGTGAATAGTCCCTTGCACACGTTGCAGCGATAGTGCCGAGGGTCGCGCTCGTAGAATGCTGGGTGCGTTGGCTGCGAGACGAGCACCATCCGCTGCCAACGGCGCAGGCACTGGAGATGAACCCATTTCTGGTCGCCGCGGCAGTTGCACGGGCTGATAAGCGGCCCTTCGTCCTCGCCGTCGAAGCAGTAGCGACACAACTTCTCCTCATCATCGGCCATCGATTGCCGATCCAAGTCCAAGAGGAAGGAAAAGGGACAAGATGTCGTGAATACGCTGAGGGGGAGGGGTGGCGTGTCGGGTAGTCTTGCCCACATGTGGTGTCAGCTCGTTTTTGGAGAAACTTGAAACTTGCTCGACTTTCCAAAAAGCTCGGGGTAGCATCGGCCGACGAGCGAACCGAGAAAATAGGGCTCAATCTCATGGAGGTGCTCTCCATCCCCGTGGCCGAGGATGCCCCCGAAACTCCGCGCACACCTGAAGCGGAGGCGACCATCGGCAACGGCTGGAGCGCGGCGGCTCCCACGGGCGCAAAGTCTGCTGTAAAGAGCAGCAGCAAGAAGGCAGCCACAAAGCAGCGCAGGGACGGCTCAGGCACAGATCGGCGACCTAAAAACTCGGGCTCGGGCACAGATCGGCGACAGAAAGGTACGCTCCAGCTCCTGCCCGAGTCCGTGCGGGAGGCACTCGATCACTCGCGCAAGGCGCGCGGCAACCACAACGGCTCCGACACGAGCCGCTCGCGACCGTCTAAGCACACGACAGCGGCGGGCTCTCAGCCCCTCGATACGTCAGATCTGCTCGCCCCACCCGATCCGGTGCGTCTCGCGCTGGCCCGGGTCGCGCAGGACACCTTGCAAGCTAGCAATTTCCAGGGCGAGCTGCTGCGGATCACGGCGGCCGTGCGTTCAGCCGACGACGACGCCAAGGAGAGCGAGGCAGCGAGGCAGCTGGCCGTCGCGCGTGCCGAGGCGGCGACGGCCGAGCGCATGCACGCCGAAGCGGTGCGGCTTCACGCCGAGAAGGCAGCGGAGGCACTACTAGCGCAGGAGGAGCTGCTGCGTGATCTCCGGGCTTCAAAGGCGGAGTCGTCCAGCGCGATTGCGGGCGAAGCGGCGGCGATGGCAGCGGCCGCGGCGGCGCAGTTGGAGGCGGCGCGGCTGCTTGCGCAAGTACAGAAGCTACAGGCGGAGGGGGAGCAAAAGGAGGACGCATACGCCGAGGAGCTGCAGCGGTGCGCCCGGCTCCCTATCCGAACAGCTTTCCTATCCTTAACAGCTTTCCTATCCTTGTTCTCGGCTCTTGTACGCGTGTGCCTGCACTCGCCGCCCGCCGCCCCTCGCACGAGCACGCGGCGCGGTCCTTGCTCTAGCGTGGCGCTCTCACGCGGCGTGTTGCCTCGCATCGTGGCAGTTGGGTCGTCGACCTCAACCGAGCCAATGCGCTCCAGGTGGAGGCTGCTGTGCGCGAGGCCGTTGAGAAGGAGGAGCGAAAGCGCGAGCGGCAGGCGCGTGAGGCCGCCGCACGGGAGGCCAAGCTGCGCGCGCAGGTGGCGCAGCTGCGAAGAGAGCTTGCAGCTGCCCGCGGTGAGCCTCCGCCAGCTGAGGCAGAGGCAGAAGCCGGCATTACTGAGGCTTCAGGCTAACGAGTGATGGCCATCACGCGCGTGCGCGGGCCCGGGGCGCTCCCGGTGCGGGGCGTCAGACTTAGTAATACCTGGCGGCTTTCCCGGCAGCTCCAGACGTTTGCTCTCAAAGATCAGCAATTCCGTCATTTAGAAGTCATGTTAAGCCTGAAATCAATGGGATGTTTCACAAACGGGCGAACACACATCGCCGCCGCCGGATTGCGCATATCGTGCGAACGTCCGAACGCTCATCCACCGGCGGCGGCCTCGTGCGAGAGCCGAGACAGCTACCCCACCCCCTTCCCTTGCCACTCGGTTTGCTTGTAGACGCTCTGAGCCCTAGGGAGGCGCTCGGCTGCTGGCGAACGCCCCCCCCGTGGCCATTCCACCACCTCATGCATGCAACACCACAACCGTGGACCCTGCCCCCCGAGCTGACGCCACCCTCGCCGACCTCACGCCGCCGCCACCGCCGCCGCAACCGCCGCTGCGAGGCGCTCGGTGCGGGTTCAGTGCGGAAGCGACGCCTGTGGAAGCGACGCCTGTGGAAGCGCCCCCTCTCACGCCTGAAAGCTGCGATCGACGAAGACTGGAGGCGATCCCGGTAGCCTGCCCCCCGCATTGCGCGCGCCGAAGGCGATGGTCTCGACGGGCCGTCCGCCGATGCCCTGCTTCTTGAGCGTCTCCTCACGCTCCCTCTCGAGCTTCTCGATGGCCGCGGACCGATCGTTGAGCGAGGCGATCTGCTGCAGCCGCAACCGGTCGGCTTCTCGCAAGAACCAGCTCTTCTTGTCCGAGTCGGTAACGGGCTTGAGCTTCCCGCGCACGTTGCCGCCCGCGCCGCCCGCCTTTTGGAGGAAGCCACTGAGCTCGCTGATGAGCTGATCCTTGACCATGAAGTTGCCCGGCTGCTCGTACCGAGGGGCCTTGGGCTTCGAATCCGTGCCCTCGGTCTCGATGATGGAGCCAGGGCCGAGCGCACCAGCTGCGCCGGACTGCAGGCCGTGGAAGGCCGCCTGGCTGGCCGCCTCTGCTGCGAGGTCGAGCAGTCGCAGCTGGTCTGCGTCGCGGCGCCGGCCGCCCAGGTTCTCGCGCAAGCGCAGCTTCTGCAGCCATTTGGGTACGCCTGAGCGTTGGGTCGTCTCCGCCGCCATGAGCGAGCCGGCGCCGTCGGGCAGCTCGCCCTTCATCCATTCGGCCCGATGGACTGCAGGGCGTCCGTCTCCTCCTACTCCGGACACAAAGTCGGGTGCGCCGCCGAGCGCCGCGATGTCGCGCAGCATGTCGACGGGCGCCTGCCCGTGCATGTACGGCCGGTCGAACGGCTTGCCCGGCGTCGTGTAGTCCGCCACCCGACGTGGCGGCACGGCGGGCGGCACGTATCCGGGATCGCCCGGCTTGAGGTGCGAAGTGTCTACCAGCGATGGCGGCAGCGGCAGCTGGCGTGCGCCCACGATCGCCGCCTGCGACGGCGTCATCGGCGGCTCCGAGGTGAGGTAGTACTCGCGCGGCGTCGTGTCCGGCTTGTGCGGCATGAGCTCGCGCGCCAGCTCCAACTCCTCCGCCGTCGGCTCCTCGTAGCCCTCCTCCCCCGGCTGGAGCATCTGCGGCACCATCGCGACCACCCGGGGCGGCGGCTTGGTGGGCGGCGCGAGGCCAATCTGCTCCGGCTTGATCTCCGGCTCGGCCTTGCGCATGAGCAGCGCATTCGATACAATCTGCGGCTTGAGCTTCTCCACCTTCGAGAGCACGGCGTCCGCGCGGATAGCGGCGACGCGCAGCTGCAGCGGCATGTAGAGCAGCTCGCCGAGCCGCATCAACCGCAGCTCGACGAAGCCCCGCACCCTCACCTCTGACGGGTCGAGCGAGATCTCGTAATCGAGATAGATCTGCGCAAGGTACTTGTACTCGGCCACCATGTCCGCGCTGGGCAGCGTGTACATGCGCAGGTCGATCTCGGAATAGACCTCCTGTTTCACGCGGTGCCCCTTGCGCCGCATCTCCAACGCCTCTTGCCTGAGCGCAGTGTACTCGGCATAGTCCCGGCTCCCACCTGGTCCCAAATTGTGTTCGACCACCGCGGCTTGGCGCGGCGTCACGTTCGACTCAGATAATCGCTTGTCGGTCGCCTTTCTCGCGAGGCGCGCGGCGAGCGGCAACGAGACGATCTCGCCAAGCTTGATGACCAACATCTCGCACGCCCCCTTGAGCTGAAGCGACGAGTTTTCGGATAGGTATGTGGCCACGTACCACTTGTACTCCTCGCGCAAGTCCGCCTCGCTCATCTTGTGAGCGCACGCCTCCAGCTGGACGAAGAGGCTCTGTGGCGGCTTGAGGCCGCGCTCGATCATTGAGACCAGCTGCTCGCGCGAGTGCAGGTAGTCGGCCGCTGAGTAGCCGAGCACATCCGCATGCATGTGCGAGCCGCCCGTTGGCTCACCTTCCCAGTCGATACCCATCGAGTCGTGCTGCGGCGCCGAAGACGTGTTGTCCACGCCGATCCGCTTCGAGCGGAAGCCGCTCGCCGGTGTCGGGTAGGACTCCTTCTTGGCGGGCGTACCAAACCAGCTCGGCCGCCGGGCCGGCTCAACAGGCTTGGGCAAGCTCTTGGTTTCATCCTTGGGCGGAGCTGGCGATGGCGGCGCACATATTGGCTCGTGGTTCGCGCTCGATGATGGGCTCGATGGCGGGGCACTCGACGGTGCTGGCGCAGATGCCGGCTCGGTGGAAGGTGGCTCGGCGGAAGGTGGCTCGGCGGAAGGTGGCTCGGCGGAAGGTGACCCAGCGGAAGGTGGCTCGTCGGAAGGCGGCTCGGCGGAAGGAGGCAGCGGCGGCGGCGCCAAGCACTTATCCATGGCGGCACCCATCCCTAAGGCCTCCGGGCCCGCACAGCCCCGCTCAGGAGAGAGGCTTTGGCGAAGCGCACTTTGGGTCCGAGGGGCCGGTTGTTACTTGGAGTTTGGAAGTCTGAAACGTCAAAAAAAGAATTGGCCGCGCAATCGGGCGAGGCCGCGCAGCACCGCGAGTCGCGAGACTTTTCCACGGGGTGCGCACGGTACGCTCGTACGCTCGACGAATCGCTCGACGCCCGGCTCGTCGCGCCTGTCGGGACCGATTTTGGCGAACAAACGGACGGACTCAGATTTGGCCATTTGCGAGTCTCAGTCATTCAGTCAGATACCCCGGTCCTACAGCAAGAACGCGAGGAAGCGGGGCACCACAGAACCCAGGATCTGTTCACGTTCACAGTTGCCGGGCATCCGCGTCGGCCGTCATGCAGGTCGTATCGTCGGTCCATCCAGCGACAGGATGGCAGCGAAGCTCCTCTTGTACGCCTTCCTTGCGCACATGGTGCCCAAGTTCGTCGCCTTCCCCTTTTTCATCCCATTCGTTCTTGCCTCCATGGGTTTCCTAATCTACGCCGCTGCTAAAAGCACACGATACGTCGTCGTTGCGCTGATTGCCTTCCAGTTCGCGCCGTTTGCGCTGACGATCAATCGTGAGCTGTCCGAGATCGAATCGTGGGGCAACAAGGGGGCCAATGCTGCACCCATGAAAGGCGTCTACCTCTTCAACGGCCTCGGCGCCGCGACGATCGATTTTTCGCACTGCCTCTGGTCCGAGACGACCAAGGTCGCGTACTGCCACCTGCCTAATGTCATGGCGTTGTACGCCGAGGCGGGCGTGGACCTTGAGAAGGCGGGCTTCCAGGTGACAGCTGACGGTGGCTCGACCGGCCCGACCAAGGAGGAGATGGCCAAGACGCTGCCGTGGCACATGTTCTGGCTGTTCTACCACGTCGTGCACCACAATCGGTTCGACTTTTACTTCAACGATGATCTCACCGAGGCGCAGGTGTACGAGAACGTGTGCCTCGCGCTGACCGCCTCGCCCTCGCCGCTCGCTTACCTGTTCCCGTACGGCATCTGCACGACCGCGACTATCTACCCGATGTTCCGCATGTCCACGATGGTGCGCGACAGCAGGGAGCCTCCTACGTGGTACCGCAACACGTACTCGCAGAGGGCGGAGAGCATCTTCAGGATCTACGACGGAATCCAGGTCTCCGAGAAGCAGAAGCGCGCAGGCGGCACCGTCTATCCGGCCAAGATGGTCTTCGGTGACGGCTACCGCCTCGAGCCGCTGCTCACGCCGGGCAAGGACGGTAGGGCAGTGCTGCACGAGGTCGCACTCAAGAAGGCTCTCAAGGTGGGCGGCGGCAAGGTCGTCATGCGCGAATACTGAGCAGGCGAGTGCCGAAAGCGCGCCAGCACGCGTCCTCCACACGCAGCGTGGCCGGGTGGAGAACTTGATGAAAAGACACACCCGGGGGCTCTCTGAGATTCAGAGTGCTGTGGACCAGTATGGTGAGCGACGGCGTCAAGGCGGCGGTGATTCTGCATGAGATACGAGGTGAATCTGCATGAGATACGAGTGTACTTGGGAATCCTCCCTTTATTTAACTGTCCGTTCACATGAACGAAAGAGCAGCCCACCACAGCGCGTTGAAATATGGTCGACGCTTTGGTGGCTCAGCTCCATTGCGCCGTGCTCGCAGACGATTGTGCGTCCGTCGCTCGTTACGGGCGCGCCTGCGCTGCTGCGGGTGTGCTCGACCAGCGTTCAATCGGTGCCTGCCAGCGTTCAAGCGGCTCTGGCAAGCTCGTTGGGCTGCCGCATCTGCTTTTAGTGTACCGCGGAGACACGCGGGTTCTCGAGGCAGTGCTCGAGCGCATTACAGACGACCTCCTCGGCGAGCATGCGTCGTGCTGGTGCAAGGGCGGCAAAGATTGCCCTGGTGGGCCCACGGCGTTGCACCTCGCCGTTGGGCAGGGCTCTGTGGAGTGTGTGCGTGCGCTGCTGAGGTTGGGTGCTGACGCGGAGCTGCCCTTCTGCTTCGCCGTGGATGCGCGCGATGTGCCGGTCAAGGGCGACTCCGAGAGCCTCTGCGGCGTCGCTGCCTACTCTCCCTATCAGCTGGCAGCCCACCGCGGTCACCAGTCAACGGCTGCTTTGCTGGTGGAGCACAACGCCGTCCCGGCTAACCACCCGGATAGTGAGTGCCCCATTTGCTACGAGCTGCTTGATGGCCAGGAGGGGAGCGCACTGACGACGACGTGCGGGCACCGCTTCCACGCTCGCTGCGTCCAGCATCGACACATCTCCGCATGCCCCCTGTGTCGCACTCTCCTCGGGCTCGGCCATCACTCGGGTACCTATGAGAAGTGCGCTGCGGAACTCGAAGGCCCGCCGAGCACCCCGGCGACGGTGCGAGCGGCGAGCAGCACCGGCACCGATGGGAGTGAAACGCCTAGGGGGGGCGCGGCAACCACAGCGCAATCAGCGGACTCGCGTGGATATGTTTGCGCCGAGCCTTCATGGATTCTCTCGCCTGCACTCGCACCAGAGAGACTGCGGGTGTACACAGAGACTGAACGGCGACGTATGTGAGCCTTGTGAGCAGGTGTCCTTGGGATTTCTAACTTGCCCAGACCCTCCAGAGCACCGCGTTGATCTGGTCTCAACGCCCCCCGGGGTCTATACACACACCGGCGCTAACAAAGTTGCATGTTCATTGTTCTGACGTCGCCGCGTTGACGCACTTTCCTTGTGCCCTGAGCCTCAGCCTGGTGACGGTCCGCGGCGCTACCCACCGGGATTCACATTCACACGAACGGTCCGCGGCGCTACCCACCGGGATTCAGGGCGCATGCTGCTGGCGCCAGCGCAGGTAGGCGGCGCGGATGTCCTCGCGGTCGAAGCCGTCGATGGGCGCAAAGTACGGGTGTGAGAGCAGCTGGCGCAGCGTGGGTGGCTTGGTGGTATGCGAGCATGCGTCGAGAATGGCGGCGAGGTGCGCGCTGGGCGTCGCGGGCGCCGAGCGATGGACCGGCCGTGACCTCGAGCGGCTCTCGAGAGGCTCGGCGGGCTCGAGGCCGGGCGCGAGGCCGGGCAGCGTGTCCACGCCCTGCAGCGGCTTACCGGTCGCGCCCAGGAGGGTCTTCAGCATGGCGACGCCATCGTACAGCAGGAGTCCGTCGCGAAGAGCTTGATGGTCAATGGGTGCACCGGCGGTGTGCGGCACGGCCTCGGCGGGTAGCTCGGGGAACTCGGCGCCCCATGGCAACTGGTCGAGCACCAGCCGGGTGCCATAATCCATCGCGTACACGTGCGAGAGGTCGACCGCGCCCATGAGCAAGAAGGTGGTGTGAGCGGAGAGGTGATACAGTGCTTCGATCAACTCGCGCCGCCAATGGCGGAAGAGGAGAGAGGTCTCGGGCAGCGCCCCACCCTCCAGCAGCCCTTCCGCGAGGGAGCCACCCGCGCTCACCAGCTCCAGGTGCCAGCGCGCGTGCGCCGGGTAACCGTGCGGTGCGCTTGCGGGTACGTGCGGAATGTGGCCCAGAAAAGCTGCCGCATGGCGGGAGAGGGCGAGCTGGCGAGTAGCGTCGAGCGCATTATGGAGTCGCGCGGCGTCCGACCAGCTCACGTGCGCGTGAGGGCAGCGCACCACGCGCAGCCGACTCGCGCGCTCCTCAGCCGACGTGCCCACGACCACGTCGATGCCGGGCCCGAAGCCGCCGCCAAAAGCTATGACGCCGCCGCCGTTGCGCGCGGCAGAGGCGGCACGCAAGGCGGCGGATGCGGCCGCGGCGGCACTGGCGCTCGGCGGGAGGGTGGCTGAGGCGATGCGCTGCTGCGCACAGCGGCGTTCGATGGCGCCGAGCTGCTCGCGCTGGAAGGCGTGCGGACGGTCGCGCTCCGCCGCAGATGGATCGAGAAGGTCCCAGAAAAGGCTCTGGCAGCGCTCCGGACCGAGCGTCGCGTGGATGCCGTCGTGCCAGTCGCGCAGGCGCGCGACGCTCGTGCCGAGACGACCGCGGAGCGCCTCGAGCATCGCGACCAGCCGCGCCGTCTGCTCGGCCGAGAGCGAGCCGAGCTCCCACTCCGCTAGCAGCCCATGCAAGTGCCGCACTCGTGCGACGGCGTCTTCGAGGAGCGTGTCGACCTTGTCGGCGCGCGGCGGCGCGTGCGCCACATTGAGCCGGCGCACGAGGGTGGGAAGCGACGCAGGCAGCGAGAGGTCGCGCGACGCAGCGAGAAGCTCTGTCTGCGGCAGCAGGCCAGAGTTGGCCAGTGCCGTGATGAGCGCCGCCCAATCATCCGAGGTCTTGAGCACCTGCTGCTGCCGCTCGTCAGCGTCGAGCACGGTTGTGGCTACGATGGCGTCGAAGGTTGCCGCGACCGCGTCCGGCAGTGATTCGCGAGTCACACCCGCCGGAAGCGATGGCACGGCCAACGCGGCCATTAGGATAGCCCAGTTCGCGGCTCCTGCCCAGTTCGCGGTGCTGCTGCTGTGAAACACACAACGCGGTTGGCGCAAAGCCGACACAGCGCGAATTTTCGCGCACCTCGATGAGCGTGGCCTCTGCTATCCACCAACACGCGTTCCGGTCAAAGCGGATGATACAGTCGACTGTATTCTCATTTAGAAACTTGACGTCGCGCCTGCTAGTGATGCCGACTTGCGCTGCTTGCGCTGCCGAAGCTGAGAAGTTGCTCAGATGTGGCGCATGCCAGTCGGTCTGGTACTGCAATGCCAAGTGCCAACAAGCCGGGTGGAAGCAGCATAAGAGCGAATGCAAGGAGCTCAAGGCAACCAAGATACGTGCCAACATGCAGGCTGCTGCGGCAGAGCTGGAAGCTGCAGATGCTATGCGAGTGCTGGTGCAGACGGATCGCATCATAATCACGCGCTGTGCAGACCCAGACGACTCTGTGTACATGCAAATCGGGCCACAACCGGGCATCAACGCGTGGCTGCAGGCTAATCAGGTGCAATGCTGGTGCGGCGACGTTGGCACATGCGAGTCGCCCGAGGATGCGATGTTTGTAGTGACCGCATTTGCACCATCGCAGCTGCGAAAGCTCAGGCAGCCACGGACCGAGCTCGAGCTCTCCGACTGCACGCGCGAGCGTGGCTCGCTTGAATCATCGCCCATCAGCGCCTTCGGCCTCCGGCTACGCGTCACCGCCACGCCTATGATTGGCCAAGTCTCGATCGGGCTCAAAGAGGTGGCACCTGACCCAGCCGCGCCGCTCACCGCTATCGCCGGCACGGCTGTGCGCGCGACCGTCTTCTTGGTCGCCGGCGAGGCTGCCGACCGGCTGGCGTTGCCGCCGCCCATGTCGACGGGCACCTATGCCGGTGAGCCACGCGCCAACGCCGGGATGAAGGTGTGGTGCGGAGTCGGAGAGAGCGACGACATCGTGTGCGCCGATTTGGCCTCTATGCCGCGCGTGCCGCTCGAGGCGCTGCTCTCAAGCCCGTATGTGGCCCAGCAGCCGCCTCTGCACCTGCGGGCCGCAGCGGCCGCGGCGGCGCCACCGCCGCATGGCGAAGCGTCAAAAGCGTCAGCGTCTTCACAAGGCGAAGCGTCAGCGTCTTCACAGGGCGAAGCGTCAGCGTCTTCACAGTCAGCGTCTTCACAAGGCGAAGCGTCAGCGACTTCACAGGGCGAAGCGTTGGCGTCTTCACAGTCAGCGTCTTCACAGTCAGCGTCTTCACAGTCCGCAGCATCTGTGGCGGAGCCCCTCGTCGCGATTGGCGTGATGCTCGAACGGGCGGGCACCTCGGCCAACACGGACGAGTTTGAGGCGCACTCAATCCGCGCCTATTTGCACAGACAGCACGCGGTTCGGTGCCCCGAGGCCGCGGTACCACCCTTTGCGCGCAGCCTCGTCGACGACCCACGCGCCATCGTCGCCATGCAGGCCGTCGCAGGTGACAGCATTCGAGTAGCGTGGATGCACGATGTGGCCGGCGGATGATCAGACATAGTCACGGACAAGCGCGTACTCGGCTGCTCAGCACTCACGTCAGGGCCTGCTCTCAGGCAAGTGTTCCAGCGAGGATACGTCATACGATATGGAGGGACGAGGGAGTGAAGTCTGAAGAGTGAGTTTCGTTAGTACACCGACGACGGTCGTGTAGGTGGGCCGCATGGGGCGACGCGTTCGCGCGGACCATGTCTCGACTCTCGTTCGACGTGTTATTTGTTACCAGCCCACACGGGCCGTAGTAGAGAGGTAGAGCGTGGTCAAGATTATAAAGCTCTCACACTCAACGTCAGCTCACGCCTACCCCGCGATGGGAGCAGGCTGGACGCTGGAGCGAGAGCCGTAGGACGAGACACGAGAGCGCTCTCGTCTCGCCATGCCATGCGCGGCATGCGCGCAGCGATCGCCTACGGCGCCTCAGGTTAGCCCTCACTTCTTCTTCCTCTTCTTGGGCTCGGCTTTGGGCGCGCTGGCCTCCATGGCAAGCAGACCGAGCACCGCCGCGCCGCCTGCGACGTACAGCTCCGGCTGAGGCTCCATACCAAAGGGGCGTGAGCCCTGGAGCACGAGTACGCAGCCGGTGATGACGACGTACTCGAAGATGCTGCCGCTGAGCACGCTCAGGATCGAGCCCAGGATGAGCACGTACGAGCCGAGCAGCACCATGTTCGGCGCCATCAGTGGCAGCTTCAGCATCTCGAGCACGTTCGTGTCCTTGTCGACGGTGCGCTGGAACACCTTTTCCGTCTTCTTGTACGCGCCGTTGATCGTCTGTTCGGCGGGCATGGCGCGCTTCGACTGCTGCGCGCTCACGTACTCGTGCGGCGTGAGCAGCGCGCGCGCGGTCATGTTGATATACTCTGCATACTTGGGATTCTTGAGCACCATCGGAGATGTGGCGGCCCAGTGGACGGCGCCCGCAATGGCCACGTCGAGCGGCTTCATCTTGAAGGCGTTTTTGCCAGACTCCCGCGGCCGTACCATGAACGGCTGCTTCGAGAGCACCATTCCGAATGTCACGAGCGCGAGTAGCTGGCGAATCATCATCAGAAAGGACCGCTTTCCTTTCTCGCGCTTAATCCGCTTCGCCTCCGATTCGACCTCCTCCTCCTCCTCCTGATCGTCGTCGTCGTCGTCGTCGTCGTCGTCGCCGTCGGCCTTCGCCTTCTCGCGCTTCGGCTTGTCGCTCTTGACCTTCTTGTTCGTCGGCATGCTCCCGCAGAACTCCGGGCGAGACGCGGCCTTCGCGGACGCGCGTGTGAACGTGAACACGACTCTGTGAACGTTAACACTGAAACTGGATCGAGCGCGGACACACAACTAGGTGACGATTGTACGTAAAGCCGTAGAGCGTCGTACAGCACAGTCTTTAGACTTCACCGGCCCGGACCGTGCCCATCCTTCTTGCGCTCCCTTGATTGTTCGGCAAGCAACTGCACATGGAGCTCCGCCTGCTTGCTCACGGCATTCGCAAATTCCGTGTGTGCCCTAGAGGTTGCGTCCGTGTGCGCCTGCGACAGCCGCATCACCTCCTTGTTCGCCTGAAGCACCTCCTTGTTCGCCTGAAGCACCTCCGCGTTGGCCTGTGCCAGCTGCTGGCTCAGTTGCTCAATGGTATTTCCTTGCTGGTGGATGGTATCAAACGCTTTCATGAGCATGGCGCCCTGCCCAGTGGACGAATCCGCCTCAAAACGCACAGTCGAGACTGACGGCGACGGTGCGAGCTGGGGCCTCGCCAAGACACCCTTGACCGAAGGGCTCGCCGGCTCGCCGAGCGCCGTCTCGGTTTCGGCCTTGAAGCTCGGCCTTCGGGAGGGGCTCAGGACGGCCTCCATCTCGCCACTCTCGACCGCCGCCCGCCAAGTCGTCTGCACGCTCTCCTTGAATTTCTGGATGATGGGCAGCTGCAGCTCCTTGTCCTTCTTGTTGGTGACGGACACGTCCTCGCTCTTCAGGATGTTGTACGCCTCCTCTGGCGTCTTGTTGGACCACATGTCGATCAGCCCCAGCTTGGTGTACTCGTTGGCGTTGTGGATGCACTCAATCGTGCACCGACGGTTAGCCTCCGGAGCGCATCGCAGCACGCCGTGGGAATCAATCTCCTGGAACGCCATCCAGGCCTCGAACTGGGTCCTGCCAACCACAGCGGAGCATGCGAACACAACAACTCAGCGCCGCGTCCACAGCAGCAGTCGGAGGAGCGCGATCGCACGACGCGGTGCAGCGGCTCGCTCTCACCAAAAGCGCGACATGTACGACATATCGAGCAGGATGAGCACCGAAGCCCCAAGGAAGAGGAAGTCCATGTTCTCGAGCGTGAGGCTGAAGAGCTCTTGCTGCTGCGGCGTGCGCTCGCCCTGCGGCGCGCAACTGTAGTCCTGCGGATCGCACCCATACGCGCGGGGAGAAAGATACGCAATCAGCTCATGCATTCATGCTTGAGAGTGGAATGGTCCATTGGGAGGGGGCACCCGCAGGAGCATGTGCAAAAGAGGGCTCTGCGACGTACCAGCCACACGTACTCGTATTGGGGGTTGGCACGCAGCATGCGCTTGCTGGCCTTCATCTGAGCGCCCGTCGGGTCGGGCTCTTCTTTCCGGTCCCATCGATGCGACACGGCGAGGACCTTATCGCGGAACATGTGCTGGCAGCACTCGGCCGACGAGAGATAGAGCATTGTGTACAGCTCCGAGTCATCCTCAACGCTCTTGTGCATGGGCGCGGATTTGTAGTCGCGTTCAAGGAGGACTTTGGCGCGCATGAACTGAAACTCGCACGCCTTGCCCGCGCGCGCCGCGGCGAGCTTCTCCGTGAGCGTGCACTTGCTCTGCACGCGCGCGCGCTCCAGCTTCCGCTTCGCCGCCGCGACCACGCGCGGGTCGAGCTTCGGGTCGTCGCCCACTTCGTCGATGGCCTCCTCTAGCCGCTCGGCGTCCACGAGGCTGACGGGCGACGTGGTGGCGGACTCCACGACGGCGACCGCGGCCGTGGCGGAGGAGCCCTTGCTGCGGTTGGCGCTCTGGCTGCGCGCCAGGAGCAGCTGCCGTCGCTGCGTCAAGACGAGCCGGTCGGGGGTGTCCTGCCCCTCTGGCGGGTTGCCGTGCTGTTGGCGGTGCTCCTTGATCAGCTTGTCCACGGTCTGCATGAGGTTGTGGCTGAAGGCGGCGTAGTACTCGTTCGTGTGCGTGATCGCGCGGCGCGCAAACGCGGCGCGGCACTCGGGCGGCTCGAGCGCCTCGATGAGCTCGGGCGGCGGGAAGACCTCGACCATGTCGCCGTTCCGGTTGGGCCAGCGAGAGCCTTCCTTGGTGATGAGGACGATCTCGACGCCAGCGTTGACGGCGCTCGCAAGCTCTTGCATGCAGAACTTGGACTCGAAGACGCCGTCGCTCAGGACCTGCGCGGAGCGGGGTGCGCGCGTGCTCAGGGCAGGGGGGCGTGTGAGAGGACATGCGGAGATGGCCGGGAGCCGATCAGATCCTAATGCATGCGGAGATGAAAGGGAGCCGATCAGATCCCAATGCATGCAGAGATGGCAGGGAGCCGATCAGATCACGATGCATGCGGAGATGAAAGGGAGCTGATCAGATCCCAATGCATGCAGAGATGGCAGGGAGCCGATCAGATCACGATGCATGCGGAGATGGCAGGGAGCCAATCAGATCCCAATGCATGCGGAGAAGGCCGGGAGCCAATCAGATCCCGATGCATGAGGAGGGCGGCGGCAGCGCAGCGTGCTCACCATGATGAACACGTCGCAGCCCGCGACCACCATCGGCAGGTCGCTCAGTGACTCGAGGTTCTCGACGTCGATGAAGCACGAGTGGCCGTGGTGCACGATGAGCGAGTGCAGCCCTCGGGCAAAGTCCTGCGCCGACGAGCGCTTGTGCGAGATGAACGTATTGTAGCGCGGGATGCTGAGAAGCTGGCGGTCGTCCCACTTGCTGTAGTCGGTGCCCAGGGTCGAGAGCTGCCGCTTGAGCGTGCGCTGGGCGTGTCCTTTGCCAGGGAGGCTCTGCACATCCAGCTTGCCGTGGAGCGCGTCGAGGGCGTAGCTGGCCGCCTGCCGACGCCGCTGGACGCTCTCCGTGTCGGCATCCTCGTTCTCGTGCAGCTCGGCGGCGGAGGTGAGCGCGGCCTCGGCTCCGTCCGCGACGAGCCGCTTCCGCATGCGATCCGTCTCCTCCGCCGCGCCCGTGATGGCGAGCGCGCAGCGCTGCAGCGCCTCGGCGGCCAGGACGAGGTCGGCGTCCGACGTGGGGTGCGGGGCCAGCGGCCCCTCGACGAGCATGCGTGCGAGGCTGCTGCCCACGCCCTTGTGCACGAGGCGTGGGCGCAGCACCGACTCGGCCGCCAGATTTCGCACGGCGGTCGCGGCGATGCGCGCATTCGACGGCCCGCTGCCAATCACGAGGTCCTTGACGCCCTCGGCGAGGCGCGGTGCGAGATGGTCCTCGATGCGAGTGTCGTGCAGCAGGGAGCGCACGTACTCGTGCTGCGCCATGGCCGCGCCGTGGCGCTTGTCCACCGTCTGGCTCAGCACCTCGGAGTAGACGTTGCTCACGATCAGGAGCGCGTCGGCGCGCTGTGCCGCATCGTGCTCGATGATGTACTGCAGCGCGTCGAGCGGCTTGGCGGCCTGGATGGCTTGGCGCAGCGCGTCGCCCCGCGAGAGCGTGTGCAAGAGCGCCAGCGCCAACTTGCCCACGCTCACGTCGCGGTCCAGGTCGTCGGCCGCGTCCGCGGGCGCGATGGTGGATGGCGCGCACGACGATCCCCCCTGCGCCGCCGGTGCCGCCGCCGCCGCCCCCCCAACGAGGCTGCCCGGCATCGCCTTGATCGACGCGATCAGGCGGCCCACGCCGGCATCAAAGTGCTTCTCGCCGCTGGCGGCTTCGTCATTGTCGCGGGCCAGGTCAATGTACTCCTTGCCGCCCAGCTTGCCAAGGAAGAGCGGCTGCCATGCCGTCTGCGCGAGGCACTGCGGCTCCATGACCACCGGGATGATCTTGGCGACCCCCTTGAGCGGGCTGCACGCCAGGTTGAACTCGAAGCGCGCATTGTCGTCGTCGCCCTTGCTGCCCAGCCCGGCGGCCTTTTTCATGTACGACTCGGTCAGGAAGACGACCACGCACGCCGACTGCGCGATGCCGTCGGCCACCGGCCGGCTCACGTCATCGGCGCTCTGCTCCGCATCGACGAGGCACGGCGCCAGGCCCGCCTTGGCGAGGGCCGCCTGGACAGCCCTGACGCGCTCCACGTGGTTGCGCTTGAGCTCGTCGCGGGCGCCGTCGTGCGAGAGGTAGGCGCTGTACTTGAATGCCGAGTGCGGCGCGGCCGCGGCAGCGTCGCGGCTCGCCGCAGCGTCGGACGGGCCGGCCACGCCGACCGCATCCGCTGCGGACGGCACGGCCCACGAGCGGTGGAGGAGCCGCACGAGGGTGTCGATGAGGTTGCCGTCGCGCATGGACGCTCGCGCCGCCTCGTTGTTATTCGCGACCGAGGTGAGGACCTCCAGGGCCTTTGCGCGCAGCTGGGTGTCGCGCGCGCCGCTCAGCGCTTGCACCGCCTCAGCGACCACGCCCGCCTTGAATGCGACGCGCGCGCCGTCGGGCGACTCGCACGCGACGCCGAGCAGCTGTAGCGTCGCGATCGCGTGGGTCTCGCGGCCGCCGTCGGCCTCTTCGAAGATGCGCGCGACGAGTGTGCGGATCACGGCGCGAGCCTTGGAGGAGGCCTCGGCAAGGTACCCGAGCGCGCGCGCACAGCGCAGCGCGAGCACACTCGCGTCGCGCGCGTCGAGCGCCTCGTTGATCTTCTGGACGCACACCGCCGCAGCGGGAGCCGTGCGCTTCGGGAGCATGCGCGCGAGGACTTCCAAGCACTCCGCCGCCTCGGCGTGTCGGGCGCTCCGTGCATCCGACTCGAGCAGTTTGATGATTGCGGGCACGACGCCCTCGTCCACGGCGACCGCCGCCCCCTCGGGCAAGGCGCTCGCACTCGTGAGCAGCTTGAGCGCGGCCTCGTCCTTTGTTCCGGCGTCTTCGCCCAGCTCGTCGACGGCGCGGCGCAAAATGGAGCGCGCCGCCGGGTCAGTGGCGAACCAGCCGACCAAGTCTGCAGAGCGCGAGATCAGGCTAGCAGCATTGGCGCTCGTTGCCAGACGGCCGCTCGCGCGCCAGCGGAGGATGGCGGCGAGCGCGGCGCTCGAGCGGACGGCCTCGCGGTGGGCGGGCGCGCCGAAGCCGACGAGGAGCTGCACGATGGTGTTCGAGAGGCGGAAGCCGGGGTGCGCCGGCCCCGGCTCGAGAAAGGCGGCCAGGCGGGGCAGGAGGCCGGCGTCGAGGATCGCGTCGCGGTAGGCGTGGACGGGTGCGATGACATATAACTGGAGCGGCACGAGGAAGGCGTGTATCCTCACGTCGGGGCACCGCTCGAGGGCGTCGACGAGGGTGCGGAGCGCGCCGAGGCCGTGCGCGACCGCCATGCCGTCCGGCTCGTTGAGCAGCCCGCAGAAACGCATGACTGCCGGATCGACCAGCGAGCGCGTCAGCGCCCACTCGTCGCCACGCAGCGCCGCCAACGTGCGCGCGACGCCACCCGCTTCACGCACGGCCACCAGCGACGGCATCGCGGACACCGCATCCGCAGCTTGGAACGGGACGATCGGCTTCAGCGCGCGCATCGCGAGCCGCGCCTCCGCGGCGTCAAAGGGATCGACGCCTGCGCCCTCCGCCGCCGGCAGCATCCCCACCACCGCCTCCACCACGCGCACGCCCGCCGGTCGCGCCTCCGCGTCGGCCAGCGCGCGCTTGAGCAGCGTGCCGCCCTCGCTCAGGTACGCGCCCTCGCCCGCCGCCGACCCCGCGCGCATCAGCGGCAGCAGCAGCGGCAGCACGCCCGCGCCGTGCACCGCCCGCAGCCCCGCCTGCTCGGCGCTCAGCGCCGCCAGCAGCTTCACCGCCGCGACGGCCGACGCGTCGCGCGCCGACGCGCCGCCGTCGAGCACCGACTGCAACACCGGCACGATCAGCGGCACCAGAGGCAGCACGTGCGCCTCCGTCGACACGTCGCGCGCCGCGCCGAGGTCGCTCACCAGCCCCAGCGTCGCCTCGCGCTCCGCTGGCGCCATGCTGTGGAGCGCCGTCAGCCAGGAGCGCACCGCCGTCATCAGCCCGCCCGTCCCCATCGCCGCCGCGCGCGCGTGGCTCGTCGTCGCCACCACCTTGCGCACCGCGCACACGGCGCGCGCGTCGATCAGCGCCTTGAGCGTCCGCGCCCCCGCGTCGGTCCGCGCGAGGTGCGTGAGCAGCGTGCAGCAGTCGGCGGTGGTCGAGCGCCGCAGGAGCGGGTCGTCCATGATCTGCGCCTGGAGCATCGGCACCGCGCCGAGGGCGACGACCGCATCGGCGACGCGCCGCCGCTCGTCGCCGCCCGCGCTGTCCGCCGCGCTCAGGATGGCGCTCAGCAAGTCTGCAGCCACGCTGACTGCCACCCGTCCGCTCTTGTCGTCCGCGTTGATCGCGCACGAGGCGTGCGACCCCGTCGCCAACTCGGCCACCAGCTGCCGGAAGCCGGCGCTCTCCTCAACGGCCGAGGCGACCGTCCGGAACTCGGCGCTTGCGCCGCGCTCGATGGTTTGCACCAGGGCGCGGACGAGCCGACGGCTCGCGTCCCGCCGCGGAATCTCCTCGAGGAGCAACGGGCGCGCCGCGTGGCTCAGGATCCCCTCGACCACCGAACGGTGCGCCTGGCTCGACTCGCGGTTGGCAGCGCCGAGGAGCGATTCGAGCAGCTGGGCCGCGGCGTCGTCGCACTGCCGATCGCGCCCCGGCTTTTGGAAGGTGGCCATGGTCCGATGGACGACCTGTGCGGTCAGCAGGAGCGCAACCGCCCCGGCCATGCCAGGGAAGACGTTCAGCCACAGAAGGGCCGTCGTGACCGTCTCCACATTGTCCTCGTCCAAGTCCTTGACCAGGGCGGGAAGGAATGCCTTCGCAGCCACCAGCTGCTGCTTGAGCTTGACCGCATCTGGGTGGTTGCTGACGTGAACCAGGAGCCTAAAGCGGTCGATGGGCTCGATCCCATCGCGCTGCACCAGGTCGACCAGCCGCTTGCCCACGTCCTCGGACTCGGAGCGGACTTCCTCGTAGCACGGCTTGAGAAGCCCAAAGAGCAGCTTGCGCTCGGCCTCGCGGCCCACATTGGTTGCGAGCACGTGCGCGAGCGCCCGGCGGGCTCGAGCACGGCCCTTGTCGCTGCGCACCAGCGCCTTGAGTGCCTTGCTCTCGGGCTGGAGGCGGAGCAGCGGCTCGAAGCGCTCGTCTGCCGCCGCGTTGCGCGCGGCCTGCGCCATCGCCGCGTCGGCGAGCTTGCCGAGCAGCGTGGCCAGCTGCTCGTCGGCATGGGACGCTTGGCCATAATCGCGCTGATCTGTGGCGAGGCGTGCAAGCCGCGCCACGACGCCGTCGACGCGCACCACAGCGGCGGCGCCGTCTTCGGAGCGGCTCAAGACCATGACCAAGTTGATTGCTTGGTAACGTTGAGGTCGAGAGTCGGTGTCCAGGGTTCGCAGCAGGATGCGCTCCGGCAGGTTGAGTTGCAGCACCTTCGAGCGGGCCTCGTCAACCTTGTCGATGAGGTCCACCAAGGAGCGCAAGGCGATCCCGTACGGATCCTCCCCCTCGACGGCGGATGCGATGGCCTCCAATGCGGCGTCGTTTGCAATCTGTTCGCGCTGCTTGAGCTCGCCAGAGGCAACGACCGCGTGGAGCAATTTCAGCATGGCCGTCGACGGAGGCCGACGCGACGCGAGCGCCGCCTCGATGATCCGCATCGCCGGCTCCGCCACGGCACGTGCGCACACGCTCGACGTCGCGATCGCAATGGCGAGGAGCCGCAGGGCGCGCTCCCCCTTGAGCGCAAGCTCTGCGAGCTTTGACAGCTGCGCGCGCCCGTCGGCGTGCACCGCAAGGCGGGCGAGCGCACGGACCGCGTCGGCGGCGGCCGCATCCTCGGCAGCCTCGAGCGCCGCCGCCAGCAGCTGTGGAGCCGCCTTCGCCCTGATGAGCTCGTCCTGGCCGTCGTCGGTTTGCGCGAGCTTGGCGAGCGCCTCGGCGACCTTGACGGACGAGTCCTCGTGCGGCAGCTGCCCGAGGAGGGCCTGCACTGCGCCGCCATCGAGCAGCAGGCTGTAGCCTTCTTGCGATCGAGCTCCCGCGATTGCATGCACGACGGATGCGAGGTCGCTCGCTATGGCAGGGGCGGCCTCGGCGAGCGCCGTAATCACGCATCGGAGCGCGCTCGGCACGGCGTCCAACTCAGCGGCCCGAACGCGCGCGAGCACGCGCGCGGTGCGGCTCGAAGCGTCGGCCTCGTCCGTCTGCAACGCCGCACACCAGCGAGGCAGCATGTCGGCACGCAGCGCGCGATCGGGCTCGTCGAGGAGCCGCCGTGCCGCCGCGTCCTGCAGCTCGTTGGGCGCATTCCGCAGCCCCAGCACGCCAATGCACGCCTCCGCCATGTTCCGACGGACCTCCTTGCTCAACGCGGGCAACGCATCCTTAAAGAGGGCCACACGTGCGGCATGAGGCGCTGTGGCGCCGTCCGCGGAGCGCACGAGGAGCCGCGTGATGCTAGGCGTCAGCTCGTTGCTCGTCGGGCGCTGCTGGAGGAGGGACGCGAGCATCTCCACCGCGAGCTGCGACAGCCTTCGTGGCGCAAGGAACGCGTCCTCACTCGCAGCCTTGGCGAGCCGGGGCATGGCGCCCGCCTCACACACCGCAACGGCTTGGTGCGGGATGATCGTGATGAGCAGCTCCGCGGCAAGCCGCGCCTCCGCGGCGTCAAAGGGATCGAAGACTGCGCCCTCCGCCGCCGGCAGCATGCCCACCACCGCCTCCACCACGCGCACGCCCGCCGGTCGCGCCTCCGCGTCGGCCAGCGCGCGCTTGAGCAGCGTGCCGCCCGCGCTCAGGTACGTCCCCGGTTGGCTTTCCGTCGCATACAGGTCTTCGAGGCTGAGGCTCGAATAGTCGCGAGCCACCTCACTCATCCGGCGCTTGCTAACGTACCAGCTGCCCAGAGGCACCGAAGTGCACACGCCGGACTGAGAAAAATCCCCACCCATCTCTGTTGCGCCAGTGCCTGCCCGGGAAATCTTCCAGTAAGTGCCGTCATAGTAGATGGCTCCGGCACCACCCTCGCGCGTGTAGCATGCCCCTCCATTGCGCACGTGACCTAGGACGAGATCGTACGTGCCCGAACAGTCGACCTCTCTGTTGCCCAACTGAACTCGGATGCGCGTCGGGGGGCCGAGAGGCTCGGGCGGCGGCTCGGGCGGCGGCCCGGGCGGCGCCCCCGCTGCCGACCCCGCGCGCATCAGCGGCAGCAGCAGCGGCAGCACGCCCGCGCCGTGCACCGCCCGCAGCCCCGCCTGCTCGGCGCTCAGCGCCGCCAGCAGCTTCACCGCCGCGACGGCCGACGCGTCGCGCGCCGACGCGCCGCCGTCGAGCACCGACTGCAACACCGGCACGATCAGCGGCACCAGAGGCAGCACGTGCGCCTCCGTCGACACGTCGCGCGCCGCGCCGAGGTCGCTCACCAGCCCCAGCGTCGCCTCGCGCTCCGCTGGCGCCATGCTGTGGAGCGCCGTCAGCCAGGAGCGCACCGCCGTCATCAGCCCGCCCGTCCCCATCGCCGCCGCGCGCGCGTGGCTCGTCGTCGCCACCACCTTGCGCACCGCGCACACGGCGCGCGCGTCGATCAGCGCCTTGAGCGTCCGCGCCCCCGCGTCGGTCCGCGCGAGGTGCGTGAGCAGCGTGCAGCAGTCGGCGGTGGTCGAGCGCCGCAGGAGCGGGTCGTCCATGATCTGCGCCTGGAGCATCGGCACCGCGCCGAGGACGACGACCGCATCGGCGACGCGCCGCCGCTCGTCGCCGCCCGCACTGTCCGCCGCGCTCAGGATGGCGCCCAGCAAGTCCGCGCAGTTGCAGTATCTATTCATCCTTTCGCGAAGGAGCTTCACCGCCGCTTGGAGAGCAACGGCATCTGCGAGCGCGGTGTACCCTCCTGGCAGCTTTGCCACCACACAGAGCGCACGGAGGGCAAAGTGCGCAGTATCGAGGCTGTCGGGGTCCAGCAGTGCCACGAGCACGCGCACGGCCGAGCCTTTGCTGATGAGGGCAGGCGCAACAGTACTCTCAAAGTCGGGTAAGCTGTGAAGCACAATGAGAGCCGCGCTGCACCTCTCCGGCTCGCGTGGCCCCTGCTCTAGCACCGCCATGAGCTCGACGCCCAAGTTGCGCGCCGGCTCCCACAGCCCATTGTCGTAGCATGCCGAGAGCAGACGGTTTCGCAGCAGAAAGGCGTCCTGCAGCCGAGAGCTCGTGACGGTCACGCCCGTCTGCAGCACGCGTCCGAGCGCGAGGCGCGCCAAGCTGCAGCCGTGAGCGCTCTTGGCGAGCACGGACGCGAGGGAAACCAGATGATCGGTACTCGCGTCCGCAGCTGCAGGCAGAGACAGCAGCTTCAGCGTCGGCTCGAGCGCCTCGACCGCTGCGCGCTCGAGCACGCTCGCCGCTTGCATGGCGAGGCTCCATTCGGAGAGTGGCGTCAGTTCGTACGCCACTGGCGCGCTCTCCACCACGTTCTTGATCGTGCTCGCCGCTGCGTTGGCCATGTATCGTGCCTCATAGTCCTCCCCGCTCGCAGCAATCAGCCGGGTGAGCTCGTAGATCAACCCATCAGTGGCCAGCACCGCTGCGGCAGCCTTGGAGGCTTTGACTGAGAGCCGATCAATGACCACGAGCGCTTGGTACGCCACCTTGAAGTTGCTCTTGAGCGCCGCGGGCAATCGGCGCGGCAGCTCGAGCTGGAGCGCGCGCTTGCGGCCCTGGTCTGAGCCGACGAGCTGCGAGAGGGCGCTCCATGCCCAGCCGGTCACATCGCCCTCGACGCTTTGGACGAGCATCTCGAATGTGCTGCCGCTCGTGATCAGTTGAGACTTCTGCTCTAGGGAGCCTGAGCTTGCGACAGCTTGGATGAGCAAGAGCGCGCCTTGGGACAGCGAAGGCGCCGACAGCGATTGCACCAGCTGCATCACGCTCCCCCTCATCGCAAAGAAGCCCGGTGTGGTCAACCCGGCCATGGCATAGAGCTCGAGCGCCTTGTCGTCGCTGGCGGCGCGCCGCGCGAGGCTTGCGAGCTCCGCCCGTGCACTGGCGTGCGCCGCCAAGTGACCTAGTGCGGACGCCAAGCGTCTCGCGGCCGCCGCGTGCAAAGCCTGCGACGCCGCGGCCAACAGCAGCGGCGGCGCGTTGCATTGACACAGCGCATCCTGACCGTTTTCGTTTCCTGCGATCATTTCGATGGCGAGTGCGATGCCCATGGACGCATTGTGCGGCAGGTGGCGCAAGAGCGAAGGCACGGCGCCCGCCTCGAGGAGCAGCCGGTAGCTCGCGCCGCGTGCTACGGCAATGCCGGCGATGACGAGCCCGAGGTCGTCCGCACGGGATGCACCCGCCTTGTCCAGCGCGGCCACCAGGAGCGCAAGAGCGCCGGGCACCTCGTCGAGAAGCGCCACCTGGTTGGAGCCGAAGCTTTCGAGGGTGCGCAACGTCGATGACGGCGTCTCGCGAAACCCCGCCACGCGGGCCAACGTGCGCGCCGCAGCATCGGCGGCAGCTTCAACCTGTAGCAATTTGCACTGCAGCGCAAGCCTGCGAATTGGGCGAACCGAGAGCGGCACACAGTGAGTAAGGTGGGGGGGTCGCATTGCGGGTGCGGGTGCAGCGCAGCGTGGCGTGCGCTCTTTGGGGGAGGGGGGGGCTGCAACGCACGCTTCTCGGAGCGGTTCTAGCTGTGCCGTGCGTAGAAGCCGTCGAGTCGACGCCTGCAGCTCGACGGACGCGTCCGGTTCCGCCAGGATCGAGAGACAAGCCGAGACTGCCTCGCGCTCCGCCTCCGGATCCAGCTCCTTTAATGGTCCGGACTCACGACAGGCGGCTATGGAACCAAGCAGCCGCACTCGCGCCTCGGTAGACGTGCTGGCGCTCGACGCCGCTTCGAGCAGGCCTGCGATTGCGCGAGGAGTCGCAAGCAACGCGGCGATGGCTTGCTCGGCAAGGTCACCGTGCAGCAGGCTCTGCAATCTTGCTGCGGTCTCCGCCGTTGCCGCGGAAGCCACGAGCTGCGCGCATGCGTTGGCGGAGGCGAGGGACGTGACGTCACCCAATGCAGCTCCCTCGGGCGACCGCTCCTCCGCCTCCTCCTCCTCCTCCTCCTCCTCCTCGGCTGTACCCGCCAACGGAGAGCTGGAGGTGGTCTTCTTCTTCTTCTTTCCCGTTCTCGATCGTGCGCTGGCCGCCTTGGACGGCGATGATCGCGAAGATGATGGACTGCGAAGCGTCGAAGGCGTGCCGTCGCCGCGCGCCACCCGCTCGATGGGCAAGCGGCGCATGGCGTCCGAGCCCAAAATTCCTTTATTTGGTCCATGCAAAAAGTTCCACGCATAAGTTGGGTTGGACGTTGGTACGCGTCGTACATGTACATGTCGTCTCAATATGGCCGAACGTCGTGTTGAGCTCACCACGTCGTTCGCGATCCGCGACGGAACGCGAGACCCCGATCGCACGCAAGCAGGGAGTCATGACTAGCTACAACCGCAAGGTCTCTCCAATTTACGAGGCCCTCGACGCGCGCAACCCCAAGCAAGCAGTCAAGCTGTGCGACGCCGCCTTGAAAAAGGCGTCAATCCCGCTCGTGCGTGCCCTCAAGGCGGTCGCGCTCGAGCGCATGGGACGCGCGGAGGAGGCGACAGCTCTCGCGCGCGAGGAGGCAGCCGCGGTGGTCAAGGCGCCGCCAATCGACGATACGGTCCTCTCGACGCTCATGATCGTCTTCCGCGCCGTCGGCCTGGTCGATGAGGGCGGCGCCATGTACGAGGCGGCCTTCCAGGCGGAGCCCGACAACACCGAGCTGGCGGCGAAGCTGTTTGCATCGCACCTGCGCGCCGAGCAGTACGCCAAGGCGCAGTCGCTCGCGATGAAGATGTTCAAGCGCCCGAAAGGCGACGAGTACGTCTACTGGGCCGTATCGTGCCTAGTTCTCCAGGTGGACGAGATGATGAGCCCCTGACGGCCACTGATGGCCACTGATGGCCGCTGATGGCCGCTGATGACCGCTGATGACCGCTAGTGACCACTGATAACCGTTGATGACCACTGATGACCACTCATGTGCTCCAGGTGGACGAGATGAGCGCACCGCGGCAACCATCGGCAGAGTACGCTGACGCGCCCGTGCCCGAGGCGGCAGCGAAACACCTGCAGCTCGCCGCTGCCATGCTCGGCCGCGCGGGGAGCCAGGGCAAGCTCACGCAGCTCGCGCACCTGCAGCTGTACGACGCCGTGCTGCTGCGCCAGCAGAAGCATGCGGAGCGGCTGGCGCTGCTCGATGACGCCCAGCACGGCGCGCTGATGGCGGACGAGGTGGCGCGCCATCGTGAGCGCGCCGTGCTCCTCGAGCGCCTCGGACGTTACGCCGAGGCGCAGCCGCTGCTCGCCTCCCTCCTGCGCGAGCACACGCCCGACGCGTGGGCCACGCACGCGGCCCATCTGCGCTGCGCACTCGCACGCACTGCGGCGGCCGAGGGGGGCACAGCGGCCGAGGAGGCGGCAGGTACTGTGAGGGCCGAGGAGGCGGCAGGTACTGTGAGGGCCGAGGGGGCGGCAGGTACTGTGAGGGCCGAGGAGGCGGCAGGTACTGTGAGGGCCGAGGAGGCGGCAGGTACTGTGAGGGCCGAGGGGGCGGCAGGTACTGTGAGGACGCCCCTCGGCGAAGCGCGTGAGCTGCTCGCGAAGCTGCAGCTGGAGCACCCGACGCTCAGGGGCCCCTGGCTAGCGTCCCTTGCCCTCGAGCTTCATGCCCTCGCGCCGCTCGCCGCGCGTGAACTGCTCGGCACAGCGCCGGGCGCCGTTCCGGGCGCTAACCCGCTCGCCGCGCGTGAGCTGCTCGGCACGGCGCCGGACGCACCGTTCGGCGTTGCTGCGAGCGTGTTGGCGGCGGCGGCGGCGGCGGCGGCCACGGCGGAGGCGGAGGCCCTCGGCGCTCGCGGCGGCGCGGGCTGCGCTGAGCTCGTGTCGCAGCTGCAGAGCTACTACAAGCGGTACGGCGACCGGGCGGCGTGCGTGCTCGACACGGCGCCGTGCCTGCGCGCCCTCCGCTACGTAACCGCCGCCCAAGCCAGCCTCCTCGAGCTTCTCGAGCCGCAGGTCCTCGCCGGGTCCAGTGCGGGCGCCGTGTCGAGCGCCGTGACGAGCGCCGTGTCGAGCGCCGGTGCGCCGGCGGCCGACGCGGCGGCGGCGCCCGAGGCGCCGTGTCGGGCATACAGCCAGATCCACGAGATCGAGCTGACGCTGCCGCAGCTGCGCCGTTACATCGGACTGTGCCAATACCGTCTCGGATGCGGCGCCACCGCCAGCCTCACGCTGGGCGCGCGGCGCGACCTCGCCACCGAATTCATGCAAGTCTACTTCCGCTCGCGCCCCCTCTCCGCGTCTCTCGACTCTCGTGAGCGCGGGCACGCCGACAATCTGCCTCTGATGGGAGCGCAGCTGCTGCTCCCGCGCGCGCAGCCCGACTGGTTCGCGTGCGGCGGCGCGAGCGTCACCGCCTGGCCCGTGCCCGCGCTGCTGCAAGCGAGCCTCATGCTGCGCCTCGCGCTCGACGCGGCGCCCCACAACTTCCAGCTCATGCTGGCGCTCATGCACTGCCTCGAGGCGCTCGGCGCGGGCAGCATGGCCCTCGAGCTCTACAAGCGATGCGACATCAAGCAGATACAACACGAAACGCTCTCATATGTGGTGCTTCCCGCGCTCGCCCAGCTCGGCGCGAGCGACGCCGCTGACGAAGCTCTAACTGCCGTGCGCCGCTTCGAGCAGCACGGGCTGGCCGAGCTACCCGAGCAACTGCTGCTCGCGTTCCGGAAGAGTAACTACCCGCAGGCGCTCGAGTTCGTCGCCTTCGAGCGCTCGGTGCGCCCCTCGTGGTGGCACTGATGAGCCATGATTGCAATCTCTTGATGATCTCTGATGAGCCCTCATTGCCTCCCTCATCAGGTGCGCCACTCGTGGTGGCACGCGATGACGAGCGTGCTCGGCGCCCTCGGTACGTGGACGGCACTGATGAGCCCCGATTGCCTCTGGATGTCCTCTGAGGAGCCCGAATGGCCTCCCTCATCAGGTACACTGATGAGCCCTGATTGCCTCTGGATGACCTCCGAGGAGCCCGAATGGCCTCCCTCATCAGGTACGCTCCGCGCCCATCCCGGCGGGCCGTCGACGCTCAGCACGGCGCTCAGCGCGCTGCGGACGGCCGAGGGGGCCGCGCCCGCGCCGAGCTGGGCACAGAACGTGTTGACCATGGACGCCTCGCCCGCCGCCCTCGAGGCCCTCCCCGACCCTCTGGATTTGAGTCCCTTTGAAGAGCATCTGCCCTGCGCACCCGCGCGCCGCATCCACGGCCTGAGGCGCACGTGGCTCCCGCTACGCGTGCACGTGCTGCGGCTGCTCTCCCACACGCTGAGCGGCGCGGACGGTGCGGGTGGCGCGACGGCGGCAGCGTCCGCCCCGCCGCTACCCGCCCACGCCGCCGCCCAAGAGGCTGTCGATCAGATGGCCGCACTCGTTGCGAGCGTTGGCGCTGAGGCGACGACCTATGAGGCGGCGGAGGGGATCGAGGAGGTCCCCGAGGACTGGACCGCCATCCTGGCCGTTGGCCGGCTGACCGTTACTCTACTCGCCGCGCCGCCCGACGGCGCTGCCGATGCGGTCCTGCTCGCGGCGACGAAACTGGTGCTCACGACGACGCTCGCACAGTGCGCGGCGCCGCTCGCGTCGCTGCGGGCGGCGGAGGGCTACCCGCCCTCGGTGCTGAGCACCGTCGCGCACCTGCTCCATCTCACACTGCCGTTGCTGTCCGTGTCCGCCATGTGCTGGGCGGCGCTGCTGCCCGGCGGTAAGAAGAAGAAGAAGGGCGCCGTCGCGGCGGCGGCTGAGGCCGACGACGGCGCGCCGGACGCTGCGCTTCCCGCCTCTTCGGCGCAACCTGCCGACGCGCGCGCCGCCGTGCGTGAGACGCTCGGCGCGATCGCCGAGGCCGTCTCGACGCTGCAGGTGAGCCTCAGCGCCGCCGACCGCCGGCCGGCCGCGTGCGTGCTCCTCGGCTCCGAGCCTGACGAGTGGGTGCGCTGCGTCGGCGGCGCCGCCGGAGAGCGAGCCAAGGCCGTGGCGAGCACGGCGCGGCAGGCGTTGCTCGCGGCTCTCGAGGCGGAGGGCAAGGCGAGATTGGCGGAGCTCGCGACGAGCGCGAGGGAGGTGGCCGGCGCGCTCAAGGTGGCGGCCAAGGCGCTCTAGGAGCTCAGAGCCAGAGAGTGGAATTCTTTTAAGCTTCATGGGCGTGGGTAGCAGGTAGCTCGGCAGGCAGCTGGTCGTGGTGGCCGTATGACGCCGCGGGCTCGAGACATAAATTCGGGGCGCGTGCATGGCTGAGTGCGGCTGAAACCGCGTTTTGGGGAATGTGTCACCTCCAGTTTTCACACCTGAGAATCTCACCTTCTCACGCAACCAATTCCGCAACCTCTTCGTCTCGCGACTTGGTCTGGGCTGCTTCGGCTGCGGCCGCGTCTATTGTGACGTCGTCCACGATGCCGGAAACTGCTTCCCCGTACAGCGTCTTGTCCGTGCTCGATCCGTCGGAGCTCGCAGCGGGGCTGGGCGCTGCCAACATCTCCTTCCACCGACCGGCAGCAGCCAGTCCGAGTGCGCTGCCGGCACAGGCAATCCCGAGGCACATTTTGCAGACGGGCCTTACGTGGCCACATGCATACAAGCGCCATGCTGGCTACATACACTCGTGGCTGGACGCCAACCCCGAGTACGAGTACAGCTTCTTTGGAGATGAACACGCTCTCCGGTTCGTAGAGCGGCATGGCACCGAGCGAGAGCGCGATGCATACCGCCGCATCCTCACGGGTTCGCAGCGCGCCGACCTCTTCCGGATCATCTTTCTCAAGATGGCCGGTGGCGTGTACGCTGATCTCGACGAGGAGCTGCGCTATCCGCTCCGCATGTTGTTTGGTGGCAAGGACATGAAAGGCCGCAAAGTGCCGCTCAGCAGCAGCGCGGTGATCGGCTCCTTCTTCCCCTTCGAGTTCTTGCTGTACGTGCCACAGCACCCGATCCTCCTCTCAACTGCTCGGGTCATGACCGATGGCATCTTGGAGCAGGTGGGCCTCCTCAAGAACAAGTCGAAGCACGCGTGCTACTCGCCGCACACGTGTATCATCCGGGTCACCGGTCCGTTGGGGTATACCTCGGGCGTGGGCGACGCGACGATCAAGGGCGGCTGCGGCAACCGCGTGCGCACGCCGAACCCAAACCAGTGTGCGATGAACTCCAGAGATCCGTTGCTGCGCAAAACGTTCATCTGCAGCGATGACGAGGGCGACGTAATCCATTCATGGTCGTGCGGCTTCGCGAGGCATTGGGACTGTCGCAATTCGGCTCGCAAGGGCAGGTGCCCGGGCAAGCACTATGCCCGAGCTCATCAGTTCTTCAATATCAGTTGAACGTGGTTTGTGTGTTCTCGGTGGTGTCGCTGTGAAATAGTTCCAAAGGCGCGGTCCACTGTGAACACGTGGCGGAAAAGCATGTCCGCACCCACCCGATTTTTGTGTGGCGATGGCGGATTGCTGCCCCCCTGGTTCGACGCCCTACCTGGAGGCCACGTACACGGCCCTCGGCCATGTCGAAAAGCTCGATGCGGTCGAGCTCTATCTCGCACCCGTTCCAGCGTCGGTCACTAAGGGCCTGCTGCTGTTCCCTGACGTGTGTAAGCTTCTCGCTCTTCGTCGCACTGGCAAAACCATGAAAATGTTCCTGTAACCATCCTGCCATCGAGTCCCGCTTGCTTAGGGGGCTGGAATGGCGGGCGCGTACGTGCGATCGCCGACGCGCTTGCCAATGAGGGTTACGTGGTCGCAGTGCCCAAGCTGCTCACGCCCTGCCTGGGAGAGGGCACCGATGGCGATGCGTTGCCGCCCGACGGTCAGTTCAGCATGGATTGGATGAAAGGGTTCCCATGGACGACGCAGAAGCCTAAAGTAGACGCCGCGCTCGGCCTGCTGCGCAGCAAGGGCGCCACCAAGATTGGGGTGATGGGCTTCTGCTACGGTGGCCACCCTTGCTGCTGGACCTCAAGTGAACATGAGGACGTGCTTGCTGGGGTGGTGTGCCACCCTTCGATGCAGCTGGAGGCCTTCGCATTCGGTGGCGACTGCGCGGCCCTAATGAAAAGCGTCAAGTGCCCCTTCTTGCTCGCTCCTGCCGGGAACGATATGGCCACGTGGGGTCCCGAGGCACCCTTCGTCGCCGCTCTGATGGAGTCCGTCAAAGGCGCCGAGTGCGTGATCAAAGGGTATCCCGAGATGTCGCACGGGTGGAGTGTCCGAGGCGACGTGAGCGACGCGGCCGTCAAGCGCGACGTCGAGCTCGTAATGGCTGACACAAAGGCGTTCTTCGCAAAGTACCTGGCCTAGCTCAAGAAAAAGGGCCTCGTAAGGTGTGGGTGGGGCGTCGTGATGGGCATTAATGCGGCCGCAACGGAGGCGATCTCGATCGGAGGTGAAGATGAGAGGTTCGATCTCGACCGGAGGTGAATATAAGCGGTTTGATCTCGATCGGAGATGAAGCTCGAGAGGTTGGATCTCGGTGCACGACGAGACCTGAGCGCGAGGCCGAGGGGGCGTGACGTGTGTCATGTGATAAGGTGAGATGTGGGGTGTCGGGTGTCGGTGTGCCGTGCGGGTGGTGTTACTCTTGAAACGTCGACTGAGTGTTGTTAGTCTCCAACACACGTATGATATACGGTACAAGTGGTAACGTCTAAGATGGTAACATATGAGTATCACGGTGCATGCCGCAAACACCAAACTCTACTCACGGTTTCAAACTGCTCGCCATGTATGAATCGTTATCGCGAGCGACCAGCATACCTTTATACATGAACATGTGTGCGGCAGCACCCACCCGACCGCCAGGCAAGCAGGAGCGCTGCTCAGAGAGCTGCGGCCGCCAGTAAGAGCTCGAGAGCGTCGTCCGCATAACGTCCGCAGCCGCCACCGATGGCGACCCGCTGGTGCACGTTCCAGCAGATGCCTTCGGCGCGCCTCCAGCAATCGTAGGGCATGGGCCTTGGGCGCTGCGCACCTGCTCAACCTGGGCAGCGACGCTGCGACGGCGGCCGTGCGGGGCCGTGGACTGGTCACAGAGAGGGTCTTCACAAGGAAAAGCCTCGTGAGCGGACAATTGCGTGGTTCCACGCACGCGCCCTGGTGAGCGCGAGCGTTGAGCAGTTGTTCTACATTGAATAGGCAGCAGGCTCGACCCTTGGAGTTTTGCTGCCGGAACGAGAATAAATACGTTCAGCCCGTCTCGTGTCCATCTGTCATCATTTCATGTGTGGTTATAATCTTGGGAATTATCTGAGAATAAATCCGATTCCGCGTCGTTCGCGACCCTCGCCGCACGCATGGCCGCACGACAAGGACAACGCACCGCGACCTCTTGCAGCCGCCTTCACATGCATGCGCGCGGACCGTGTCAAACACCAAAATGTTCAGGGTCAATGCACCAGGGCCCAGCACGCACATGTGTTGACCGAGGGGAGCGGAGCCGTCCTTTGAGACGGTATGGTGAGCGCGGGGGGATCGCGACGAAACTGACTGACTGACTGACTGACGCACATGTTGTCCAGCACACGCACAGCACGCACACCCGTACACAGCCTTGCGTCCGTCCGTCCCGAGCGCGAGGCATCCTCGTGAAGTCCCTCGAAAATAGCCTGCGCGGCCGTTGACGCCACAGGCGGCATGCCCGAGTCTCCTGCTGTCGCTCTCGGTCACGCGTCGTGGTGGACGCACGGCAACATTGGACGAGCGGCGCGCACAAGCGCTACGCGTAGGCCTACCTCAACCCCGTAGGCCTACCTCAAGCCCGTAGCCTTGTGATCATACTACATGCGGCGTGGCCTTTTTCAGCGTGGCGATCTCATCGCGCAGCTTCTGGCGGTGCAGCTTGTTCTGGATGTTGAGCGTCTGGAGCATGTCCTGGTCGGTGAGCTGGAGCAGCATCTTTCCGTTGACCGAGCTGGCTTTGAAGGCCTCGGCGTGCATGCCGAGCTCGATCGTGTCGAGGAAAGCCACCACGTCTTTCACCTTCCAGGACTGTGGCTTCGAACCCCCGCAACCCATCTGGGCTCCCACATTTTTTTCTCGGGGGAGACTGAGGATGGCATTTGTTGAGTTCGGTATAGCATGTCCCGCCGCCTTAGCTAGAGACCGGTTTGGTTTCTTTCTAACAAGCCTCTTACCCCGAGCCATTAGAGTATTCGAAAAATTATACATATCCGCCGCCCCGTTCACTA
>ENA-UOUZ01000090-UOUZ01000090.1-mixed-culture-metagenome-genome-assembly--contig:-NODE-90-length-49101-cov-137.228867_pt1 | contig 49101 bp, 30 predicted proteins | sample MGYA00238154_ERZ761575 | MGnify/ENA primary metagenome ERZ761575 (study PRJEB28896, sample SAMN07631632) | mixed culture metagenome | isolation source: Freshwater growth medium | place: USA...
GCTTCAGGTCTGATGGAAGGAATGCGAAGCGCAGATCGTCGAAGTTGATGCGCTCTGGCTCCAGCCCGGGCGACGCTTTGGTTTGCATCCAGTTTTCTACGTGATTCATGATCTGGTGGAGCGTCATGCTTCGCCGAACGTCGGGCAGCATGAAGAGGTCGGACGCGTCGAGATCGATCCATTCATCACGCGCGGCATCGAAGAGCACGATGGAATCTGGGTTGAGCTGCAAGTCCCACGCGGCAGGGGCGCGAGCGACGCCATTCAGCCAGTCCACCTGAGCATTTTCGGGAAGGGCGAGGTCCGGAGCGAGACGCGTCCATCGGCCGTAGTGCAGCTCGAGGAGCGGGCCTGCTTGGTTGGTGATCGACTTCGAGAAGGTGGCCCGCACGAGCCCACCCACTTGCTTTTGCAATAGGAGCATCCGATTTTGGCGTGCACTGCGAGATCGGTTGACGAGGGCAGGATGATGGGTCGACATCGGCAAGTCTCCCGCGTGCAGCTCCAGAAGTGCGACGTCTTCGGCACGCATCCACGCGCGTTTTTCGCCATTCTTTTGTGCCTCAGCAGCGCGATGCGCGTCGAGCGCCTTGATTGTTTCTGCTGACACGACCTTGCTCATGGCCGACGTAGGCTGCTTGAGGCCGGCCTCGGCGAGCTGCACCGCCCGGTTGCCGCAGCGCCGCAGGACTTTGATGTCCGCGGACGAGCGATAGGTGCTCGCCTGGCTCATGAGCAGCGCGATCGTCGCCTGGGGGCAGCCTGGCGTCACTGGCATGAGCTCGAGCACCGCGCGGGCTGCGTTGTATCGCATCTTCATGGCAGGGACCTTGGCAGGCAAGAGCGTGCTCGTGAGGTTGGACACGGATTCGTTGCGAGCGAGCGCGAGCCATCGGCGGCCGAGCACCTCGAGATGCACCGCGGGCGAAGGGCTGTGCTTCAGCAGCACATCGACCACTTGCTGCACGATGGCTTTGGTGTCCACATCGATGGGACTCGGCGACGGCTCGCACGCCATCGGAACGGGCGGCTGATTCGGAAGGGCACCGAGCGCATTGGCGAAGGATTCGAAGTCGGTGTGCTGGGTGGCGAGCATGGCGACGAGGAGCAGGCGGACGCAGCAGCGCATGCAAAATGCCGGCGAGTGCGCCAACGAAAGACAGGCGAGACCCGGACGGTCGCAGCTCAGAGTAAACGAAAGGTTTTCCTTTTTTATCGAGTAAGCACGCGAACACACTGGAATTTGGTCACATACTAGCTAGCAGCTGTCAAGACTCATCGGTCCCGTCGACCGCTGTGGGACCCGTACAGTGGACAGGGCACAACGCGATACGCTAACCTCTGAGATTTATAGAAGACATGATTCACCGACAACAGCACGCAACACTGTGTTGCGTCGTAGATACCCTCGTTTCGTTCACCTAGATGACCGCGGGTGCAAATATAGCCCCATTATAGACGCCGTAAAACCGCAGCTTCGCTGTGGCCGCGCTCAAAGCGTCGTGACGCGGTAGACGGCGTCAGAGCTCGTTCGCCCGCGCATCGTGCCTAAGCAAAGCACGTCGCCGACTTGAAGAACACGAGCGCGCTTTGCGACTTGAGTGTTGCCATCCTTGCTGGCGCCGCCGACGCTGTGCCCGTTCACGTGTGTGCCGTTGGCGGCGCCGCAGTCGTCGACGATCCACGTGCCTTCAGTCTCAGCGGCGACGAGGCGCGCGTGCTTGCGCGAGATCATCGTAGGGTATAGCAGGGAGTCGAGCTGCACGTCGCATTCGTCGGCGCGGCCCAACGTGAGCACTTCCCCCGCGACTGACGGGAGCTCGATGCGCTGCGGCAAGTGCATGGGGTGGCGACGACCGCAGTGGGGCGGGCATCCCTGTGATCTTTCGAGGGTGAGCGCGTACGCGGGCGCCGCGGCAGACGAAGGGGGCGCGGGCGGCACGGGCGGCGTAGGTGGAGCGGGCGGCACGGCAGCCGTGATGCCATGCGAGTGTGGCATCACGGGAGCCTGTGCGGAGTGAGCTTGGACAATCCCGAGTGGAGACGTCAGGGGGAAGGGGTCGGAGGCACAGGGAGGTTCGGTTGCCGTCTCATCGGCTTCGTAAGCTGTTGCGTCCGCAGATTCCACTGCCTCCATCGCAGCCGCCTCCTCTGCTGCCGCCGCTGCTGCCATGGCCTCTGCAGCCGCCGCCGCCGCCTCTGCCGCCGCCGCCGCCGCCTCTGCCGCAACCTTCGCCTCCTCGCGCGCCTTTACCTCAGCCTTCGCCTCCGCCTCGGCCTCCGCCTGCAGCCTCGCGCGTGCCGCCTCCACCACACGCAGTCGGAATTTTGGGACTTCACCGGCGGCCGCGTGTCTCTGCCCGCCCACGGCGGCGCACGAGATGCTACTGGCAGGTGGTTCGAATGGACTGCTGTGCCGTCTCTGCCCAACTGCCCGCACAGCCGCCGCCGCCGCCGCCACCACGCGCGCCGCGGTCGCCTCGGCGGCCTCGGCAGCAGCGGCTGCGGCTGCCGCCTCTGCCGCCTTCTTTTGCGCTGCGTCCCGCGTCGCCGCTGCCGCCCTCAAGGCCACAGCCACAGCCCTCGCCGCTTTTGCGGCATCGGCCGACGCTGCCGCCGCCTCAGGCGCCCGCGGCACCGTTTCGGCTTCCTCCTCCATCGCCTCCTCCTCTGCCACAGTCTCGGGGTCGATGGGCGTTCCGTCGGGTCCAAAGCTCAGAGCCCGCGGTGCAGCCGCTGCGCCAGCGGCGGCGGCGGCGGCGACGGTGGCACGAATGCCGCATAGCAGTGGTGAAGGCGCGAGGGCGCGAGGGGCACGGGAAGGCGGTGTGGGGCGTGGCGTCCCGTCAGGACCTTTACGACGGAACTTGACGGAACTTGGCGGAGGCGGAGCGTCGGCTTCGATGGCCGAAGGCTCGCAGTCTGGCACTGCCTGCTCCTCTGCCTTCGCCGCCTTCGCCGTCGGCGCCTCCTCTGCCTTTTCTGGCGCCTCCTCTGCCACGACCCTCACTTGCAGTGCTGCCCTCGCTTCCTGGGCCGCCTCCGATGGTCGTGACTCGTGATCCATCATCTCAGTCGCGTCGTGGTCTGCGCCGGCGAGCTCCGCTGACGCGTCCTCCTCCATCGTGACCTCCTCTGAATCTGCCTCCGCCTCTATTGCCTCTGCCACCATTGCCTCCGCCTCCATGGCACCGTCGACCTCATCCAGCGCCTCCACCACGCCACCAGCCTGATTTAGGACCGTTTCGAGCGCCTCCTCGGCTCCCTCTTCCATTTTTCTTGCCGCCTCGAGCGCCTCAAGTTCCTCGCGCTCCTGCTGACTCGCCTCGAGCTCCGCTTCGAGAAGCATCTGCTTCTCGGCCACCGTCGAGCGTATGCAGGCGGGCAGGCGCGATCGTCGTGGCGAGATCGGCTGAGAGGAAGCGGTCGTCGGATGGGTGGCGGATGCGGCAACCGGCGGCGACTGGAATGGGACTCGCTGCCGATTGAGCTCATGTGACGAGCGGCTGGCGGCGGCAGCAGGGAAGGTGTCCATGGGTACATCAGAGGCTGCGGAGGAGCCGCTTGCCGGCGGCGGCGGCACTGGCATGTCCGCCGGCCTTTGAAGCGCTCGTGCTCCTATTTGATACGTTGCCGCCATCTCCCACTGCGACGACAGTGGCCGAGCCGACAACGGTCGCGAGGCTGCGTCCAACGACGGCGGCAGCGCTGGTGCCTGTCGCACGATCGGCAATCCACGTTGCCGTGCCTCGGCAGCACCCCATCTATTCAGGCATCCGACGGAATAGATGGTGGTACCTCGAGCGCGGCGTTCGCGATTGATCTGCGCAGTCAGCGACTCACGAAGCGCATCACGTGTAGCAGACGGCCGCGACGGCGGCGGCGGCACAGCTGGAGTGACTCCTGATCGCTCGGCAGTCAGCCTGCTTCGTGCGACGCGCTCTTGCTGGCTCCAATCGATCTGTGACCAGTCTGGCCCCTGCGAGGAGGAGGCTGACGTGGGCTGCGCCGTTGCGACCTTGCGCACCGCGTCCTCATCGCAAATGCGAAGGTATTCGCCGGCGGTGGCAAAGACTCGCATGAAGGCCCCGCGTTCGGTCGTTGACGTCCCGGGGAAGAACGCGCCGAGTCCGCACCGAGCTGACCTTTTCTTTTTCTTCCCCAAACTTCAGCTCGCCCTCATTGTGGCTAGCCATCCTTACGGACCGGACGTGCGGTCGTGTGACTGCGGCGCGCGCGGCGGCTGACGGTGATCGGCATTGCGCGCACGTGTACGATCTTGAAACCGTCGCTACCCTGCGTCTAGCCACACCGCTTCCTGTTCGCTGGGCTCCATGGCCGGAGCGGGCACGGGATCGCGCAAGCGCTGCCGCATCAAGAGGATCTCACAGCGCGGGTCGCTCAGGAGCACAAAGCCGCACGATTGGTAGAGCTCGAAGGCGGCGATGTTGCGCGACTCGACTTGCAGCATCAACCACTGTCCCGGCGGCGCGGTTGTTCGGGCCACCTCCACGGCAGCCTCGACCAATAGTCGAGCGAGCCCCTTGCCGCGCTCGTCCTCACGCACTGCCATGGAGCACAGGTATGGCTGGAGATTGGCTGCCTGCTCATCGGTAATATTCCCAGCGCGTTTTCGCAGGTACTCAGTGGTGTGTATCTCCACTGAGCCGAGCACCCTAAATGGGCTTCGCGACGCCACGATGACGTGGTTGAGTTGTAGACGCGTTTGGAGAGACCACATGTCGGTCATGAGCCTCACAATTGGTAGACGCGCAATAGCTGGTGGCAGCCGTTGCTGCTCGCGCGGAGGGAAGGTCGCGTGATTGAGCAGCAGCAAGCTCAGCGCCTGCAGGCGCGAGCAGCGCTGGAGCCGCACGGGCTTCATTCGTTGGAGCAGACGTCAACAGTATCCCGCGATTCCTGTGGTCGCAAGTCCGCGGCCGCCGCCCAAATCAGGACGCTATGAAGCACACAGTTCTATAGAGCGCCGCAGTGGGCGCTGTGCGTGATGTGAATATGTGTCGTTGTGCTTTCTCACTGGGGTGTGAATGTGAACGAAAAGATGTCAAGTCAAGGCAATACCCGGTACATTACCGGTACCGGTGCCGGGTACCGGGTATAAACTACAGATCAACGTCCGTCCGGATCAAGCCTATCGAATGTGCTCGAGTGCTCGCGTCGCAGCAGTGGTGGATGGGAGTGGGCGCTTGTACTGTGTGTCCCGGCTCCCCCGGTGTCTTTTTCCGAGGTCCTTAGTGTCCCGGCTCCCCCGGTGTCTTTTTACCGGTACCGGTGTGAGTCCCGGCTCCCCCCGGTATCTTTTTACCGGTACCGGTGTCTTTTTACCGGTACATACCGGGGACACGTCATGAGGGCATCCTCCTCCGTGCTCTTCATTGGGAGCGCTGCGTTGATTTACATAGTCGCCTACATGCACGGCCGGTCTGCCGGACCGCCAACCGGCGCCGCGCACTGCAGCTGCTCCGAGCAGTCCCGCACGCTCATCCTGCGCCAGAGTGTCGACTCACATGCACTTGCAGAGTGCGTGCTGCACCACCTGCCCACGCGCGGTGTCATGCACGGCCGGCTATCGCGTTGTCTCGGTCGCTCGTCTTGGCAGCCGCCCGGTCGCCCAAGCGGCGCGAGCAGCGGCGGCAGCAGCTGGGAGGGCATTGCAACAGCTCAGCCCGTCGATGAGGACGACTTTGAGGAGTCCGAGACGACCGACGAGGAGGCCTCCGCTTTGGCCAAGTCGCTCGACAATGCGGTCAGCGAGGGTGAGGAGGCAGCTGCCGTGAGCGACACCGGCAGCGACACGATGCCGGCCGACGAGCGCGCGGCTAAGATGCTGGCGGCGATCCAGGAGCACATTGAGGAGGAGGAGGAGGAGGCAGTCGAAGCCAATCACGATGTCAGAGCCCTAGCCACCGCAGCCACCGCCGAATCAGGTGGCCCTCGCCGCCGATACCGATGGCTCTCGGTCGACTATCACATTGCGACAGCGCAAGACGTAGGCCATACACTGACGGAGCTCGGCCAGACCTTTGTTGAGAAGTCGCTCAGCGGCGCGTGTGGCCGGCGCCAGACGTGCGCTCAAGCCCGCGAGCTCGCACCGCTGACGAAGGATTCGGCGTTTACTCTGTGCCCGCAGCCGCACGCGCTGCGCCGCGCGGCCTTCGAGGCGCTGCGCGGCTCCGAGATGATGCTGAGCACGGACAGCGTCGTCTGCTCTCACCCGGCGGCGCTTTGTGAGGTGTGGCTCCCGTTCAACAAGTCCATCCTCCTCATTGTCACCGCCAACTTGGAGCTTGCGCGCGAGAACCCTACGCGGTGGCGAGAGTGGCTGCAGACGATCGTGGCGATGAGCAAGGCGCCGCGCGCCGTGCTCGCAGCCAACAACCGGTACGACCAGGCGTACGTCGAGCACTTCACCGGTGTACGCCCCCTCTACCTTCCCACCCTTGCGAATTACATTACGGCGCGCTACCGGCCCGTTCCTGGCCAGCCGGTTCTCGTGGCGCGTAGCCACCATGAGCTCGGCCGCAAGCTGCTGCGGGACTTGCGCAAGGCGGCCAAGGGGCATCCGGGGCTCTACGTGTCCTCGATCGAGGAGGCGTACCCCGGGAATGCGGCGGGCGGCGGCTACGAGTACACGCAGCTCGCCTCTCATCCGGCAGTGATCGTGGTGCCTTACACGAAGTCCACCATGACCTTCTTCGAGCTGTACCGGATGGGGATTCCCATCTTTGTGCCGTCGCTCGCGCTGCTCGTGCGCTGGGAGCAACAGAGTCACATCATGTCCGAACGCATCTATTGGAAGCGTACACCCTCCCCCCTCCTGAAGCCGAGCACCCCCGATCCAAACTCGCTGCAGGACCGCGCAGCTCTGGAGCATTGGCTGCGGCTCAGCGATTACTACGTGTACCCGCACGTGCAGTATTTCGAGTCGGCCGACGACCTCGCCGCCAAGCTCGCCAGTGCCGACTTCGCTGCCATCGCTGCCAAGATGCGCCGCCACTCGGCCGAGATGGCGCCCATCATGCGCGCCAAGTGGAGAACGGTCATGCGCAAGCTCTTTCACAAGCTGCCGAGTGGCTCGTGGCCAACCCCGAGCAGCGGCGGCTTTGATAGCGCGATCAAGCAGCGCTTTGGGCTCGATGTGAGCGTCGAGGAGCCCGATTGCGCGCGGCTGTCGGCTCCCGAGCTTGGGCAGTGGAATTGACAGAGCACAGAGGTCGGGTCACGCAGGTTCGGGCCCCTCGGCCTCTGTGCTCTGAATGTGGCGCGGCCGTGTGGGTCTACTGCGGTACTGGAAACAAGGGTTGCATCTGGGGACCTCCGGACCCAATCACTACTACAATCACATTCGCACGTACTCGTACAGGCGGTAGTAACTAAGTAACGGCGATTTTTATACCGGAATATACGGCTGTAGACCGGCCATCAGGTATGATGACACTCACCCGCCTACGGAAAAGGGTCGTCGAGGTGTCGGGAGGGGTGGAGGAGGGTGGAGTACTGTCCTTGCGGCCCGACGAATGAACGTCTTTCATAGTTGAGCGTTTCGTCAAACCCGGTGCCACCGAATCATAAAACCGAGCCGAAGATGCTGGGTGATGGAGCGGAATTGCCCTCCAGGGAGATGCCGATGCCGTCGATCACTTTCCTTCCGCCGGACGAGCAGACACCGGTGGAGCTAATTGACGCTCCGAGGGAGCTTGCATGCGCTGACCTGACAATCGCGGTTCCCAGGACACCACCTTCCCTGGACATCACGTGTCTCCCTGCACACCTCGTGGTTCGGCGCAAGGACACGGCAGTTCACGGCGCAACAGTCCATGGGGCATCAGAGTTCGAGAAGATTTTGAAACACAAGGGAAGCAAGAGCACAGCTAAGGTGGACATTGATGTTTCCGGCCTCTGGCCAAGAGCTCCACCATGCTCCGGAGCGTGCTTCGTATGCCTCGGGGATGACGGTGCCATGCTCATGAATGTGTGCGATTGCAAATGGCTGCGTGTCCATCCGAATTGCCTCGAGTCGCTCATGCTGACCCACCAGACAAGTCGCTGCGCAGTATGCACCAAGCCTCTGCAGTACGAGCCCAGGAGAGAAAAGCCTCAGGAGAATACTTTGCCCATGGGCTTAGGACACTGCGGGGACATTTCTCTTGGATTCTTCTCCGCATGCACAGCCTTTATGGGCGCAACCCTGTTAGGGCTTGGCGCATGCAATACGAGTAGCTCACTCGTCGCAACCGTGCCAGGCCTTTTCGGGTTTGCCGGGCCGCTCCTCATGTTGCAGGGCACCTCGACGCTGCTTCTGGTCATCGGGCTGCACCTGAAGCGGCCACAACTGTGTGGTCAACCGCTCGATCACTGGCATTCCATCATCTTCCTCATCGGAGTGTGGGCCATGGTGGGCGGTGTGTTTTTTACGGTGTGATGCGGCACCCCCGGCGCAAATCCATCAGCACAAGGCCCTCCTATTCGGCCCATCAGGTGGCCCAGCTTACCACCATCAGGTCTCCGGAGGGGGCGGCGGCGTCGGGCATGGCCAACTGCCCATCGAGTCTTCGTCAGCGCATCAGGAGCCAAAAAGATACCTGCTTCGCGGGGCGGCGGTGCCAAGTGTACTTGCAAGGGAGGGCGACGCGCATCCCACAGCAGAAGAGGAGGGAACGCCGACCTGCGACGGCATTGGTGCTCCGAGCCCCTCGCGTACGGCCACGCGCCGTGCGCCTCGTGCCCAAGGCGGCAGGAGCCCCTTGAGCTAACAAGTACAACTCTGGCTCGATAACGTTCTAGCAGGGCGCGCTCTGTGATGAAAGTGATGGTCGCATGGTCCACGAAATATGTAATATCTCGTCTCAAAACCGAACCCGACACACTCTCACTCATCACTCTGACTCTCTTGCACCCTCTGAGCGGAGCAGGTAGCAGGTTGAGGGTAGAGCTCGTCGACCGGGGACGGCGAGCGATGCGAGATGATTGAGCGCCGCATGATGGAGCGTGAGCCGTGAGCGTGACCCGTGACCGTGTACCTGATGTGCGATGATGATACCACAGCGTATCATATGAACCGAACTCTACTTTTCGTCGGCGTCCGCCATAACAACATCACGGGCGACGGCGCTGCGCAGCTCACAGCCGCTGTCCCGTGAGGGCAACCCCCGTTAACGCCCCAATATATCTTAAATATATCCTCAGGCGATGTTCAACGGGCGATCCCGATCACCTCGAGTCAGATGCGCGCTGACACAGCTGGACTCGATCACGAAGCTGGACCTGTTTGTCGGCATGATTGTGATGGGTGTCGATGGAGCGCTCGAGTTTGGGTCTGCTTCTTGGCGGGTGCCCCCTGGAAGTTTCGTGCCGTAAACTTTCCGGATCCGTACTGTTTTCAACTGTACTTGCATGCGGAACTCCGACCCTGTCACTGGACATCTTGGATCAGGAGGCGACGTCATACGCGTAGCCGCCCTTGTGCTCGTGCCCGCACAGCACGGCCGCAACGCATGTGAGTGCCGACGGAACGCCTTCGAGAGCACGATCATAATCCCATTTAGGGATGCATGCGAGCGAGGTTCGGCAGCGGCGAATGCATGCAAGAAACGGTGCGCACAGCTCAGAACTTCATCAACGGTACACAACTCTACTGAGACACGTTCACAGTCTACACACATTGTCGTGAATTTTTATGCCGACCCGCCAAGTCCAGCTGGCCGAGCGCGTGGCGCTCACGTTGGAGCGCCACGCCAAGGAGCTCTGTGAGCTCACAAATCGTCGCATGAGCGCTGACGAGAGGGAGGCCGTCGCGCTCGCGATCCCAATACTCGTGCAGCTTCTCAAGGGCGGCCATGGAGCCTCGGCAGCTGCACTCGCGATTGACCACCTTGCCGTCAACAGCGCCGCGAACACGAACGCCATCTGTGAGGCGGGCGCCATCGCGCCGCTCGTGGCACTGCTGCAGGCGGGGGCTGGCTCGGAGGCGGCGACGAATGCGGCGGGCGCGCTGTGGACCCTCGCCTACTTAAACGACACCAACCGGAACGCCATCTGTGAGGCGGGCGCCATCGCGCCGCTCGTGGCACTGCTGCAGGCGGGGGCTGGCTCGGAGACGGCGACGAATGCGGCGAGCGCGCTGTGGAGCCTCGCCAACTCAACCGACACCAACCGGAACGCCATCTGTGAGGCGGGCGCCATCGCGCCGCTCGTGGTGCTGCTGCAGGCGGGGGCTGGCTCGGAGGCGGCGACGAATGCGGCGGGCGCGCTGGGGAACCTCGCCAACTCAAACGACACCAACAAGAACGCCATCCGTGAGGCGGGCGCCATCGCGCCGCTCGTGGCGCTGCTGCAGGCGGGGGCTGGCTCGAAGGCGGCGACGATTGCGGCGGGCGCGCTGCGGAACCTTGCCACCTCAAACAACACCAACAAGAACGCCATCCGCGAGGCGGGCGCCATCGCGCCGCTCGTGGCGCTGCTGCAGGCGGGGGCTGGCTCGGAGGCGGCGACGAAGGCGGCAGGCGCGCTGCGGAACCTCGCCAACTCAACCGACACCAACCGGAACGCCATCCGCGAGGCGGGCGCCATCGCGCCGCTCGTGGCGCTGCTGCAGGCGGGGGCTGGCTCGGAGGCGGCGACGAATGCGGCGAGCGCGCTGCAGAATCTCTCAGACAGCCACACTTGTAGCCATGCCATCCTCGCCGCCCTCGCCGACGCCGCCACGCCTCTTGACGCCTTCCCTCACCTTCAGCGAAAGCTCCGCTCAGTTGCGACGGAGCGGCTGCAGCGCACCGAGGCGGGCGAGGATGCTGCTGCACTGGAGGCGGCGCTGGCGATGGCGACGGCCATGGGCACGACAGACGAGGCGATGACAGCACGCGTGCACTTGCGGCTCGTTGAGCTGCGGACGGCGGCGACGCGGCGCGCGCGGCGCGAGTCCGTCGGGCTGAACGTGGCGCTGCCTGCTGATTTCACATGCCCGATCACGTACGACAAGATGAAGGATCCAGTGGTCGCATCCGATGGCCATTCCTACGAGCGCAGCGCGATTGAGGAGATCCGGAACTTTTACCTTCTCACGAGAATCTCGCCAAAGGGCAACCGAACTTTCCTACCCGTACCGTCTTCGACGCCCATTTTTCAGCCCATTTTCTGTCAGTCACTTTTACCGTTTTACCGCAAACACACAAATTTTTCATTGCCGTGCTGTGCGTGCCGCCGCCAGCCACCTGTATGAGCCTGTGTGACTTGGGCCACGGCCATGGCCCCGGCCCCATCACCGCATGGTCCCACCGCCATGCCCACCGCACCTCCATGCGAACCGTTAAGGGTTAAGGGCCTGACACGCCTCAAAGCGCCTCGTTGTCATCAACCAGGTTGATAGCTTGCTGCGTCCCTGCCTTGTGGCGCGCAGCCTCGGCCTCTTCGCGCGTCCATTCACCCAAGCACTCAACCTCGTTCTGATCTGACTGCTCTGGCTGTGGGCTGCTGGCGCCCACTGCACAGCCACGCTTGGGTGCGGGTGGATCCTCGCCCATCACAGCGCCCATCACAGCGCCCATCACGGGTGGATCCTCGCCCTCCGTTCGGGCGCGCTTCTTGGCATCGGCAAGCTGCTGACGTAACACCTCAATCTCCGCCTGGGACGCCGATTCCGCCTCAGCGACGGCGGAGGCCATGCGCGACGCCATCTGCTCGGCCATCCGATCGAGCTCTGCCTCGTGCTCCTCGATGCGCCGCCGCAGGTTGAGGTTTGGCACCAGCGCCGTACCGAGCGTCTCGCGCGTGAGCGGGCTGAGCGGGTGCGGGCCGCGGAGGATCTCCTCAATCGCGCTGCGCTCGTAGGAATGGCCATCGGACGCGACGACTGGGTCCTTCATCTTGTCGTTCTACGTGATCGGGCATGTGAAGTCAGCAGGCAGCGGCACGTTCAGCCCGACCGACTCACGCCGCGCGCGCTGGGTCGCCGCCGCCCGCTGCTCATCGAGCCTCGAGCGCACGCGCGCCGTCGCTGCCTCGTCCGCCGCTCCGACGGTAGCTGCGGGCTCTCTCTCCTGCTGCAGGAGGAGGTGCGCCCATATCGTCACGAGGCGGCGCAGCGTGGGCGGCGGCAGCCGCTCGACTTGGAAGGCGCTGCAGCAAAAGGCGCCGAGCGCCTCGAGGCACGTGTCCATAGCCTGCGCGTGCTGCAGGTGCAGCAGGAACCATTCGATGTGGACGAGTGGCGGCTCCTCGAACTCGAACGCGCTTCCGCCGAAGCTCGCGCCCTCCGATCGAGCGCCCCAGTGGACGAGCTCCTGCGCGCACGTCTCCAACTCGGTCGGGAGGGCAAGGGCCGTCGACTCCCGACGGCCGGCGGGCGCACTTACGGGCGGCAGTCGACCGAGCGCCGCGTTGGGCAGTCGTCCGAGCGCCACGAGGAGCGCCGTGGCAAGCGTCGAGGTCTCAGGGCACGTACCAAGACGCGCGATGAAGGGGAGCACTACCGGCGCCATGCAATGCGCCGAGGCGCGTCGCAGAGAGCCGGGGATCGGATGGTCGCCGCCGAGCAGCATGCCCAGGGAGATCGCGAGCTTGAGCTCGAGCTCGCGCTCCGCATTTGGAAGCTCGAGCATCGGAACGATCACGGCTTCGGTCGTGAGCAGCCGCAGAAGCGTTTGAAGGGCACTCCCGTCCGCCGCGCGCGCGCAGCCCTCGATGGCCGTGCGCACGAGATCGACGACGTTGCACCGTGCATCGACCGCCCACGCCGCCGCAGCGCCTCGGTGGCGGCGGCGGCGGCGGTCGGAGGTGCCGGTAGTCGAGACAGCCTCCTCAATCCGCGCCGCAGCGCTGAGCATTGCCGGTACCACGCGCTCGCAAAAGCGGCAGAGCTGCGAGGTTTCGCGTGGGGCCGTCGGCACATGCCACTCGAGCCCTCGGCAGAGCGCGAGCACTTCGAGTTGCATGCTCCATTCATCATCCGCCGCCGTTGCGCGCAAGTGGCCGTCGGCAGCGCCGCCGCCGCTACCGCCGCCGCTGCTGCTGCTGAGCAAGGCATCGAGGAGGCGTCCGCAGAGGGTGGCTTGCGACGGCCGTGGCGTGCTGAGCAATGCGCGCAGCAGCGTGCGCACGCCGCGTCTGAGCTCGCCCTCGGCCGCGCTCGCCATGGCGCTCGCCGGCATGCGTGCCTGGCGGCGAATCATCTCGATTAGAAAGGCGCCGATGTCCTCAGTCGCGATGGCGTCGCCGTGGTCGTGGTCGTGCAGCATCGCAAGCACGTCGATGCACGCGAGCTGCAGCGATGTGTGACCCGAAAGTAGCGGCGGCTTGAGCGCCGCGAGCACGGCCGGTGTCGCGAGCAGCGGAGCGATCGCTGGGTCGGATGCAATCTCGCGGAGGAGCTCGAGGAGCTCGACGCTCGGCGAAGGGCGACTTCCTCGCGCCACGCCCGGCAGCAGGCCGATGAAGAGCTTCGGTGAGAGGCTGCACGCGGCGAGCACCAGGCTCGCCGGCTCATCGCATGCCTGTAGTAGCTGCACAAAGATCTGGAGTGAGCACGTGGCCAGATCTGGCGCATGCACGTCGGCCCGGCCCGGATGCACCCGCGTCTCGGCGACGACAGCGTCCACGCCGCGCGCGAGAGTACGCACAAGGTGACGGCATTTGAGCAACGCGGCCACTGCCGCGTGCAGATCGACGTTGAAAGCGAGCCCGATCAGCGAGATGAGCGCGAGGCTCACATTGGGCGGTGCCCAGGGCAGCACATGGGCGGCCTGCACGCCGCTGCCGCCCATCACGATTTCGAGCTGCACAAAGAGCTGCTCAGTGGCATGGCACGATGCCCGAAGGAGCGAAGTGAGCAGCGCGATCAGCGCGCCTTCCAGCTCTTCATCATGGGCGTCGAGCTCCAGAAGCGCAGGGACGAGTGCCGCAAGCAGCGGCTCCGTCAGCGCTCTCTCATCGTCGAGGAGGCGGATCGAGTGGCGATATTCCTCGATCATGCGCGTGAGCAGAGCGGCGGCATCGAGGCGCAGTGACAACGGCGTGATCTGCGGGGGAGCGGACAGAAGAGCGAGCGCTCGGTTGGCATCCATGATGATCCGGACAACGACAAGGTAGGTCTGATTTCTGTTCCTGTTGGTACTAAAAGTATGCATGCGATGGAGCATGCATTCACGTTACGGACGTTTTCTGCGCATAAACAAGCAAGCTTCCTTGCTTGCGCATAAAAGCTTAAACCGGACGCGTGCAGCGCCTAGCCAACTCGACTGCTCTCCTCGCCCACCGTCGCTGCCACCCGGATGCAATCCAGGAGGAGCTCGGGTCCGAGAGCCGCCTTGGCCATGAGCGCAGGCCGGTGCTCGAGCAGCCAGCACACGGCGGGTGCGGCCACCAGCATGCGCCCACGAAGCGCGGCGATCAGAGGCCGGCGCGGCCAGCCGGCGGAGAGCCACTGGCGCACAAAGGGCTCCAACTGTGCACCGAGTGCGCACGCGGCATCCAAAGCATCCAAAGCCGGCGGCGGAGGCAACAGCGCAAGCCTGAGGAGCAAGCATGCGTCGGCCACATCGGACGCGGTCGCGCCGTCCGGATCGTCCATATTTGGAAAGCGTCCAAATTGATCGTCCATATTTGGAAAGCGTCCATTTGGATCGTCCATATTTGGATCGTTTCCCTCCCGAGTGCCGACGCTTGCAAGCAGCTGCTCGAGGAAGCACGCCGCAGGCGGCATGGGCGCATCGCTCTCCGGTGCCCCGTCGCCCGCGTCGCTCGAGGTGTCGCTCGTGTAACCACGACCACTTGAGTCTTCTTGCATGCACGCGCGCAGCAGCCTCGCCCACTCTGCGGGGGGCGTGCGTCGCTCTGCCGGCTGCAGCGTACCTCGCGCCGCCGCCTCGCGCAGCCACCGAAGGCGCGCGCGCAGGCTCGGCATGGGCGGTGCACTGGGCGACAGCGCCGTGTTGGGCTCAAGCGCGCCGTCGTGGGCGGTAGTGGACCTGCGCGCCGTCGTGGACGATCGCGCCGTCGTGGGCGGTACGAGCGCCGGCGTGAGCACGAGCCACCAGTAGCCACATAGGGCGAGGATGCGGGCTGCATCCGCCGGCGCTGCGACGAGCGCCGCGTGCGCCGCCTCCTCCAGAGGCGCGGCGGCAGCGGCGGCAGCAGCGGCGGCGGTGGCGGCAGCATCAGCGGCGTACACGTCAGCCCTGACTGCGGTTTTCGTGCCGCTTGTCAGCATCGGCAAGGATCCACGTAGCAGTAGACGCGCGTGCAGCGCACAGCAGAGGCGAATGAGCGCAAGGCGGCGTTGCGAAGCGGCCGCGTCGCGTCTACGGCGTTCCAAACTCGGTGTCGACCTCTCGGCTGCATCAGGCGAGGGCGCACGTGCGTCTACGGGCGAGGCCGAGGGCGTGGAAGGTGCGAAGGGCGCACTGTGGCCGGTGCAGTCGATGGCAGGGGGCGCGTCTGCCATCGTGTTGGCCATCATGAAGCCACGCTCAAACAGGGGCCAGAGCGCTCGCACTGCCACGTCGCTGAGCAGCGGGGCTACCGGCTTGATGGCGGCGGCGCTTCGCTGTGAATGTGAAGATGAGGAGGCGTCGCGCGCGGCCGCAGTAGCTCTCGTCCACGCCCTCGTCGAGCTGTCGGTCCACGCCCGGGACGACGCCCCGTAGCCTTCGCCGTCGGGAGGTAGAGGCACCTGCATCGCGCTGTGCTCGAGGAGCCGCCCCATCTCCGCGAGCAGCTTCAAAGTGTCCAGCGCAGCGGCCGGTCTCGCCGACAGCAGCGCCGCCGCCGTCGATTTCGCCTCGAGCGACCCATCAGGCGCGGACGTTGCATGCAAGGGTACGTTGACCAGCGCCTCCGCCGCTGCCCGAGCAAAGAGGACACTCACATCCAGTCCGAAACTTCGCGCGAGTAACGAGGCATGCGCCACGCGCGCCGAGGCTGCCGCCGCCTCGAATCCGACCGCGGATGAAGATCCGCTGCCCAGGACGGCGCCTATACTGGATGGGCGCAATGGGCGCAAGAGCCGACGGCAGACGCGCTCGGGCCGGCGGTGCATACGGAGCGAGTACAGGGCGGAGCGAGTCGCGACAAGGCAGACTCCCAGCGGGGCTGCAGCCAGAGCGCTCGAGCTGATGGGTAGGGCGGTGGTTCCGGCGACGGGGCACTCGCCGAGCGGCGCCACGAACATCACCACGCCGCTTGGCATCGGAAGACTCTGAAGCACCGCTGCGTGTGCCGCCCGGCTGTGCCGCGCTCCGGCGCCCGCCACAGCGCCGCCGCCCGCCACGACGCCGCGGCCTCGCCCGGGCTCTTCACATTCACAGTCGGACTCGGCAAGCTCGGTGCGAGAGAGGACGAGGAGCTGTGAATGTGAAGAGAGGGGCTGGCTCGGCTCGTCGACGCCCTCGCCCTCGCCCGCGTCGCACGCGCAGAAGATCGCATGCTGGCCCAAGGACAGCGTGCCGGGCAATGTGCGTGCGGGCAGCCGGTAGGTGAAGAGGGGCGTGGGGCGCATCGCACCGCCATCGAGCAGCTCGGCGGTGAAGACGGTCAGCTGGCATGCCTCGACTGCGTGCAGCAGCAGCCACGGGCTCCGCTGTGAATGTGAAGCACCCCACGGCGGCCGCCTCAGCACCGTGAGCTCTCCTGCGCATCACCATTCAGAGCAAGCGGCTCGCTCAACCATTGAGGCAATCAATGGTCGTCAGTGTGCTCGCCTGGCGCGGGAGGCAATCAGCAGGCAACAAGGGAGGCAATCAGCAAGCAAGAAGGGATGCAATGTGCATGCAATGAGCTCGCCTGGCGGGATGCAATGTGCATCCAATGAGCTCGCCTGGCGGGATGCAATGTGCATGCAATGAGCTCGCCTGGCGGGATGCAATGTGCATGCAATGAGCTCGCCTGGCGGGATGCAATGTGCATGCAATGAGCTCGCCTGGCGGGATGCAATGTGCATGCAATGAGCTCGCCTGGCGGGATGCAATGTGCATGCAATGAGCTCGCCTGGCGGGATGCAATGTGCATGCAATGAGCTCGCCTGGCGGGAGGACGAGCGGGCGCAAAGTCGGAGGACGAGAGGCGAGCCCCATCAACAGATACTTGCCCTGAAGCGTGCGCACGAGCAAGGCACCGCCGCCACCGGCGGGGCCAGCGTCATCGACGCTGCCACCACTGGGGTCGTGTGGCGCCGTCGTGGGCACGGCGGGCAGGTCCATGAGGCGCAGGATGGGTGCCTCCGCATCCGCCGTGCACACGAGCGCGCGCCGCTGAAGGTCGATGAGATGGATGGCGCCGTCGATGGTGCCGATGGCGGCGGCGCTCGCACCGCCGGCCGCGTCGCACAGCGCACAGCAGCTCACGCCGGACGACCTTGCGCCCGCCACAGCGTGCACAGCGAGCATCTCGGACATGGCTGCCAGTAGAGGACCAGCGGCAGGCGGAGGCTGTTCGCTCAGCGAGCCACCGCCGCACGGGAGAGGTGGGCAGCGCATCACGTGGTTGAGGAAGAGCACGAAGGCGCTCGCGTCGTGCGTGACGATGAGCAGCTGCGAATCGTCGCGCATGGCAAGGCTCGCGATGCCCTTGGCCGGATCGGCAAACCACTGTAGCTGCCGTGCAAGCGGAGCGACCGCCGAAGCGGCGCTCGCCGGCGCCAGAAGCAGCAATGTGTTGGAGGAGGTCGCCAAAGCCACACGACGTCGGCCAGCGGCCGCGTGAAGGATCGAAGTGCCCTCGGTGCGAGCGATGGGCGCTAGCCTGAAGAGCTCCATTGATCACACTTCTTTTCGTTCACAGCCAATGTTTAAAATTCGACACCCAAGACACCGGACCGGCGTACATACGGATGCGGTTACCATTAGCTCGGGGACCCCCGGACCCCCTATTATCACAGCCATACTCGATCAGCCGCCGGGCCAGGCCGTTTATAGCTTATAGCCCCGCCCGGTCGCCTTTGCGCGTCCTTGATAAGGCGCATCTTCGTTCACAATACACCAAAACGCACAAACCAAACTCAAGATGCGTGAAGGGAAAACCTCGCACACGTCACAGATGTCGCTTCATTCTCATGCTCGCGACGTGGAACGCGTGCCGCGCTCACAGACACGGTTCAGGGTCGCCATTCCCCGGGTCAACTTCTTTTCACAGACAATGGTTACAATTCACAGTCTCAACATGTCAAGTCCACCGCACTCACACTCATCACGTACACACCTCGTAGACGTTCACACTCGCTTCATTCTCATGCTCGCGAGGTGCAACGCTTACCGCGCTCTCAGTACATGTATAAACTCAGACACGGTTCACACCCGTCCTCCACACCTGATCACCTCAAAAGTCTCCATAGCCCATAGGAAGGTCCCACACACCAACCCAACGCGTTCGCACTGCGAAGGAAAATTTCGCACTGCCCTGGAGCAGTGTGAGGGCGTACTTCCGGCCCAGTGCGCCCCGCGGTCGGTTCGCACTGCGCGGGCTCTGCGCCTGTGCTCTGCGATGTTCGCACTCGTGCGCGGGGGCAGTGCGAATTCGTTGGGATGGTGTGTTACTTTGGGTTGGTGTGTGGTAGGTGTGTGGGGCCTTCTGTTCGACCTTCCTACCCGCGGGGTCAACCCCGGGTCTGAACCCGTGCAAGCACCTCGCACACTTCACACCGGTCCAAATTGGGGCGTCTCGAGGCGGTACGTGCTACCGTGAACGACGAGGATCCTTCGTTGAAGGGCCTAGAATAGTACTACAGTATATAGCCTCCGTAGTAGGTAGTATATAGTGCGTGAGCGTATAGGCTGGTCGAATAACCCGAACGAACGGGAAGACCGAACGCCGGAGGCGACTGGCGAGGCAAACGTACGGGCACGCGCCATGGGGCACGCACGCACTGTCGACTCGCGCGGTGCCCGAGCGTCCGCGGCCCCCGCGCGGGACAGGAGCTGAGATAGACGTGACCCCCTGAGAGACCCCGGGGCGGACGTCATTGCTCACGTGTCACGTCGAAGTGTTCCGTAGTTAGAGACAATCGACAACCCGACCGACCGCACTGATTGACTGACTATTCCAACTCGGCCACCGCCGCCTCCGCCCCCATGAGCACGTCGCGCCGATACCTTTCCCACCACGTCTCCTCGTGCTCGAGGCTATCGGCGAGGCTGCGCAGGTTATACGTTGGCGTCGGCGCTGGGAGCAAGGGAGCGGACGCCTGCTGGAACAGTTGCTCCCGCGCCGAGCGGCCGGCAGTCGACTTTGGTGTGGGCGCGAATGTCACGCGACTCGCCTGCGATGCCGACGGCGTCGCCCCCCCGCCCCCGGCGCTCTCCCCTTGGCGCGCTGCGAGCGCCTGACGAAACTGCTCGATGTGTCGTGCCTCCTCCCGTAGGTCATCGGCGTGCTCGCGCAGCCGCTGCTGCACGGCCTGCGCCTCGTCAAGCGCGATCGGCCTCGGAGCACTGCCCTCGACGGAGCGCGCCCCGAGCCACCATGAGGGATCATCCTCGGCCGGCTCACCGGTTGCTGCTGCTGCTTCCTCGGTTGCTGCTGCTGCAGCTGCAGCTGCTGCTGCTGCTGCTGCTGCTCCGCGGAAGCGTACTTCGCTCACTTCGTAGGCATTCGCCGACGCGAGCACGCGCCGCGCCTTGGCGAGGCGCTCGGGCAGCTGGGCCATCGCCTTGGCCGCCTGATGTGGGAGGCACTCAGAAGTCATCAGAGACCATCAGATGGGCGATCAGATGGGCGATCAGATGGGCCTGCTCACCTCAGCCGCCGCCTTCGCCTCGGCCGCGAGCCGTTTGCGCTCTTCATTGCGACGGCGTTCCTCGGCCTCCTTGAGAACCTGCCGCTCCTGCTGCTCCTGTTCCAGTCGAGCAGCCAGCTGTCCCTTATCCGATTCGAGCACCATCGCCGCCTTCGCCGCGCTCGAATGGGCCTCCTTCCACACCATGGCCTCAGTCTCTGCCTTGGACTCGAGCGCGCTGAGCTCGAGGTTGCGCTGCTCGAGCATTGCTCCGTGCTCGCGCGCCGCACGCAGCTGCGCCGCGAGCGCATCGCGCTCCGTTCGAAGTGCGGCTTGCTCCCTCTCCGCTCTCGAGAGGAGCTCTGCCCGTTCGTTCTCACTATGGCGTTCGAGAGCGGCGCCTCGCAGCTGGAGTTCTTCGGCCGTCTGCTCAATGGTCTCCTCGTGCGCCTCGAGCAGCCGCAGCTTCTGTTGCAGGGCCTTCGTCACCTCGGCCATCGCGCGGCACTGCGCTCTCGCCTCGGCCGCGCGTCTCTTTTCGAGTATGGACCACTCTCGCGCGAGAGTCTCGAGCCGCGCCGCCTCGACCTTCTCGAGGCCCGCCTTCCACTTGGCGTGCTCGCGCCGCCGCCACTCGGCGAGCCGAGCCACCGCCTCTGCCGCTGCCTCTGCCGCCGTCGCCGCGGGCACCGCCGCCGAGGCTCCCTCGCCGTCGCGGCGCCGGCTGATCCCGACAATGTCGATGTCGTCATCGATCATCGAGCTGCCTCTCGCACTCCTGCGCGAGCCGCGCGAGGCATGAGCTCCGGCACCATCCACCGCGCGACGCGTTGGTTGCAGCGGCGCCTCCGAGGGCGCTCGTGGTGAGATGAGCTCGAGCCGCAAGACGAGGTCGAGCAGCGCCACCTGCGCACCGCTGATGTGCTCATGCCTGTTCCGTCGCGAGGAGAGCTCTGCAGGCACTGTGGCGGGCGCGACGAAGGAGACTGTCTGCTCCTGCCGATGCGCGGCGGTCCGCTCGCCGTCCGCGATCGGCCGCACGCTGAGCACCTCGGCCACGTCGACGGTCGCCACGCCGAGCAGCACCTTCTGCGTGTACTTGTCATGGTGCCACAGCTCGACGGCGAGCGGCTCCTCAGCAAGCGCCGGAAGGAGCTCGTCGATGCCGCGCACCGCAAAGTCGCGCGTGCAACCAGGCCAGGGCAGCGCAACCTCGCCATGGCGCGGCAGAAGCACCGGAGGCGACGTGCGGACCAGCCGCTTGCTCGCAGCGCCCGAAGAGCAGCGCGGCAGGAGCGGCGCGTGCATCGTGCACACTATGTTTGAAAAGGCACCCAACGGAATGGCCACGTCACGCACGAGCTTCAGCTGGATGCTTAGGCGACAGTGGAGCAGTCCTGCATCGGGGTGCTCCAGGAGCGAGCGTGACGCCATGGGCGTCGGTGTGGCTCTCGACGCCCCGATAGGCTCCCGCCAAAGAGTCGCCAAAGTTGAGTTATTAGTCGCGACGTGAATTAGGTAGGTTGGGAAGCGCTAAGGTTCCCTATGTTTCGTGAGTTTGTTGCCGAAGTTTCACCCTACGCTTCGACTGACGCGTCAGTTCCAAATCGGGGAATTAGCGGCGAGAATCTCCGATACCTTGATGGCGTTCTCTCACAGCGAGCCACGCAGGGTTGCGGCCACAGCGGGTGCGAGCGAGGCGTCGATCAGTCTGACACGGTCTCAGCGCGCGACGCTGCTCGCCGTACTGCAGAGCTCACCCAGCTGGTTGGAGTCGCTCGCAGCAGACGTCGAGGCTCCCAGCCCCGAGTCACCTGAGGACTTGTTCGAGGTGATGCAAATGGCACTCCACCGCAAGGTGATCAAGCCCTTGCCCCTGCGCCGCGCGCCACGTCTCGACGAGCATCGCTCTCTCGACGAGATTCTGCGAGTGCTCTTCTGGGAGGAGCACCTCCCGAGAACAGGTGTGCCCGAGGCCCACCACATAGGGAGGGTCGCAGTGGATTCGCCCGCAACGGACGTGCAGGACATGCTTGCATTCTACCTTGGCGGCGACGACGTCGATGCAGTGGCGGGCATCCGACCCATGATAGGTTCCCTTTCCACCGAACAGTAAATGGTTAGTCAGCGCCCCATTCCCGCCCATTACACGCAGCGGCGAGTAGTATCCACTGTAGTAGAGGAACATACCATAGTGACCGCAACGGTACCTAGTAGACATACCATAGTAACGGGTGTACAAGGTAGCCGGGCTTGTCTTGACTCCATGAATTTCATATTTGTCACACACTAGAGTCACACACTCCCTTGACACCCGAGTCCCGTGGGCCGCTTTCTGTACGCGTTTCTGTTTACGTTTCTGTAACACTTTGTAACACCTGTATTGTATATAGGTTGTATAGCTAGAAAGCTACTCATTGTTGTCCCCAGGCGCCAGGACGCAGGAGCCCACACGCGAGGCTCGAACGCGCACTGGTGCGATGGTCTTTCCCTCTGGCCAGCCGTGCGAGAGCTCTAGCTCCTGGGCGAAAGCCGCCGCGAGGAAGAGCGCCATTAGTACGTAGTACCCTACTACCCTTTCTTCTGGACCACCATCTTCAAGGACCTGGATCAAGGACCAAGATCTTCCTCAAAACGTCAAAAGGCAACTCGAGCGGGGTCTCGGAAAATGATGCGCATAATTATGGAGTCGTGAACATGAAGAGAACTTGTATTGTATTGTCCTCTCTTCTGTGCTTTGATCTGTACGTGTTGTGTGTATTAACATGAAGAGAACTTACTTCCACACCCCCGCGGTAAAAAAGATGGAACCCCCAAGCCTTTCTCATCCGCGGCAGATTCACCTTTCCCCTCTGTCCTCACCTCCAGGGACGACGGTGCACTACCGACGCGACGGCACGTCCACGTCTCTGCTTGAGGAAATAGAGCAGAAGAAAGCTGTGGGCAACGCGCACTTCAAAGCAGGTGACAATGCAGCGGCTATCACCGCATACCATGAGGGAATCGAGGCAGTGAAGCGCTCGCCGCCGTTGGAGGCAGACGAGGAGCTCGTCAATCAGGTGCTCATCTCGCTGCATAACAACGCATGCGCGGCACTCATCAGGCTCGAGGATTGGGAGTCCGCCGACTTGAGCGCCTCAAAGGTAATCGAGCTCGACAGGGCAAACTCGAAGGCGCTCCTTCGGCGCGGCATTGCGCGCAGCAGGATGGGTTCGGGCAAACCGGGCTTGCTCTCGATGGCGGAGTCAGACCTGCTGGGCGCGTGCAAGCTGGACCCCAAGGACCGAACCGCACGCGCAGAGCTCACAACGGTGCAGGCGGCGCTCAAGGTCCATCGCGACCATGATCGCCACAGCCTAAAGTCGTCCTTCGCCGCCAAATTTGGTGCAGCGATCAATATGGATGTGTGCGAGCCGCTCACGCAGTAGGAGCGACCTAGGCGCCAGAAGGCGATCGCCAACGCGGAAAGGAGAGTGTGCGTCTCTGCTCTGGAGGAAGCATCAAGCATGCCGAGCTCGAAGTGACTGTGCCCGTGCACTGCCGGTAACTTCGTGTGTTAGTCTGTCAACTAGTCGATCTGGGTCTATTAAGCTCTAAGGGAGCGTCCACTTCTAGGCCGGCGTGGCTATGCTATGATACACCGTAGTGCAAGAAACAAATGTTACCGTATGTATCTTCAACGTCTCAAGTTGCCAACGTCCGCGTCTTGGAGTCAGTGGAGAGAGGAGTGCTCCTTGATGTATTTTTGAGATTTGACGTGTGTATCATCGCCGGGGTAACACCACTCACCAGCCCTAACACGGGCGGGATCTTATCACGCAGCTTGCACGGTTTTAGCTTAAACCTTAGGATGAGTTTAGCAGGCTGTGTTCACGTTCACGTTAAATTGCCTTCTCGGCAAGACGCACAGCCACAGGTCCCGTGGAGACACGCTAGCAGGCTGTGTCGGCCATGCCTACCCCCGTGCGATAGCGGTTGGGGTCCGGGGTTGTTGTGTGTTTCACAGCGAGACTCCGACCCCCATAAATGGAAAGTCTCGTCAGTCTCATTGTGACTCGAGACAGAAATGGCGCGCGTCGGCGGCGGCAATGCGGCGCATTGTCGGCGACGGCGACGACGGCGATGTGAGGGTGCGAAGCGCCGAGGGCGAGGAGGTCGCGTGGTCCCGTTCGGCCGCGGCGCGATCGGCGGCGCTCGCCAACTGGGTGAGCGACACGGGCGGCGCCGAGGGGGCGTTCGCCACTCTGGTGCCTGCGGCTGCGCTCCGCACGCTCTCGCGCGTCGCCGAGGGCGGTGCGGAGGATGGCGGGGCGCTAGAAGGGTGCTCGCTCGCGCAGCTCGCGCAGCTTTTGCATGGCGCGCACTTTCTCGACGTGGACGTCGAGCTTCTCCGACTCCTCTCACGTTCCCTGTGCACCGGCCACCTCGCCGGCAAGAGTGGCCCGGAGCTCGGGCGGCTGCTGGGTGTCGTGAGCGACTTCCCCACCGAGGCGGAGCGGCAGGCGGCGACGGAGGAGCCGCTCTACACGCAAGACGCTCAGCACGACGCCACTGCACCGCGAGCGGCCGACGCACCCACACCGCCAGCGCCCGTGTGCTGGCTCTCGACACAGCTCGTCAACGAGGACGTTCTCGAGGACGCCCTCGCGGACGCCGACGTGCCGACGCTGCGCGCGCTCAAGGGTGTGAGCCTCGCGTGGCGCGCGCGGGCGCGGCGCGTCCTGTGCGCGCGGCTGTGCGCACGCGTCGGCCTGCCGCTCACGAGCAACCTCGTCGAGGTGACCGAGCTCGACCTCTCGGACAGCCGCGCCGCCGGTCGCCTCTTCGCCGACGCGGCCGACGCGTCGCGCTGGCTGCCCAACCTGGCAAAGGTGACAGGGCTGGGCGGCTTCGAGGTGGACGTGGCCACGCTGAGGCAAGTGGAGTCTTCGGGTGAATTGGAATATGGAGATGGTTTCTATGGTCCGCCGCCGAATCCGATGGCGGGGGTGCGCGCGTGCATCCGCGGCGAGGGCGAGGTGCCGATGGATGTGCTGCTCGCCGCGTGCGCGCTGCGTGACGGCGAGGCGTGCGTGCCGCCGGGCGCGTTCCGTGGGGACACGTCGATAACGTCGATCGAGCTGCCCGACGGCCTCACGAGCCTCGGCGAGGGCGCCTTCTGTGGCTGCGACTCGCTGACGTCGATTGAGCTGCCCGCCAGCCTCACGAGCTTCGGCAAGGGCGCCTTCTGTGGCTGCTCCTCGATGACGTCGATCGCGCTGCCTGCCGGCCTCATGAGCCTCGGTGATGGCGCCTTCTATGGCTGCGAATCGTTGACGTCAATCGCGCTGCCCGCCGGCCTCACGAGCCTCGGCGAGCGCGCCTTCGAGAACTGCTCCTCGATGACGTCGATCGAGCTGCCCGCCAGCCTCACTAGCCTCCCTGATGGCGCCTTCAAGGGCTGCTCCTGGTTGACATCAATCGCGCTGCCCGCCGGCCTCACGAGCCTCGGTGAGTATGCCTTCGCTGGCTGCTCCTCGATGACGTCAATCGAGCTGCCCGCCGGCCTCATGAGCCTCGGTACGGGCACCTTCGCTGGCTGCTCCTCGATGACGTCGATCACGCTGCCCGCAGGCCTCTCAAGCCTCCCCGATCGCGCCTTCCAGGGCTGCTCCTCGATGACGTCAGTCGAGCTGTCCGTCAGCCTCACAAGCCTTGGTGAGTACGCCTTCTACTACTGCTCCTCGATGACGTCAATTGAGCTGCCCGCCGGCCTCACGAGCCTCGGGTTGAGCGTCTTCGCTGGCTGCTCTTCGATGACGTCTATCGAGCTGCCCGCCGGCCTCACAAGCCTGGGTGGGTTCGCCTTCACTTTCTGCTTTTTGTTGACGTCCATCACGCTGCCCGCCGGCCTCACGAGCCTCGGTGCGCGCACCTTCCAGGGCTGCTCCTCAATGACGTCAATCGAGCTGCCCGCCGGCCTCACGAGCCTCGGTGGGGGCGCCTTCTACGGCTGCTCCTTGATGGCATCGATCGCGCTGCCCACGGGCCTCACGAGCCTCAGTGAGTACGCCTTCGGTGGCTGCTCCTCGTTGACGTCGATCGCGCTGCCCGCCGGCCTCACGAGCCTCGGCAGGGGCGCCTTCTACGACTGCTCCTCGATGACGTCAATCGCGCTGCCCGCTGGCCTCTTGAACCTCGGTGATGATGCCTTCCGTGGCTGCTCCTCGATGACGTCCATCGAGCTGCCTGCGAGATTCCAAGACAGCTCTCTGAGGTCTGCTGGAGTGCCTCCCAGCGCCATCCTTCGCTATCGCTATCATTATTATTATTAGACCGGCGACGAGGACCAGAAAGAGAGCACGGCGAGCGCTCCAGGGGTAGGGGCAGCCGGAGCTGAGACGCGACCTGAGACCGGATGTCCAGCTCCAGGATTGAAGAAGGGAGCGGATGCAGACGGTGACGGAGTCGAAGACGCGTGCGGCCCAAACGCGAAACGGACGGGAGTAGAGGATCTGGTGGTGCGCGGCGCGCGGTGTGGCGTGAACGAAGGTCAAGGGACGGAGGAGGGCAGGAGCGACCGGTCCACCGGACCTGACCGCGCGTGTGCGGTGTGGTAGGAAGTCGAGCTTCGTGCTTCGACCCTGCGACGTGCGAGTTTTCTCGGCGAGTAAATGCTTGATTCAAATGTACGGTAATCAGGCGTGAGCTACTTTCAACTTTGATCCTTGTAATAATGAGCACACACCCTGCGCCCACACCTCTCGATGGACGCGTGCATGCATCCGCCGCTGCCGAACCGCCTGCATCATCGATCGGATCATGGCCCGCATCATGCATCTTCGCTAAAAACGGTAAGATGATCGCTAACGAACTAAGGGCAAGCCGAGGTTCCATGAGTGGGCGACGCCCTTCACAGCCGCGCGATCTCCACTCTGGCAGTCCGCCTGGGTGGCCAGCGTGCGCCGCGGGTTCTTCTCTATTGTTCGATCGATCTCATTTGCCTGGGCGCACCTTGGGCGCGCTCGCTGCGCGCGCTGCGCCCTTGTCGCCGCCGGGCGCCTTGTTCTTGGCAGGCGAGGCAGCAGGCGAGGCTTTAGCTGCGGGGCTGGGCGGAGCAGGCCGCTGCTTGCCGGCGCTCGCGGCGCGCCCGCCTTTTGCACTCTTCGAGGGCGTCGCGCCCGTGGCTTCGTCGCTCTCCTCGGCGATCTCCTGACGCTTCTTGGCGAGCTCGTCGGCGGCCTTGCGCCGTGGGGGCTTCGCGCCGGGCGCCGGGCGCGCGGACGGCACAAGTGACGGACGCGACGACTCTCCGGGCGACATCGGCGAGGGTGGGGAGGGGGGCAGCGGCCGCGGTGCCATCGACGAGAGTGGCGAGCCGCCATACTCCTCCACCTGGCGCTCAATGTGGCGCACGCGCGTCTCGGCCTCGGCCAGCGCGAGCTCGAGGCGAGATCGCGCCGTATTGAGCGCACCCGCCGAGCGCGCCGAGGCGAGCGCCTCCTTGGCCGCCCCCTTGGCTGCGTTCAGCAGCTGGTAGTGCGTCTGCAGCCGTTTGAGGCTCGCGCGGTCGTTGGCGTTGGCCGCCTTTTCTGCGAGCGCCACAGTCGCATGGACCAGCTGCGGCCCGCTGAGCTTGACGATCTGCATGTCGAGCTGCGATGCCGTGCGCTCGAGCTCGCGCTCGAGCTGCGCCTCGCGTCTCGCGCGCGTCTCCTTAATGACCTGCGCGAGCTCGGCCGCGTGGCGCGCCTCGAGCGCCTGGCTCGCCTGGTAGAAGGCCGCCTCGGACTCGAGCGCCTCGTCCGCGACAAGTCGCTGCACCTGCGCACGCGTGGCGTACGCGACGAAAGCCGCCTCGAGGCTCGTCTCGGGCGTGAAACGCGCCGCTGTGAATGCTTCGCGTCTGGCCGCCGCCTCGGGCATCACGCGCTTCGCATTGTTCGTGTAGAAGCGCATGAGCTCCTCGGCCGCGGCGTGCTGGCCGAGCGCACGCGCGTCCCAGGCCACCTCGAACTGTGCCACGTGCTCCTTCTGCAGGGTGAGCGGGTTGGCCGACTCCGCTTCGAGCTTGGCATCGTCGGCCTGGAGCCGCTGCACCGCCTCGGCCATGGCCTTGCGCCGCTCGGTGGCCTCCCGCGCCGCGGCGCGCGTCGCGTCGTCGAGCGCCGCCTCGCGAGCGCGCGCGCGCCGGGCGAGCAGGCCGTCGGCCACGGCCTTGTCGACGGCGTCGCGCATCGCCCCCGCCTCCTCCGCTTCCCAGTGCTCGAGCCACTCTGCCTTGTCGGGCGCCGTCGAAGCGAGCGCACCGCCGAGCACCTGTGTCACGAAGGCGCCCGGCGCGGGCCCCACGGCCTTGGTGCCGGCGGCGGAGAGCTCTTGGAGCTGCTCGGCCGTCAAGCGCGTGGACGCGTCGAGCTGAGCGCTGACGGCGTCGACCACCGCCTTCTCGTCCTTGACCGCCATCTGATACCGGCGCTCAAGGGTCGCCACGGTCTTGGTGATCTTCTTGACTGCCAAGTGATCGAGCGCGCGCTGCGCGGCGTGCATCACCTTCGCGGGCGTCCGCCGCGCCTCCTGCGCGAGCGCACGGCGCGCCGCCACCGTCGCCGCATCCGTCTCCGCCTGCTCTGCCGCCAGGGATCCCTCCAGCCGGTACATCGCCTCCGCGCGCTTGGCACGGCGCCCCTCAAAGGCGTCGCGGCGGGCGCGCTGCAGATCACGGCACAGGTTGGCGTAGTGCACGCGCTGCCGGCACCAGGTCGACGCGAGCTGGCGCACGAATCGTTCCGAGCTCTTGGCCTGCCACTCGATAGCGGACGCCTCGCCCTCTCGGAACGACGCCTCGTGCTCCGCGAGCCACGCGGCGGTGAGCTCCTCCATGGCCTCGTGTGTCTTCTCGAGCGTCTCGGCGTGGGCGACGCGCGCGCTCGCGACGACGGCGGCCACCTGCGCCGAGAGCGCTTCCTCCTCCTCGGCCTGCAGCTGCAGCTCGGCGTCCTGGCCCCGCAGCGCGGCCGCGCGCACCTGCCGCAGCTCCGCACCCGCCGACGCGCGCGCGGCATCGTACGCGCCCATCGCCTTCTGATGGCGCTCCCGCGCCGCCCTCTCGAGCCGCGCGCTGTGGAGCGAGCAGTGCTGCTCGAGGAGGTTGCTCGACTCGGCCGCCGCCTTGAGCAGCGCCTCATGCGCCTTCTCCTCCGCCGCCGCCACCTTCGTGACGGTCTCGTCCGCCACCCGCCTCGCCGCCTCGTGTGCGGCCTTCATCTTGGCGACGGCGCGATCCGCGCGCTCATTGGCCATCCGCACGATCGTCTCGTGCTGCTGGCGCGCGAGCAGCTGACGGAATGCACGCCCGTCGAGCGCCGCGCTCGTCATCTCGCGCAGCTCGTGCATGCGGCGCACCGTCGCGTCCGCACGCTCGATGGCCTCCGAGTGTGCCAGCAACTCGGAGGCCAGGAGCCCCTCGTGATGCGCCTCCGTATCTGCAAGCATCCCCTCGCGCACCTGCTGCCGCCACTCGCGCTGCGCCGAGCGCACGAGCTCATCCGCAAGCGCCGTCTCTTCCTCGATGCGAATGGTCGCAGCCTCGGCAGCTTCCCGCCGCGCAGCGACGAAACGCTCCGTCTCCGCCTGCAGCATCGCGCTGCCGCTCAGCACGCCGCGTCGATGCAGCTCCACCTGCTCGGCGCGCGTGCGGCCGGGCTCCTCTCGCCGCCAGTGCGCGAGCCGCGCCTCGGCTGCGGCGCGTGCCGCCACGTCGGCCGCCTCGGCGTCGGCCCACTTGTCATATTGCTCTGCCATCAGTGTGTAGTGGTCCAGCGTCTGCCTCTCGGCGAGCGCGACGTGCTGCCGCACCAACGCGTGGCGCCCCAGCTCGATGGCGGCGTTCTCGGCGAGCAGTTGGGCGCGCTCGCGCTCCCATGAGGCCTCAAACGCGCCGGACGCGATGCCGTGGAAGGCCGTGAGGGTCTGGTGGCGCTGGCGCAACAACGAGATCTCGGTCGCGGTACCCGTCTTGAAATGGGCGAGGCGCACACTGTGCACTGCCTCCTCGTACGCGCCCTGCAGCTTGATGGCGTTCGCAATCGAGGACTGCTCAATGTGCTCGAGGTGCATCACGAGCAGCTTGGCACCCACGTCGGCGCGTCGGGCCGCCGACTTGGCGCGCAATCTCGATGCGAGCTCGACCACCTCGGACATGTTGCCCCGCACCGTGGACACGTGCTCGCTGATCGCGGCTGACGAGAGGGCGGCAAGCTCGGCACGGATCGCGTGCATCTTGTGCTCATACGCCGCCTCGAGGCGCGTAAACTGAGGCCCCACCTCGGCGTGCATGCGCGCCACAGCCTCGATGTGCTCGCGGCGCGCGCGCTCCTCCATATCGCGCGATCTCGCCTCGACCTGCGAGATCGCGCCGAGCTCATCGCCCACCTTGCGCGCCTCGGCCGCGGCGGCCTTTTCCTGCACCTGGGCGGCTTCGGCGAGCCCGCGCGCTTCCTCTTCGGTGTCGGCGATCCAACGGCACATGACATTCAGACGGCGCCCGTGCACCTCTTCAAGCAGCAGCACGCGGGTACGAGCCTCCTCGGCGGCGATCTGGTCGCACACCGCTGCCTCCGCAGCGGACGCGGACGCCGACTCGGCCACGACGGACTCGATGCGCTCGAGCCCCGCCTTCGCCAGCGCCACACGCCCCTCACCGATGCGCTCGAGCGCCCCGAGCTTCTCGGCGGTGATCTCCTGGAAGCGGCTCGCCGCCTCGTCGTGCTCCGCCTGCGCCCTCGCCGTCTCTGCATGCATCCACGTGACGAAGTCACCCAGAATCGCGCGCAGCGTCTCGTCGTTCCTCTGCTGCCGCTCACGACGGACCACGCCCTCGTCGTCGTGGCCAAGCTTGAGCTCGACGAGGGCCCCGTGCATCATGGCCGCCGCCGCAAGCGCCTCCGCGCGCAATCCCTGCTGGCGGACGCTCCAGCTGGACTGCGCATGTGCGAGCTCCTCCCGCACCATGGCTGCCGGCATGCCCGACCAGACCGCAGCCGCGACGCGCGCGCGCTCCATCGCCTCTCGATGCAGGAAGACCTGATAGTCGGTCGCTTGGTGCAGCCGCGCCTCGCACAAGCTGAGCGCGGCTGAGTGCCCATCGCCCACGATCCGCACGAGTCGCAGGCTAGCCTGCTGCGCGTACGAGATCAGCTCCGACGTGCCGGTCTTGAGTCCGAATGCAATCGCCTGGTGCAACAAGGGCGCTTCGGCCGCATAGAATCCCTTCTCGGGGTGCAACAGCTCGGCGCTCGCCTCCACGGCACCGTCGAGGGCGCCCAGGCTCTCTCCGATCTCAGACTCCATCTGAGCCTCGACGTCAGAGCACAGCTTCTCCTCCGCCTCGACGAACTCGAGAAGCTGCGACTGCATGGCGCGCATGATCCCCGCCGCCTCGCTCGAGGCCGCCTGCCGTGCATCGAGCTCCATCTCCGTCGTCATCATGCGCACCTCGTGACCGAGCCGCACGTCCGCCGCGCGCCGCTGCTCGACGAGCTGTGAAATGGCCTGTCGAGCGCCGCTGAGCCGCGCGTTGAGCGTCGAGATTTCCGTCTGGCACGCCTGCAGGTCGACGAGCTCGGCCCGCACCGAGAGGGTCGCGCCGGTCTTGCGCCCGAACTCATCCAGCAGGGGGAGCTCGAACTCCTTTTCGAACATGTTCGAGGTCGCCAGCAGGTTCCACTCGACACGTGCCTGAGCGAGCGCCACGTCGGGGCGCGCGCCGCCGAGCGCGCCGCCGAGCCAGCCAGTGCGCCCGGAGCCCGCGTCCATGAGCACGAGCACGAGCGCCGCCGACGAGCCGCCGAGCGCCGCCGCCGAGCCCTGCGGGGTCAGGTGGCCGCTGAGCTGCGCGAGCGCCTCGGTGGAAAGAGGCATCACGTGCCGCTCGTTCCACACCGGCGACGACTCGAGCGCGCTCAGGTGCGGCTTGGGCGCACTCGTCTCGAGGACCATCCCACGCCCTTCGAGCCGCTTGCCGGTGGAGCCCACGAGGAAGGCGGTCACGTACGGGCGCAGCTGCCCCGGCTTCGTTGCGCCGGCGCCGCTGTCGTTGCGCAGCTTGCCGTCGGGACCAACCTTGAGCTCGCGCGCGCCTCCGATGCGGATGGAGAGGCGGCGCAGGTGCGTCACCGACGTCTGCAGCGCCGGAGAGAAGCGCCCGAGCTCGCGCCCCATCAAGTCGGTCATCGCCTGGGCCGGGCGCCGCACCTGGGGTGCACCTGCCACGCCGCCAACGCTCGGGGCGATGGGAAGTGGGGCCTTGACGGCCGCGGCCGCGATGGCCACGGCCGCGGCCGCCTCCTTCGCTGCCTCCTGCTGCTTTTTGCGATGGGCCTCGGCCTCGACGCGGAGAGCCTCGGTCTCCTCCTTGGCCTTAGCATCGTCCTTCTCGCGCTCTCTGGCACGTTCCTGTTCTCGTGCACGAGCCTGTGCCTCACGCTCGGCCTGCTGCTGCTGCTCGCGTAGCTGCTCGCGCTGCTGCTCGCGCTGCTGCTGCACTCGCTTCGAAGCCGCCTCAGCCGCCTCGCGCTCGGCCCGCTGCTGCTCCTGCTCGCGCCTGCGCGCCTCGTCGGTCTGATGGTCCACGCTCTGAGGCTCCGCATTCGCAGCGCCCGGCATCACGCCCGGCATCACTCCCGGCACCAGTAACGTCGGCTGACCAGTGGGCGTAAACGAAGGTGCCGAACCGCCGCGCCCAAACGACGAGGCTGCCGACGTGGGGCCGCTCTTGGCGGCCGAACTGGACGCGGATGGCAGCAGCGGCGGCGACGGAGCAAACGAGGGTGCCGACCCGCGGCCGAACGACGAGGCTGCTGACGTGGGGCCGCTGCCCGCCAGCCTGGCACCCGTGCTGCTGGAGGCGGTCGACGCGGAGGCGGCCGGCGGCGCGCGGGTCACCGGCGTCTCCAGCGGTGGCGAGCGGCTGCGCATTGACGATGCCGCCGTGCGCGGCACCGAGTCGCGAGCTGACTGCCCGCCAACGGGCATGTCAGGCGATCCGGGCGAGTCACTGCTTCTCGTTGCACCGCCCATGGGCACCGCGACCATCGGTGGCGGTTTAGGCGCGCTGGAGCTCAGCGATGAGGCTCCTTTGGCCATCTGCGCCTCGGCGGCCATTCGGATCTGTGCCGCGGCCTCTGGCACCTGCTGCCTCTTGGCCTCGTTTTTGTTGTGTGCCTGCTCCCATTTACGTGCAGCGTTGGGGTTGGCAAAATTGAACATCGCTGACGCGGGAGCGTCGGACTGTGCGTGAGCGCAGCCAGCCGGCTGGACAGGAACCCTTCACCTGTCCAAACTTTGTCACGCAATCATCCTCATCAGTGTTTGTCATCTTCTCAAATGTGATTACATATGATTATAAGGACAGACAGATCAGTCCAGGAAGGCGTTGGCTTTCGGGATGAATATACCGTGCAAATGAATTCGTTCATCACAAGGTGCCCACGTTTAGCATTTGTGCATTTGCGATTCAGCGGTCCGTCGGACTCCCCGGCGCGCTTCAGCTGCCCCTACTTGCGAGAGTGAAGGCGAGCGAAAGCTCACTTTTGCCACCGCGCCCCCTCGCAGAATACGATCGGCATGCCGTCCAGGTCGGGAAACGGCACGAAGGTGCGAAGTTCCCCCATGAACGGCACGCCCACCACCATTGAGCGCGCCCTCGAATCAATCACGCTCCTCTCAGCGTCGCTCACCTGCGACTTCGCCGTCGCTTCGTCAGGTGCCGCAGTCGCCGATGCCGGGCTCTGGCTCGGTCACCGCGGGAGCACTCTATGACAAGTGCCTGCACGCCGCGCCGCCTGCTGGCGGGTGGTTCTCGATCCTCGACACTGTGACTCGGCTGAGCCTCACGCTGTACGCCTTCTACCGGTTCCTGCTGCTGCGGCCCTTCTCGCTGCTCTACTTCGCATGGGGCTACAACAGTCTCTGGTTTGGCAAGATTCTCGGCGTGCTCCTCACGATCAACCTGCCGGTGCTGCCCTTTGCTTTGTGCGCCATGGAGTTGCTCAAGCGCATCAACGAGAAGATGCCATGGGCGGAGACGGACTGGAAGCTGAAGGGACCCGGTCGCGTCTTCTTCGTGCGCCCAGACACCCTGATCGCCTCGCTCTTCTGGGACTTTTACATCGCCAACTCGGTCTTTTGCGGCTCGTTCCTGCAGTTTGGAACCGACCGCGACGGGTTGGCGCATACATGGTACGACTGGATCTGCAACAAGGAGTACTGGCTCGGGCTGCTGGACGAGGCGGAGGCGCGCCGCCCGCGCCAGCTCGCCAGCTGGGATGGCGAGAAGGCCAAGGCCGAAGGACCCGGCCCCGAGTACGGCAACTCGGACCTGGTCTCGAAGATCAATGACTCGTACCTGGGCATTGGCGACAAGAAGCTCAAGCGTGGCAAGGCGGCCGGCGGTGACTTCGACACGCTCGCGGACATCCAGGCGATCCTCGAGGCTGACCCCGCCTACAAGGGCAAGAAGGCCATCCTGACCGAGTTTATTGTGCCGACGGAGTCGATTGTGCTCTCGTCGGACGGCTTCAGCAACGTGCACTCTCTCGACATCATCACGATGCGCACCAGGGAAGGGGTCAAGGTCCTTACCGTGCTGCTCTGGACGGACTGCGAGGGCTGGTCCTCGCACTCGTGCACCGCCGGCTACGTCGTCGATGTGGAGAGCGAGACCATCGTCGCGCCTACCGCCTGGTACGCTCCCTACTTTGCGAAGCAGAAGTCCAACCTGATCGGCAAGGCGCTGCCCGGCATCAAGCTCGCGTGTGAGAAGGCGGTGACCGCGCACGCCGCCTCCAAGCTGATGTGGCTCACCACAGTCGGCTGGGACGCGATGATCACGCCGCACGGCGTCTTCTTCTTTGAGGGCAACGTTGCCGCGCATCGCACGCCGCGCCGCATGTTCCTCACACCCGATATCTGCGCCGAGTTCATCAAAGAGCGTGGCTATTGAACACCAATATATTGAGCACAGCCTTCGGCGCATGCTCTCTACGACCAACCATTTCAGCCCCGCACATGAGATGTGCCGCGCCCCGCGGCGAGACCATGGTTGTATCTGCGCCGAGCTCATCAAGGCGCGTGGTACTGATCGAGGCGGAAGGACACCGGCCTTGGGTGTTATTGGCGAGTAGCTGGGGTTTGTGGAAGAGAGGGCCACGATCGTGCTGCTGCCGCAGGGCCGCAGCATTGAATGCCCGCTGATGGCTGATGCTGTGGAATCATACTTTCACAACGTTGAGTTCATAATTACGTGTGCCTGTGCGGAGGGTACGAGGGTGGGTATAGGGGGCGGGTGCGGGGGCGTGCGCCTGGAGTTCGAAAGGCTTTCGGAGTTGGGCGAGTGACCTGTGCGGCTGTGAGTTTCGAATAGGCAACATTGTGAGACGTGGTCACGTGTAGTTGGTAGGCGGCTCTCTGCGGGCTTGCTTCAATTGGCTTGCTTCAGAGGGGTCGCACAGGGACAGGCCGTCCGCGACCGCGTTGACGGGTGGCTCCGCGCTCCGGCGACAGCGCGGAAATACTACACCGCTTGGCCCACTTGCGGCGGTTCTTGCGACTGAAAGAATGGCCTTTGTGTGTCGCGCCGATCGTCACGCAGCGTGCTGTGAGCGTGCTGTGGGGAAAGCGTGAAGTTGATTCATCAGGAAAATGGGCGTGTGGGATGGAGGCTCGGAGGCGCCGACGACAATCCGTGAGCTAAAAATGCGGCTTGCAGTGCTCATTGCCTCTCTGTTCGTCGCGTGCGAGAGTGCGGCGTGCAATGGCGATGCGACACCCGGGCCGCGCAACCTCAATCCGATCGACACAGCTCCGCCTAAATTCGTGAAGCAAGTGCCCAATGGCAAACTCTACACGGTCGGACCGGAGGGCGACAAGAAGGACTTGATCCACGTGTGGGGCAGCCCGTACGAGAACGGGTACGCCGTTGGGCAGCTCATGGGTCCCAAGGTCACCAGATTCATCACTGAGGTGTACGACTACCTTGAGGGCCAGATTGTGCACAACGTTGCCAACGCGACGTGGTGCGCCCAGTTCCCTACTCGCTGCGAGGGGTTGAAAGAAGTGATGAAGATGGGCCTCGAGGCGGCGCTCAACTTGAGCTACCACCAGACCGCGCCCTACATCCAGCCGTATGTGATGGAGGAGATTCAGGGCCTGGCCGACAGCACCGGCGTGAGCGTCACCGACATCCGCGACGTGCATTGGCTCGGCGAGATCACTCGAGGCGCGTGCAGCATGTTCGGCGCTAAGGATAGCGCGACGCAGAGCCGCGGCGGCAAGCTGCTGCAGCTGCGCGCGCTCGACTGGGACGTCGATGGGCCCTTCCGAAACTTTGCCACCATCGTCGTCTACCACCCGAACCCGGGCAACGGCAACGCTTGGGCCAACCTCGGCTTCACAGGCTGGATGGCCGCCATCACCGGCTTCAGTGAGCAGCAAATCGGTATGTCTGAGATCGGCGTGTCGTTCCCCGACGAGTCCTTTGGGGCGGAGACATACCTGGCCAAGGGCTACCCCTTCGCCTTCCTCATCCGCGATGTGATCCAATTCGATAGCACGCTCAGTGCGGCCACCAAACGCATCACTGAGGCGACCCGAACTTGCGACCTCCTTTTAGGAGTCGGCGACGGCAAGAGCAACGACTTTGCTGGCTACCAGTACTCGCCCAAGGTGGCGAACGTCTTCAAGCCAGAGAACCCCGCCGTGTGGACCTACAACGCTACGTGGCACCCGCCCATCAATGACGTCGTCTACTGGGGGATGGACTGGTTGTGTCCCAACGACAACACGATGCTCTCGCACCAGCTCCAAAAGTACCACGGGCAGCTCACGCCCGAGATCACCATCTCCGACATCACCTCGTACGTGCGCACGGGCGACGTGCACATCGCCGTCTATGACCACAGCGCCATGGCCATGTACGTGGCCACCGCACGCCCCGACGGTTCTTCCGGGCCGCTCGAGGCCTACCAGCGCCAGTTTACCAAGCTCGACATGGCTGCCCTCTTTGCTGAGCCGCGGCCGCAGGGCATCCGTGGCCTCGCGCAGGCCAACTGCATCCAAATCGGCGGCGAATGCTGCGCGGCGCCCGGGGGCGACGTGCACAAGTGCCCTGTGCGGACGAGCGACTGCGAACCGATTGCCTCGTGCTGCTGCGACTGATGCACGCCACTCAGAATATGGCGAACGCGATACTGTGTAGAGGCCGCCGCGAGTGCATCCCCAAAGCATGATCATGAGCATGTATTGAAAGAGATCGCCATGACTTTGCCATGCACCATGAATGCGATATGTCGGAGAGTGCGGCCTTGTGGAGCAATGGAGCATGGGCACACTTGTCGTTATGACGGGCGGGTGGCATGCACACACCAGACGAACTTCCGTTGTTCCGTACGATGTCGTAAGTGTATACTGGTTGAGGGTTTAGCCGGATTCGAGCCGGATCAAAAAGAGAGAACACGCCGCACCCCGCGAAATATTTTTATTGATTATTCGCTCCAAAAGTTGGTCCGAGCATGAGCGCGATGAAACGTGCGCAAAAAGATTAAAATAGCCACATTGAAAGCTGACGCTATTTGATTATTTTCATATTGACGCAACATGCGAGTCCATCCCCAAATGCGGACAGCCCTCCGACGGCGTCCCCGAATCTATAAATACAAAAGCCGGAATTAAGGAGACGCCGGAAGGTCATCCTCGTCAAACCCATGCACGAATAGCTGGGGGGCTTGCTGCCCCCCCACAGTCGGTGGTGAAGCTGCGCTACAGCACGCACCGTCGGATGATGCTGGCGCAGGAGATCATCGATCGCTGCTCTGAGCTCGAGTTCAAGCAGCAGCAGCAGCAGGAACAGCACGGTGCAAGCAGTTCTGCAGCCAAACTCCTGCCGTCCCAGATCGGATACATCGAGTACATGCGCCAGGGCAAGACCGCCGCGCTCACGGACGGTGCGCGCCAGAACGATCATGCCTCCCACGCGGAGTTGAATAAGCTCCGCGCCCTCCCATGCAACTCGACGTGCTTCGACTGCACAGCGCTCAAGCCAGGCTGGGCTGTGCTTCCGCATGGCGTGTTCATATGCATCGACTGCGCGCAGACGCACCGCGACATGGGTCGACATGTGAGCCAGACGAAGGCGATCGACACCGGGACCTACCTTTGGTATCCTGCCGAGCTGGCCGTCATGCGCGAGGTGGGCAACACCGTCGCGGCAGCCGCGTTCGCCGAGTTCAACCTGCCGCGCAAGCCATCGAAGGATGCGAAACCTGCCGAAAAGCTCGCATACTCGCAAGCCAAGTACAGCCGCGTCTCGCCTGACTTCGTGGCGGCCGCTGCACGCCTGCGTGCGGCCACTCCCAGCGCGGCCCCCCCTTCGTTGACCGCTGCTGCTGCTGCTGCTGCCGCCACTCCGGAGGCTCCTGCCGACGCCTCCACGGGGAAGACCGTGCTCGGCCGCTTCTTAGCTTTTCCGTCTTCCTCGTCCTCGGCGGCCGATGCCGCAGCGGAAGCGTCCGCTGCCACTACCACCGCTGCCACCACGGCACTACCTTGGCGTCGACGTCGAGCCACCACCACTGACACGTTCGACCTGAGCAACCTTGAAGATGCCTTGCAAAAGCCACAGTCGGCTTCCTTTAAACCCGCTCCAAGGATAGACGAGGGCATGATCGAGCTCATGGAGGCGACAGGTGCCTACCGACATCGCCCCAGATACAACACACAGTGAAGAAGACGGCCAATCCCACTGCAGCCTCCTCTTCCGTCCCTCGAGAGCCGACGAGGCCTTCGAGAGGGGAGCGAGTGTGGGTGACAGTGGGGCCTCAAGCCAAGGGACCTGAGAGTACCGGGCGGGGCATGGGGGGGGCAGCGAAGAACAGACGGCCAATCCCACTGCAGCCTGTCCTCTTCCGTCCCTCGAGAGCCGACGAGGCCTTCGAGAGGGGAGCGAGTGTGGGGCCTCATTAGGGTTAGTGTTAGGGTTACGAGACTCCTGTTAGCTGTTTACGTATTCGTGTGGCTCCACGAGCGGCGACTTTGGGAAATTAATTTCCGAAAGTCTAGCACGAGTCAAGAGAATTCATAGGTTCACGGAGGAGGCGCAAGATGTCCTCGAGACTACTTCATGCCAAGCCGACGCGTGACGTGCGCTCGGGCGGCAACGGCACACGTCACAGCGGCGGATTCGAGGGCAAGGCGACGCGTGGCAGCGGCGGCGGCAAGCGGCGCGGCGGCGCGGCAGTCGCGGCGAGCGGAAAGCTCCGCGCAGCACTCGTGCTTCATGGCAAGCTCGGCGGCATTGACCGCGGGCAGGGCTGGACGCGGGCAGTCGACGGTGCGGAACCTACCATCGATCTGGCCGTGATCTGCTACGCGGGCGCCACGCGCCACATTGTGGAGGCGAACCGCGCTGAGGCGGCGATCGACATCTTTGGTCACTCGTGGAGCCCAGAGATCGGCCAGGCGCTGGACGCACTCTGGCAGCCGCGCGCGAGCGTGCACGAGGCGGAGCCGCGCGCGCGCAACCGGCAGCTGTGCCTAACGGTAGGTAAGATGCTCCATGACGCCACGAGCGACGGATCGGGCGTTCACGGCGCGCCGTTCGCAGGATTCGGAGGTGTCGGACGTGGCGCCAACTCGTGTGAGCGGACGGCGAACCATCTGCTCGGTATACAGCGCGCAATCCAGCTGAAAGCGAAGCATGAGGGCCGGCACGGCTTCAAGTACGACGTCGTCCTCGTCTCGCGATGGGACGTGCTCTGGAGCCGCCCGCTGATCCTCAGCCGGCTCGACCTCTCGCAGCATGCATTCACTGTGCCCACATTTTGCACGCATGCGCGTGGCGTCGACCGCCAATCGGACGTTGAGAAGCAGCTGAGCGCCTTCCGGAAGCTCGCTTGCGGCGGCGAGTCGAGTGCCGGCCAGCTGCCCACCGCAGCCACCGCGTGCCACCCCTCGCACCGCCCGTGCCAGCCTGACCTCTCACCACGCGCCAGGGAGTTCTACCTACTCGACTGGTGGTTTGCATCGGACTCTACAGCCGCGGACGACTTCGGCACCGTGGCCGACGAGAAGCTGTACGCCAACTATACGCTGCTCAACCAGGAGCATCTCAACTCGGCGCGCAACAGTCGGCCCACTATCATGGGTCACGCCTACTGGGGTCTTCACATGGTATGTGGCGCACAGCGGGCCCTGGATGACTTCACAGCGTTGCCCTCGGCGACTTCACAGCGCTGCCCTGGATGACTTCACAGCGCTGCCCTGGATGACTTCACAGCGTTGCCCTGTGCCTCGAGGCCGCCCGCCACCCTTTGCCTTGCGACCGCCCTTCCCTCTCCCCTCTTCCATCCTGCCGTTCTGCCTCGCGCCTCGGAGGGGATGGTCTCAGATGGCCTCTGATGGCCTCGGATTGTTGCCTTCCTAATTGCATGCAGGTGTGGGGGCTGCGCGCACCTCTGCGCTTCGATGGGATGGTCGGGCACGACTTCTCCCTAGGGCGCGCGTATGAACGCTCTGGCTGCCGCGCGATGCGCCCTAATTGTGCGGAGGACTCTTGCACCGCCGCCGACGTGCTTGCCCGCCCTTGGCACAAGGAGAGGGGCGGTCTGCCGACGATGCCGGCGCGGCCCGCGCCGACCTACGCGTACGGCGGTGAGCAGACGCGCCGCTCTTGCGGAGAAGGTTACTTCACTTGCTCGAAGCGATCCCGCATGTGCAAAGAGGAGGAGGAGGCTTGGGAGCCCATGGACCGTGATGTGACGCGCCGGGCGTGGATTGCGTGCACCGCGGGCATCTGTGCCCGGGCCGGTGCACATAAGTACTCGGCGCGCTGCGCCGGCGCTGTCCTGGGCGCGTGGACAGCCGTCTGGCGCAACTCTCCCGCAGCTGACGGAAACCACTCGGCGGTTTTGCGTGACGCTGGGTATCACGAGGGCACGGCTCTGGGCTGGACAGACCCCGCGCATGCGCAGGCCGCGTTGGCCGAGCTGAGCGCGCTCGCGACGACGCTGTACAAGTCGGCGAGCGCGCTCGGCTCGGCGCCGCCCACGGTGTCGCTCAAGACGCTGCTGACGGAGTGCAACAACCCAATGGCCGCACTTGCCAACAAGAAGGGCAAGGCCGGCGGAACTGGGATGGTGGCATAGACGGCGGGATCGTCTCCTTGTTGCAACCCAATCGCGATGTTGGTGGAGAGGGAGTGAGTGTGTGGTAAACGGCGATAAGTCAAGTCAAATCTGACTTGACTTGACGGCGATACGTCGAAGGCTCGTCCGTCCAAGACTGAACCCCCTGTGGACCGTTCCGTTGTGAGATTCAATCACTGTGAACACTACAGTAACGTTAGTGTACCGGTAATTTGCAACGGTCGCAACGCGAGCGATGGCATCTGCGATAGCACCTGCGATGGCGCCCGCGATGGCCCCTTCTAGCATCATCAGTGTCGTCGTCCGGTCACGGCCCGGGTCGGCGACAGGTGGCGCTTTGACTGAGCCTACCGTCGAGCCGAACAAGGACGCATTGCAGCAGCGACGACGCATGGCAAGAACTCCACGCGGTGCCACGATGACGGGCTGGACAATGGAGCGATTGCAACCTTGGACAGCAGGGCGGCGGCGCTTTGGGCCGGCAGTTGAGCCCTTCTCGGAGAAGCCTTTCTCGGAGAAACAAACGGCCCAGTTTGTGACGGCCCCGACGCCACGAGCAGCTCGGCCACGGCCACACACGGCCTCGCCCCGGATGCCAAAGCCGACGACGATCGTCATCCCGGTGATGAGGCATCCCGACCACCCGTTTTGGAAGGCATCGCCGCGCCCGGCGGCCGGCACGGCCCTCCATGCGGCACGCTCTTCGACCGCGAGGCCCGCGGCCACTGCATCTACTGCATGCCCTCCGGCGGACTTGCCGCTGGCGCCTCGGAAGGCGAAGCTTTCCGCGGAGGAGGCCGCGGCGATTCGGCTGCAGGCGCAGACGCGCGGCTCGGCGGCGCGGCAGGAGCTCGGCCGCACAAGGATGGGTGCTCTGCAAGAGCGTGCTCAGCGCGACGCCAAGGCGCAAGCGGAGGCAGCTGCGCGGCTGCAGAGCGTTCACCGTGGCCGACGCACGCGTCGCAAGCTGCAGGCCGGCGAAGACCCCTCCGCAGTGGCGGTGTCGATGGCGCGGGCGGCGGCGATGGGCGCGACGGTGATACGCGGAAAAGGCGCTCCCTACGGCGCTCCCACCGCCCACTACGGCGCTCCATCCGTCCTTGAACCGCTTGCCATGCGAGCACTCGCGCCCGCACCCGCACCGGCCGCAGCTTTCCTTCCCTCGAAATCAAAAATGGACGTTGCCTCCGCTCCTACCGCGCCCCCTCGAAATTTCCAGTTCGGCAAGGGCGCTCTCCATGAGAAGTTCAAGTGGGCGATCGGGACACAGACGGCATTAATCTCGGCATCCAAGGGAGCGGCCAGCCTTGGGTCTCACCTTGAGGCCGCGGATCTCACCTATGTGGCCTTTGACCCGCTGGAGCCAGAGGACATGGAACTCGCAGCTGCAGCAGCAGACCACGACGACGACGCAGGGGGAGCGCCGGGCAGCCATGTCGGGCGCGCGGCACTTTCTCGGAAGGAGGAGCTCCACGCGATCTCGAGGCTCAGATCGCTCTTCAACGTCGCAGATCGCAAGCTTCGCGCCGTGTCGGGCGGCATGTCGGCCGCTGCGGCGGAGGGCAGCAGCTCGGAGCGAGCTACGTTTGAACGGCGCACCGTGCAACCGCCACTGCTGAGTGCGGAAGGAGTGGTCTTCACAGCTGACCTTTTCAGAGCGCAGGATGTCCAGCTGCTCGCGGGTGGTTCCCAGATGACCTTTTCACAGCTGCTCACGGGCGGCGGCGCGAGCCTCCGGTTGGAGCTCTGTGCGAGCGGCTGCCTGCGCTTGCTCCTACCGGCCTCGTCTGCTGCAGCTGCGAGTGCTGGCAGTGCGAGTGGCACGGCTGCGGCTGAGGCTGCGGCTGCGGCTGCGGCTGGGAACTTTCTTTTTCTCTTTCCCTTGCCGATAGCACTCATCGGCGGGAGCATCTCGGAGTCTATCTCGGAGAGAGCTGGCCGTGGTGCCCCACTTCTACGGGTTTCTACGGGCGGTACCGTCACGCGCCACGACCCACGATTGGCCCTCGCGACGGGCGTCGCCAACTGCCGAGGTGACACCCCGCCCATCATCTCGGCTGGAGCTCCGCAGATCCCACTCCCGCCCGCGCACCCGCGACCCGAACACCCGAGCACGCCGCGCCGGCCCGCCGTGTCAAGCGCCATGCCATCAAGACCCCGGTTCGCGCTTGTCGGTCCGGCGCCACCCCCGGCCTTCCAGTATCACACCTTAGGCAGCGCCGCTCCGACCGTGGCTCCGACCGGCGCTCACCACGGTGTCGGCCTGATCTATCGATCTCCCGCGATCTCTCGACCTCCCTCGGCCGCCTCGCGCCCGTCGCGCCCCACATCGGCGGCCTCCCAGAGAGATGCCAGCGCAGGGCCTTCCTCTCGAGTCAGCTCCGCAGCCCGCACACGTGCCGACGGCGGCGCGACGGCTCGAGCTAGTGGGCCGAGCTGCGGCGGCGTGGTGAGCGAGCCTGCCAATGCAGCGTGGACGCCCGACTCGTTCACTGCACGCTTCGAAATAGATCTCAGCGCGGCGGTGCCGCTCGCGCTCCGTTCGCGCGCATGGTGGCGTCTCGCCCTCCTCTATCTCACCTCCGAGACCACGAGCTCGGTGGCCTTCGAGAGCGGCTTTGCCCTGCGGTGGCTCCAACACCAACGGTTGGTTCACCAGACCAGAAGCGGCGCCACGCCACCGCACCCAGCCCTCACTGCCAAGCTCCTCGAGAAGCACGGCCCGTTGGGCGTCGTGGCCCTCGGCAACGGTGCTCGCGATGGTGCCTTTGAAGCTCTCCGAGACGCGACAGTCGCGGCCGCCGCCGGCACGCTCGGCGAGGTCGCTCACACGGTGGCCGCCGCCCCTGTGCCGACCGTCTCCAGCGGCGCTGAGGCTGCGTACGCGCGCTGGCTGGCCGGGAGCTCACAGCAGTCCGGCCGCTCCAACCTCGTCGCGCTCTCGCGACGCGCGGCTGTGCTTCGTCAAGGCCTCGCGGCGCTCCACGTGAGCGTCGGCACGGCGGCGGCCGCGGAGGCTCCCGCGGCCGTGCGCAGGGCGGCCGATATGCTTTCCGAAGAGGTTCTCCACGAGCAGCTGGCACTGCAGGCCGTGCGCGACGAGGCGGCGACACACACTGAGCTACCTGCGCGAGTGGTCACCGCGGTGCTCCACGTCGTCGGCGGCGAGCGGCTGCGGCTGGTGAGTGTCGCACAGGTGCAAGCACCAACCCATGTGTACGTGCGCGTCGTGCCAAGCACCTCAGAGCTCCTCGTGGACGGGCTCAAGCCGGGGACGCTTCTTGGTGCTCTACCCGGACTGAGCGGTGCCGTGCTCGCCGCGAGCGCGGGCCAGCTTGCACCGGGCGCGATCGCGGCAAGCTTCCGGCTCGTGCTGCGCTCGTATGAGCTCGAGCTGATCGCACCCTCGGAGGAGAGGGCGCGCCTCTGGGTACGCGGCGTCAACCATCTGCCGCTTGGCGGCAAGCACCGGACGCTTCTCGCCCTCGCGCGCAAGCATGCGCTCTAGATAGAGAGGATACTCTGTACAGTAGAGACCACAGGAGACAGGACGCTGGACTGCACAGGACAGACGAGGAAGGCGCCCCCCGGGGGAGTGATAGGGGAGTGACGGGGGAGATGAGCAGGAGCCTCAGGTAAGACATCGTGATCTTCGCTTCGTGTCTCCAGTCCTAGGACCTAGCTAGTCAGTAAAGCGAATGATGTCCCACACTAATGCGGACTGTTTCGTTTCTGTTTCGTGTTTGGACCCAAAGCCGAAAGCCGCGCGGCGCGCGCGTCGAGGTGAGGCCTCGCTGCCAGGCCACACACCCTGTCGCCCGGGCGTGTGCATGCGATCGCAAGCATTCAAATGCAGAATGCCGCGCTCGCTCGCTCCTATTACTCGCGGGAAGGGTTAACCCTAGGCGGAATTCCGCGTGTTCACACCGCGTTCCTCCGTGCGTGAAGCGGGGAAAAATGCCAACCCTACCTGGGCGGGAGGAGTTGTGGCGAATGGCGTCGGCGTCATCCCTTCTGAGCTCCCTTCTGAGCTCCCTTCGCATCGCCTGGGCCTCTCTATCCCGCCTATTTGGCCGCATACTGGGGATCCCATCAAGCGAGCAAGCAGCAGTGCTGCTGCCGGACGAGCCGTCCTCTCCCAAAAGGAGCAGCCGTGCCAGAGTGACCCCGGCACCAATCCTCTGCTTGATGCGCCACTCAAAGCGCCTCGATGCCAACGGCCATGCTAGCATCGCAGAGGACGCGTGGCCAGACCGGCCGGTATGGCCATACGTCACCGATTGCAGACCATGAGCTGCCAAGGGCGGCCGCAGTGCAGTTGCGTACCCGCGGCTTCGAGCGCTTTGACGCGATCGTCTCATCGCCCTATCGGCGTTGCCTTCAAACGGCGGGCATCTTGGCGCAGGAGCTTGGTATCCGTCGGCTCATCATCGACAATCGCCTCGGCGAGGATCTCAATGCGGCAGATCGGTGCTGGGGCGCCGCCGGCATGGCCATCGGCGAGTACTCGTACATGAGCACCGAGGAGGCGGCGAAATGGGCCCTGGTCGATGAGAGCGGCGCTGGTGGCGGCCTGGTGCACGTCACGTGGCGGCGAGACGCATATCCAGTGCTCACGCAACCGGACGATGTTCACGCGCGCGTTCGCCTGCTGCCGCGGGTCTGCGCCGAGGCGCTACGGGTTTGCCGCGGAAGTACTCTGGCCTTACTCGTGGTCACACACGGTGATGTCATCAATCACTTCGCGCCCGCCTTTGATTGGAGCCCGGACGTTGGTCGGTACCGCGCGGATGAGTGCGGATGGCTCGTCTGCCACGACTTCGAGCCACTAGAGGGCTATGAAGGCGACACCGTGCCGCTCGAGCAGGTGCCACGTGTGCTCGCGGCTGAAGGCGTGTCGGCCATGTAAGCACGTGTCGCTTTTCGTCGAGATGGTAGGGTAGTCGAGCTCTTCGCTTGCTTCTCTTTTTTACATAATCAAGTAGATCAGCACGGTAGGTTTCCGACCGGTCCCGGGCGTGCGTTGAGCGCGTTCGGGTTTACGGCGGTTACGCGCTTCATTCGATTGGTTATACCGTTGTCCGCGGCGCGCCAGCCGCCCGCGCGGCCGTACGGTACGGACCACGACACGGCGTGGTGCCGACGCCGCGCGGAGCCTCGTGTGAGAATCGTCGGTGACTCGGCGGGCGTCGGGGCGTGTCCCATCCCTCCGCTCCCCGCCCCACGTGTCTTTTAGAGACACGAATTCTACTAAACAAACTCCACGGACTTCTCCGCGGTGGCTGCCTGAACAGATGAAAGATCGGCCTTCTGATAAGGCCTTGTGTCCCTGATACGCAGCTTAGACAACTTGTACGACTGCGAGGAGGTGTGGCGGCGCGCAGTGGCGACGAGGAGCGTCGTGAGCGGCGGCACGTAGAGCTGGAGGTTGACGTCAGCATAGTCAAGTTCGCGAAAGGCCACCTCCTCACGCGAAGCGGGCGTGCCCGTTGGGCTCGCTGACAAGTTCGTTTCCAAGGCGGCCCCGGAGTGCCGCGGCTTAAGCTTGAGGCGATGCCGAGTCACCTTGAATGCAGTGACGAAGACAAGGGCGAAGGCAGCCGAGAACACGAGCATGGCAAACGCAAGTGCGACGGCGGGGCTGCGCAGGGTCGCGTCGAGCTCGACGGAGCTGTGAAGGAGGCCACCGTGAAGGAGGCCGCGGTTCTCGAGCTCCATATGGTAGGCCATGAAGAAGCCAAGGAGGCAGTGGAGCATGAGCGCCGCGGGGAGCACCTGAGTGACTGCAGCGTCGTACATCTTGTCTGACGAGCTGACGATCCCCTTGAACCTGCACAGGGCACGATCGGACGCGCGAGGTGAGCAGGAAGAACGCAAACAGGGGTTTGGCGAAGGTTCACGTCTCCCTCGATCGGACGTGCGGAACAGCCCGGATTCGTCTACGACCACGCTCATGGCGAGATAGACAAGCACCAGCAGGAAGAAGACAGGGAAGGAGTAACTCCACGCGAGGCCGTAGACGAGCTGCTTGAGAAGCAGCTGCATCCGAAAGGGCAGGTAGAGGGGATTCTCGGCGGCATACACACGATTCATTTGCTCCTGTGCCATCGCACGCGGCGCGAGGAGCGTCTTGGCGATGAGCACGTCGAAGATACGCATGCCCTCGACGAACGGGTTGATGAAGAATATGTCCGCGAGCACCATCGAGATGACTGTGGTCGCCCCGCCATTCGTGTACCACGCGCGATCGAAAAAGCCTCTAGCGCCAACCTGCTTGGTCCAAAGGAATGAGAGAGCCGCGGCAAAGGAGTTGACTAGCTGGAAAAAGGTGAGCTTCATCGCGAGCTGCGTCTCGCGATGGTCGAGGCGGATGTCGCGCTCGAAGAACTCTGCGTACGCCGGCGCTGTGAGGAAAATGAGCAGGTTGGAGAGGATGATGACGAGCGTCGTCCACAGCGTCGTGCCCAGCTTGGTCGACGAGTTCACATCCAGCGTGTCGGCCACGTTCATGTTGGTCACCTGGACAATGGCGTACGTAGAGAGGGTACACTGGAGCAGCAAGATGCTGTTGACGATCCAGCGCCTGCAGACGCGTGAGCCAAGTGAGAACTGCAGATTTTCCCATAGCACCTGGCTGGGTGGCGGTGGCACCGACGCCTTGAGCGAGACACGCACGTCGACAATACCGCCGCCATGCAAGCTCTTCAGCATGAGCGTGCGCTGCGGGTTCTTGCGAAGGTCGAGCATGCACGCGCCCGCGTCCGCAGGATAGTTGAATGTCACGAAGCCGACGCCAGCGCACGAAGCACGCTCGTTCACAGGCCGATTGCAAAGCGCGTCAATTTCGGCGCCGATGCACTTGAGCTTTGCCTCAACCTTGGCGCGCGCGGCCAGGCGATCGCTTCCGAGCGGCGCTCGGTGCGCCGCGATTCGATAGTAATGGAGCTGCATCTTCAGATCCTGCTGCACGCGCAAGAGCTGCAGATGCTTGCGGTTGGCGCGCGCCAACGAGCAGCAGACCACGTCGCCATACGCACCCAACAGCTGTCGCAGCGCTGTGACGAGACTTTCGAAGCTAAGCGAAGGATCGCGCGGGAGACCCTCGATCATCACCGTGTAGTCTATCACCGAACGCTTGGTCCCGCGGCGTGGGTTGAGTTCAGCGGCCACGGCGCGGTTCGAGCGGGCGCAGTAGCAAAGGATGACCATGGCGAGAAGGACGATAACCGCGTCGGGCAGCCCGTGCGCGAGCACCGACAGCTCGTCTGAATTGCCGAGCGAATGCACCACGTAGACGGCTGCTTCGGCGCCCTTCGCCTTCGTTCCCGTCAGATTGTAGATGAGCGGCACGAGTGAAACGAGGACAAGCGGTAGAATCAGATTCCGACCGCCACGCACCATGCGCATGTAGAGGGCAATGCCAACTCCAAGACGATAGTACGCGCTGAAGCCCGGGACCGGAGCGCCATCGCGCCAGCTGCGGCATGGTTCCGTTAGTGGCTTGCACCGGTAGAGCCTGCCGTCGTCAGCATGTGGCATGCGATCATCGGCCATTCGCATGGCAAGCTCGAGGTTCAGCGGCATGCGGTAGGCAAGACGAAGCCTGTACTCGAACTGAATCCGCTGTGCCGCGCGCTGCTTGCCAATCGATGGCTCTTCGGCCGATGCCATCTCGCAGATCCTTGGGGAAAGGGTGTCGGCGACGGGGGAAACAATGGTGCTGGTCGAGGTGTTCTGTTGTAACTCAGCCATTGAGGCTTGAGGTGTCGCGCACGACGCCCGTCCTCCTGTCTTGGCTCGCTGCGCCATCAGATTAATTAAATACTAGACGAGACCCGCGGCGCTAAGCGCCGCGGCGGTGAACTCAAGTCTACACGTATCATGATAATGCAGACACAGTCACATTACATGTATCATGACACAGTCACAGGCTTTTTGTTACTGTTCGCTTACATGTAGAGTAGAACATGTCCAGCGGACGGGATAGACAGGTCCGCACATGTAGAACGGGATGTAGAACATGTCCAGCGGATAGACAGGTCCGCACGTGAACAGCATGATAGACAGGTCCGCACATGAACAGCACGCTCAGTAGACATACGGCTTAACGCCACAAAACCCCACGTAAAAAAATTAAAACGGCATGCGATAGCTCGGTCAGACGGCCTGGGGAGCGAAAATTGACCATCGCCAAAATGATCA
>ENA-UOUZ01000106-UOUZ01000106.1-mixed-culture-metagenome-genome-assembly--contig:-NODE-106-length-47453-cov-105.114330_pt1 | contig 47453 bp, 47 predicted proteins | sample MGYA00238154_ERZ761575 | MGnify/ENA primary metagenome ERZ761575 (study PRJEB28896, sample SAMN07631632) | mixed culture metagenome | isolation source: Freshwater growth medium | place: USA...
GCCAAGGCTGGACTGCTTTTCTTCGCTTTTTGAGGAAACAGGGTTCTGAGGGGCTTCACCAGCAAAACGAGGCTGTGGGAAATACGGGCGCTGCGCTCGCGCTCTTTTTTCGCGCTGGCGGTTCACGTTAACGTTAAAAATCCATCACGGCAAGACGCACAGCCACAGGCCCCGTGGAGACCCATCGTGGGGGGCGCAAGGGCGCGCTGGCGGTTAATCTCTGAGGCTTCCCTCCCGGTGTTCCAACGGGGTGGGGAAGAATTCATACGGGATTTTCGATTGAGCCATTGAGCCACGCCGAATGCGAACTTTGGTATTCGGTCATGTTTGGTTAGCATTTTAGCAAGCAAGCGAATGAGTCGAAACGTTCAAGTACTGTTCCGTCAGTAAACAAGCACAGTGCTTGCTTTGTTAGGGCAGAGAAGTGCGGCCTCTCGTGATATGGGTAGGGCTCAAGGATTTCGCACAGAAGGAAGCTGTTTCCAAATTTTTCCGTCGACCGCGGGCTTCGAATGACTATTTTGGTCCTCTTGCATGCATGGCATGGAGGGAGAAGTAACGGAACGAACGTTCAGTTCCCCTTGCACGGCAAACATGATGGGTGCCACCCCACAGCCGCCGCCCAGAGAAGCGGTGCCGAACGCTGCTGTGCCAATTTTGCTCCAGCTCTTGGACCTGCCCAACAACGCCAACCGTGAGGAGGCGCTCGATTTGCTCTGCGAGCTCGTCGGCGGGGCGTGGGGCGCCGAGGGCGAGGCACTTGGAGTTGCGATCCGGGATGCGGGCGGCATCAGCACGATCACCAATCTGCTCGAGACCGACGAGGAGATGATCCAGCAGGCGCTCTTCCTGATCGCCAACCTCGCCTCGGACGCCGTCGACGCCCAGTCCGCCCTGACGAAGCGCCAGCTGCTCGCGATCGGCGCCGCGCCGAAGCTGCTCACGTGCCTCTCGTCCCCGGAGACGGAGGTCATCGCGTACGCGGCGGCCGCGCTTCAGAACTGCTCGACGGACCCTGCGTGGGCGGCCGCGCTCGCCGACGCCAACGCCATCCCCATCTTCGAGGCCTTGCTCGGGCACTCGAGCCCGATCATTCAGAGGTATGCCGCGGGTGCCGTGAAGAATGTGGTTGGCGTACTGAGAGGGTTGTTGGGAGCGGCGGCCAAGCCTGGGGCGCAGCCGAGCGGCTCGGGCTTGCAGCCACACGCGGTGCCACTGGTGAACGAGGCGACGATGCACAAGGTGCAAGAGCGCGCTCGCGAGGCAGCCATCGAGAAGCTCACGCGTTTCTATGCGGTACGCCGACTCCAGCGCGCGTGGCGTAGCAGCCGGATGGCGCGCCGACGGCTGATGCGGGAGAAGGCGGCGAAGCTGGAGGAGGAGCGGCGCGCATTGGCGTTGAAGGCGGAGGAGGAGCGCGCCGCGGCCGTTAAGGTCGAGGCCGAGCGCCGTGCAGCCGCTGAGCGAGCAGAGGCTCTGCGGTTGGAGGCAATCAAGGAAGCCGAAGAGGCAGCGGCGCGTGCGGAGGTCGAGCGACGCGAGCAGGCGGAGGCGGAGGCGATGCGAGAGGCGGCGGAGAAGGCGAGGCGCGCGGCCGAGGAGGCGGCGGCCAAGGCGGCCGCCGAGGCGGAGGCGGCGAGGCTGGCGGCGGAGGCGGCAAGGGACGCCGCCATCTTGATCCAGGCCCGGCGACGTGGCGCCTTGGGCAGGATGGCTGCCGCTGGCACGCGCCACGTGTGGGCGACCCAGCGGGCGGACGCGGCGATGGCGCTTCAGTCGGCCGCACGCGGGCTCACCGCAAGGCGTGAGGTTGAGCAGCTCCGTCTCCAGATCGCGAGCCAGATTGCGGAGATGGCACGGCTCGAGGCGGAGCGCGAGGCGGCACAGCTCGAGGCGGCACGTGCGTTGGCCGAGGCTGCCGCAGCGGCGGAGGCGGAGAGGTTGGCGGCGGAGGCGGCGAGGTTGGCGGCGGAGAAGGCGGAGGCCGAGCGGCTGGCGGCGGAGGCCGAGCGGCGGGCGGCAGAGGCAGCCGCTGCAGCAAGGGCTCGGAGGTTGGCAGAGGAGAAGGCGGAGGCGGAGAGGTTGGCAGCGGAGAAGGCGGAGGCCGAGCGGATCGCAGCAGAGCGCGACGGGGCCGCCGTGAAACTTCAGTCGTCCCGGCGCGGGCGCATGGGGCGTCGTACCGCGCTGTCGTATCGCATTGCAGCTGCGCTGCTACCACTGCGCCCGCATCCCCACGTCCAGTTGGCATGGTGTGTGGAGGCGGTGCTGTCGAGAGGGCGGTGCGAGGAGGCGGTCCTGTCGAGAGGGCAGCGTCACGCTTGTGAGGCGAAGGCGGCGACCACGATTGCGGCGGCGCATCGAGGCAAGGCCGCACGCAAAAAGGCGCCGGGGGTGGTGATGAAGCACCCACCCAAGCCGCCGCCCTTGCCCGCGCCCACCACAGCGCCCGTGCAGCCACCCGCTCACCACGTCCGTCCAAGCAAGATCGACCTCGACGAAGGGCCCGACGCCCCGCCGATCCAGCAACAGATCGCGGCGGCGCTTCGCCGGAACGCGGGCAAGGTGCTCGACCTTTTCCGCGCGTGGGATGCCAACGGCGACGGCGAGGTGAGCAAAAAGGAGTTTCGCAAGGCTTTGCCCACCATCGGGCTCGATGTGCCCGTCCAGGAGGTCGATGCCCTCTTTGACAGCTGGGACCAGGACGGAGGTGGCGTCCTCCACTACAAGGAGCTCAGCAAGGTCCTAAGGAGCCCAGCGCCGCCGCCGACCAGCGTGAAGCAGGCCCTTGTGTCGGACTCTCGCGAGGCTGCTGCGGCGACCACGATTGCGGCGGCGCATCGAGGCAAGGCCGCACGCAAAAAGGCGCCGGGTGTAGTGATGAAGCACCCACCCAAGCCACGGAAGGCCCAGACGCAGACACGGGACACGACGGGCGTATTCGCGCGGGAGTCACAAGCGGAGGCAGCGTGCAAGCAGGCAGTCGGGGTAGCGGAGAGCGCATCCAAGACGGCGGCTGCCAAGCATGCAGAGTCAGAGGCGGCGGCGGCAAGGGCTGAGGCGGCGAGGGCGGAGGCGGCGAGGACGGCATTCATAGCGGCCAGAGCGGCGTCTGTCGCGAATGCGGCGGCGATGGCCGAAGCAGCGGCGAAGCAAAAGGCTGCAGTCAGAGAGGCGGCAGCAAAGGAGGAGGCAGCAAAGGCAGCAAAGGAGGCGGCAGCAAAGGCAGCAAAGGATGCGGCAGCAAAGGAGGCGGCAGCCAAGGAGGCGGCAGCAAAGGAGACGGCAGCAAAGGAGACGGCAGCAAAAGATGCACTCGCGAAGCAGGCGGCAGCGGAGGAGGCGGCAGCGGCGGAGGCAGCGAAGGAGGTGGCAGTCAATGAGACAGCTCCCTCGTCCGCCTTGTCACAAACCCTCTCCCCCGAGCGTCCGCGCGGCCTCGCTCTTTTCAAAGGGAAGGGCGTGGGCATGCTCACTCCCAAACCTGCCGGCGCCGTATTGGGCAGTCGACTAGCGGACGTTGTGACACTTGCCCTGGAGAAGGAGAGGGCGGAGGCGGAGGTACGCGCACAGCGGGCGAGCGCACGGGCGAAGGCCAAGGCCGCGTCGGCGGTGGAGATGGCGATTGCGGCGGAGGCGATGGATGTCGCGGTAAGGGCCCTCGTCGCACATGAAGCGAGGATGCAGCAAGCACAGACGGAAGCGCGCGCCTTCCCTGCGGAAGCGCAAGCCTCTTCGGGAGAACTTGAGACGACTTCCAAACAGCTCAAGAAGCAGCTCCGTGCGGCGAAGATGCGAGTGGCGCTGGCCCGTGAGCATCGTGATGAGGCGGAGGCGATGACTGTTGACGAACCGCCAACCTTCGATGTGCCCAGGACGGCGCCTATTGACGAACCGCCAACCTCCGATGCGCCCAGGACGGCGCCTGAGGTGACGGCTCCGTCTGCGGAGGCATCGACGACGGCCACCGACGCTCTCGCCGTCACCACAGGCGCCGTCCTGGGCGCACCGACGACGGCCACCGACGCTCTCGCCGACCAATCTCTCGCCGTCCAATCTCCCGCCGACAAGGTGACGAGCGCCTCTATTTCCGCCGCCGTGACGACGATTGCCGTGCAGGCGACGGCGGAGGAAGCTCAAGGGTCAACGGTCGTGGGACTAGAGTCTTGGGTGATGAGCCCCGAGCGCGCCGTGGTAACGTCGGCTCGGGCCTCGGGACGAGAGTCTCGGGTGGCAACGTCGACTCTGCTAGAGACCGCGGAGGCCATTCGGGCGTCGGCGGAGGCGGCCTCTGCTCAGGCGGAGGCGGAGGCGGCAGCGGCAGCCGCATTGCGGGCGGACGCGGAGGCAGCGCAGGCAGCGCAGGCCGCGGCGCAGGCGGCGACGGCAGCGGCGGCGGCCATGGCGCACGTCGCCACGGTGCGGGGCATGCGACGCCGCATCTACCTCGCCCCCACAGTCCTTCTCCACTTGCATGTGTGTCCGACTCTCGAGCGCCGCAAGCCTAGTGCGCAGCCTGCGGCGGCGGTGGCGGCAGCAGCGGCAGCACTGGCGACTGCGAACGTCGCCGCAGCACCTGCATCACTGGCGAAGGCCCAAGCGCCCGCAGTCACCAGAGCAGCCGCAGCACCGGCGGCGGCGGCGTCCGAGCCGATCCGCATCCAGTGGCCGCCAGCGACACTCGCAGCCGAGGACGAGGAGGAGCAGGAGGAGGCCCGGGCTTGGGAGAGAGCTGCCAGGGAGGCGGCGGGTAGCAGCGACGAGCTCTCATTTGAAGACTTTGAACGCTTGATGGAGATGCCAACTGAGCTCCGATCGCAGATCAATCTGCAAGGGACGCCAGATGCCTGGGACGAGAAGGGGTTCAAGAAGGCCTTGGGCACCATGCTCGAGGTGAACCCCGACGACGTGCGCGTTCTCTCGGGCACAGCCGGTACACCCACCACTCTTCAGGGTCAAGGGGCGGTCCTAGCGGTCGAGTACGCGGTGCTCTTCCAACACGGGACCAGCGCCGAGAGGCAGGCCCTCGTCGCCCTCCAGCAAGCGCTCCAGCGGGACCTCGCGTCCGCCCTCGAGCGTGCGGATGCGGAAGCAGCGGCGGTCGCAGAGCGAAGTTTGGTGGAGACGAGGCGGCGGGGTGAGCAGCACATCGCGGCGGCCGTGGCGTGCGCGGAGGCAGGCATGAAGTTGATGAGCGGTTCGGCAGGGGACATACAGGCTGGCTTGAATGCGGGAGGCTTCCGAGCAACGGTCATTTCCGTCCAAGCGTCCTTGGAGAATGCCTTCGCAAGCTTCGAGAAGGCGCCGCCTCGGGCGCCACTGGCCGAGGCGGCCGCCGCACTTGAGGCCGCGGAGGCGGCGGCAAGGGAGGAGGTGGCGGCGCTGGCTGCACTGTCGGCCGCCGAGACGGCGCGCGCTCAGGCGGTGGCCGCCGAGGCGGCGGCGACGGAGGAGAGCGCAAGGGCAGCCGCTGCGCTCGCGACTCAGGCCGCGGAGCAGGCGGCGGCTGCGGCGGCGGAGCGCCAGCGGCTCGCCGCCGCTGAACGCAAGAGGCTCGAGCTGGCGGCTGCGACGGCGCGGCACGCTGTCCGCCGGGGCGTGGGCGCGCTCGGGCTCCTTCGGACGATGAGTGGGCTTGGCGCGGCTGCGGAGGTGGCACGCCAAGCGCTTGCATCCTCGTGCATACGGGACGCCCTTGCGACGGCGTTTCAGATGGAGGCGGAGCGCTTGCGGCTGGCGGGGGCGGCCGCGGTGGGCCGGGCGGCAGTGAAGAGTGGGGTGGGAGCTCTCAGAGCGGCGGGGGCGATGGGCAGCTTGGCAGCGGAGACGAGGGCGAGGGAGACGAGGGCGAGGGAGGCTAGGGAGGAGGCGGAGCGTCAGGCGTTGGCGGAGGAGGCGGTGCGCAGGGCGTTTGAGCTTGGGCTGCAGATGGCGGCGGCAGAAGCGGCCGAGGCGGCGGCGACTCTGATCCAGGCGTGTGCTCGCATGTGTATCGCCGTCGGCAAGCGTCGGGCACTGGTAGCAGCGACGGCCTTGCGCAAGCGTCGCGCCGCGGAGGTTGGCCGGGCGTCGATGCAAAGGGGAGCTCAGGCTATGGCGAGTGTGGGATTTGTGAGGGATCGTGCCACGTCGACGCAGGCGGCACGTCAGGCGCTGGTGGAGGTGACGGTGCAGCGGGTGATGGCCGAGGCGCTGCGGCTGGAGGCGCTCAGGCAGACGGAAGAGAGGAGAAGGTGGAAGGCTGCGGCGGCAGCGACGGGCCGACGTGTCGTGCGTAGGGCGGCACAGGCCGTCCGCGCGATCATCCGCATGCGTGCACTCGCAGGTGTGTATTGCATGCTGCTGACCTCTGATTGCACCCCGTCCCTGGCCCTTAACCGTCCGCGCGATCATCCGCATGCGTGCGTGCACTCGCAGAGGAGACGACGAATCTCGCGAGGGAGATTGATCGACAGAAGGCGGTCCTCGTCCTCCAGCGAGGCGCACGCCTGGGGCTTGCCATCCGGCTGCGCAAGAAGCTCATGGACGATCAGAAGCGCATCCTCGAACGGCACTCCCGCGTGATTTGCCGCGTGATTCACGCTCGACTGGAGCGAGAGAGACTCGTCGAGGAGCGCCGCCTGCGCGCTGCCACGAAGTTGCAGAGCCACGCGAGGCGTAAGTCGGCGATGCGGATCGATCGGGCGAAGCGGGCGGATCGGCAGCGGAAGAAGATGAGCAAGGCCATGCGACTCGATGCCAAGGCGGCTGCGAGCCTCAACTTCCTCGGCGACCTGGCACAGCAGAGGGCGGCAGCGGCGGCACGGCTTGTGCAAGCACGCCAGCGGACCCGTATGAACATGCACCGGCTCAAGAAGGCAAGGGAGGGCGCGCTGCTGCTACAGCGCGATTGGCGCGGAGTGATCGGAAGGCGGGAAGCGGCGTTCAAGCGCATGCAGCTGCTGGTTGCGGTGCGCATGCAGGCCTTCTGGCGCGGCTGGCGCATTCGATGCGTCAGGTCCGTGGTCTCGTCACTGATCTTGCAGATCGAGATCTCGGAAGAGGCGAATGCATGGCGTGAGCTGCAGGCGGTCCGACGCATGCAGCGCGCCTACCACAGCTACCGCGTGCGACGTCTGATCAAAGATCAAGATAAGCGCGCTGGGAACAAACTCGTCCGCTTCCTCTGGGCCGTCATCGTCTTTAAGCGCCTCGTCCAACGCTCGAGGCGCCTCATCGTGAAGACGATCCTTGGCGAGCTCACGAGCCAGATTGTGGGTGCGAGGCTCAGAGAGAACCTCAGGTACGGTGCCTCGCGGAAGATTCAGCTCTTGTACCGAGAGCACATGCAGCGCAAGGCGGTGGCTCGCGAGGCGCGGCGCGTAGCGGTCGCGCGGCGCCGTGTCGAGCTCTCGTTGCGCACCGCCCTCGGCCGTACGGCCGTTCACAGCTTGCTGCCATGGTCGGTGTACGCGCGCTCGCATCGGACCCACGCGCACGCGCACATGGGCATGTTCGGGGTGGGCGAGGAGGAGGAGGCGCCTTGTGCTTTCTGGCCGTACGGAGTCACGAGCCACGGCGGCCCCCCACGACGAGCCAGCACGCCACACGGACCCGTGCCGCCCACCCCCCGGCTCGACCATCCCCCGGGGGGCGAGTCCTCGTCGACGTTCCATCGACGACGCACGAGGGTTTCGTCAGAGAGGGTTTCGTCAGAGAGGGTGCGAGGGCGTGGAGAGGGCGCCGATGGCGGCGCCCTTGGAGGCGATGGCGATGCTGGCGTGCACCACAGGGGCGATGGCGCGCCGGCGTTGACAGACAGCGAGGGTTTGTCCCTGCTCGGCGAGCACGCCCTCGACCCTCGTCTTCGCGAAGCGTGGCACACGATGACTCGGTCCGACCGGGCCGTGGTCGCCAAGATGATGCCGGAGAAGCGACACCTTTTCCTCCGCCGACGCTGGGAAGCGGCGGGTGGGGTGTGGGAGGGCGCCGCATCCAAAGTAGGCAACCTCGAAGCCTCGGATCGCTTGCTGGCTAAGATGCATGCATCCAGCGCCATGCCGACGACGGGCCCTGCCGCCAGCGGCATGCCGACGATGGGCGTGACGGCAGCCCCGATGCCCAGAAAGGAGGAGGCGAGGCAGGAGGCAAGGCAGGCGGCGTGGGCAGTGGAGGAGCGCTCGTGGACTGCCGTTGAGGAGGCTCGGCGCGTCGTAGTGGGCGCCGTTGAGGAGGAGGCTCGGCGCGTCGTAGTGGGCGCGATACGGTCGGTGCTTCGCGGACTGCCGCGAGACGGCCCTTGCCTAATTAGGGACGGTCTGGTCTCGCGCGGTATCTCGCGTGGCTCCAACGGCCAAGGCAGGATCGTGAGCTTTGCACCCACTCCGGCCGACGCCCAGGACGACGCGTCGATCAACGGCGGGGCGGCGGGAGCATCCGCGCCCCTACCGGTCGAGGCGTCGTCCTGTGCTGGCCTACCGGTCGAGGCGTCGTCCTGTGCTGGCCTACCGGTCGAGGCGTCGTCCTGTGCTGGCCTACCGATCGAGGCGTCGTCCTGGGCGGGCCTACCGGTCGACGGATCGGACGCGTACCGGTACGATGGGACGGAGCTGAGCATGATGCGTGACGACGAGCTGTTCGCATACGCCAAGGAGCTGCGCGCCCCCTCCGTGGCGCTCGAGGCGCTCAAGACGGCGCGCGCCCCCTTGGCACTCGAGGCGCTCGAGACGGCGCGGGGTCCCGCGGCGGCGCCCATGACGGCGCGCCCCCCCTTGGAGGCGGCCGTGCACCATGCCGAAGGGGGCGTGCGCCCACGACGACGCGTCGGCCGCTCGAAGAGCATCGACCATCAGGCCGACCATCAGGCCGCGCCCACGACAACGCGGACGCCCAAGGAGGAGGGGGTGCGAGATCGAGTGCGAGATCGAGGTGAGAGCTCGAGGGTCGAGCCCAAGGGTGTGAACAGCAAGGGTGTGAACCGCAAGGGTGTGAGGCCACTACGAGCTGGGCCGCCCGTAAGCATCCTCGCAGGGAATCTCGCAGGGAATCTCGCGAGGCCGAAGCGACCCTCGCCCGCCATGAACGCCCTCGGCGCCATCTACGGTACAGACGCGGTCGCGGACGCGGACGCAGACGCGGACGCGGACGCGGACGCAGACGCGGAGGCGGACGGACCCTCGGTGTGGGGCGGAGCGGGTGCCCAACACGGCGCGCCTGGGCTCGACCGAGAGGCGCGCGCCGTGCTGAGCACGTACGGGTACGAGTACGGCACGCGGATGCGGGAGAGGTACGTCTCGGACGAGCTGCGAGCGGCCGCGGCATTGGCCGACCTCATCTCCCGACAGGGGCTCTCCCCTCGTAAGCTCCCGCCTCGACTGTCCGCGCTGTCACGAGCACCTCGAGTGTCTGCCGAGGCGCTGTCACGAGCACCTCGAGTGTCCGCCGAGGAAGATCGCGGACAGAGGCCCGAGCGTTTCAAGATACTGCCGCAGGTGCTGCCGCAAGCCCGCCCGGTGCGCCCTACGCCCTCGAGTGAGGGAGGCGTACCGGTAAGGGTACCGGTACGTCCGCAGCTCCCCGCGGTGCCAGATGCGAGCTCAGATGCGAGCTCAGATGCGAGAGGCCATCTCCGCCCCCACAACGAGCGTGCTCGGCAGCAGGCGTGGCAGCCGCGCCCTACCACGTGGCAGCCGCCTCCCGGCCACACGCAGAACGACCGCTTCCAGCAGCTGCAGCAAGCCGCTCGCGAGCGCAATACGGAGGCCGCCCTGATCCTGCCTCTGCTACCTGGACCCACGAGCGGCGGTTCGGGTGTGACGATGAGGACCTCGGCTTAGTCGTTTCAATCTCTTGGGAGCGCGGGGGCGTGGGATGTTAGTGAGAAGTGATGTATTTCTCGATGCTGTTATACGACATATTAGAGAGGCTCTAATTGACAGGACTCACGCGTGCAACTAAACAATTTGCATGCAAACAAAGAAAGTCGGCGGGTTGCGTGATTTCCTGTGACGGGTGCGACCAGTGCGTGTGTTCACGAGTCGGCCGCGGGCAGCAGCTCTTTGGCTGAATGCGGCCGTCGCCAGCCTCCACGGCCACCAGCAGCGCATCTGGCACCCAACCTTTCCCGTCCCCGCACGAGTTACTTCTCTCGTTGGCCGCACGCAAAGCGAGCCGGTCTCTGGACAGGCCGCAGCCTGTCAGGCCGCTCGATGCCTCGGCGACCCGGCAGCCGCCACCGCCGCCGCCGCCGCTTCTCAGAGTGACTGCCAGAATACCGATCGGGCCAACCCCGGCGAATACCCCGGACCGCGCCCCGCCGCTTCCCATGGTCCTCAAAAGGAAAGTTGGAGTTACGATCGCAATGCCTACGCGTACTCCGGCGCCCACCCCGGCTCACACGCCGCCGAGTATGACGCGGAGCCGGGTCGAGGCCAACGCCCTCCTGCAAGCTTCCTTGGCCCAGCGGGCGGCCACAGCCGTGAAGCAGAAAGCTGCTGCGATCAGACTGATCAACAATCTCGCCACCAATCTGCTCAAGAATGATCTTGCCCGGAACCTTGAACAGCTGCCGCGCTACAAGCTCCTGGAGGATGAGGAGAGCTCTTGCAACGGCTCGCACGCGGCCGCTGAAGGGGGCGGAGGAGCGTACGCGCTGCCGCTGCAGGTTGGCCGCCGCGAAATCGGATGGGGACATTCCGACGGCCAAAACCCACCACTCTTAGCAGAGCCACCACTCTTAGCAGAGCCACCACTCTTAGCAGGGCCACCACTCTTAGCAGAGCCTGCTTGGGCCAGCTCTTCCAATGACGATTCCCTGGCCCGGACGCCGCTGCGAACCCCTCCAGAGCTGCGAGCGCACGCGCCGTCTGCGACGCCGACGACGACCACGACGACAAAGGCCGCACCCGCATGGATGTGGAGTTGGTGCTGTGTTGCGTTCGCTTTCATCGGGCTGCTCGTGGTGACGCTGTACGCGGAGCTCTTGTGGGTCGTTACGCTCCCGCCGCTGATCCCATCGCCCTCTCCCCCTGCGCCGAGCCACCCGCCGCTGTCGCCACCATTGCCGTCTCCCCCAGCACCAAGCCATCCGCCACCGCTCCCGTCACCGCTTCCGCAACCACCCGGCATGGCACCGCTGCCCCCACCACCCTTTCCCTCGCCCTCGCCACTGCCTCCGCCGCCGCCGCTGTATCCACCTGGACTCCCATCGGATATGCCACAGCGGCCGCCACCACCTCCTTCGTCACCGCCACCCCTGACGCCACCACCCTTGCCCTCGCCTCCGCCACCCTCGCCGGGTCCCACTCCACCGCCGCCTGTTGCGCCGCCGCCCTCGCCTCTGCCACACGCGCCACTGCCGCCGTCGCCACCGCCGCCCGCCCCGCCATCGCCCTCTAGACCACCCCCCGCCCCACCGGCCCCCACCCCACCACCATCGCCCTCTAGACCACCCCCCGCCCCACCCCTATCGTTCTCCCCGTATGCGCTCCTGAGTCTGGCGGCAAGCGCGCTCGCGCTCGGCTTCTTCTGCTGTAAGGACGGTGGACACGCATTCAAGGACACGCCGCTGCTGCCGCCGAGCGCGCAACGAAGGGAATCGACGTCAAACGCGGTCGTGGGCGTCCACAAGGCCGCCTCCGAGCGTGCGCGTCAGTCCGTCGAACGCGCCGACACTGCCTCCATCCAAGCCGCAGTGCGCGAGGCTGAGACTGCCGCGCTTGCCTTGATGATGATCGTTCAAGCTGTCAGCGAGCGCTCCCCTGGGCGAGGACCGCCTCCTGAGCCTCCTCCCATGCTTCAAGACCGCGCCTCCCCCGCCGCGAGGATGGACACCGGCGGCAAGGGCTCGTCGCTCATCGGTGATGCACGCATCGAGGGCGACGACGACGACGACGACGACGACGAGCATGCGCCGATGCGACCGCGCCACGCGTCTGCAAGGGCGGCCGTGCCGGCGGCCGTGCAACCGGCAGTCTTGACAAGGCCGACGGCCTTGCAGCTGCAACACGAGCGCGAGCTCGCGATGGAGCTGGACCGCGCCTGGCGTGCCGAGGCTGAGGTCGCTAAGCAGGCAGCGTCCAAGACGACGGCAGAGGCGGCAGTCACTACAGTGGACGGCAAGGCAGAGGCGGCAGTCACTACAGTGGACGGCAAGGCAGAGGCGGCAACGGCAGCGCCCAGAGAGGCGGCCCCGGTCGAGGTGGCCATGGCGGGAGCCATCAGCGAGGGCTCCCCCGGGCGAGGACCTACAGGGCCGCCTCCCGAGCCGCCCCCCCGATCTCGAGATCGGATCGAGATCGGATCGAGTTCTCGAGATCGCGCCTCCCCCGCACTAGTTGTGATGGCAGTGGCCCCTCCTCTCTGGCCAGGGGGCGTGGGAGGCGCGTTCTCCCCCGCCCCCTGGCCCAAGCCGCCCGGGGTCCCGCACCTGGCCAGGGCGGCAGTGCTCGAAGAGCTCGAGACGAAACTGTCTCGGCTTCAAATGGTGGGGGCGATTGCAGAGGCGGCGGCAGAGGAAGAGGGCAGGGCGATGGTGGAGGCGCAGGGGATGGCAATGGAGGCAGTCGCGGCGCGGGGTGGGCTCGCATCAGAGGCTCCAGGTTCGTCAGTTTCGTCAGAGGCTGCTGGGACGACCGAGATTGCGTACGAATGGCTTGGGAGGGAGATGGCGAGGGCAACAAAAGACTCCGGGGAGAGGGACGAGGAAAGGGTGAGAATCACCTCGCAGATCGAAGACGGCGGCCTCAAGTCGGTGGGCGACATAATGACGGTCAAGGAGGGGGTGCAGCTGCGCGTGAGCCATGTAGACAAGGACAAGAAGGCTCTCGTGGCCACGACGTCCTTTGCGCGTGGAAAGCGGCGCCACGGGTGCGCCAGTGCCGCTGGCGCCTCTCCTTGTCGTTCGCCGCTGGCTACAGTGGCCGAGCAGGCCGAGGAGCCCTCCCTGGCCGAGGAATCCTCCGCGTCGCTCGTCGCCTCCGAGGAGCAGCAGCAGGCGGCCTCGTCGCCGAGTCCTTCGCAAACGCATCGGCAGCTGACTCTGCTGTCCGTCTCGCCGTGGGTGGAGCAGCCCGAAAAGCCCAAGGGTGGTGGCGAGGGTGGCACGGAGGGCGGCCGCAGTGGAGGCTTCGGGATCGAAGGCTGGACCTACGCATCGGATGGCTCACACGAGATCGGCTCGCTGACGGAGGAGGATCTCGCTTCCCTGGCCGCGAGTGAAGAGTTCAAGTCCCCCTTCGATTTCGCGATGGCTCGCTCCGCTATGGTTGTTGCCAAGAAGGCGAAAAAGGAGAAGCACGTTGTGGTCACCATCGATCCTTCTCGCAGTGACGTCCACAATGCGGCGGCCAACCTGCAGCGGGTGCGCAGTAGCAAAGCGCTCGCGGCCGCCACGAGTCCCATTTCGTCCGTTTCGTTCGGTCTTGCAGGCTTAGAGAGCAGCCCATTTCGTCGAGCGTCTCTGGTCGAGCTGACTCACTTCTCGTGAGCATCACTGCGACACATAACATCATACTAGTACTAAACGGCGGGAAAATCATAGAGACTCCGGGAAAACCAGAGACTCCGCGCATGAAAATGAAATCCCCGCCAAAGAGTCCCGACACCACCTGACACCAGCCCTGGCCGCTTCCCATACACAACTCGAACCACACCCCTCTTTGCCTCGACGTTACGACGTTACGAAGTTCACTCGGCAACAGGCGTCGAAGGTCGCCGACCGAGCAAGGGTGGACTCGGTGTCGTAGTGTCCACCCTGGCCTCTTCCCTCCCAAGCCACTCGTACGCAATCTCGGTCGTCCCTGGAGCCTCTGACGAAACTGACGAACCTGGAGCCTCGGACGCGGGCCCACCCCGCGCCGCGACTGCCCCAAAGGTCGCCGCTTGATGCAGCGTCGTCTCGAGCTCCTCTTGCACTGCTGCCCTGGCCTCTGCCACAACCACGGACGTCATGGTCCGCTCGACTCGGGCCGCCGCCCCTCTGGGCGCTGCCGTTGTCGCCTCTGCCTTGCGGTCCGCTGGAGTGACTGCCGCCTCCTTGGGCTTCTCCTTGGGCGCTGCCAGCTCAGCCAGCTCAGCCTCGTCAGTTTCGTCAAGTTCGCCTGCCTGCGCAGCCAGCTCAGCCTCAGTCCACCTCTCGCCAGGCGCGTGATTGTACACCCAGCCGTCCACCGTTGTCGTGACGCTCTCCTCGGTCTGCTCGTCGAGCATCTCCGCAGCTCGCGAGGAGAGCGCCGAGGCGGGCGCATCGGCGCTGCTGCGGGTGTGCTCCACCGGGACGGCACTGCTGCGGGTGTGCTCCACCGGGACGATTGCATCCACGAGCCACGCCGGCTCCTTCTCGGGAGGCGGCGACTCTGCCGTCGACATGGGCGGTGATTGTGGTCGGAGGTCAGCGTTGGCGTGCGCCACAACCGATGAAGGCTTCGACCCTCGTGAGAGCTGGACTGAGGCTGACGAAGCTGACGAAACCGCCACAACCAATGAAGGCTTCGGCCCTCGCTTCTCCCCGCGAGACGCTTCCGCACGGCTCCAGGGAAGCCACGTGGCAGGGAAGACGCTCCGAGACGACGACGACGAGGAGGAGGACGGAGCCGGAGCGGCGATCGAGGTCGAAATCGAGGGCTCTCCCCCGGCGCCGATATGCTGGCGACGCGTCGCGTCCCCTTCGAGCGCTGTGGCGAGCGCTGTGGGGTCGGCCTCGAAAGTCCTCTTCAGGCCGGACGAAACGGACGGAATGGGAGGCGCGGCGGCCGCGTGCGCTTTGGTGCTGCGTACCCGCTGCAGGTTGGCTGCCGCGTTGTGAACATCAATGCGGGAAGGGTCGATGGCGATGCTCGTGTTCTTGTGCGCATCGACACCATCGGCAATCGGCGTCGTAGGCCAGCTCTGTTTACAGAGCGGCACGTTTGGTGGCACGGGCGGCCGCATTGGTTGCCACGACGTGAGAGGGCTGACGATCATGGAGATGGCTCCTGACAAGTCGTCGAGCAAGATAGCCGCCTCAGCCGTCGTGTGTACTCGCTTGCCATCCAGAGCATAGAGCCTCTCGCCCACGCACAAGCCAGCCTCCTCAGCTGCCGAGCCCGCAGCCACTTCGGCCACCGCCACGATTCCCGGCGCGCTCTGGACGAGTTCAAATCCCAACCAGCTGAGCGGCGTCGCCATTCCACATCTGGCCGCCACCCTCGCAGCTTCAGCGGCAACAGTCCGAGGCTTCAGCAGAGTCAGCTGCCGCTGCGTTTGCGAAGGACTCGGCGACGAGGCCTCCTGCTGCTGCTCCTCATCGGAGGCGGCGAGCGACGCGGAGGATTCCTCGGCCAGGGAGGGCTCCTCGGCCTGCTCGGCCACTGTAGCCAGCGGCGAACGACAAGGAGAGGCGCCAGCGGCACTGGCGCACCCGTGGAGGCCCTTTCCACTCGCAGAGGACGTTGTGCCCACGAGAGCCTTCTTGGCCTTCTTGGCACGTCCGCGGGATGCGATTGGCGATCGGGTTTCCTCTCGAAGGTAACCCGTTGGGTCCGCACGCCCCTTCATATTCGCAGCCACGCTGTCGAGAGCAGCGCTTAGATTGAGAGGCGCGCCATACGCTCGCGCGCCGGCGCCATACGCTTCGAGTGCGCCAGCGCCATACGCGAGCTCGCTCTCGTGTTGCAGCTGCAAGGCCGTCGGCCTTGTCAAGGCTGCCGGCTGCACGGCCGCCGGCACGGCAGCCCTTGCAGACGCGTGGCGCGGTCGCATCGGCGCATGCTCGTCGTCGTCGTCGTCGTCGTCGTCGCCCTCGATGCGTGCATCACCGATGAGCGACGAGCCCTTGCCGCCGGTGTCCATCCTCGCGGCGGGGGAGGCGCGGTCTTGAAGCATGGGAGGAGGCTCAGGAGGCGGTCCTCGCCCAGGGGAGCGCTCGCTGACAGCTTGAACGATCATCATCAAGGCAAGCGCGGCAGTCTCAGCCTCGCGCACTGCGGCTTGGATGGAGGCAGTGTCGGCGCGTTCGACGGCCTGACGCGCATGCTCGGAGGCGGCCTGCGCCATTGCCATCGCCGCACTCGCCGACGCGGACGAAACGGTCGCATGGGGAAGGAGGTGCGGTGTGAAGCCCGAGCTAGTTCGCGGTGAGCGCGGTGGCGGCGGTGGCGGCGCGGCTGCCCACACTGGCGACGGGAAGGGAGCCCCCAAGGGCATCTGGCTTGCACTCGGCTGGCACCCGGAGGGCAGAGAGGATGGCGTAGTGGTCGTCCAGGGCAGCCGCGAGTCCGAGGTCGTCTGATGGACGCAGGGGCTCCGTGTGATGACCTCTTGCGCCTTGCCAATTGGCAGGCGCGCGTCGGAAGGAAGATCCATGAAGGACGTTAAGCGCCGCCGGAGGGTCGTGCTCAGGACCGCTCTGGACCTCAATCCACTTCGTTGCGCGCTTGGCGGCAGCAGCGGCGTGTCCTTGAATGCATGCCGCCCACCCTCCTTACAGCAGAAGAAGCCGAGCACGAGCAAGCTCGCCGCCAGGCTCAGAAGCGCAAACGGGTAGAGCCCTTCGAGTGGCTCGAGCTCCTGGTCTACAATAGCCTTTTGGAGCGTCGTCTTGGGCGACCATCGGCCTCCAAAGTCGTGCAGAGACTGTGCAAAGGTAGGCCGCGATGGTGGCGAGGGTGGCGGAGGCGAAGGCGGCGGCGCGACGAGCGTCAGAGCGACGTTGCCAACCGCCTGCACGTAGATGCCAAGCGCCGCGCTCAGAGTGGACGCCGGCGTCGCTGCGAGCGTGGTCGCCGCGGCCACCGCCGCCGCCGGCGTGGGGTACGTTATGGTGGCGGTGACTGCGACGGAGGCGGCGGTGACGGCGAGCATGATCGCGGACGGGGACACGCCCATCTGGGTCGCCAGGGCGTCACGGAATGCCGCCTGGTTGAAGCTCGACACGTCGCCCGCCACGGCGAAGGTCGCTGTGATGGCCGCCCCGTAAAGGGCATCATGTCGAGCGTCCGGGCCTGGGCGGGGCGATGCAAGGGGCTTCGTTGGTATCGGTGGCTCTGATGGTGCCGGCGAGGGTGGCGGTGGCGAGGGTGGTAGTGGTGAGGGAGGTGGCGATTTCGGAGTTGGTGACGGGAATGGCGGCGTTGGTGGTGGTGGGGTGGGGGCCGGTGGGGTGGGTGCCATTGGAGATGGCGACGGTGGGCAAGGCGATGGTGGGGTGGGCGGCGGAGGCGACAGGAGCGGTGGCGCGTGTGGCAGAGGCGAGGGCGGCGGCCCAATAGGCGGCGCTGGAGAAGGACCCGGCGACGGTGGCGGAGGCGAGGGCGAGGGTGGTGGCGTCGAGGGCGAGGGTGGTGGCGTCAGGGGTGGCGGTGACGAAGGTGGTGGCGGCGGCCGCTGTGGCTTATTCGATGGGAGTCCTGGCGGATACAGCGGCGGTGGCTGATGCATTGGTGCTGGGGGAGACGGCAATGATGGCGACAGCGGCGGATGGCTCGGCGCAGGGGGAGAGGGCGATGGGATCAGCGGCGGGAGCGTAACGACCCACAAGAGCTCCGCGTACAGCGTCACCACGAGCAGCCCGATGAAAGCGAACGCAACACAGCACCAACTCCACATCCATGCGGGTGCGGCCTTTGTCGTCGTGGTCGTCGTCGGCGTCGCAGACGGCGCGTGCGCTCGCAGCTCTGGAGGGGTTCGCAGCGGCGTCCGGGCCAGGGAATTGTCATAGGATTCCGGACCAGGGAAGCTGGCCCAAGCAGGTCGTGCTACGCCGCCGCCGTTCCCTTTAGCGGCCGCGTGCGAGCCGTTGCAAGAGCTCTCCTCATCCTCCAGGAGCTTGTAGCGCGGCAGCTGTGCAAGGTCGAGGATCAGTCTCACAGCAGCAGCTTTCTGCTTCACGACCGCTGCCGCCCGCTGCGCCAAGGAAGCTTGTAGGATGGCGTTGGCCTCGAACCTGCTCCGCGCTACTGTTGGCGGCGTGTGCGCCGGGGTGGGCGCCGGAGTTGGCACGGTCGGGATCGGTAGCCTGACTGTCCTCTTGAGAAGCGGCGGCGGCGACGGCAGCCGGGTCGCCGCGGCATCGGATAGCCTATCTTCGTCCAGAGACCGACTCGCCTTGCGTGCGGCCAACGAGAGCATCAGCTCATGCGGCGGCGGCAGCAGGTTATGCGCTGGCCACGGCTGCATGCAGCCAGCTGCACGCAGCGGCGTGGCCACACCTTGCAGCCACACCCGTCACTCACTTTGTCGACGAGACAACTTTTTGCATGCATTTTGCCGGAGATACACGGCGGGCACTTCGCATGCCACAGGTCCGTCCGCTCCGCGATTGAAGTCAGATCGAAAACCCCGTGAAACTATTGAAATGACGAAACCCTTATTCGCGACCGAGTCTCGATGTCGTCCATCCATCGCTTCCTCCTAGTGCTGAGAGTCGCCGCCATTTCTGCCGTTCCGTGGCAGTCCGATGCTCCCAAGAGTCAAGATTTTTTCAGCAAGGATTTTTTGGTTGACCATATCAACTTCATCCTCAACTTCTACGAGCCGCGAGTGCTTGACTCTACCGGCGGGTTTTTTCAAGGCTTCTTCCAGAACGGGACTACGTTTGATGCACACTTCAAGCAGATCGTGAGCAGCGCACGCATGGTGATCAACTTCATGCGCGCGAGCAATATCACCGGACGGCCGGAGCTGCTCGCGCTCGGATCCCACGGTCTCGACTACGTCGAGAATGTGCACTACCAGCGCACCACGGATCAGTACGCCTTCTCGATCCTCGACGGCAAGCCGGCGGACATGACACAACAGGCCTACGCGTATGCCTTCCTGCTCGGCATGCATTCTTCGGTCGTCAAAGCAGGAGTCGCCAGTAACGACTCGAACGTAGTCCGAATCTTCAGCCATCTGTGCGTGCAGCCCAGAATGGCGTTTGCGTCGCTTGTCATGCTCGAGCCTGCTTGAGCCTGCGGCGTGTTGAGTGGCGTACTGAGCGGCGTATTGAGCGGCGTACTGAGCAGCCCCCGATCGAATCGCGTGCCCCGCGCAGCGAGAGGTTCTTCTACCTAGGCGACCAGCAAGCTGCCTACCTCGACACGATCGCCGCCAACGGGACCGTCGACACGTACCGCGGTCAGAACTCGAACATGCATATGTGCGAGATGCTCATCGCAGCGTACGAGGCGACGAACAACCGCACGTACCTCGCGCGCGCCGAGGCGCTGGCGCACACGTTCGCGGTCGTGCTCGCCGCCAAGGCTGGGGGCTTCGTGTGGGAGCACTACGACGAGCAATGGAACATCAACTGGAACTACAACATCAACGACCCGAGCAACATCTATCGGCCCTGGGGATTCCAGCCTGGTCACCAGATGGAGTGGGCGAAGAACCTGCTCAACCTGAACCGCCATGAGCCGGCCGCATGGAAAGTGCAGCGCGCGCGTGAGCTCTTCGATGGCGCCTGGAGCCTCGCTTGGGACGATGCATACGGTGGGCTAGTCTACGGCTTTGCACCCAACCGCTCGTGGTGCGACACGGGCAAGTACTTTTGGGTACAGGCGGAGGCGTTTGCGACGGCGGCGCTGCTGCACGAGGCGACAAGCAACATGACCTACCTGCACCAGTACAAGCGCCTATGGAGCTATATTTGGCAGAAGTGGGTCGATCACAGGTACGGAGCATGGTACGGGTTCAACCTGACGCGCGAGAACGAGCTCGTGAATGATCGAAAGGCGATCGCCGGCGCCAAGTGCGACTATCACTCGATGCAGGCGTGCATCACGACGCTTACCGTCTTCGAGTGAGCCGTCTCGAAAGCGAGGAGCTACTAGTACGTGCATGGTGCCAAAGTGGGCCGTCTCGAAAGCAAAAGGCTTGAAAGTGCCACCTTGTCAACCGATGCGGGTGATGTGCAAAAGTGTCGTGTTGGAGGCGCGCAACATGCACGGACTACGGCGTAACAGCTCTGTGTACGTAGATTTCTTTTGCGTTCATGAATCTAGGACAACCGTCGCCGACGCCGGATCGGATCTCGAGTACGTGGTGGCTAGACTCAATCTGGGGGCTCCGTTCCGACAAGGTTTCGTTAATCTCATGGCCCCTTAACTGAGGCCACTGCGACGCTGGCCCGTGCTTACCCGCCTCCCCCCCCACCTTGAAACCCAGCAGAACCTCTTCTGTGCCTCGGCCAAGCTGAAAACGCTCCCCAACCACTCGCCTCTTGAACTGGTCACACTTCACTGCTCATGCGAAGCATTTCGCATGCACGCTACCTGAACGGCCAGCTCGCGAGGATGACGATGAAAGCCAAGAGCCCGAGCAACATGCCGAGCAGCAGCAGATGCAAGCGCTGACGGGCCCTCTGATGCGCCCCCTGCAGCTGATGCGCCTCTGGGGACACCAGGGACTTGAGCCCAGGTGGCAGCTTCCCAAGGAAGCTCTGGGTGAACTGACGCCAGCACAAGGACCGCTGCTCGAGCTCGCCGCTGCTCGAGCGACCTCGTACCCGCGGGTGTGACGCGCCGGTATGGCGTTGGTATGGCGTGGGGGATTCCACGTCGCCGTACTCGTGCAGCTGCGGTGAGCCCTCGTTGCCGCTCTGCCACCGTTCTGCCGCCGGTGCAGCACCGGTTGAGCGCGGCCGCTTGACCGCACGCTCGTCCTCATCCTCGCTTTCAGAGGGTCTGCTGTGGCTCGTCTGCACACTCAAGGCTGCAGCTTTAGGCCCCAGCTCCTCAATAAGGGCAACGTCCTCGTCCTCTGGATAGGAGTCGTAGACATAACTACTGCGAGCTGCCGCTGGCGAAGATGAGCGTCGTCGCCGCTGTCCGATCGTCGCGCGTCCCAGCAGAGCACTTCTCATCCTCGAGAGAAAGGGATCGCGTCCGCCCCTCACGAGAAGCGTACCGACGTCCCACGCTCGCTTTGTTTCAGGGGCACGAGATGTGTGTTCGAGCTCGAGGCCAAAGCGCGGTGTCGGGCGCTGCTCGACCCCCTCAAGCAAAGCTCGATTTCAGGTTATACTCACTCAGCCCCATCAGTCACACCTATTGCAGTACTGTATTTGCCGTTAAATACTTGTGGGGTTCAACGAACCGCCCCTCGCCAGGGGGGAACAAGCAAGCTTGCTTGCTTACTAGGGGGAGGTCTAGTCGCACGATGGTTACATGTACCCGCCTCGTTTATTGAAGTTTACGGATCGGTGAGAAAAAAGACAAAAAACTTTTCTTTTAAACTTTGCTAGTCTCATTGACCGTTACTCGCGAAGTCCGCACACTGCAACCTCTTTAGGAAGGGGGAACCAAGCGACTGGGCGGCTCGGCTACTGGGCGGCCGCACTCGAAATCGCCCGCACTGCGACCTCGCCCAGTTGCTTGGAAACCCCTACCCTGTCGAGCGCGCGTCGGCCCCTTTGTTGCGCTCGACCCCCGAAGTCACAAGCATGCTTGCCGTGACGGCCTCTCTGTTGGCTCTTGCGCGTCCCGACCGCAAGTTCCACCATTCATTTCGCCACTCGAAATTTCGTTTTGCCGACATAATGGAGAATCGCAAGAATGACCTCTGCCTCGATGGAAATTCCTTGCCCACTGTCACGGAAAGCTGGTGTCGCGGTCAGGTGGGCGATGATCATTCAAGTTTATGCCTGGGCGTGGCTACCATTTTGAATGCTACGTGCGCAGAGCTCTTGGACGAAGAGTTTCTGCAACAAGTGGTTCGTAGGGTAGGCCTCGCCAATGATTTTCGTGGTGCCCGCATCTTCGGTGCCGAGGCGAACCATATGAGGCTTGCCGCCACAAACACGATAAAAGGCGGCATGTTTCAAGACCCTCATCAGCTGGCCGCCGCGCTCGTCCATTTTGGTCGCTCGCCAATCCCGATTCGCACCTACCTCGAGCTCGGCGTGCTGTCTGCCTGGACGAACGCCATCATCTCTGCCTTTTTCGCGCGCAAAGCCGATGGTCGTCATGAGTTTCATAGCTACGCCGTCGATGTCAGCGCACAATGGATTTCGAAGCCGACGTTGACGATCCTGTCGGCACTGAATGGGAGCTATGTAGATAGGGCTTCGCAGACGTACAAGCAGATGATCGCAGAGACACAGACCAGCCCGCGCTTCGATGTGTGTTTCATCGACGCTGACCACTCCTACGACAGCGTGCGCGCGGACTATGAGGAACTCAAGAGGAGGTGCGTGAGAATGATGTTCCACGATGTGGTAGATTTTGATTGCTTTGTATTCCATAGCTGGGGAGGAGGCGTACCCGCCTTTTGGGCAGAGCTGGTGTCCAATGTCAACCGCAGCAGGGTGAACGAATTCACCGCTCAGCCTGGAATCTTCCCACCAGTGCTCGGGATCGGCGTGCTCTCGCCTAGCTCCGCGACGGGAGATGGGCAAGCCGACAGCTCAACATGGCAGCGCGCTCCCATGGGCGCAGGATTCTATGGGAGTACGCCCAAGGCTGGCCTCTATAAGTGGCTTTGCAACACGGGAGCTGCGCGTGCGAAATCAACGCCTCTGCAAGTGTTCTGCGAATCGTGATAGTGGAGAGATCTGTTCTCCCGGCGCAGTGGGATGATCCCTACCGCCGGATGCCCGGATACTGCACTTATTCTGTTAGGCGGAGTGTGTCAGATGGTAATCAGGCGGGGGGGCTGCAGATAGTCTCGAGAGTACACCTTTGGACATCTCGCTTATTTGGGGCGTTTTGTATGTTTTTGAACCCGGTAGCGGTACCGCGACTCCGCGAGGAACTGCGTTCGACCTCCTCCCCCTTTCTGCAATGAATTCCTTTTGTGAAAAGGTCTGCATGTGTCTCATTTCGGGAGTCCTGTATTGCTTTCACGGTTGTGCTCCTTGCGTGTTGTGTGTATTCATCATGAAAAGGTCAGTTGGGAGGCCTCGTGATCGCCTTCCATGTCGGGCTGCCAGGCGATGCCAGCGGTGGGTGCTGGGCTGGATGCGCGCGAGTACCTCTCCAGCGAGGCGCAGAGGCTTCTTCGTGAGACGGCCGCGCTCCCTTCGATGGAGGCGCGCGAGCTCTGCAGAGTGCGGTGGCTGATCTACCGAGGCGACGAGAACTATGGCCTCGGCAATGTGCTGTATGACGTGGCATCCGCGGCGGCGCTGGCGCTGGCGCTCAACCGGACGCTCGTGTATGGCGCGGATGCCGTCGACCGCAAGTTCGGCACGCTTCTTCAGTGGCCGGGGCTGTTGACGATGAGAGACGCGGATGAGCTGCGTCGGCGCGCCCAGTGCCACCCGGAGCGCTGGCAGCTCAGCGCACAGCGGCGTGTCGTGTTCGCGCCCGACAAGTGCACGTTCCAGCGCACGTGGCGTCGAGAGCGCTCCGGCAAGGGCCGCTGCTTCAAGCGGCTGCTCGGCATCGACTGGCTCGAGGAGCATGCGCCTGTGATCGAGCTGAGTAAGGTGCACGCATTCACCGGTCTGCAGACTCTGCTCAAGTCGGCGCATGCACCGCTGAGGGAGCGCGTGCGGGCGCTCACAGGCGGCTGCTTGCTGGCCGGCAGCCGACCCAATCTCCATGGGGTGATCCTCGCCTCGCTCATGCAACCCTCCCCGGCCGTCCTCCACGCAGTACGTTGGGCTCTGTCACAGCAGCAGCAGCAGCAGCGCCAGCATGCGCACGAGTCCCACGGCTGGACGGCAGGCCGACTAGGAAAGAGCCGATACCTTCCTTGGACGCCGCCCCAGATCGGCCTCCACGTACGTGCCATGAACGACCACCGAGCCAAGAATCTCACCGGCGAGATGCAGGCGGTGCAGATGCAGAACGCCTTGATTTGCATTCACCGGGCGGCAAAGGCCATGGCGGCGAAGGCCATGGCGGCGGCGGTGTTGACGGCGGCGGCCGCGCCGCCCACGGGAGCCAGCCATCCCTCGAATTACACCTCGCCTGCGCGAGATCGGCGAGATCAGATCTCCACCCACGAGATCGGATCGCCACCGGCATTCCTCTCCGTGCTTGTGATCTCGTCTTCGCCGGAGCTGCGCACCCTGATGGTCCGCTGATGGCCTCTGATTGCCTCCTGATTGCCTCCAAGAGCCTATGATTGCCTATGATTGCCTATGATTGCCTCTAATTGCCCCCTAATCAGGTCCGCCGCCTCTCAGCCCGCTTTCGACGAGGGCTCGCCGAGAGGAAGCAATCAGAGGCACTCAGAGGCCAGCAGAGGCCCTCAGAGGCACTCAGAGGCCCTCAGAGGCACTCAGAGCCCAGCAGAGGCCAGCAGAGGCCAGCAGAGGCCAGCAGATGGCTCGCCGAGACGAGGCAAGGGGCGGGCGAGGGCGCCGTGTTGGGCAAGGGCGTGGCCGCCCTCGCGGACGCTGTCGACAGTGATGATGCGACACACATACTCCCTCTGGTCTTTGACTGGCGCGAGTACATCGGCCGCGCCCCGCGCGCCATCGCCGACAGTCTCGCCGCGTCGGAAGCGGCCGCCGCGGCCTTTTGCGGCAAGGTGAATGCGTCGGAGGCGTTCCGATGCAATCGATCGGCCCATACGCGCGATTGGGGGCCGGAGCCTCATTGGGTAGCGGTAGTGGAGCTGCTGCTCCTAGCCGTCGTCACCGACGTCGTGGTCGGTGCGGGCTACCCCTATTTCAAGGTGTGCAACACATTTGCGCAGATTGGGGCCGCTCTCGCTGATGCCGCGCCTGAATGGCTTTGTGCGCTCGGCCCGACGCGCCGCCGTGCACAACAGGCGTCGCGGCGCTGCGGCGCGGGCGCGGGAGTCAGCGCCGGCGGTCGCGCCGGTCGCGCCGGTGGAGATCGTGTCGAGCCGCATCGCATCCAGCTGCTCTGCGCGTCACAGCTCTTCTCGACGGATTGGGGTTCGTCAATGTGGAGATCGCTCAACGGCACCGCCAAGCGCGGCTCGGACAATGTCGTCGATTGCGGCAGCCCAATCTGCATGCCGACGCCCCTCCACCCAGAGCTATGGAGCGACTTGCGAGGCGATACCTGTGCGGCCGACGACGACACGGGCGCTCCACCCAATTTACTCTTTGGCATTCCCATCAAGCCCTTACGAGGATATCAGTGAATTCACGTGTTGGGCACCGCGTACGCGGGCAGCTCGGGCGCTGCACGGACCGCTCGGGTTGATATATGATGAAGTTTTATTTAGCCAAGTATCTAGCGAGCAGTGTATTCACGTCCTCTTTTTCACTTTTCGAGTGTCACGGTCTTCGCTCACTCTGACTCCTGTCAGCCACGTTACCGTATAGAGCTATATCGCTCCCCATGGCCATGCTCATTCCCGCGGCCGGGCACAACGTCGCTCACGACTCACGACTGGCCGCTTGAGCGTACTACACATCACGTCAGACGTCATCCGACACTGCACTTCGTTGTACCGACCTGCGTTGTTCTCTCCTCTATGGCACGCACAGGTTCATGCCTCATGCATGCTGTGCGCATTCAGGGCGTTCGGCTCGGCTCTCGCATGTTTTGAGTGCACAGCCTAGAGGGCAACTGGAGCATCCCACTTGATCTTCGTCTTCTTGTAGACCTTGCTGGCGTCTGAGGCCATGGCGATCGCCTGGCGTGCCGCGATGATGTTGTGGTCGTTGGAACGATAGCATGATTCTGATGTGATTGAGCTGACCGAAGACGAGAGCGAAGATGCCTCCGAGGACGTTTCGCTCCGATTCGGCACTGCCTTGGCAACGACGAGCCCAGCGATGGTTGGTGCGCATACGATCGTCTGGGTCACGCTACCCCGTACAGTCGTGATCGGTATCGGCGGAGAGGTTCCCCTTGCCGCAGTGAAGTCGTGCGCTTGCTCGGCCAGCTGGCTCGGCGGCATTTTTGTGTGTGGGAACGCTTGGATGGGTTTGGGCGCTGCTCCACTCAAGGGCCGCGACGATTGGGCCGGGATCGATTGATTCGAGTATTGGTAGTATTCCGGATGATCGTAGCGCGCCGAGAAAATCGGCATGGTCATCCTTGCGGCCTCCATCGTGGGTAAGTAATGATCGAGATCTGTAGCACACATTCACTACGTGTGATTGGAGTCCAAGGAGTCGCTCTCATGCCATAGGAAGGGAAGTAGGCAGAGGCAAGACTCACCGAGGTTTTCGAAAGCGGCCAGGATGTCATCGGGCGTCAATGCCTTCCGGCCCATGGCAATGGAGACATCGTTAGCTTCGCTCGTTATGAAGCAGATGAACTCGCTCACCATCTCCTGCATCAGAACTTTCGCGTCGCGTGCAATCTTGGCGTCCTTGGGTAGCTCCATGGCCATGAGACGCGCAACGTTGGCCATCGGCAGCAACCGGTCTTGCTCTCGCAGAGGAGGGGGAGCAGGAGCGGGCGCCTGTGCAGTGCGCCCCGATGCGCGCGGTTTAGGCAACACACTCGGTGCGAGCCGTGGCGCAGGAGCGAGCTGCCGCATGGTGGACCCTTTTGCGCGTCCAACAACAGTCGCACTCGGAAATCGTTGCACGTCAGGATGCGTGTGGCGCAAGCCCTCTGTCTGCTCTCCATCATCGGCGACGAGGAGGTCCGCCAGATCGTTCAGATACGCTTCATCTACCCTGATTGGGTGCGATGGCTGCTCGAGGAGAAGACAGGCCATTATGCTCGACGGCCGTCTCTGAGAATGTGTGGGCCACTCAGCGGAGACCGCGCCAAAACCGTGTGTGAGCTGACTGGCCGAAAAGTGTGCACTGTATGATGAATGGCCCGCGCGCTGTGGACATACGGTTGAGCTAATTAAGAATTTATCATTAGAACGTAATTAGAACGTAGAAATGGAATCTGGGTATATCTTGAGTGACCCCGCGGGGGCATGAGAGGTCGGTCCAGCCAGAGCGCAATTGCCAGATGAGCGACGTGTCGGCCGCTGCCTGCCGGGCGCGCCTCCGCGCGGGCCACGGCGCACCGACCCGCGGACGTTTGTCAATAATCAATCTAAGTTCAAGGTCCTCTATCCATCCTCAACCTTCAATTTTATCTCGTGGTATCGAGGCCATAGGAGGCGTGATTAGTCCAGCGGGTCTGTTATAGATAAGGATAGAGCGGCAAGTGCGCCAGTCACGCAGTTTGACCGCTGCGCTGCCTTTCCCCAGTTCTATATTTCGATCTAGTACGAGTGCTTGCTATCATCACAGCCCTCGTGTCGGCCAGTTGAACGCGACTTCGAGTTTCTTTAGGTTCCTACTTTTCCACAGCCTTTTCTCATGCGGACACCAAGACTCAGGGGGATCGCGTCTGGTCAAGGCTGCAGGGCCGTCGATGGATCACCAACTCAGATGCATCGCCTGGTTCGCGGCGCTGACGCTCGTTGCGGCGCACGGTTCGGGCGCGTGGCTAGACTTGAGGCACCACAGTGCGAGCAGTAGCTATTCGGGCGTGCGGGTGCGCGCAGCGCTCTTTCCCTTGCGGGTGTCGAGCCCTTCCGTGAACATGACCATCAACGCATGCGGGTGCCTGCGCGTGCGTTGCCGCAGTATGTTTCGGAGGCCTCGCACAGTCTCACACTGATCGGTTCGGATGACGGCTTGTCGTGGTTCTCAGCCACTGGCTTTTGCGATGGGCCAAAGATGACGCGCATCCACTTTGACTTTTCGTCAAAAGGCGGTCCGGCTGACGCGACGGCCACGTGGACAAAGGACGGCGGTGTGGTCCGCCTCGTGTGGGACGATGGCAACACGTGGGTGCTGCAGGCCGCCACGTCGGATTCTAACTTGGTGCCCGACGCGACGATGCCCACGGCGTTTGAACAAGCCGCGGGCTTTTGGTTCCCGCTGGTGGGCATCTTCACGTCCAACGCACTGTTCATGGCGCCGTTCTCAGCCGTGCTGGGAAGGGTGCGCGCCAAGTCGCTGGGTAATCTGAATCCGCTGCCCGTAGCGTTGACTGTGCTGTCCTCCTGGTTGTGGCTGCAATATGGGTTTAGCATGGCGAACCCATACATCGTCGCGGGCAACCTGCCGGCGCTCACCGCAGCGGTGTATGGCCTTCTGATGATGCTGCCACTCATGCACGGAGCGGATGATGCCCCGGCGCTGCGCATGGTGGTGGGCCTCTTCGTGACCGGCAGCTTCGTCACCTTCTGCCTCTGGGCGTACCTGATCTTTGTGCCTGTGGAGAGCTCCGAACGCTCTTCGGTCCTCGGCTCTTATGCGACTTTGATCTTTATCATTCTCGCTGCCTCGCCGTTGTCGTCCATGGGCACTGTCATCGCGAAGCGCGACGCCTCGCCCATCTATGCGCCCATGACCGCCGCGCAGTGCATCAATTGCATGCTATGGACGGTCTACGGCTTCGTCGCTGCGCACGATGTCTTCGTCTGGGGACCAAACCTGACGGGACTTTCGCTGGGTCTGATGCAGCTCGCTCTCAAGCTGTGCTATCCCTCGAGCTCCAACGAGAAGAGCCGGCTCCCGGGTCGTGATGCCGAAGATTCGGACGATCCGGTCCTTTAATTATGCTTGATGATGATGATTGCATGCGAGTCCTTGACTTAGGTCCTTGAGCCACTTGAGAGCCGAGGCAGCCCCCAGCGCCCCGTGATGTCACACCAGCACTGTCAGTCATCCGTAAGGTACTGCGAGGCCTCCGGCACCAGCGCGTGAGTGTACAATGAGCGGTGGTTCGAGGTTTGCGCCTGTGCCCTGTCGGTTCACGAATTCCTGTGGACTTCGAGGGTCAAACTTGACGCAGTGCGGAGTCTCCCCGGCGCCGCACACCACGTCGGCCTTCAATCAGCGTCATGGATCCGCTCCTCGAAATCGTCGTCGACGACATGAAGCACGAGGGTTTCGGCCCGACCAAGTTCACCACGTACCGCATCTCCAGCGCCATTCGTGGGAGCTCCTCGGAGAAGCCCGCCTTCTGCCGGAAGCGCTATTCAGACTTTGAGAAGCTGCGCGACGAGATGCTCGATGCGTGCCCGGGCTGCGTGATCCCTCCACTGCCCGTCAAGCAGACGCTTGGCAAGTACGCCGAGGACTTTGTCGAGAAGCGCCGCGAGATGCTCGAGCTCTTCCTGCAGCAGGTGTGCTCGCATCCGCTCGCAAGCGTATGCGAGAAGCTCCACACGTTCCTCACCTGGCCCGAGCCGATCCGCTCGGCGATCGTGGAGCGCGCGCGGAGCTTCGAGATGCCCCTGACGCCGGCCGCATACGCGACCGGCGACCCGCTCACCGAGGGCAACAAGCACCTCGCCGACTTCGAGAAGCAGATCAGCTCCGTGCGCGAGCGGTTCAAGCACATTCGAGACAGGCAGGATGCGGACGCGACGGACTTCTTCCAATTGTCTCAGGGCATCAAGGAGCTGGGCGACAACCCGCTGAACATGGTGCTGAACTGCGCGCTCCCGCCCTACACGGAGGGTCTGCAGAACCTCGCCACGCACTACAAAAAGCAGTCGCTGAGCGTCAAGCAAGGCCTCCTGCCAAAGCTCAAGTTGTATCGGCAGGTGCGCATGCTGATTGCCGCCTCTGATTGGCCTCTGAGGCCTTCGATTGCCTCTGACTGGTGCTGGCGCACCTCGGCGATGACGAGAACCACGAGTTGAAAGTAGTGGTCTGACGATTTACGTTGAGGACCCTCTCTTGTCGGTTTCCCGAGCCTGCCTCTGATTGCCTCTAACTGGTGCTGGCGCACCTCGGCGATGACGAGAACCACGAGTTGAAAGTAGTGGTCTGACGATTTACGTTGAGGACCCTCTCTTGTCGGTTTCCCGAGCCTGCCTCTGATTGCCTCTGATTGCCTCTGGGTTGCCTCTGATTGCCTCTGATTGCCTCTGAGCTACCCAATCGGACGAGCTCGTCGCGTCGTACCGGTCAGATGGCGATCGCAATGCAGGAGCAGATTAAGCGGCGCGCCGAGATGGCGAAGACGATAGACTCAACGAACACAAAGATCAAAGGTCTGCTCTCCGATTCCACGAAACTCGCAGGCAAGCCAGGCAAGGAGAAACGGGTGAGCGAGCACGAGGCAGCTCAAGGCCCAGGCCGCCGATCGGCAGCCGCGCGCCGCATGCAAGTGCCCATCACGGCGCCCTTTCCCCACAGGTGAGCGAGCTCGAGGCTCAAGCCGCCGATCTGCAGGAGCGCGTCGCACAGCAGAAGGAGCTGTACGACCAGGTGAGTCTCGTCAATTGCCTCTGATTGCCTACGATGGCCAACCGTGGGAAGCCTTGTACCCATCGAGCAGGTGAGTCTCGTCAATTGCCCCTGGTGGTCTCTAATGGTCTCTGATTGCCTCTTATTTGCCTCTGATTGCCTCCGACCCTTGCCTCTGATTGCAGGTGACTCGCACCCTTGCGTGGGAGTGGGACAAGTACAATGCGAGCAAGAACCGCGACATGCTCGCCGCGCTGCAGAACCACGCGTTCGCATCCGCCGAGTTCATGGGCAAGCAGCATGAGCTGTGGGGCGGCATCGCCGCTGGGGTCGTCTCGCGCGTCAACAAGGTGAACAGCGAGGCGGCGATGCTGGCGGGGGCGTACAACCCCAATACCAACACGATGAGCGCGGCGACAGCGAACCATAAGTCGCTCGCCGCTGCCGCGCCTGCCGTGCCAGCGCCCACTCCGCCCCCGTCGCTCTCCCCGCCCGCGCAATCCCCTTCTTCGCCGACGATGGCCCGCGCGCCCTCGTTGCAAGAGGTCAGCGGAGAGAGCGGCACGTTCAGTAGCAGCGAGGGCGCGTTCGGTTCCGCAGAGACGGCAACGCCCACACAACCCAACCCGTTTGCGGGCAGTAGCAACAGCTACTTCACGGGCTGAAGGCCCTTCGAGGCGCCGTGACGGGCACGTGCCCCGCACCCGGAGGGGACAAGTCACTCCGAGTCCCGCTGCCGGCTGCCGGCGACGCCCTCGGGAGCGAGGATGCGAGGTCCAATCTGCAATCAGCGAGGATGCGAGTTCCAATCTGCAATCAGCGAGAATGCGAGGTCCAATCTGCAATCAGCGAGGATGCGAGGTCCAATCTGCAATCAGCGAGGATGCGAGGTCCAATCTGAGACAGGCCGAGGAGGTCCCGTGGTCGTGGCGCGTGTGTGCTTGTGTGTGCAAGAGACAAGAGTGCGAGACGAGCAGAGCCCCGGGGGCGACAGGACCTCGAAACACGCCGAGTCACGTCGTTCTTTTTTTCGCAATGCAGGGTTTCCATGTTTGGCTGTTTTCACACCGAGAGCGTCATCAGAATGCATCGCTCTGGCTACTCCAATGAGGCGCTGGCGCTCGCGGCTGCTCAAGCCGCGGATGAAGCAGAGGCGGACGGATGGGCTGCCCAGGAGCTGCCGACGAATGACGAGCACTACGACGAGGACGCTGCCATGGCGCTGCCCGTGTGCATGCCAAGTCCCGATGGGCTCCTCTTGCTATTCGACAGCATCTTTGGCCCGAGCGGCAGTGGTACACCAGTGCGCAGCTTTGCGCATCTGATCCTCCGAGTGATCCTGACCTTGAAAGGCCTGATGGGCATCGTGCTTCTCGGGGGCGCCATTGGCGCGTGGATCGACCATCCAGGCCTCGCGCTTCCCGAGGACATGCAGCTCCTCGTCACCACTGCTGGCGACGTGGTTGGCCTGACAGGTCAACGAGCTGCGATCGCCGTGCCCCTCATCGCAGGCCTCGCCGAGGCTGCCGCTATCGTCGCCTTCTGGGCGTCCGGCCCGGCGGTCGAGCTCTGCGCCACGGCGTGCCTGCTAGTCAAGTTCGCACTCGTGGCACACGTGCATCAAAAGGCAGGCGCGGCGGTGCTGCCGCCGGCGGTGTTTGTGTGCCTCACGGGGCTCAAACTCGTGACGGCGCCACGACCCAAACGGATCCGGAAGATGGAATGAAATGCTGCGCGGCTGATCGCGAAGAGTCGAAGAGAGGTGTAGTCATGGCCGTGCAGTCGAAAAGCCGGACATCTTTCTGCACAGTTCAGTAAACATTGGCTTTCTCATCCTCGGCGCGGGCGGCGGTGTGGGGCGGGTCTGGAGGCGCGGGCGGAAAGGGGTGGGTCTAGGGATCAGACTTCAGAGGCAGAGACATAGTGATACTGATAGCATTCCCCTTGGCGGATTTAATCCTGGAGCTTATCTCATATCTGCTATCTGGAATAAAAGCACCGACGTAAAAGGCGCAGCACGTCCGTTCTGGCAAGGGGGTGGGAAATGCAAGGCCGGGCGAGAGGGGGGTGGTGACGCGTATCTCCAAATCAAAACGGCGCCGGTTGGGGGCGTGAAGCGCACGTGTGGGGTCGTGCTCGGACTGCGGACGTGCGCGTGCCCGTCCGGACTGCGTATCCGTGCGATGTCCGACGCGACGTGATTGCTGATCCACGTCGACGATCTCACAGCATTAAAAGCCCGGTTACCGAGATACGACGTGATTCGCGTTGGGCACCATGACCACCATACCCAACTCCCATTGGCCTACACTGACCCCCCAAACCCTGCCCCACCCGTATATAGCCGTACCTCACCGTACCCCACACACGGAGATCACACCGAGACACATCTTCGATCTCGACTCTTGCCTTCCATCTTCTCTCCTGACTCCTCTTCTCGCGTGTATCTTCGTTCTTCTGGCAACTCAAAGCGCCAATGCGGACCTATGGCCGCGTCACACCCTGCTGCTCATCCCTGTCTGTCAGCCCTCCCCCTGCCGTTTGAATCACCGTAGCGTGTCGGCTCTCTCTCGCGGCCCCATCAGTCTCGTCTCGCTGCGTCTCGTAATGTCAGTGTGTTGTTAGAGTGCAGTATCGCGTCGTCAACGCCCTGTCTCCCAATGCCAACGCAATTTTAATGCCAACGCAATTTCACGTGTGCCAACTCAGGCCACCGAGGTCTGAATATCCTTTCTTGTCTGACCAATCTCAATAACTGGTCGTCCTCTGTGATCCACCTCACCCCAAACCAACGCCTTAGCGAATTCCCAGATGAAATCCCAAAGCAAAAAGTTGTACAACAGGTTGCTAATTATGCCTGATTGCAGCCCTACTTCCTCATCAGAGACTCCCAACATCAACTGATGTCCTCGAACCGCAGGCCATAAATAGGACAATAGCCAAGCAAAGGCAGCTATCAAAGGCAAGACGCACGGAATTCTCATGATCATAGGACATCTGCTGAAGCAGTAATCACCCCGTGCAACGCAATTTATGAGTGGTTCAAGAAAACAGCCTCTTGCAAGGAATGAGCAGGCGGATTCGATCAACGCAGAACGGTAGCCCTCTTGCGGATCACTTAGCTTGTCACAAAAGACTGGTGGATTCCATTGATCTGCAATGCATGAAACGTCATCTTCATCGCATTCGCTCGCGAGCCTTTTGATCGCACGGGATTCTGGTGCATCCTGCTGGAGGAAAGTGCCCATCCTTACATTAAAATATGCTGCACAGCACGCTTCTGCAGCTGTGCAGTCGTTCCGTACGCACCACGAGTTGTTTGTTATGCCCATGGAAAGCCATTCCAACCGGAAACCACCGGGACTTGTACGGATCTTCTTGGACGAAGCAGATGTATTCGCGCTGTGAGCAGATGTATTCGTGCAGAATGTAGTCTCCCCCACCAAGCTGAGACACCTATCACTGCCCGGAACACTACTATTCGCGCACCTGCATTGACTGAAGGTTTCGTTTTGATTCCAAATTGCGCTCGTCTGTAAAATGGTGTTGCACTGAGGTTGAACTTGAGTTGGAAACGAGTACTCCATGTGAAACATCTCTTTTTGCAGCAGACAATTGCATACTGCTGCATCGCCTATGTTGCCATTCCTAAAAGCTAAGGAGATAATGATCGCGAGGAGTGTGGCATATACCATCCGTTCGATCCACAGAATGAGCCGAAGAACACCACCCCGCGTCGTCGCAAACCAGAACGGCAAAAGAAACAAACCATATATTAAGTTCTCGGCCACCGCAACTTTGAGTGCAGGTATGACGGCCAGACCCATTTCCAAAGATGCTTGCGACTGTGTGTTAATCTGCAGAGGGCACAGCGCGAGGGCCGGAGAAGCCAGTCAGCCAAGCACAGCGGCCACAAGCAGAAGCCACAACAGCAACCCAAGCGCGCCGCCGCGCAACGCGCACACGGGCAAATATCTCGCGAAGCCCGACTAACGCCAAAATGGCGTCAGAAGAGCGAGAAGGAGAGGAAGATCCGACATTGGGCACACTGTACCTGAAGCTCGTACTGGCAGGAACCCCAACAGACAAAAAACTCTGAACTGAACAGTCTTGTAGGTCAACAGTAGTCAAGTCAAGTCAAGTCAAGTCAAGTCAAGTCGTACACGAAAAGTGTCTTACGCGGTGAAGTACCGGAGTGATCCGTGTGCCCGTGTGTGAACGTTAACACGACAGACGCGACAACCGGTGCTACGGCACTGTTACTGCCCGCTCAGAATACACACACCTTACATGACCCCAAACGAGACACGGAGCATGCGCGCGCTGGCGGCGTTGAGGATGGTCTGGGCGTCGGCGGTTTGGATGGCGGTGGAGATGTTGGCGACGTGGTGTGTGAGGAAGCTGCGGGGGGACGCGCGGCCCTCGCCGTATCGCGTGTTGTCGGTGGCGCCGGGGAGGCGCGTCTGGCGAGCGAGGAGGCGAAGGATGGTCATGAATGAGGCTGCGAGCGCACCTGTGGTTTCGGCGACGAGTAGGGAGACGCCGACGCCTTTGTTCTTGCACGTGCCGTCTGCACAATTCCGCTGCTCATCGCAGCCCTGATGAATGTCCTTCCGCGTGCAGTAGACCTGAGGCGGGCGAGTCACTCAGTTTGAAATCAGGGTAAAGAGGAATGGGTGCACAAGGTGGGTGCAAATCCGGATATTAATCCCTCCCCTACCCCCTTGGGTAAATCACTCAGTTTGAAATCAGGGTATGAGGAATGGGTTCAAATCAATATATTAATCCCTCCCCTACCCCCTTGGGTAAATCACTCAGTTTGAAATCAGGGTATGAGGAATGGGTGCAAATCCAGATATTAATCCCTCCCCTACCCCCTCATGGGTAAATCACTCAGTTTGAAATCAGGGTATGAGGAATGGGTTCAAATCAAGATATTAATCCCTCCCGTACCCCCTTGGGTAAAACAGAGCAAGACGTGCAAGAAACGAGAGCCTTAAGCGGTAGACACTGTTCTCCGATGGACCGATGCATTTCATGCGCTAAAAGGCCGGAGATAAACAGCGCGGCCCTCGTATGAGGCTATATTAAGAGGCTTATATGGGCACTCTCTCGACCCTTGCGGCCTGCGAATCAAATTGCGTTCGCGAATCGACGAGAAAACGACGTGTCGCGCTGAGCCAGACGCGCTGTCGGTGGCTCGGCGGCCGCGAACCCGCGTGGCGTCCGGGAGTCGGGTGTCCGTACAGTATTGTGCGAGTGTTGGTCTCAGTACAAGCCTAATTATGCAATCCTGGCATGCCATGTAGCATCAATACACACTCACCTGGGATGTTACAAACTCCAGAGATCATCCGTATACACCGTGCGTGTGTGTACAGACCACAGGCTGCCACTGACTCGGCGACACCCAGCCGCTCGTCTACAACTTGAGGAAGCCCTCGGCGTCATCTACGCTGCCCATCATCTTCGCGAGCGCTCTCACGTCGGCGTTGGGCGAGCGGCTCAGCTGACCGAAGAGATCTGTGGCCGCCGGGTCACGCTTGGCGTCCAGAGCCATAGCGAGGTCGAGGAGCACTGCGCTGCCAAACTCTGTGACGGTGCAAAGCCAGGGCTGGACCGCACGCAGCGCTTTGATCGCACCGTCGATGTCGCCGCAGCGCATCATGTCCGCGGCACACAATCTGGCAAGCTCGATCTCGGCTCTGTGCGACTCCTCGATCTCCTTGTCCATCTTGGGCGTCGATGCCAGCTCGGCCCTCTTAGCATTCAGCATGGTGCGTGCAGCACTGGTCCGTCCGCTCTTTTCGAGCTGCGTCATCAGTGCCTGGACCCTTGATAGGCGCTCCTCGGAGGGCCCTGAACGGTTGATGTCCTTCATTGGCCGTTCCTCAAACTGGCTTCCTGCTCCGAGCCGCTGCATGACGATGGGGCCAGCCCGCGAGTGTCCGAGAAGCCCAGCGTGAGGTTCAACATTGTGCCTATGGCCGTGCGTGGGTGGACGAGACCCGACCCAGCCGCCGACGCTGATCAGCGCAAGGATTGTAGCCGCCATTTCCGCTCGCTTTCGCGTAGCCTCGACGCACCTCATCTTCTTGATGAGGGAATCTGCGGGCGGTTTCGTTCATACCCGATTTGGACACTGCAATCTTCTGCGGAGCGCGCCGGCCGGCAATCGCGCTCGTAGTTTGACTTTCGAACGACCAAAACCAAAACCGAGTTTCGTCAGTTCTCTCACAGGATATCGACCATTGCCTCGCCCTCGGGCTCCGTCGCTCGCACCGTCATACAAGTACGTAGATACACTTCTTGAAAGATACGTAGATACACTTCTTGGCGATATTCTCTGGCGATGATGTTGTGTGCTTACTGAGAGTAAGCACTCCGCTCTGCTCTACCCAATCGCCATCCTGATGCTGAGTGTCCTGATGCCGTCGTGTATCCAGGCGAGCAGCGCGGCAGTGCTGCCGCAAGGCATGTCGCGCCTCTCTACTATCCTGTGCCAAGCTGAAGCTCCATCTCCTGCGACTGTCAACCATGCTCCTTCGCATGCTCCTTGCCATGCTCCTTGCCTACATAGACGGTCAGTTGACCGCCGCAATCGCCTTCACCTTCGCCAGGCACTCGTCAAAGTCAAGGTCCTCGAGCTGGTCGAATAGGGAGCCCTTCTTGCCGTCGTCGCCGGGCAGCACGACCTGCGGATCCACGGTGCCCGCCGTGATGAACTCCTTCGAGACGCCCGCAGCGAGCAGCGCCTTGCCAAAGGTATCGTCCGAGAGCGCCGTCTGGAGCCAGTTCTTGCGCTCGCCCAGCCCCTCAAATGGCGAGGCGGACGCGTGCACGCCATTGTCGCCCGTGTTCGGTGCGGAGGCGAGCCCCAAGCCCTCCCATCCCGAGAAGAGGGTGCCGCGGAGCGACTCGGGGGGCGCTTTCGCTGGGTCTGTCGGGCCGAGCACTTTGCCGCGGAAATCCGCCCACGAGAGCGCCGATGGCGCGAACTTGACTGCAAAGTAGTGGATGGAGCCTTGGGGGTCGGTGAACTTACCGCGCATACGCATGAAGAACGCGTTGAAGGTGTAGTACTTGACGCCATCATGCTCGATCAGGCCGCAGTAGAAGCCGCCGCCAAACTTGATCCGCTTGCCGCCGGACTCGCCGGTTGCATCCCACTTTGCATTGAGCTCATCGAGGTTGCCGCCGAGCTTCTCCTTCATGTCGAGGGCGTTGAAGGCGCGGTCCTCGGCGAGCACGGTCGTCCACTCTTCACCGAAGAAGTCGGCAAACTTGGCCGCCGGCACGTTGAGGTCCGCTGGTTTGGAGAGCGTTGCCTGATGAGGGAGGTCATCAGAGACCATCAGAGGCAATCAAGGCTCCGCTGGTGTGGAGGGCGTTGCCTGATAAAGGAGGTCATCAGAGGTCATCAGAGGCAATCCGGGCTCCGCTGGTGTGGAGGGCATTGCCTTAGAGGCGATGGAATAGTAGTGCTGATCGATGAAGCCATTCGAGTCGATCGTGGCGCCGTTGATCTCGCCCTCGCTCACGATCTCGATGCCCTTCTCCCCAAATTTGGACCTGACGAGGTCCTGCACCGCCTTGTTATTCGCGTGCGGCTTGATGAAGACAAAGGCCTCATTCACCTTAGCGGCGGCGGGCTTCGCCGCCGCTGCGGGCTTCGCCGCCGCTGCGGGCTTCGCCGCCGCGGTGCCGGGCGCCTTGCCGACCACCTTCTCGATCGCGCTCCACACCTCCGCCGGCGTTTTGTTGGCGTCCACCTGACAAGAACAGGCAATCAAGCGGTCATCAGAGCCACTCAGATCCACTCAGATCCACTCAGAGGTCATCCGTCGGCATCTACCTTGGTGACGATGCCCGCAGGCCCGTAGTGCGCGAGGATGGGCACCGTCTGGGAGTGGTAGGCTTCGAGGCGCGACTTGAGCGCCTCCTCGGTGTCGTCCTTGCGCTGCATCAGGGGCTGGCCCGTCTCATCGTCCAGCATCGTCGTTACCGACGGCGCCTGCTCGCCGAGGCTCTTGGGCGGCGCGAACTTGATGTGGTACGAGCGCCCCGACTCCTTGTGCACCCACCGGCCGCAGATGCGCTCCGTGAGCACCGCATCGGGCACCTCGAGCGCCAGAACGAAGTTCACCTTGTCGCCGGCCTTCGCGAGCATCGCGTCGAGCATCTTGGTCTGCTCGACCGTGCGCGGGAAGCCGTCGAGGATGAAGCCCTTGGCGCAATCCTTCTCCTTGATGCGCTCCTTGATGAGGTTGACTACCAGCTCGTCGGAGACCAGGCCGCCGCTCTTCATCACACCTTCGGCCTGCTTGCCCAGCTCGGTGCCCGCAGCCACGGCCGCACGGAGCATGTCGCCCGTCGAGAGCTGCGGGATGCCGCCGAGCGCCTCGACGATCTTGGGAGCGTGGGAGCCCTTGCCCGCGCCAGGCGGCCCGAACAGGATCATGATATTCTTGCCCGAGCCCTTCGTCACGGGCGCATCCTTCTTGGCGATGGCCCCCGGCGCCGCTGTCGACGCGCCGCAACCCATCGTGATGATTCCGCCTCGAGAAAACGTAACCGAAGGACGCGACCAAGAACAACTTTCCGCACTTTTGCAGCCCTTTTGACGAAACGGGTTCTCACAAAAATATGGCGAAGTGGATGGAGTTTCACACGGCCGGACCGTCCCATGTGCCAGTTCCAGTAGGACTCTAGGAGTCCTAGGAGCCAGCGCTGGCTCTTCGAGGCCCCCCCTTGGCACTCTTGCTCGCTCGAGGCGCCGCGCTTCCACCAAAGCCTCCCTTAGGCGCGGCGGCCGGCGCGCCCGCCTTGGCCTCCGCCCGAGCCTCCGCCCGGCGCTGCTGACGGCTGCTGCCCACTGAGGGCACTGCTGCTGATGCTGCTGCTCCCTTCCCGCCTCGGAGTGTGGTCGCGATCTGTTCGACCTGCTCGGGAGATGCTTTCGAGATGAAGTCATCAAGGGCGACGATCGCGTCCGCGTACTTAGTGTCGGCGGCCACCTGCCACCATAGATCATCAGAGGTCATCATAGATCATCAGAAGGTCAACAGGAGGTCATCATGAGGTCATCAGAAGGTCATCAGGAGGGACTCACGGCAGCCACCTGGCACCGGACCATCTCCTCCGCAGGCGCCATGATCGCATCATCCACCGCCTGGCTCGGCGCCGCCACCACCCGCTGTAGCCAGTATCCATGGCCATAGGTGACGAGGAGCTCGTCTCCCGCGTTCACGGGCTTGGTGGTGACGAAGCCGAGCAATGGGACGCAGAGCGCGACGGCGCAGCAGTTGCGGCACGCCGCGCTCGCCGCGTAGTACTCGAGCAGCGCCTCCGATCCTTCCACATCCGCGCTCGCCGCGAGCGACGCGCCGTCGTTTAGACGGTGGCCGACCCAGCCGGCGATGTCGCGCTTGGCCGCGTTCGCGTCGAGCTGGAACGTCTCGGGACGACGCGGATCCGGATGGGAGAAGGTCTGCCTATAGGCCACCTGACGGTAGGCCCGCTCTTCGGCGGAGGCCGCCGCCGCTGCAAAGTATTCCTGGTCGGCGGTGTCAGCACACACGCCAACACCACGGCCTTCGCCAAGCGTTTGCAGCATCCTATGCACGGGGTAAAGCGTGAAGAGCTCGCCCGCCTCCAGGTCGCGCGCCGCGAACACGCCGACTCCGTGCAGCTCCGATGGCCCAGTCTTCACCTGGTCACCCGCGAGGCCGCCGACGAGGCCCGCGGCTGCGCTCCAGTTCTCGTGCAGCAGCGTTGCCATGCGCTGCCGGGCGGCGAGCACCTCGATGGGCGGAACGCCTGCCGCGTTGAGCGCCACGGCGGCACGCCTGCCACAGTGGCACGCTTGCCAAGGCGAGACGGCCGCGGAGACGGCGAGCGCGGCGAGGGCTGCCGGCGTGCCCAACGTGATGACGAAAGCCATCGCTGCTCCGCCCTCGCGGAAGTCAAGCACCTCTCGCCTTTTACATTCTGTAACAGACGGTGCCCACCATGATGTGAACGCATGTGTGAACGTACCGAAGAGTGGTGTGATTTTGCCCCTTTTTCCGCCTTGCGGACGCCGAGAGCCTCGATCGGCGCGACCGCCCGCGCCCGCGCGTATTTGTGATGGCCGACGATGAGGACATGGAGGTCGAGAAGGACACGGGCGGCGATTCCAAGCAGCGGTTTGTCGTGAAGAAATGGTGCGTCCATGCCTGCTGGTCGCGCTCACGGCCGTCCTGCGAGGGCGCCGAGCTGGCGGCGTGCCACAGCCTGAGCGCGCGCATCGCCACAGCCGCCTGACGCACGCGCGTGTGCCGTACCTTTCCATCAGGAACGCGGTGACTTTCTGGTCGTGGGACATTTGCACTGGTGCGCACCACGCACTCGTACTCGACCCCAGCTCCGGTGCTCACCTTCTGCCAGCGCAGCCTATTCGCTGACCGTGCGCACCCGCTGCGCTCCGCCTGCGCAGACACGTGCGCCATTTGCCGTAACAAGCTGTACGAGCCGTCGATTGAGGCGCAAGCCAGTGCGCTGCCGCCACGCAGCCTGCTCCTGCAGCTACTGCGCCCGCGCTCGCACCTGCGTGATGATTGCGCTCGCGACGACTCCTCGCGCGCGCGGGGGCGCCCGCCGTCGCTCCCGCCGTCGCTCCCGTCTCATCCCCTCCTCGCCGCGTACCACCGCGCCTCGCAGACCCTGGGATAGCCGACGATGCGGGCTACAGCATCGCCTGGGGTTGCTGCGGCCACGTCTTCCATCTCGACTGTATCTCGCGGTGGCTCAAGACGCGCTCCGTGTGCCCGCTGTGCAACCGCGAGTGGGAGTTTGCGAAGATCGAGAAGATCGCCACCTACGGCAACCTCGACTGAACACACGCGCGACGAGTACCGCAGCGCGTTTCTCGAATCGAACTTAGAGTGTGTGCGTACCGTGTAGCCGCAGGCCCCGGCGCGGGTCCGGTGGGTTCGGTTTTTCGTTTTCAACACGGCGCCCCGCATCCTATCACCCGTCCCACGCTCAGACCTCAGTGACTGCCACGAAGGAGCCACCTCTCGCGCGTCACACGGTTATCTGCTGGCCAAGCCATTTCAACAATCATACTATTGTATCATCTGTAGATACATTCGGCGGCACGGTCGCGACACACGCAGTGAGCGTGGGGCACCGAGCGTGGCCGAGGGGATTTGTTTAGGCCGGGCCCGGGCCCGCGGGCGGCTATGCACGCACAGCGTGGAGTTCTTGACCCACTGCGCGTGCCTTCATCGGCACCATTGGTCGGACGGTCGGTCTCGCGTCGGCACCCGCGTCGTCTCCGCTCCGACAGCCCCGACTCGGACTCGTGCAACTGTGCCATGGCAGAGCAGAGGGTTGCTGAAACCACGAAGGAATGCCACTCCGATGCCTTGGCCTGTGGCCGACTCAACGGGCGCCGAGGCTCTACGACAAGAGAAGTGCACGATGCCGTGACGATGCCAGCCGAAGCAGCGACAGTTGCACCAGCATCGATCTCAAAGACTGACCACGCCGCAGCATTCTCGGTCCGACGCTGGCACAGCAGCCAGATCATCCGCACGGGCGTCGTGACAGTCTCACAGCACATCGACAATGCCTGCAGCACCCTCCGACACCCGCCGATCGGTGACACTGAGGATGTGCGAGTGCCTGCGCGCGGCGGTTCACTCAGTGCTGAACCGCTGCGACGGCTGAGTATACCGCGCATGCCGGGGCGCATGCCGCGCGCATCGCTCGAGAGCAGCGAGACGGGTGCATGGTACAAGGAGGATGACATCCGCATGCAACGCACGCCATGGTACATTCTACATCCCATCTCGACAGGGCGCGTCTTATGGGACTACGCGCTGCGGCTTCTCGTGCTTGGCACTCTGATCGTCGTGCCTCTGCGGCTCGCCGTTCCGTACGACTCCGACAGCAATCCCACGCTTAGGCCACTCATCATCGCCGACGTCTGCCTCGACTCTCTCTGCGTCGCGGATGTGCTCTCCAACTTCTTCTTCGGGTTCGTCACGATCAATCCCACGAGCGTCAAGCGAGAAGTTGTCACGGACTGTCGTCGGATTGCAAGCCGCTACCTATGTCACGCGTGCGCGCTCGAGATGCTCTCGATTGGGATACCTTTCCAGCTCCGCACCCTGCCCATCGAGCTCCAGATCTGCTCGCTCGTCAAGCTGCTTCGTGTGCAGCGCCTCATTCGCGTGCGTGCCCGGGAAAGGCACCGGGCCCACGAAGCAGGTCGGTGCTTTCCGCCCATTGTCCCGAGCGCTCCACACTCTCTCATCTCTCTTACGCTCGCTCGCTCCCTCAACTTGACGCGTGTTCGCTACGTGTATGTGCCCTCCGCTCCCGAGCAGGCAAGATGCCACGCAATGTGGTCGTCGAGAAGATGGTGGGTATCATCGGCTTCGTCATCGCCTATGCTCTCTGGGCACACCTTTGCGGGTGCATCTACTGGTTCATAGGGCGCGTCCAGGTCGAGCCCAGAGATGATGAGCACGGCAACTCGGGCGCGCTGCCGTGGCTCGTGCACCTTCGGCGAGAGAAGCCCGGTCTGTACGACGACGAGGACGTCTCTGCCACCTACATGGTCACCCTCTACTGGGCGGTCACCACCGCTCTTACCATGGGCTATGGCGACCTCAATCCGCGGACCAGCATCGAAATGTCCTTCTGCGTCGTGATGTTGCTGATCTCCTCCGTGCTGAACGCCTCCATCTTTGGTCAGGCGACGGTGCTAGTCAACTCGCTCGATCAGATCAGCCGGCGCTACTCCGAGGAGCTTCAACGGTGGATCGACTTCGCCTCAGTCTTCCGACTGCCACGGTCGCTCCGGGGGCGCGTGTACGCCTACGTCCACTACAATTGGCAGCTCACGCATGGCGTCCAGGCCGAGAAGATCCTTATGACGCTGCCGGCAGGCATCAGGCGCGACATTCAAATGTACCTGCTCTCGTCCGTCGTGGCCAACTTCCCCATCTTTGGGAACACGCCGCCCCACTTCATCACGGCCATCGTCGACAAGTTTCGTGCGGAGCTGCTGGTCGCCAATGAGTACGTGTTCAAAGTGGATGAGATCGGCAAGCACCTTTACGTCATCCACAATGGGCGGGTTGAGGTGATCACGGCCGAGGGGGTCGTCGTGGGCAAGCTCTCCGATGGCGCCTACTTTGGCGAGATCGCAATCCTCGTCGACGTGCGCCGCACCACCTCGGTGCGCACTGTCTGCCGTTGCCACTTCTTCAGGCTGTCCAAGGAGGACTTTGACGAGGTCATCGAGGGCTTCCCCGAGCTTCGGGACAAGATCTTGGCCAAGGCGATGCAGCGGCTGCAGAAGACGATGAAGGTGCGCTCCAAGTGCCACGAAGGCCTCAACAGCGCACAAGATGCAAGCGACACCAAGGTCGCCGATTGCCTCGCAGCGGCGCGTGGCTCAACACGGACGGCGGTGAAGGAGAGCCCATCTCATGCTGCTTCGACCGGTACTGGTCTCTGTTGCCACGAGAGCGCTCGGCGGTACGCTCCTGGCGACGCCGAGAGCCTGGGGCTGGGCTCTCATGCGACTACCACCGTCCGTGTGCCATCGAGCTCGCACACGAGCCCAGATACGTGGGAGGCAGCATTGCACGCTGCGAGTCCTGAGCTGCTTCCCTCCGACCTTGCGAACCACCCTTCATCCGCCGAAGAGGATCCCACTGGCGCTGCGCTTGTCGTCGTGCCCTCGGCGCCACTTCCATCGCTGCGTTCGTCGTCCAACTCGACACACTCGAACCACTCAGACGTGTGGCCCACGCGCCCATCCTTCATGCAAAGCATGGGGACGGGCTTGGGGACGGGCCTGGCGACGCGCATGAGTCCTTTGAGACGGGCTTCGTGCCGCAGGCTCAGCACGTCGGCCACTCTTGCCACAGCCGACCATGCACCTTCATCCACAAGATCAACGACTCTGGCCGACGTGCCTTTACCTCCTGATAACTTCACGCCTGATATTACGTCGGATAGGCGAGTGCGAGCTGTCACACCCGAGCTCGCTGGACGGCTGCAACTACTCGCGAGGGATCTGCAGGCCGCCCTCGTGCTTATGGAGACGAGCAAGGGTGAGGCGCAGACCGAAGGAGGGGAAAGGGACCCGCAGCCGGACATTCGCCGCACATGAGCCACGGCCGCCGCATGTCCCCCTTCAGGCTCGACAATGTAGCGCGCCGTCCATGTCTGTCTCCTCGGGGCCTGTGGACGGACCGGCTGGGAAGGTCTGGTAAAGGTCTGGCGGGCAGGCCCGTGGATAGGTGGAGTTGACGAGTTCCGGGGTCGAATTCCGTATAGCTTGGCCCTGTCCTCGTCGGGTAGTAGAGTTTCGAAGTTTGAGGTGACAGTTTTGTAATGTAAGGGCTTAGTTTGGTAAAGTAACACTAATCACTATAACCGGACCTCCGTCCCGACTTTTCTTATAATCTACGAGCCTGCTCCGCTCACATTTTTTATTGGAGCGCGCTGTCGCTTTGTTATATCGATTATCGTATGTGGCTACCCCAGCGAAGGAGAGTGTAGCGCCCCGCGCCCGACGCAGCGCGCGAAACGGGGCCTCATCCTTCGGCACTGTTGTTTAACTAAGCGTGAACGTTACTGTGCTTGGGTGTTTGTCTTTGGTGTTTGTTGTCGCGTGCTCCGTCGATCGGCCAAGGCTTTGGAGGCAGGGACTTGAAATCACAGTGCTTTTCACAGTTGATTGCGTGAATGATTCCGTTTCCGAGCAAGTTCCGCGACCTGTCTTTCCGGATACACGACGTCATCACCGTTCATGCGCAGCGCGGCCTTGCTCTCTTTCGCGTGGATGCTGTCCGCGACGGCTAACACTGCGCCCGCAGTGCAGCTCACATCGGAACGCAAGAGCAGGCTCGTGCGGCGAAATAGCGGATTCGCGGACGCCGCCACGGCTGGCGGCGTCGCGGCTGCGTGCGCCACCGTCACCTTCCATCCGCTTGACACTGTCAAGACTGTGCTGCAGCGAGGCGGCACCGTGGCGATGCTGCGTGCGCAGGGCGTTCGCGGGCTCTACCGTGGCGTGCTTCCCGCCACCTTTTCGATGATGCCTGCATGCGCCGTCCGGATGAGCTCATACGAAACGTTGAAGAGCAAACTCCTGCAGAGTGCGCCGGCGTCGGTGCCTGCGGGCGCGCTCGTGTTCCTCGCGTCCGCGCTGAGCGTGGTGGTCTCCTCGGCGGTGCGTGCGCCACTGGACCTCATCAAGGTGCAGATGCAGTCAGGAGCCGTCTCGAGCGCCGGCGGCGCGCTGAGTGCGGCGTGGGGCAGCGGCGGCATCAGAGGTGTAGGGAGATTGTACAAGGGCGCGGGCCTCGGCCTGATGCGTGACGTGCCCTTCTTCGGGATCAATCTGCTCGTGTACGAACAGCTGCGCGCCGCTGCGCTAGTGCGTGCCCAGGCACGCGTGCTCTCGGACGGCGGTCGTGCAGAGCTGTCGACGATGGACCTGATCATCATCGGTGCGCACGCGCACTGATTGCCGCTGATTGCCACTTATTTCACCTGATTGCAACTGATTGGACCTGAACGTCATCGGTGCGCCACGTCGTCATCGCCCTCCCTCGAGTCCACCCTAGCTCCGCCCTTGCTATGCCTGCCCTTGCCTGCCCTCGCCACCGCCTGCCCTCGCGTCCAAGGCCGACCTTTGCATGCATGCATGCATGCATGCTCGCGTCCGATCCCAACGTACCGACCTTTGCATGCATGCATGCATGCATGCATGCTCGCGTCCGATCCCAACGTATCGCCTCCCTTGCCGTCTCTCATCACGGCCCCGTTGTGCGTGTGAATGTGACTACCGTTCCCGGTGCGATTGTGGATGATACCGTCACTCATCACTGCCCCGTTGTGCGTGTGCACGCAGGCGCGGTAGCCCAGGGGCTGGCCGGCTGGCTCACGAACCCCTTCGACCTCCTCAAGACGAGGGTCCAGTCGGGCGTCGCCGCCAACGTGGGAGCGGCGTTCCGATCTGTCCTACTCGAGGGAGGGCCCGCGGCCCTGATGCGTGGGGCGGGCATGCGCGTCTTCTGGATCGCTCCGCAGGGGTGCGTCTACTTCCCCGCGTATGAGCTCACGCTACGCTGCCTTGCATGCATGGGCTCACCACGGCGCCCCGTCCCTTCCCCACAGGTGCGTCTACTTCCCCGCGTATGAGCTCACGCTACGCTGCCTCGGACGATAGCAGGAGGCTGAATGCATGCAGACGATAGCAATTGGCTGAATGCATGCGATGCAAACCCCTGCATGAATGCATGCAGGACGAGAGCAGGAGGCTGACTGCATGCAGATGAGAGCAGGAGGCTGCGATGCAGGAACCTGCATGGATGCATGCATGATGAGAGCAGGAGGCTGAATGCATGCCTCGGACAGTTGCAGGAGGTAAGCAGGAGGCTGTGAATGCAATGAGAGGGCCGCCCGGAGACCGTTGAGACGAGCGCTCATCACGGCGCCCCGTGGGGTGGCCCGGAGACCGCTCACGACGGCGCCCCGAGGGGCGGCCCGGAGACCGTTGAGGCCGAGAAGGTTGTCGTCTTCGAGGCTGCGTGCGGTTTGTGCTCCCGCAGAAAGCCGAGCGCTCACCACGGCGCCACTGGGGGTTGTGCTCCCGCGGTAAGCCGAGGTCGGTTCTCGCACGACGCACCCCGTCCTGTGCATGTGCTGTTGTGCTCGAGTCAGCACGTCCGGCGGCGGCGCGACGCGCGTATACAGCAGATCCATACCATAGGGTGGAGGTTCTCTAGCACTTTTCCGGAGGGTCCGGACTTTCGTTAACAGTTTTACGAGCGAACTGCAAACTCGCGAAGACGGGCAACTTTTAATCCAATCTTCCAGTGTATGCAGGGGAGGCCCCGCGGTCCCAAGTGGGCAGGTCTTCGCGTACCTCTTCGCCGCTAACAATAAGGCGGCCATCGCTTCTCACGCAAACTGCGCCTGGTTGGTCGTCCGAGACAGGTGTCGAGGTCGACTTTAGTCTTGGGTACCACACCAACCGTCGCCCCGTAGTACCTCTCCCCCGGTTGGGTGTGCCGCTCCGCTGACCGCTGGCAAGCGGCATCAAGAAACGATCGAAGCGACGTCTCGGCTCTCGGCAGCAAGCCGTCTGCCATGAGTCTGAATTCTGTGTCTCCAATTCTCTGTCTCCAATTATGTGTCTCCACTTCTGTGTCTCTATTTCTGTGTCTCCATTTCTGTGTCTCCAATTCTGTCCCTCATCGCTACAGCTTGGCGCGCGCCTTGCGGGCCTCGTCTGCCGCCTCCCGCGCCGACCGATCGAGCGCCGTGCCGGGCGCGGCGAGCAGCTCGAGCGCCTTGTCGAGCTCGAGCGCCGTGTCGAGCGCCTTGTCGAGCCACACGC
>ENA-UOUZ01000112-UOUZ01000112.1-mixed-culture-metagenome-genome-assembly--contig:-NODE-112-length-46864-cov-116.594223_pt1 | contig 46864 bp, 36 predicted proteins | sample MGYA00238154_ERZ761575 | MGnify/ENA primary metagenome ERZ761575 (study PRJEB28896, sample SAMN07631632) | mixed culture metagenome | isolation source: Freshwater growth medium | place: USA...
CGCTCGCGGTGCCCGCCTGGCCCTCCATGGCCCGGCCTGGCGCGAGGGCGCGCGCAGCGGCCTCCGTGAGCGAAAGTGCCTTTTTTCGGGTCGTTTGCAAGAGCGTGACGTGGGCCTTTTAACAAAACTGAGATTTGGTTGCTGGTCTTCACTGTGTCCTGTTTCACTGTTAACAAAAGAGCCCAAAGAGCCCAAGAGAGTCACAGTAATGGGCAAGGACGCGTATCGGACCGGCGGAACGCGCGGCGGCGCCGACCAGTTTACGTGGGACGCCGTCAAGGACGACAAGCATCGCGAAAACTATCTTGGACACTCGTTGCAGGCGCCCGTCGGCCGGTGGCAGCGCGGCAAGGATCTTACGTGGTACGCGCGGAACAAGGGCGGCGGACAGGTTGACGAAGAGACGCTGCGTGAGGAGCGGCAGCGCGCACGCGAGGCGGAGGAGGACATGATGCGCGTTCGGCTCGGGCTGCCCCCCATCAACCGGCAGCAGCGCGCGCCCGAGGTGCGCCTCGACGAGCGCGAGCGCAAGGAGCTGCTGCGGCGTGGCGGCGCCGAGGGCGGTGGCACCAGCACCACTGAGGTCACCGAGGTCGTGTATGGCGGCTATGGCGGCAAGGAAACCGGCGGCAAGGGCGCCGGCGGCAGGGCCAGCGCTAACGCCAGCTGCGGTGGTGGCGAGGTGGAGCGCATCGGCGGGCTTGGCTCCTTCACAGCTGCGCGGCACGGCGACCGCGGCAGAGTGCACTCGACGCTTGCGCCGATGGACCGACTCGAGGGGACCGGCTCCGCGGGCTCGTCCACGCGCCTGCCCGGGGATTGGGTGCGCGCAGGCGGAGGAGGCGGCGTCGGAGGAGGCGGCGGCGCTGGAGGCGTCGCCGCTGGAGGCGTCGTTGCTGGCGTGGAACGCGAGGGCGAAGACGATGACGCGGAGAGTCGTAGCAGTGCCTCGCACGAGCGAAAGAGTGGCAAGGAGAAGCGCAAGCACCGCCATCACCACCGGCACCGCGAGCATGATAAGCATGACAAGAAGGAGAAGAAGAAGAGACACAAGGAGAAGAAGGGGCACCAGGAAGGGCGCCATGGTGAGCATGAGGAGCGGCGCCGTGGTGAGCACCAGGAGGGGTGCCGTGGTGAGCATGGAGGGGAGGAGGTGGAGGGCCGGGTGCTGGGACATGCGGACGCAGCAGAGGAGATGCCGCCAGCACCCAAGCGGCAGCGTCACGATAGCGACTCGGACGAGTGACCAGACGATCCGTCGTTCAACGGCAATGCAAGGCGCAAGCCTTCTCGATGGATGTGCGCTGTATGATGAGCGCTGTGAGCGTATGAGCTTGTACGAGCATCCGAGACGAAACCGAGTGCGCGCGTATCCTACGGCGTATGCGCTGGGCTTGCCGGGTGCGGGGACTCGACGTATGTACTTTATCTTTGACCGTGGACAAGTCACAACGACTATAATCGGTCCGGTCTGATAGACGGCGGAGTTCTTCGCTTGCGGGATGCATCTCGCCCCGCCCGGCCTTGGAAGCGCCGGCTGCAATGTACCCCTGGGCGGGGCATCGCCGCGCGCGTTACGTACTAAGTCGTAAGTGTTAAGTCGTAAGTGTGAGGGTTGCGAACGACAATCGAATAAACCGAACGCAAAGTGATCACGGACCTGGGACCACGTCGACAAAGAACGGAGCAGCAGGATCCTGTATGCGTGTGAGCAATATGACCAATAAGAGCCCAGCCAGGCGAGCGAGCGGCTCCAGTAGTCTACCACGGCGTAACGCCCCGTTGGTGACAGTGGCGCCAAATTCCATCCCCTTGGCAATCTCAGCGGAGCCCTCTGCGCACGCATGCAGCGCCGCCGTACCATTCGAGCTCGAATGAATCTCCCCAGCTGCCGATGCCCCAATGGCCATCTGATGAGGGAGGCAATCAGCTGCAATCAGCTCGCCTGATGAGGGAGGCAATCGAGATGCCCCAATGGCCCGCGCGGGTAGGTGGTTGGGCTGCGCTGCTGCTGCTGCGGCGGCGGCTGCGGTGGCGGCCAGTGGCGGCGGCCAGGTGTCCACGACGGCGCTAGATATGCTCTCGGCGGCGGCGGCCGCCGGTGGCGGCGGCCCGGCTGGTTGCGGAGGTGGCGCCCCGTCGTCAATCTCGTCAATCTCGCCTTGCATGCTTCGTCGCCGCCTGGACGACCCGCTCACTACGACGCTCACTTCGGCAGCGAGTGGCGGCGAGGGAGCGCCGGACGCCCGATACGACGCCGCCGTGGCGGCCGAGCCCACACTGCTGCGACGCGGTGACTTTGGTAAGGCGACGCCCAGCTGCTCGCTCAAGGTCTGGTCAGCTTCCAGCAGCCAACTGGGTGGCTCGTATTCTGCGTCGCCTTCGTCGCCCTCGCCGCCTTCGTCGCCCTCGCCGCCCTCGCCGCCCTTGCCGCCCTCGCCGCCCTCGCCGCCCTCGCCGCCCTCGCCGCCCTCGCCGCCTTCGACCTCGTCCATTTCGTCCATCTCGTCAACCTCGTCCATCTCGTCAATCTCGTCGATTTCGTCCTCGCTCTCGTCATTCCGCGCCTCGACAGCCGCCCTTGCGAGCTCCGACAGCCGCCTATTCACCAGGCCGAGGATCTTCTCTTCGTCCTCGGCCGACATCAGGCTAGGTGAGAGACGACGGAGCTGCTCCTCTTTGTCCATCGGGCTCCGTTGCACCGCTTGCGGCGAGGGCAGCCCCGGCGCGCGCGCTGCCGCCTCCGCCACGCTCTGCCGCTGGCCCAGCTCCTCGAGCACCGTACCCACCTGGGCGGCGGCTCGCTCCGCCAGAGCGGCGGCTCGCCCCGCCAGGGCGGCGGCAGCGTGCGCCTGCGTGGTCGCTTCGGCGGCGCACGCCCCGTGCTGCGACACCTCCGCTAAAGCCGCCTCGAGCACGCTCTCCATGACATCGGGAGGCTGGAGTGCGGGCCGCAGGTGGTTTGCCAGCACATCATCGCCAAACCGACGTATGGCCTCCTGCGTCGCGCGGCCAGCGGCCTCCAGCTGCTCCCGAGTCAGAGCCACAGCGGCCTCCACCTCGGCCTTGGCGGTCGTCAACACATGGCTGCTGACCGTGGCAAGCAGGGAAGCCGTCATGCCGTCGAGGCGCGTCTGGAGCTCGCGTGCGGACGCGCAGCGATCGGCGCGAATCGCTTCGTCTACAACGCGCTGCATCTCTGTCGCCATCGCTGCGCGCTCCGCTGCCATCGCACTCCGCAGCTCCTCGCGCAACGCCTCTCGCTCGTCTGCGTGGCTGCGCTGTGTTGCTAAGGCGGCTGCATTCAGCTGCTCGTTGGAGGAAGTGATGCTCACCGCCGGCAACGCGAGCGCCGACGACTCGCACCGTGACATTGTCGACGGCGACTCGCAGTGCGTGGTGCGAAAGCCGATCTGGGTTTCGTCATTCGTGTTTCAGTTGGTGTTCAGGAAAACGGCACAGCTATGTACCGTACATGACATGTTAAGCCCCCCCGCCAACCGGCGTACATAGTGCCTCTAACTTTCTCCTTGAGCCGCTCGGCAGCGTCGGCGCATCTCCAGCTACTTGTAACGGAAGTCGTCGCCAGGGCACGAGGTGCGAAACCGTGAAGGACGATCGCAAAGGTGTAGCCTCTATGTAGGACGGTTGATGTCATTACAAGTTCAAAGATTTCTGCAACTGCGTACTGTATCGGGGAGCTGTGAACGGAGCGCGTCCAAAGGAAACCAACGGTCTCCATGGAGCACCCGGACAAGGCGTCGGCGTACGGGCAACGCAGCATGCGGAGCACGGTCACGATGCTCAAGTATCTCGCGCGCACCTCGAGTGAGAGCGAGATCAACAGCGTGCTTCAGGTGAACGCGCGGTGTGAGGGCACGTTGGCCGAGCGGCGCCAGCGGATAGGCAAGCTGCGCAACGAGCAGGAGCAGATGCAGGCGCAGTTGCAGGACCGCGTGCAGCAGCTGGCCAGCAGCCTCCAGATGGACGCGAATGCCAAGGCTGCCGAGCGCGCAAGAGCAGCGGAGGCCGCACGGCGCTCGAAGAAGATGGCGCAGCAGGCGGCACGCATGATGGGCGCTGTCGCGACGCATCGAGAGTCGGCGCAGGCGGCCGCGCTCTCGGTGCTGGCGCCGCTCGATTGGTCACCGCCCTCGCCGCCGCGCTCGCCGATGAAACCGACTGAGCGACCCGAGCGGCCCCAGAGTCCCAATAGCGGCGCGGGCGCCGGGCAGCGCGCCGCGGCGCTAGCGCTGCGCCCCGGCCGCTACTGCCTTCGCTCGTACGCGACCGACTCGGAGAGTCTCGAGGACGACACGTTCCTCGTGTGGGCGGGCGGTGAGCTCCAGCTCAGCAGCGCCGAGCGCGCGGGCTCGCACATGTGGCTCGTGCGCCAGCCCGCAGGCTCGCATGCCTGCACTTTCGGTTGCCCGAGCGGTGGCGCCCTCTTCGGTACGCCGCAAGGGCAGGTGAGCGTGGGCGAGCCGCCCAAGCCCGAGCTGGCGCATTTCCTCGTGCTGCCGCTGCGGCACGACCACAGTAGCAGCGCCGCCGCGGGCGCCGGAGCCGGCAGCGGCGGCGACGGCGGCGACGGCGGCGGCGGCGGCGGCGGCGGCGGCGGCGGCGGCGGCGGCATGGGCATGGGGATGGGCACGGGGAGTGGAGGACGGACTATTTCGCCACGGCCGTTTTCGTCGCAATCGCCGCGGATGACGTCCCATTTGCAGCCGATGCTCACGCAGCGCCCGCAGACCGCCAGCCCTCTGGCCGCTAGCGCCGCTGGCAGCAGCGGCGGCGCTGGTGCGGGCGGCTCGGGCGGCGGCTTGCCAAGCGCCGAGGCTGCCACTCCGTTGATCGTGCGACTGTACCATCCTCCAAGCAAGCGCTTCCTTCACATCGACCCTGCGAGCGGGCTGGCGTCGCTGCTGGCCGAGCCTGCCGCCCCACCCGCCGGCGGCAGCCCCGCCGCCGCCGGCCGCACAACAATCCGCTCGACACAGCGCCCGACCGCCGCGCAGCTCTCATTTGCATTCGAGCTCGTGGGCAAACCTTCGAGGGAGGTGGCACGCGCGCCGCCGGCGGGGCACAGTGCATCGGCGATGCCGCCGATGCGCACGCTGCCACCGGCCGACGCCGCAGCCGCCGTGGGCGCCGTGCGGGCGCCATCGTCGAGCGCAGTCGTGCCTTCTGTTGGCGGAGCAGGTGCTCATCACGGCGCGGCCGGTGGCACGGCGCACAGCCGCCTGCCGAACCGCGGGGCGGCGCCCTCGCATGCCTCCGACCGGCGCGCGACGCCATCGACGTTACCGACGCGCGTCTTTGACATCACGACTGGGGCGGCGACGCGTTCGACGTGGCCCTCGGCAGCCAGGCCGGAGGCGAGTCTCTTCGATACTCTATACGAGGAGGGACTGCTGTCGCTCAGCGACGCCGTCGATTTGAATGCGCAGCTGCTCGGCGGCGGGGCGGGCGGCGGGGCGGGCGGCGGCTTCGGCGCGGGCGATGCTGGCGGGCCGCGCGGCGAGTGCTCAGCACAGCGCGGCGAGTGCTCAGCACAGCGCGGCGAGTGCTCAGCACAGCGCGGTGAGTGCTCGCTCTGGGGCGCTCAGCACAGCGCCACGCCAGCGCCCGTGCTCACGGTGCTCAGAACGGGCGCTGAGGCTGCCGCCTCGTCGCGGCTGCAGTCCCAAGCGCATTCCCAAGCAGGGGGCGCCGTCCCGGGCTCTTCCCGCGCCCCGCGCAATCCAGCGGATGATGCGGCGTCGTCAGCATGGGAGGCGAGTCAGCTCGACTTGAGGGACGTTCTCTCTCATGGGCCGCTCATGCTGCGCTCTCTCTTCGCGACCCCGGCGTCGCACGCTCCCTCCCGACCTTTCTATCCCTCCAACCCGCCGCCGCACGCGCCGCAACGCCCGTCAGGCCAGCCGCAGCCGCCACCGAGGCCCTCGCTCGGCCTCGCGCCGCCCTCGGTCGGAGTGCCCGGGACGGCGCCCCGAACCGCTCATCACGGCGCTGCCTCCCGCGGCTCCTCTGCCTCCTCCGTCCACCCTCGGGAAAGCCGCTTCGCTCAGCCGGAGGGCCCTCATCTCGGTGCTCATCTCGGCCGCGTCGTACCTCGCCCTCCGAGATGAGCACTGAGATATGGCCGAGATGTGGCCGAGATGTGACCGAGATGTGACCGAGATGACCTGGAGATGGCCGCGTCATACCTCGCCCTCCCATCGTCAGCCTCCGAGGCCGACCGTGAGGGCGCGCATGCAAGTGCTCACTACGGCGTCTATTCTTCCCCACAGCCTCCGAGGGCGACCGTGAGGGCGGCGCGCCACGGCCTGCAGAGCCTCTCGGATACCCCACAGTCCAGATTGGGCGCCGTGGTGAGCATTTGCATGCGGGATGCCACCGGCCTGCAGAGCCTCTCGGAGATCCCACAGTCCAGAGCCTCCCGGAGACCCCCCAGTCCACGGCACAGTCCACAGCAGAGGAGCTCAGATCACAACCATCTACGATGACCGAAGATAGAAGACATTGTAAAGCGCACTGGACAGAAACGAAGGGGGCCAGGCCGCCCCGAGAGCGCGGAGCGTCGAGCGAGATGAGACTTGAGAGCGAGTGAGGAGCAGTCGGATCAACGAGTCGTCTTTTGCGTACGGTACTCCACACTTCACCGCCAGAGCGAGCTGCTGCGGGGTCTACCCCTTAGAAACCCGGCATCGTCGCAATTGCGAATTGGCGTTACCCTTACGTTACCGTCGCATACCTGCGCTGCAACCTTCAAGCGGAAATCATTTGACATTCGACATTGTAGTTCGCGTGTCGGATTCGATAGTAGTGATACCGGATATTATACGATTGGGCGCGTCGCGCTCGCGGAATCAACGTGATTCTGCATTCCGACTTTCCGCGCCGTCACACGACATGTTTCGTTTCACGAACGGACCCGCGGGCCAGCGCGAGCTCGAGACCCGGCAGATCGGATGAACCGGCGTGCGGCGAACGCGCAACGCGGCGGAAGCTCAACGCCACGCGAGCCGCTCGGCGCGCACGGGCATGTGATGCCGATGGTCATGCTACATCAATCACCTCAGCTCTCCGCACTCTACGATACAGCCAAGCATACAACCTCCCAGCCTCACATTCGATTCGCCTCGAAGGCCCGCAAAACTTAACAGTTTCGGAGTTTGTTGCACCTCACTTCATGCCGCAGCACGTACGGTGAAGGCTGCTACTTCTCAACTCATAGCTCCCGCGCCCAACCAGGCGGTGGGAAGGGACGATGCGGAGACGCTCTCCCCCTTCTCCGCGGTGCGTCCCCACCCCTCGTGCCTTTGCAGCTTCCTCCCTCGCCCGTCCCCCGCCACCATCCAGTCGACCCCTCTGAGCCTCCGAGGCCATGCCGCGCGCCCTCGGCCCGCATCCCAGGCGCGGCCGTGGGCGAGATCACCATCTCAGACGCGGCAGTTGGCGAGTGCGAAGACGATGATGTCGGTCGCGCCGACCGCGCACAGTTCGTCGATGATGTTCGGCACCTCCTTCCGAATCACCATCGCGTGCACCGCCACCCAGTCCCCCCGCTCCAAGGGTAGGATCGACGGCGACTTTTTGCCCGGCGTGATCTTCATCGCAGCAGGCAGCACCTCACGCGACACATTGTAGTTGATCAACTGATACTTGGTCGAGTCCATGTAGCCTTGGATGCGGTCGATGATGCGCCGCGTGAGCTCCGGGTGCTTGGACTGCGGGTTCGATATCAGCACCGCCTCGGTCGTCATTAACGTCTCGAGCATGCATAGCCCCGCCGCCTTCATCGTCGTCCCCGTCTCAACGAGGTCGATCACCGCGTCGGCAAGCCCGAGTCCGCACGCCGCCTCGACGGAGCCTCCGAGCACCTTGATCTTGGTCTGGACCTTGGTGCCAGTCTGCGCGCTCGCCGCATCGTCGAGCGGCTTGAAGAACTTGGCCGCGATGTTCGGGAACGACGTGACGATGCGGCTTCCCACGTAGGCGGAGAGCGGCTGTCCCTTGTGCTCCTCGGGTACCTGCAGGCAAGTCAAGTCAAGTCGAGTCAAGTCAAGTCGAGTCAAGTCAAGTCAAGTCAAGTCAAGCAAAGGCTGCCCCATGTGCTCCTCGGGTACCTGCAGGCCGAGCCGGCACTTGCCGAAGCCGAGCTTGAGGTTCACATGGACGATCTGCTCGCTCTCGGCGATGATGTCCTCGCCGGTGATGCCCACATCCACGTTGCCCTCGCCCACGAACATCGCGATGTCCGAGGCGGGCAGGAAGACGATCTTGATCGGCATGTTGGTGCACAGAGCGACGTCGACTCGGTCGGGGCGCTCATACTCGAGCCCGGCAGCCTCGAGGAACTTGAGGCACTTTTCATGCATGCGTCCCTTTTTGGGGATGGCGATCAGCAGGCGCTCGTCGCTGTTGCCGCGTGTCGAGATGCCGCTCGGCACTGCGACAAGCGACGACGCTCGTACTAAGGCCGCCCCGGGTAGGCGCGCGCGCGCCGCGGCCGCATGCCCGTGCAGCCCCTCGAGCTCGCCCAGCTGGACGGCATCGGCGGTCATCTGCTGTGCGGCCACCGGATCGTCCACCCGCATCCAGGTGCGCACCCGCAGGAACGTCATCACGCACAGCCCGCCGGTCGATCGTGCGGTGCCGCCCGTCGGTAACGTGTGGTTCGGTCCCGCACCATAGTCTCCGAGCACCTCGGCCGCATTGCCACCGATGAAGAGCCCGCCGTAGTGCTTGAGCCGCATGCCGACCTGCATCGCGTTCTTGATGTGCAGCTCCACGTGCTCCACGGCGAGACGGTCCGAGATGGCCGCCGCTTCCTCCACGCTACCCACAACGACCGTGTACCCGTTCTTGAGCGCGACGCTCGCGATATCAGCCGTTGGAAGCACGGCAAGCTGCGCTTCGAGCTGCGCGTCGACGGCGGCGGCGAAGGCCTCGGAGAGGCAGATGAGCGCGGGCAGCGCCTGCGGGTCGTGCTCCGCCTGCGCCAGCAGGTCCTTGGCCACCGTCGCCGCGTCGGCGTCGTCGTCGGCGATCACTAAACATTCGGACGGTCCCGCGAGCATGTCGATCGCGACACGGCCGGCGACGAGCGACTTGGCGGCGGTGACGTACTGGTTGCCCGGCCCCACAACGGCGTCGCATGCCTCGAGCAGCTCGCCCGCGCCGTACGCGAGCGTCGCGATCGCGTGCGCGCCGCCAATCGGCAGGAGCACGTCAGCCTCCGCCACGTACGCCGCCGCCATCGTGATCGCCGACGGGCGCGGCGAGGCGACGACGACGCGCGAGCAGCCGGCGACGCGCGCCGTGATGCCCGTCATCAGCACCGACGAGGGCAGCGGGTACCGGCCGCCCGGTGCGTAACAGCCCGCCGCCTCGACCGGCTCAACCGTGTGGCCCGCCTCACCGCCCGGGATGGGCACCTTGAGGGCGGAGATCGAGGCGCGCTGCGCGGCAGCGAAGGCCCGGATGCGCGCGGCCGTGCGCTCGATGCACGCGCGGTCGTCCGCGCTGATCGAATCGTATGCCTCGCGCAGCTCCACCTCACGCCGGAGGATCAGCTTGCCGCCGGGCTGGATCTCGCCGAACTGCTCGGCGTACCGGCGGACGGCCGCCTCGCCCTCGGTGCGCACCGCATCGACGATGGGCTCAGCGATCAATCGCGCCTTGCTGTCCACCGGGTCGCGACGGATCATCGGGATCTCCTCCGGCTTCAGCCGGCGGAGCATGTGCACCATGTTCGGCGCGCAGAACGCCCCCCCGAGAACGTGTCCGTCGGCGACCTGAGGCAATCTCCACTCGGTCGGAAAGCCCCCCTTCCGAAAAGTAACGGCGGTGTTTGGATCCTAGGGCGCGCTCGCCTACAGACTTGACTTGACGCGTTCACCAGGCTTCTCTCGCCGATCACACCCCGACGAAGATGATTGCCTTGGCTCCGCTGCTACTCGGCGCGACCTTTTCGACGCCCAGCTATAGCCGACCGCCCGACGACGGCGAACCCCAATATATCCGGCCGGCCACGGCCGATGGCCTGAGGACGTACATGATCGGCGCTTGGAAGCTGCAGAAGGCGATGGTATACAAGAGTGGTGGAGTGAGTGGCAGATTCACGGGTTCGTGCGTATTTGAGCCGCTGTCTGACGCAGTGCTCCGGTATGAGGAGCAAGGCGAGTTCACGCGCCAGGGCAGCGACGAGAGCGTGGCTACGCGCAACGCGTTGCTCTATGACTTCTCATCGCCGACCGGCAAGGTGAGCGTCTTTTTCGACGCGGGCTCCGATCGCAGCAGCGCCGAGGCGATCGTCGCGCAAGCGCGATTTCTGCACTCGATAGAGCCGTCATCGCTCGTGCTCGCCGACGTCACTGTCGACGACGCAGACGCAGACGCCAAATACGAGGGGTACTTCGAGATCGAGCGCCCGAATTCGTTCATGCTGACGTGGAGCATGGCTGGCACGCGCCAAGAAGGGCAGATCCTGTCACTCTTCACGCGGCAGAGCGACAAAGTGGAAGGAGTTGACCTCCGCAGCTGGGAAGAGCTGATCCAGGCCGAAGTACGAGACGGTCGCCTCAAAATCTACCCGAGCGAATAGCACGCACTTTGGCGTGTGACGCCTCCGAGCCCCGAGCCCCAACGCGATGCCAACTGGGGATGCCGTCGAGCTGCGCGCCACTTTACGAGAGGCAGCACTCGGAGAGATGATCAGCGAACGACGACCTGCGATAGCTAGCTAGTGCCAGTGGTGAGACCTTTTTCGCTTTTGGCGTGAGGGCTAGTTGCCGCGCTGCCTCAGGGTCTGGCCACCGCACCGCGCGAGCGCCCTCATTATTCGGTCGCTCAAACGTTTCTCGTTTGTCGTTTCACACGTGTCATGACTCATGTCAGAAAATCAGCAGGGTTTAAAGTTTAATCAGGGCTGTTACAGTGAGGCTACTCCTGATACCCAGCCTCTGAAACTGGTTGGGGAGCTGAGATGTACCCCTGAAATCGCTGGGCCTCAAACTGAAACTGAAACTCGAAACTGATGCAAGGCGCCACAAGCTTCGAAAGCCAAATGTCGGCGGCCTTCGAGATGGGCTCAGTGCGATATTGGTTGCGGTCCCCCCTTCGGTTCGGAGCGAAGTGCGAACCGAGACCACGCTAGCCCCTGCTCAGAATTCTCGACGCCTGGCTGACCAAAAGGAGTCGTTTCCTGCGTTCCTGCACTGACTGAGATGAGTGAGAAGTCGGCGCCTCCGACCCTGCTGCTGACGGCGCGTCAGCTGGCGTAGAGGGCGTCGGCGTCGGCGGTGCTGTCGCCGTCGGGGGCTGCACTGCCCCGCGTAGCTGAGGCGCCGTCGCGAGCAGCGCGATGGGCAGCGCGATGGGCATTGCCCGCAATGGAGCGTCTTCCGCCTCGGCCTTGGCGTCGGCCTCCGCCTCGGCTTTGGCGTCGGCCTCCTCCTTAGCCTTAGCCTTAGCCTCCGCCTTGGCGTCGGCCTCCTCCTTGGACACTGCCTCCGGCCTCGTCGGAGTCCAATCTGTCTCAGCCTCCTCCTCCTCCTCCTCCTCCGCCTCCGCCTCCGCGGCCAACAAGAATGCGGCCGCCGCCTGCACGGCAGCCATGCGAACCGCCGGCGATGGAGGCGGTGGCCCTCGTTCCGGCGTTCTCTTGGCTAATGGCTCCACCTGCCGCGGTGGTGTCGCCACGACCACTTCCGCCTGCACCTCCGTCGCGTCCGCCGCCTCCGCGTCCGACGCCTCCGCGTCCGCCGCCTCCCCGTCCGTTGCCGCCGCTTCGATTGCCGCCGCCTCCATCGCCGCCGCCTCCATCTCCGCCGCAATCATCGCCACCTCCTTCGCCTCCGAGTCCGTCACGTCCGACTCCGCAGCCGCCACCTCGGCCGCGATGGCAGCGTGACTGGCTGAAGGCGGGTTGGCCCAGGGCCTATTGGTGCTGGCAGTGTGAATGGCAGTGTGAATGGCAGTGTGAATGGCAGTGTGACTGGCTGAAGGCGGGTCGGCCCAGGGCCTATTGGTGCCCGACACGGCGTCGGTCGCCTCTCTCCAATTGCATGCACGCCCACTTGCTAAAGGCGGGTTCGCCCATGGAACCGCCACGACCAAGTCGTCCTCCTCCTCCGCCACCTCCGCGAGGGCTGTCGGGGGAGCTGTTCTGAACGCCCTCGAGAACGCATCCGCGGGCGACTCCAAGTGGGGATGGGCTCGAGCGAGGGCTTTGGCCGCGGCCTCGACGTCGCAGCTGTTCTCGTTGAGTGCCTGCTTGCAGTCCTTGAGGGGCCGGCCCGTGAGTGTCTGTAGCTCCCGGATTTGCTCATAGGATGCCTTCGGGTTCGGGACCGGGTGAGTCTGTAACTCCAACTCCCGGATTGGCTCGTTGGGTGCCGGCAGGCTGGGCTCGGTCTGCGCGGAGGAGACATCTTGATGAGCGTCATGATCAGCTTGATGAGCGTGAGGAGTGCTGCGCTCGGCCAGCGCGGACGAAGCGTCCTCAGGGCGAGGCGAGAGGTGCACGGCCCGGGCGGGGGCCGTCGTGAGCTCATCGAGCTGCGTATCGATCCGCTCGAGGGCTAAGGACGATGCGTGCCGGAGAGCGCCGAGCTGAGCCTGGAGCGACGCCTTCTCTGCCTTGCACGCCTGCAGCTCGGCGTTGAGCTCGAGCCGATAGTCACGCTCATCAAGCAGCTCGACGCGGAGGCGCGAGAGGCGTGCCTCGCAGCGCCACGCGCTCACGATGCGCCTCACGAGGCCTTCCGACACCGCCGCGCAATGCCAGAGCGCAAGCGTGTTGCGACCGTTGAAGAGGCGTGCGTGCGTTTGAGCGCCCTGCAAGCGCAGCGTCTCGGCACGGGAGGCGAGCCCCGCGAGTTCAGCGGCGATCGGAGGGAGTAATGAAGCCGTGTGTAGGGTGAGAGCGGCCCGCCGCGCCGCCGCCGCCGCCGCCGCCTCGCCAGCATCGTCGTCGTCGTCGGCGGCGGCCGCCTCGGTCGCCCCATTGGTTGCATGCATCGCCCCATTGGTTGCATGCAGCCGCAACAGCACCTGCAGCCTACGGAGCATCTCCTCCACGCTCGCGACCTCGTCGAGAGGCCTACTGGTGTCCGGCACGGCGCCGGTCGCCCCTCTGGCACGGTGAACACGATTCGGGGGCGCTTCGTACAAGTCGCGTGCAGCGACGGCGGTGGCGGCGGCAGCGCTCGCAAACCTTTCGCCGAGAAGAGAGCCGAGCGAGCCGTAATCAACGAAGCCGTAATCGACGAAGCCGCCATCGCTCGGCGCAAGGTCGGTGGTCGCATCGGCGCCAGCCTCGGCGGTGCGTTCGCTTGAGGCTTGGTCGAGGAGCGTCGCGGACAGGAGGAGAGAGGTTTGGAGCCGACGCAGCGCGACCCATGCCGACGCAAGGCGATCGTCCCCTGTGGGGAAATGGCGATCGTCCCCTCCCACGTCCTCGTGCGGCGCGCTGCCGTTGCCCGCGCTGAGGGTGTGCGGCTTCTTCTTCGAGGGCGAGCCGCGCGCGTCGCCCCGGGCACTCGACCCAGCGCGGCTCTTGATGCGCCCAAGTCCGCGCGCTGCAACGAACGGCGCTTTAGGGTCGGCTCGATTTGGGGACGAAGGAGGAGAGGGAGGCACCACCGCCACCGCCACCGCCTCGCCTGCAAGCGCCGCCTCGGGCGCCACCGCCACCGCCTCGCCTGCCACCGCAACCTCCTCCTTCTCATCATCGTCAAGTGAGAAAGCCATGCGCCGCGCGGCGGAGCGCACGCTGCGTACAGATGTAGCAGCGCCGGGGATACTCGCCGCTGCTAGGGACAGCTCTGCGGCTGTCGCGCGCGCCGCCAAAACAGCCGCCCCATTGCTCTTGAGCGACTCGATCTCGAGCTCAAGGCTTTGGATGCGCGCCGTCGCCTGCTCCGTCTCCCTTTGCTGTGCAGCGAGCTGTGCGGTGCGCTCGGCGAGAGCGTCGGCGTTGCGCTTGGCCTTGACCTCGGCGGCCCGTGCGCGCCGGTCCGCCATGGCGGAGCGCTCCTGAGCCTGCCGCAGCCATGCGAGCAGGTGGGCCACCGAGTACGAGGCGCCCGCGTCCTTCCCTCTGCTCACTTCCTTCTCGAGCTTCGCGATCTGGGCGTCAACTGCGTCCTCGACCACATGCAGCACGGCGTCCAGCCGCTGGCCTGCAGGCGTGTGCGGGGTGCTCAGGGCGCTCCGCTCATGCCAATCAGGACAGCAGGCGGCGCGCTCGTCTTGCCTCTCAACCCAAGCGCTGGCCACCTCGGCAGCGGCCGACATGGCCGGTAGGAGTGCCTCGGCAGGCGGGATCTTGGCGGCGGGCGGGTGACTGGACGGTGTCCTATCGGGCTGCTGCCAAACGTCGCCCTTCAATAGTGCCGCGCGGAGCTTGCTGGCGCTATCCATCGAAGGCGTCGTCGGCAAGAAGCCGCCGATCTGCGAGTTGATCTGCGGCATACTCGTGTCGACCCACAAGCGACGGTTTGCGAAGACAAAGTCAAGTCAAAAGTCAAGTCAAGTCATGTCAAGTCCAGAAACGAACATTGAACACGCAAGACGCCGCGGGGGGGAGAACCCGGGGGGGGAGCATGGGGGCAACCTCCCGACATCCTGCGTCCTTTTTAAAGCACAGAGTCGGGGTTAAACAAAGTCCGCTAGGCCACTCCGCGGTTAACCGCGGTCCGCGCTACCACAGTCCACACGAGCTCTCACGATGGCGCCGCAACGCGTGCCACGCACTCAAAGGTTCCCACTATCTTAAACTCGGCGAGGATGCCCTTCGCCTTGAAAAGCCCTACGTCGATACCGACGTCCTCCTTGACAGTCAGCCGCCCGTCGTAGAGTGCGAGCCTCCCCTCATTCCATTCACATCTTGCATTGAAGTACATGGGCCCGGGTGGCACCAGCACATCGTCCCCCAGCCGCATGCCCTGCTCGCTAGTCTGCAGCCGCCACTGCACCGTTTGTGGCACGCCGTCGTCGTCATCCGATTCCAGCTTCCAAAAGCCAGGCTTTGGCGCCAGAAAGCGGCTCGCACGAATCAAGTTCACGGAGCCTTGGGACGGGACGTAGCCGGCATCCCGCGAGAAGGACAGTGCAAAGTCGATGGCGGCCGTTGAACTGCTCCCCTTGGCCAACTCACCGCTGCCGCCGACGGCGCGTGCTGCCTCCGATCCGATTTGGCATCGAACCAGCCATCCATCCTCTCGGCAGAGCGCCTCAAAGGCCGCCGCCGCCTCGACAGACAGGTTGTCCTCCTGCTGAGGCGAGCTCAGCCAATCGAAGAGGCCAAGCTGGGTGCTTGCTCGCTGGGGGCGTGTGGTAGCTTTGAAGACTGTGAGGCCGTCACAGCAGCTGGTTAGCAGCACGAGCGCAAGCGCGTTCGCATGCGACCTTCTCGTGCTCCATTTCATCTTCCTCGATGTCTCGTCAATTGTTTGCAACACTGCCGTGAAAACAATACGATTCAACTGACCCTTTCTCAATACAATACAGGCCTCCCATGAGACACATGCAGGCGGAGAGCTGAGAGAAAACCTGATAAAAGAAAGAGCTGCAGGCCCCAGTATGAACTAGGGAGGGAGTGCGCCCGGCCGCCCGCCGACGTGGGCGGTGAAACCCCGAATGTGGGCAAGCCGAGGGGTGGCGAGTAGAAGTTTGCACGTCAATCATTCACAACACACCAACACGCACAATCCAAACTCAAAAGCGTGAAGGGCAACACCTCGCACACGTCACACGGTCACAGTCGCTTCATTCTCATGCTCGCGACATGCAAGTACGCGTGCCGCGCTCACAACCGTGTCTACACGGTTCAGAGTCGCCGTACAATGTACCCCGGGTCAACCCCGGGTTCGAACCCGTGGTTCTCGTCAATCACAATGTTCTATGGACTGTATCCCCTCACGACAAGCCGCGCTGCTCTGAGCGCGCAAACTGTCAGACAGTCAGTTTTGTCGCGGTCCACCCGCGCAGCGCGCGCTCACCACACCGTCTCAAAGGACGGACTCCGCTCCCCTCGGTCAACACAAGTGACGCTCAATTTCGCTCGGCTAGTCGGCGAACAAAAGTCGCGGGCGACGGTTCGGTCTCTCCCTTACTCCCAGCACAGAGCACACAGTGACTCGACAGTGTCGCGAGGTGTGATCTCTGGTGCTCCGCTGCCCTTGCTAGCGCGCAAATGCTAGCTCGGCGCATTGCCCGATGTTTCCGGGGAAACGCACGGCAGTCTAAGGCCGCATTCTCCATTCACAGGCCGCACAATCCAAAAACATGATTCGCATGGAGACACTCAGTTCAGGAGTATTGTTACACTCCACCACCGCCAGTGAGCTGGCCAACCCCGAACCCGAGACGACAGTCACCGCGCACACCCAAGACCCCAACGAATCTCGAAGTCCCTCCTTTCGACTTTGGGCCCCGCTCCCTCCTCCCTGCACAAATTGTCTCGGCGATTTGTAGGAATGTCGCTGGCAAAATTCAATCGGTAGTGGTATTGGTGGCGGTGCGGGTGCCTGAGGCCAATGAGTCGACGGCGACGTGAACCTGAGTGATGGGCACGCGAACCATGTGCTCCGCGTCGGGAGGCTCGAGTGTCGTAAACTTGACGCGCTTCGTCATGAGGCAGAAGTAGGCCATCGTGTGCGCAACTAGGAGGATGATAGCCAACCACAGGATACACAGGCCAATCGAGCCCTCGCTGAACGTAAGCAACTCAAGCACCTGCTCGCCGTTGACGTAGGCGCACGGGGGCGGGCCCAGTGTCGTCGCGTTGACGGCGAGGAGGTCGGACGCCCTCATTGCCATGGATTCGGGGCACGGCCTGCCTCGGGAGTCGAGGAAGACGAGCCCGGAGTACTCGTTCATGCACAAGGCCTTGAAGCCCCACTTGAAGAACGAGATCTCGGAGATCCAAGCGAGCTCAACAGGGATGTTCTCGGTGTTGATGTAGAAGCCTCCGAAGAGGAGGAAGATGATGAGGATGAGCGGCGCGAGGCCGGTTGCTTGCTGCACGCTGTCGGCCGTCGACGAGATGAACATGCCCCAGGCGACCGCGGTCGCGTTGATCATCACGATGATGCCACAGAAGATGAAGAACTTGTCAGCGCGCGCCTGGAAGCCAACCATCCAGTAGATGATGCATCCGAAAATGAAGGGACCGAGAGCGGCGAAGGGCAGCTCGGCGGTCCACTTGGCGATGTAGTAAGGGAAGACGGCGTAAGCTCCCGCCGTGCGTTCGCGGTCGACAATCTTCTTCTCCAACGGGAAGGTGTTGATCACGCTGAAGATGCCTCCAAAGGCCTGGTTGATGCACACAAAGAAGAGGATGCCGGTGCGATCCTGGATCGATTTCTGATAGAGGGTGAGGCCGCTGTACAACCAGCCCGCCACGAGTGCAAAGAAGATCGATACAAAAATGGGCGCGATCAGCGCGATCTTGTCGCGAACCCGCGAGCGCAAGGCGCGAAGGTAGAGCAGTGCGAATTGCTCGGCGATCGTCGAGTTGGTGGCGCCGCAGCAGAGCGCCTTCTTGTGCGTCCCCTCGAGGAGGTGGGCCGCCTCGAGATCGCTCTCCGGCCTGGCGGCGGAGGAGGCGTGGCGGCCGTGCTTGTCGCCAAGCTGAGCCTTCTCCGCCGCATTTGCGAGCTCTTCGATGCGCGCGACGTCTGCGTCTCCGCTCTTGCCCGCCTGCGTGTCGACGGAGACGAGGTCGATGAAAAAGTCGGCGGGGTTGAAGTGCTTCGGGCACTCGAAGCCCAAGGTGCCGAAGCGCGCGACGGCCGCGGTGGCATCGCCGTGAAAGATGGTCATTCCCTTGGCGAGCAGCAGCAGTTGATCGAAGAGCGAGTAGATCGAGGAGCGCGGCTGATGGATCGAGATGACGATGGTGCAGCCGCGGACCGCACACAGGCTGTTGACCATCTGGATGACCTTGAGCGCTTGGAACGCGTCCAGCCCGGAGGTCGGCTCGTCGAGGAAGATGATCCTCGGCTTGCCGATGATCTCCACTCCGACGGCGGTCCGCTTCCTCTCTCCGCCGCTCACGCCCTTGCTCTTCTCGTCGCCGATTTGCACGTCGCGAGCGGAGCGGAGGCCCAAATCGTTGATGAGCGCCTCGACGGCCGCGCGCTTCTCCTTCAGCGTCACGCTCGACGGCAGCCGGAAACGTGCCGCGAGCAGCAGCGTCTCGTATACGGTCAGCATCGGATAAAGGTTGTCGTCCTGCAGCACGTACGACGAGATGCGCGAGAAGGTGCCGACCTTGTGACGCGGCACGCCGCCGACCAGGAACTCACCCGAGAGCCTAAGGCCCTTCGCCATGGGCGTGCGATCAGCCAGCGCGTTGATGAAGGAGGTTTTGCCCGAGCCGCTCGGCCCCATGACGGCGAGCAGATGCCCTGCGGGCATGAAGCCGTTGCAACCGTTGAGGATGTTCTTGGTTGGTTTGCCCTTGCTCTTCAGAGAGAGGAAGAGGGATTTCCACTCGAGGCTCAGAAAGGGGCCATGCTCCGTGCTCATCTTGGGGCACGCGATGCAGACCTGTTGCTTATAAAGCGGTCTTGTCTAAAATGCACGCAGGTGCCGAAGACCTCCGAAAGCAGATTGTGCGTGAAAGTTTCACAGACAGTTTCGTCGCGGTCTCCCCGCGCACCACCACATTCAACACACCGCAGATTGTAGCAAGCATGGCAGGGCTAACCTTTTGTCAAAAAGCGTTCACGGCGCGTCCGTCGCGCCCGCCGCTCAGACCTCAGTCGCCGCTTTCGATGCCCGTGCCATAAAAGTGGATGCCCGCAGCGTTGAAGCGGGCGAGCAACGCCATAAAGTCGTCCAGGTCCATCTTTGACGCGCGCTGCTCCGCGAAGCCCGTGGCTGCGAGGACCTCGTCGACGAGAGCGCGAACGGGCAGCAAGTCGGCCTTCAGGCCGCCGCCGCCGCCGTCGTCGTCATCATCCTCATCAAGCTCAACGTCCATGCTCGAGGCACCGGCCAACGGCGGGGCGAGCGCGCTTGCAAACGGGTTGGGCCGCGCGCCTGTGGCGGCGGCAGCAGCCACCGGCGGCGGCAGCAGAGGCATGCCGTCGGCCACGGTGCCGCCGGCCAGCGCCCGTTGTGTCTTGAGGTTCTCGGCGAGTAGCTTGAGGACACTCTTGGTGTGGAAGATGGCGCCGAGCGTCCTATTCTTTCGGTTGAAGCACAGGCGCACCAATCCGTCCCACTCGATGAAGTTCACCTGAGGCGCAGGGTTGCGCGGCTCGAGCCGCACCACGCTCGAGTCGACCTTTGGCGGCGGCCGGAAGGAGTTCTTCGAGACCTTCATCAGGTGGTCGGACTTGGCGAGGAGCTGCGTGTTGACGGAGAGGCGGCAGTAGAGCTCGTCGCCCGGCTTGGCGCACAGCCGCATCGCGAACTCGCGCTGCACCATCAGGATCGCGCAGCGGAACTTGTGCGGATGTGCCAAGAGCTTGAAGACGAGAGCAGACGAGATCTGGTATGGGATGTTGGCGACGCACAGGTTGAAGAAGGGGAGCTCGATCTTGAGGAAGTCGGAGTGGATCAGCGTGAGCCGGTGCAGCATCTCCGTGCCGTGCAGACGCTTCTGCAGCTCGACAACCATGCGAGGGTCATGCTCGCATGCGATCACCCTCTTCGCCGACTCGAGCAGCTTGATGGTGAGGTTGCCCGTACCGGGGCCGATCTCGAGGACCGTGTCGGTGCCCTTGATGGCCGCCTTCTCGATCATCGCCTGCGTCACGAGCGGGTTCTTGAGCAAGTGCTGACCGAGGGAGTGGTGAAGCTCGACGCCGACGTGCCGGTGCTTGCCGCCAAAGCCGCCGCCGCCACCGCCGCCGCCTTTGCTAATGCCGCCAGAGGGTGCTGCTGCTGAGGCTGGCCGCGCGTACGGGGTGGGCTGCTTGAGCGCCGATGCGGGCGATTTTCCTCGTGAAGCTTTAGGCATGTGCGTCGGATGGACTGTCCATTCAGTCGATTTCTGAGCCAGCCTCGTCGACGCTGCAGTAATAAACAAGTTTCGCAACGCCCGACTGTGAACAAAACTTAACACGAATTTAGTACGAATTATATGGGAGCGCGCGCTCGTCGCGGGCTAGCTCCCCTCCTCCATGGCGTCCACGTCGTCAGGCTCAGGGTCCGGATCAAAGTCAGGGTCCGGCGGCCACCAGATGTTCAGACCGAGGCCGGCGCGGTCCATGCTCCCGATGATCTGCATGGCGGGCGGAAGCGCCTGCGGCAGCCGAGCCAGGCTCGCCTGCTGCCCGTTGCGCCCCGACGAGCCGGGTGTGGGCGGCGGCGTCGCGGCCGCCGCTGCTGCGTCCGCCCTGGCGGCCGAGGCAGGCTGCGAGCCGGCCCGCGAGGGTGTGGGCGTGGGCGTGGGCGTGGGCGTGGCGGCGCGTGACTCGCTCACGTGGTCGGCGAGCGGCGGTGCCTTGGCCGCCGCCTCGCCCGACGGCTCGCGGAATTTCACCGCCTCCACTCGAAAGCGCAGCGGGTTCTGCGTGTCGAAGAAGAGCTTCTGGTTGTCCGTGCCGGGCACGGACCACACCCAGAGCTTCTCCTCCTGTGACCAGCTGGACCCCTCCTGGAGCAGCCGGCCGGGCACATGGACCTCGTCAAAAAAGCCCAGCGAGATGCGCACGCCCTGTGCATCGCAGCTCACCAGCGTGCCGTCGAGCACCTCGCCCACAAGCGGGCGGAAGATGACGAGCCGGAACTCAACGGTGGTGTGGTGCGCCGCGTTGCCCGGATAGAGCTGCGACTCGCCGACGTGAGTCACATCGTACAGCGCGACGCACAGACCCACGTTCGGCACCACCTTGTTGGGATACTTTTCTGAGAGCGCGTCGGTGATCGTCGTCAGCAGCTTCTTGCCGAACTCAGAGGGCGCTATGTGCACCACGTCGGTGAGGCGCGCTGCGCAGGACGGATGAGCGGAAGCACGGTGTCAAGGTCGGCGTCCATGCGTGCGTGACGAGGGCGCGCCGCGCAGCGCGCCGCGCGCACCGAGCTCGAACATGGCGCCCGCCCGAGCGGCACCTCCCGCCGCTCGCGCGACCAGACAGCGGCCTCGTCTCCCCGCCAACGAGACGAAGACTTCACGAAGCGTTTCAAAGCTTCTAACCTTAGTTGAGCCTGAGTCGTACCAGGTGGGGTGAAATTTGATTCGCTTGACCGAAAGTGAAACGTCGATAGCGCGTCGCGATTTAGCCAAGCGGGACCACCACGAGCACACGAGCCTTCACGCTGCGTCATGCCGCAATCCTTCGCGTTCACCGAAGGCGAGGACGTGCTCGCCTACCATGGGCCGCTCATCCACGAGGCGAAAGTCAGGCAGATGGAAACGAAGGACGCGCCCAGCGGCGGAAAGCTCCGGCTGTACCTGCTCCGGTACACCGGGTACAGCACGCACTGGGACGAGTGGGTGCCAGAGTCGCGCATCCTGAAGAACTCGCCTGAGAACGTTGCCCTCCAGAAGGATCGTATCAAGGACTTCCAACGTGCGCACAAGCAGAAGGTCAAGGCCGAGAGCGGGGTCGGCAGCGGCGCCGCTGGTGGCGGAGGCGCGGGCGGCGTGGCCAAGAAGGCGCGAATCGAGGGCCCGTCGGAGGAGGCGCTGAGCGCCGAGCTGCGCGAGTCGCTGCGCCTGCCGCACGGGTTGAAGCTCAAGATGATCGAAGATTGGGAGCGCATCACACGCGAGCGCAAGCTAGTGCCGCTGCCACGAACGGGCGGAGCGACGATCACGGAGCTTCTCGACGAGTTTAAATCGGCGAAGACGCGTCGCACCGCGCACGAGCGCCTGTACGGCGAGGTGTGCGACGGCCTGCGCAGCTACTTCAACCAGGCGCTGCCCACGCTGCTCCTCTATGCGTAAGCATGCAGCCCACCGAGTCGCCCTCGGGGTCGCCCTCTAAGAGTTGCGCTGCGTGCTGCACTGAGCGCTCTCCGCGTGTCACAGGTACGAGCGTCGCCAGTACCGTGACCAATGCAAGCATAAGGCTGCTGCGCCCGTGGACGTGTACGGCGCGGAGCACCTGCTGCGTCTGTTCGTCAAGCTGCCCGAGCTGCTCGCCAAGTGCAACATGCAGCGAGAGCACTTGACAGTCCTCGTGGCCAAGCTCACAGAGCTTCTCAAGTTCCTCCAGTCCAATAAGGCGAAATTCTTTGCGAATGAGTACGAGGTGCCCACGGACGAGTACGTGCGCGCGCTCGGCCACGAGTAGAGGGGGTCTACGGAGGCGGCGAGGAGGCGGCGAGGCGGCGGCGAGGCGGCGAGATTATGAGCGAGATTATTAGCGAGATTATGAGCGAGATTATGAGGCGGCGAGGAGGCGGCGAGGCGGCGGCGAGGACAGGACAGCGCGGAGAAGAACGAGCAAGAGCAGGGGAGAGACGGGTCGGCGTACTGCTTGGCGAAGACCGACGGGGAGGCAGGCAGGTGAATTCACAGACTGATTCACAGCCCGTCCTTCGAGACCGAGTTTGAGAGAGGGCGGGCGAGGCCTCGGGCGCCAGGAGCAGAAGATGCGTCGGTCCTCGCTGTGTAGCGTATAATGACAAGCCCCCGCGGCCCGGATTTCCGCGGATAAGGCACAGTCATCTCGTCATATAAACCGTCTCATTCAAAACTGTGACGGACCCGACGCGCGACGGCGACCTGGCGCGAAGGATCCGCCCTGTGCCTGTTCGATTGTGTGGTTGGAACCCATGGCTAAAGCGTGGCTGGTGCGTGTGCGTCGCAAGGTCACAGGGTCACAATCCGTCGAAGAGGTCACCCACCTCGCAGCACTTGTCACTGATATCCTCCTCCGGCACCGCCTCCTTGAAAAGGCCATTGTCCAGCTGGACCTTGTACATCACGTCGAGGACGCCCTCGAAGCCGCACACGATGGTCCCCGGAGAGTAAGCGCCGTCGCTGCGAATCAACTCGACTCGCTGGCCAGGTTTGAATTTGTACCCGGGGTCCTCAGCTGCAGGCGCGGGCGCAGCAGCGGGGGACGGCGCAGCCTTTCGCTTCTGATCGTGCAGTTTGCTTGGCAGTGGCTCGGGCTCAGGCACATCCACGGTGAGCTCATCGCCCGGATAGCACCCGTGAGGAACGCAAATGTTGAAGCTCTGGCCGTTGAATTCGACAGTGAACTCATCGCCCGCATAGCACCCAGCAGGCACCACAATCGTCACCTGCGAAGGCCCATCCCCTGATTCCGCCTCTAGAGGCTGAGGCAAATCGACCTGCAGGCTTATTGCGTCGCCGGGGCCGCACCCATCGGGACACAAGACCATCAATTCCGTGCCGTTGTACTCGAGCATGAACTCATCACCCGCGTAGACGCCATCGGGGACGGTGAAAGTGACCTCAGTCGCCATGTACGCGCCGCGTTGGGCGTGACGCCGTGCTGCTCCTTCCGAAAGTTGAAAACATGAGAAAACGTCCAAAATAAAATCGGCAAGCACCACATAAGGTTCTTACTGACTTGACCGACGCGCGCCACCGGGCGGCGGTGCGCCCCGATACACGTACGCCGGGGCCGCGTGCAATAACGTTGGCACCGGCGGCGTGTCCATCTGCGGCGGCAGCGGCACCGGCGCGGGCGATGCGGGCGTGCCGTCCAGCCTGGCAGCCACGCTCGTCGTGGCTGCCGGGAGCGGACGCACCGAAGGCGCCGTCGCGGGCGCCGTCGCGGCAGTGGGGAATTCACGGCTGCTGCATCGAACGGAACTCCCCACAGCCGTCCCTCGGGCTGGCGCGGTGCCGTCGGCCGCTCCAACTGCCCAGCAGGTGGCGAGACCACGACGGTCGGCGCTCAGGAGGACGCCTGGACGCGTCGTGGCGAGCAGGGCGCACAGCTCCGCAGCTGGATGGCTCTCAATGCAAGTGAGCTCCGCGCCAGCGACACCGGCGGCACCAGCGGCGACTGTGAATTTGGTCGGGGACTGTGAATGGGATGTCGAGGCACCGCCGCCCGAGGCCAGAGTCCACACACGTAGCGTGCCATCCGTCGCACCCGCCGAGACGATCGTGCCGCTGCCGCCGCTGGGACCGCTGCCGCTGCTGCCGCCGCCGCCGTCACGTGCCAACGACGCGCCGCCAGCCAACGGCGGCGGACGCGCGAGCAGCGCGACCGCGCCGTTGTGAGCGCTCACCACGGCGCCAACGATCCACTCGAGCCCGTTGACGCCGTTATGAGCGCCCACCACGGCGCAGGTGGGCACGAGCACGCGCGCGACGGCGCCGGAGGCGAGGCCGACTAGAGCGCCGCCGCCCGCGAGGGCGAGGAGCGCCGTCACGGGCGCGTCGAGTGGCACGCGCCCAAGCCGCGCGCCACAGCCTGGTCCATCTCGGAGCGAATGAATGTGGAGCACAGCGCTGCCGCTGCCGCCGCCGCCGCCGCCGCCGCCGCTGGTGCTGAAGAGCGCACGCGCGGCGGCGCCCGGCAGCCCTTCTCCCGGCAAGCCGAACGTCGCGAGGCACGCGGCAAAGCCGCCCTCGTCAGCGCCGTGGTGGGCGTGTGCCGCAGGGTCGTCGAAACGAGCGCCGTACCGAGCACTAGGCGCGCCGAGGCCAACGCCAGTGCTGAGGCCGATGCCAGTGCCGGTGCCCTCCATTCCAGTGCCGGTGCCCTCCATTCCAGTGCCGGTGCCCTCCATTCGGACCGTCAGCTGCTGCTCGGTCGCGCTGCGCAACGGCAGCTCGGCAGCACACGCCCCCTCGACGCTTCCACACACGAGCAACGCTGGACGGCCGCGCGCGGTGCTCCCGTCCGAGGACCACCCCGCACGGGCCGCCGGCTCGATCGCGAGCGCCGACAGAGGTGAGCTGAAGCCCACGGAGAAGGCCATCGCCGGCTGCGCGCCTACCTCGGCGTGCCGCCACAGGCGCCCGTCGCGGCTGCCGACGTAGACGTGGCCCGAGTGGGCAATCAAGCTGCTCACTCCGCTCTGGCACTCAAGGGTACGCGTCAGGCGCGCGCTCGTTTCGTCAAACGACCAGAGGCGCAGCCGCCACGTGCCGCCGCCGCCGGGGCCGCGGTCAGCGCCGATGGAGCTGCCGCACTCGACCGCTTGGTGTGAATGTGAATTGCCGCATTCGACCGCTGCGGACCAGAGTTGCTTGCTATCACTGCTGAGGACGACGGCGGTGAGGCAGGCTCCCTGGTTGGTACCGCAGAGCGGCGCGCTCCATGTCGCCCGAGGCCGCAGTGATAGCACCGCCCTCCCCTCCGCCGCCAACGGGCATGCGCCGGGCGCCGTGCCGGGCGCCGACAGGGGAGGCGCCCCCCTGGGCGGGTGCGTTGTTGTCTGCGAGACGCCCGGCACGGCGCTCGCGAGCGCGACGGGTCGCGGCGCGCGATTGACGTGAGAAGGTGAGGAGGCCGATGGCTGCCTCTGGAGATCGATTCGCGAGATCGCGCTCGCCGACGGTGGGGGTAGCCCGGCTGCCCCCGCCTCCACGGACGGCGCGCCGCTGCCGAGGGACAACCTCGGCACGCCCGGCGGCGGCGGCGGCGGCGGCGGCGGCGGCGGCGCGCCGCGCGCGCGCGGCGGCTGCGGGGGAGTGCTTCCCCCTCCAATGCGCATGATGGATCCAGGGCGCCTCGCCGGCTGCATCGACGGGGAGATGATGGGCGTGAGCGCTTCCGCCGCAGGTTCGCCATAGGGGGAGGCGCGGGCGGCGGCTTCGTCTGCAAAGAGGGAGTCGGCAGCACGGTAGGCGCAGCCCGTGCCCGCGCCCACGCCGGCGCCGCCGGGCTGAGTGAACATCGCACCGGCGTTGAGGACGGCACATTGCGAGCGGAGCATCGCGGCCTCCTGTTTCGCACTCGTGGCGGCGTTAGCGAGGCGGCGTGCCTCGTCGGCATGGGCGTCGCGTTGCTTGCGGAGCTGCTCGCGCTCCTTTTCGGACTGATGGAGCAATCGGAGCAGGTGCGCTTGCGAGGAGCGCTGCGCCGCGACGGCCGCCGACTGGTTCACCTGCCCGCCGCCGACACCACCGCCGCCGACACCACCGGTGCCGCCGCCGACGCCGCTGGTGCTTGTATCCAAGTTGGATCGACGGGCGCTGTGTCCCCAGAGCGACTGAGGCGCGACAACACTGCCCGAGGGTGGCGGCGGCGGCGGCGGCCGCGGCGGCGGCGGCGGCCGCGGTACCGGTAGAGGACTCGACGCTCGCCGCTGAAACGCTGGGCTCCGCTCGGCAGCGCCCGCCACGGCGCCCTCATCCTCGGCAAGCGCCGACGGAGGGGGCGGGAGCGTGGCGAGGGCGCGCGTCTCGAGGGCAAGCTGGAGCTGCGCCTGGGTGGCCGCGAGCGCCTTCTTGAGCGCGGACACCTCCATCTTGAGCGCCAGCTGCCTCGCCGCTGCCTCCTGCTTCTCGCGCGAGCGCTCCTTCTCACTCAGCTCGAGCGCCGCACCCGCCGTGCTCGCCTCGTGCCGAAGTTTCGTCATCTCGGCCTCGTACTGGCGCTGTTGTGTCGCGAGCAGCTCCGCGGACGAGCCCGACTCCTCGGCTAACTGCCGCCGAAGTTCGGCCAACTGCCATTCGACGTCCTTCCGACGGGCAGCCTCGAGCCGCAGGGCCCGGACCGTCCGACGCGCCCTGACACCATGCCAGAGCCGCTGCGCGCACACCGCCGCGGCGCGTAGGGCGCGAAAGCGAGCCCTCGATGACACCATGCGCTGCCGCGCTTGCAGCCGCCGCGCGGCTAACGCCCGAGCGACGAGCCAGCGCGCGCGCGCGCCTCGCCACGCCAGCTGCAGGCACAACGCCGCGTCCCGCTGCCGCTGAAAGCGACAGTACGCAACCCCCCGCCGGCGCAACGTCTGCATGCGGAGCGCCGAGCTGCGGAGCTTGGTATACGACCCCTGCGCGAGCATCCGCCGGATGGTCGCCTGCAGCGTCGCCGCGCGCTGCCCGAGGGCGCCCGCCAGGCGACGTTCAAGCTTCTCGAGCTGGCCTGCGCGGAAGAAGACCTTCGTTCGCCCCACAGCGTACGTGCTCGCATTGGGGGCGTCGACGGCCGGGGCGGACGCATCGGAGGGGGGATGCTCTCGGTGGGCGGCGGCTGGCCGAGAGCCGAGGAGCAAGTGGAGCAGCGCGCCCACTGCCGCCTTGATCGAGGCCTCATCGTTGGCGGCCGGAGCCTCTTGCCCTCGAGCCGCCGGAGCGGCCGGAGCGGCTGTGTCGCCCTCGAGCACCTTGAATCGCGCGAGAAAGGCGCGCAGCGGCACGCGCGTCGGGTAAGCGAGCCGCGCGATGCGCACGGCCTCGAGCACGCCGGCGCTGCGCAGCTGGCCCGCGACGTAGGCGCTCTCAAACTCGCGTGGTACTCCGGCCCGATTCGGCTTGATGCAACGGCAGTAGTGAGTGGTCGTCGCCTCGAGTGAACGCATCAACGAGCCAAGCTGCTGCAGGAACTGTGACGCGACGGACTTGCGGTCGGCTGCGCGGCGGCCGCGCTCGGCTGGTGAGGATGGCGCGCCAGCGTCGCCGAATAAGGAGCGCACAAACGACTCTCGGCTGCCGTGCGCCATCAGGTGCGCCAGGTCGGGGTGGAGCGCGTCGCGGTTCTTGTCGCGCATGCCGATCGCCTCGTACGTCACCTCGCCGGCATAGTGCTTGATGGTGAAGGCGGTGCGTGCGGTGCGCGGGAAGCTCAAGTGAACGGCACTGGAGAGGGCGGCCGCCAGCGTGCCGAGGCTGGGACTGACACCTCCCGCGGCACCAGCCCCTCCACCTCCAGCGGCACCAGCGGCACCAGCGGCACCAGCGGCACCAGCAGCACCGCCGCCGCCGCTGCTGCCATGGCGCTCACGTAGCTTGTGCACAAACTTGGTGTCGGAGCCATTCTGAATGAACGACTCCTCGTCGAGTAGTGGAAGCACACCGGGGGGCTGCCTCTCGCTCAGCAACGCGAGCACGTCGGCGTTATCCGCGTACGCAATCGGCAGCCACGCCAGCCCCTCGCGCGTGTACTCATCCTGCTGTGCACGGAAGACGTCGGCGCAAAAGTGCTGCTGCAGAGCCTCGTTGGCAAAGTTGATGCAGAGCTGCTCAAACGAGTTGATTTGGAAGCACTCAAAGCCAAAGATGTCGAGTACGCCGATGCTCGCGGCCACGGCGGCGGGCTCCGCCACCACGAGGCGCTCGTTACAGCGCGATACCAGCCACGCAAACAGCCGGCCATACACAGCCTTGGTCAGGGCGGCGCGCGAGTCACGAGCTTGCTCGGTCGTGAGCGGTACCGTCACGACGTCGTCGCGAGTCACAAGCTGGCGCGTGCAGAGTGCATCGCTCAACTCGGCGCTCTCGACCCCTAGGAGCTCACACACGGAGGCGAGCGCTTCACATCCCTTGGCCACCGTGGCGGCCGCCTGTTCCACAGCAGCAGCAGCAGGGGCGGCGGCAGGCGCGGAAGCAGGCTCGGAAGCAGGGGCGGAAGCAGGGGCGGCGGCGGCGATTAAAAAGGAGGGCGTGCTCTCCGCATCGTCGCCAGCGGCGAAGGCGATCTGCGCAAGGAGCAGCACGGCCGCGAGCGTACGCAGCACAAGCTCCTGCTCCGCCCCTGCCATGCCGATCGCACCCATCGCTTCGCAGGTGCGACGGAGCTGCTCCGCGTCGTCGAGCCCAGCGATGCGTATGCACGAGCTCTGGTTGAGCAGTGCAAAGGCGGCAGGCTGCAGCGTGCCAAGGCGGCAGGCGGCGCGCTCGTCGGGCGTAAGGCCTGCAAGCAGCTGGTAGAAGATGTGGTAGTTACGCTGCGAGCACACGGGCAGGCATCGAGCGGAGGAGAGCATATGGACACGTGTCGCTTGGGAGAAAGACTGATCGTGGGTGAGTGAGTGAGAGAGAGAGAGAGAGAGAGAGAGAGAGAGAGAGAGAGAGAGAGCATGGTGGAGTGCTCTGGTGGAGTGCTCTGCAGAGGACGAGGGGCGCGCGTGCCAGCAGCATACCTCCCCCTCGCTCTGTCGAACCACACGAGACTTTTCGAGCAGGTAGATGTGCAACTGGGCCCCGCCCATCCGGAACTGGCCATCGAATTGCATCTGGATAAACTTGCCAAAGCGGGACGAGTTATCGTTGCGCAAGGTGCGCGCGTTGCCAAAGGCCTCGAGCAGCGGGTTGGACGCAAGCACCTGCTCCGCCACCGCGTTCGGCGCGTCGTCCGAAGGGCGCGAGACCCGCGCGAGATAGCTCATCATGATCTTCACAGACTCCGTCTTGCCCGCTCCGCTCTCGCCCGAAATGAGGATGGACTGACTGCGCTGCTCGGTGCGCACGTGCTGGTACGCGGCCTCAGCGATAGCGTACACATGCGGCGCCAGCGCGCCAAACTCGGCACCGCGGTAGCGCATGAGCATGTGCTCATCATACAGCGGCTCACTCACCTGCCAGTTGAATGGATTGACAGCAATGCAGATCTCGCCCGTGTACGTGTACACGTGGTCACGCACGAAGCGGTGGCGTAGATTGTCAAGCAGCCCCGGCTCGTGCAGGTGGTCGAGCTGCGTCATGTCTTCAACGCCGTCCTCTGGAAGCACGCTCACGAGCTGCAGGTTCTCCGACCCCGCGGCCGTATGGGTCGCATCGCAGTCGAGTGCTTTGAGCTCGACAGAGCCGTCGACGTTCTGGCCCACGACGCGTGCCCGCACCCACTCGGGGCCCGTCACGCTTGAGCTCGCGATCCATGCGAGCGTCTCACCGCTCATTGTACTTGGGTGCGGGCGGGGTGGGTAAATGTTGTCAGCTGTGAACATCTCGCGGAGAAGTTCTTCCGGGACTTCACAAATCTACGCTCTGCGGGCGTGTGGCGTGTGAAGCTATGACCGCTTCTCGAGCGCGGCGAGGCGCGCCGCGCGCATTTCCTCGGCAGTCATCGCGACGACTTGGGCCGCTTCTGCCGCGGCCGCGGATTGGTCGGACTCGGAGGCCAGGCGGTGGCCCTCTCCGCTAAATGGCGGCGGCGGCTTCTTCTCGACTCGTATGTAGCGTCCACGTCCCTCACCCTCGCTCATGTGAAGCAGCCCGAGCTCCTCGGCGAGTGAGTGCACGAGGCGGCGCTCGAAGCTGTTGAGCGTCGGAGGGAAGCTCAGGGACTTGTCGGCCGGCCGTTGGAGGAACGCGGTGAGCTGGGCGCGCCGGGCAGCCTCCAGTTGAGCATCTTGGGCCGCCGAGGCGGCGGCCCTCTCGCCACCACGCACTCCGCCTCCTCCACGACCACCCCGTTCGCATCCTCCACCCTCCCTGCCCATTGGTAAGGCATCCCGAGATATGGCCGAGATATGGCCGAGATATCCACCCTCCCTGCCCATTGGCAAGGCATCGCCGCCGGGGGCCACCGACAGTGGCGTCGCATACGCCGTCGCATGCGAACCGTCGGGCAGGGCAGGCAGTGCGAGGTCAACTGAGAGGAGCAGATGATCGGACGGCTCGAGTGCCGTGGGGAATGGGCCCGACACCTCCTCCCGCCCTGGCAGCGCCGGCACGCTCCGCACCGCCACGTGAGGTGAAATGAAGACGTAGTCCAGGCAGTCGATGAAGGGCACACTATCCTTCATCGACTGGGCAAAATTGGTGAACTCGGGCTCGTGGCCATGGGCCACGTGGTAAGCGCTACGCATTGGGCAGCACAGATCGGGTTGCCACGTGTCACCCTCGGGGCACGGGGCTGGGTATGCGTCGTCACTCGCCGCCGCCGCGGGCATAGCTCCGGTCGTGAGCAGCGCGTACACATGGTCGGCCGGCTTGAGATTCCAGTCGCCGCCGAGGATGCAAGGGACGCTCATCGGGGCCGCGAGGCGCTGCAGGTGCTGCATGGCCATCGCGGCATGCATCGCCATGAGCTTCGGCTGGTCGAAGGCACATGGCATGTGATAGGTCGCGCACCACAAGCGGACAAGCTCGTGGCTCGTGCTGCTCAGATGGACCGCGACCATCGTGTTCTCTTTGCGACGAGCTGCATCATACCACGCCGGCACCTCCGCCGCCCCGTTCGAGGCGACCCCGCGGCGCGGCTTGCCTACGCCGCGATCGTACTCTTCCGCCTGTAGCGCACGGGCAAGCTCATCGTCGTGCTCCAGGCTACTGCTTGCGGCAGCTGCTGCTCCGCTGCTGCCGCTCACGCCGATGGCCCCGGCTCCGCACCGCGCGCGAAGCCAATCCCAGAGCGACGACAGCGCCCCGCCCAACGGACCCGCGCCCAACGGAGCACCCAACGGAGCACCCAACGCAGCGCCATTCGTCTCTGGCACCACCTCCGGCTTGGGCGCATGGCACCGATAGCACGCGACCTTGGTGGCAAACACATGGGCGCCACACGAAGGGCAGGTCCAATCTCCGACGCGAGATTCGGAGCTCGAGGGCCGCCACACCTTCTCGCGCTCCGGAACAATCCATGCGTCCTTGGTGTCGGCGATGCGTTGGATGTCGATGTCAGCCGCTCTCCACCGTTCGTTAGGGAAGGCTAGCCCGACGCCCATGTAGCCGGAGACTTGCGCGCCATACAGCGAGTCGATGAACGTGTAGTTGCGCTGCTGGAAGAAGGCATGCAGCTTGCCGCTCCAGCCCCGAGAGACCTCTTGGAGACAGATGATGGCCCGCTTCTCAACCTGCGCCCCCAGCTTGTGCAAGACGCGTTGTAGCCTCGTATCGGCTTCCAAATCACGAGGATCACAATTGCGGAACCAATCCGGGCTCGCCAGGGCCGACGAGAGAATGTTGTACGTTACAACCGTGAAACATTCAGCATCCACGGGGTCTGGACCGGAAGCAGCCCGAAATGTGTCCACGGAAGGATTGGCATCATTCTGGAGCTGTTGCTGTGCGTCCATCGCTCGCTCCCGCCAGGCGCGGCGCGCGAGGTCGATCCGAAGGCAGGATTCCTCTTGTGTGAACGTAAACACTACAGACGAACGGGGCACTGATTATCCGTTCATTAAATTTCCCCACAATCGTAGCAATTCACAAACCCGAATATGGAAATCGAGCAACTTTAAACGAGCACGTTGCGCGAACGCGAGGACGATTTCGAGACGCCGTGAGGCGGCCACTCCAGGTGCAAACGGTGTCTCCGCAGAGGCTTGCAGCGGCGGCGATGGTTGCTGGCACCCCGAGCGTCAGCACGGCGCTCTGGTCTCTCGTGCTGCTGGCCTGCGTTGCCGCGCCTGCATCCTCATCTGGCCGTCTGTTTGGTGGGCAGGAGCAACATGAGGACCGTGGCGGCCGCAGCAACGACCACGAGCGGGTTGGAGCACAGCGAGACGGGATCAGCCAGAAGCTACTGGTCGACAACGTCACCACCATCGATTCATGGCTCAACGGCGCCAAGAAGGGTTTCTGTGGGCACACGACCGCAGGATCGCTTCGTGAGTGTCGAACATCTGGGCGTGGGTCAATTCGCCTCTCCATGCAAGCGGCACGCTCCCTCCGAAGTGCCGTGCGCGTGTGTCTGAACGCATGCGCCAAGTGTGAACGCTGCAACTACATCACCGTCAATCCCGAAGTACGCGACTGCTCTTGGTACGCTACGTGTGACATGGATCGTCTTCTGACCGAGTATCACGGATTCCTCTCCGCGCCAGTCGTCACACTGCGCCACGTTGCTGCGCGTGCATCACGCGGGTCCGCATCTCTCGCCGAGCCTCAGAAAGTGGTCCTTTTCATGCATATGGAGAAGATGGCGGGCACTGTCGTGCGATCGTGGTTCGAGCAGCACAGGTGGCAAAAGACGGGCTACTGTGAAAAGATATCACCAACCGTGCAAGGCGAACTGATCAAGTTGCTTAGGGCTAACCTCAAGCGCATCTTTGTGGAGCATCACTGCGGTCTCGATTGGTGAGCGCACGCGCCCTCACAACTCGCGTCCGCCTGCAACCCGTTCACGGCATCAAGTTGCCCTCCCCCCCTGTCTGCTCGTATCTCAGGGGCGCGCCCCGACAACTGCTGAACACCATCAGAGAGTACGAAGCTGTCTCAGGCCGCAACGTGCGCTTCCGATCTTTCACCATCCTTCGGTCACCGCTCGTTCTCGCGCATTCTCAATTCAACTATTGGCACCATGCCTCCGCGGTGCCTCGTCAGCTCTACTATCGGCTCTCGCCCGAGATGCTCTTGTTCCAAGACGCCCTCAAGCTGATCAACGATGAGGGACCCGTTTGCATCGACGACGAAGTTTCGGAAATTCCAAAGCCTGGCGGCAGGTTTCTCGCTTTACAACCGCCTGGTGGTTTAGAATCACGGCTGGCGAGGAACGCCCAGCCGCTCGAGAAGAGAGGGTACGGCCGCGTATGCTCTGCAGGGCCGTGGCAACTGCTCTGCCAACAGTTGATGCTCGCTCTGGTGACATCCAAGGACATGCGTCAACAGCAAGGATGGTTTCGGTTGAAACACGAGTTCCTCAGGCACAACGCGGAACTGCTCGCGGCAAATGACGTGAGCGCCAATGCACCAGCACAGAATGCAGCGTCGTCGCGTTGGTCGTGCTCCAAACATACGTGGGCTGCCGACCTCGATAAGACGGCCAAATCTGTGGCTGCAGTGGCTCCGGACGCCCCATACGCTGAGCTTGAAGCCGCCCTGGCCGGTTTGTGCCCTGCGCAGCGGCTCAAGCTGTTGCAGATCACTGGATGCTTAGTCGATCGTGCGAGGCGTGTGGAGAAGACGATGCTCGAGGTCGGCTGCGATGGAGTCATTCGACAGGCGTTTGATCGCCTCGATCAGCTCAGCCATGTGCTATTTTTGGACACGTCCATGTTTTCGTTGGAGCATGCATTTGAGATGGCGGCTGAGCAGACTGGCGATGCATCTGGCAAGCGATGGCGGACCAACATTGGCGTCACCCATGTTCCATTCATACAGAGCGAAATCGAGCCATTCAATCGATGCTCCCATCGCTTCTGTGCGTATCACGACGAACCTGCGCCTAACGCGTTGAAAACTGACTTCCCCTGCCTGTTTTGTGTGTGCAGATGGGGAGGCGTTCGCCAGATACACGGCGCGCGTTCCGCACTTTGAGGTGTTGCGCGAGTTGGACATGCTGAAGTCGCCGATCAATCGCCAGGTCCATGAGGCCATCCAAGTGAACGCAGATTTACCAAGTACTGGTCGAGGCGGAATATCTGGGTGAGTCCGGTTGGTAAAAATGTGGAGACTGAAGTTCAGGCGCGTGCGCAGCCGACGGGCAGAGTCTCGAAGAAGTTGCTTCACTCACCTGGAGTCGTATCTTACAGCAGCTCGGCAGCTTGGCACCTCGCTTGGCTTCTCTGAGCGTGCCATCGTGTGCGAAACGCCGCGTGTACTGGGCACATATTTTGACGGCACCTCGGCACGACTCTGCTCATGAGCTGACCCTGCGTGCAATGGGGGCGATTTGGCCGTCTCAGCGTCTCTAGAGGGACGGACTACAAATTGTAGAGGAAAGAGACGAGTTTGTGAGTTTCCTGTTTTCGGACAATCACTTGTTTCGCGAAGTCGTTTTTTCGTGACGTGGCCCGGCGCTCGCGTGGCTGGGTCGGGTTGATTGTGCGTATTTGATGTGATCCGAAAAGGAGAATCCGGAGCCGCCGAAATATGAAGCCGGCGGAGGAATCCTACTTGAAGCGCCACAATCAAAATGCCGCCTTGGCTGATTGCGCTTGCTGCAGCCGCATCGGCCACCGAGCTCGTCGTTATGCACAAGGACGGCCCCAAGGAGTGTGATGCCGCCCATAAGGTCCGGCGTGGTGACAACATAACCATGCACTACATCGGAACCATCGTGCGTAGCTTTTTCTCGAGCCCTTTCTCGAGCCAGCACTGCACCCGCTGCTTCTCACTGCTTGTCGTATGATCTTGTCGTAGGATGAATCGTCGGCCACGGGCGTGAAGGGTAAGCAGTTCGACACGCTGTTCGCACCTGGAAAAGGCGCTTTTGAAACCAAGATCGGCGTCGGCATGGTCATTCGAGGCTGGGATAAGGGCCTCATCGGACTCTGCCAAGGCGCCAAGTTCACCCTGGTGGTTCCGCCTGCGTTGGGCATACCAGATGTGTTGGCCGGCAACGACACTCCGATAGGTGCGACGCTCAATTTTGACATGGAGCTGCTGAGCGTCAAGAAGCCCCCAATTGAAGACGACGTGTTCGTTGGAATAGACGCCGATGGAGATGGTCGGCTGAGCCACCAGGAGCTTCTGGCGGACCTCCAGAAGCGAAACGCGAGTCTCACGGAGCTGTTGCCCGGCCTCCTGAAGAGGGAGGACAAGGACGGGGACGGTTACGTGACGTGGGAGGAGTTCAGCGGCCCGAAGGGCTTGCGGCCCTACAAGGTGGAGCTGTGAGAGGGGTGCGTCCGAAGCGTCCGTCCTCTCCACGTTGATACGCAGAGACAGCGGTGGTCGACGCGCTAGTAACGTAGTAAGAGGGCTGTCAGAGGTCTGGGTCGCAGGAGTGGAGCGTGTAAGAGAAAATGCAAAAATCGTTCACCAGAATATTCGCATACTTCCCGATGGCGCAACGTACTAATCTCTAATGGGTTAACGGGCGCAACACCTCACAGAAGGTCGGGTCAGATCGACCCGAATTCCGGAAAACTGACTTCCCAACCGACCGCGGGTCAAACCAGTGACCGCACGACACCGCCCGACCCGCCTTAACGTCACCGTCTCTCGGCGCTTCACACGACCACAATCAAGGGACTCGCTCAGAGGACGAGGGACAGACGCGCTGGTGACGGGCCTTACGTTTCCTAAGTTCGCGCTAGTTTGCAACCATTTATAAAGTGTAAGTGAGGCTCGGCCCCCACATTGCCCATACACCGGCGACGGTAACGCGCAGCCCACGACCGCGGAGCCCGGACGCCGGACAGGCGGACGCGGGCGATACCCGCGGCGGGGCACAGGCGAGGCGCCCGCCAGGCGCCGCCGTCCTCCGCAGCGCGGGCGGGCTCGGCGCTCCGCGCTCGGGGCTGTTTGTGTTTCTTATTTAACATCCCTTGGAAGTGTGAAGCACCCCGCACCCCGCACACCGCACCAGCACCGCACACCGCAGTGCACCGCACACCGCGCACCCACCGCGGACAGCACACACCGCACATGGACGGCGAAATCTACCGCGCACACAAAGACACACTCGGTCGGTCGCACCTCTCCCCCAGGTCGGTCGCACCTCTCCCCCTTCACGTTGTGGGGCTCTTCACTGCGCACACCTGTGTTGCACTCATCCCCTCCTTCGCACACGTTGGTCAACGAAAAAGCCTGTGTCGCCTCCATGCGAGCACTTTGCTGAGCTTTCATCAGTCAGGCTGTCATCCCCGGGAGTCCCTTGCATGCGGCCGGTGCCATATCGCCTCCGTCAGCGTGCGTAGCACACGCCATAACCCCTCGGAGATGCGATGCGATGATATGCGGCCGGTCCCTGATTCATTACGTGCTCAGAGCTGTGTTGAGCTGGCACACACTCGAGGAGTTCACACCCTTGAGTTCTGAGCTGGCACACACTTGAGGAGTTCTGAGCTGGCAGCTCAGAACTTCACCGACGTTCGGTTACGTGGAACTAAACCATGGTCTCATCATCGACATCGCCTCCTTTGGTCTTGTCGGCCGTGGAGGCGGCCGAGCCGGGCGTGAAGGTGGTGAGGAGCGTGGCCCCGAAGACGTTCCCAAAGGTGTTCCCAAAGGTGTTCCCAAAAGTTCGGGACAACGAATCGGGCGTGACGGTGGCGCCGAGCACACCAGCACCACTAGAGCTACCAGCGCCACTCGAGCTGCCCGCACCGCTGCCGGCCGTGTTGGGCATCGTTTCCGGCGCATTCTTGTCAGGCGTGTAGGTCTCAGTGGACCTTTCATCATGCGTACTCACGCCTGGCACGACAGTGGAGTTGAGGACCGTGGACTGGAAGGTCTCTACGTTGCCCGCGCGGTACGACTTGTCGCTCCAGGTCGACGTGTTGCCCGCGCGGTACGACTTGTCGCTCCAGGTCGAGGTGCCGGGCTCGCTCTTCTTGGAGCGGCCCCTGAACTTGTCGCGCCACGACTTCTGCATATCCAAGGCGCGAACCCCATCTGAGGGCGTTTTCGACCTGCCGGAATCACTCTCGGCGCCGCTCTGCTGCACGATGTCTGCCAGCGAGGCGCGCTTCACCGGGCGCTTGTTCTTGATGCGCGCCACGGGGCGCGGATCTGCGCCCTGAGGGATGGCGGCGGTGACCATGAACGAGATCGCGTTGAATGTGGGCCGGGACGAGGGCGTTGGGTGGCAGCATTTCTTGGCAAGCTGCTTGATCTTTTCGGGGCAGGATAAGGGGCCGCCTTCCATCATCAACTCGAGCGGAGAGTGCTCGCTCCTGCGCACCACCTCGATGAGCTGCTTGGGCGTCTCGATGTGCGTGAGCCACGAGTAGGGAGCGCGCTTGGTGCTCATGTGCGCAAGCATGCACCCGAAGGCCCACACGTCCACCGGCTTGTCGTACACGCCCATCCTCACGATCTCGGGCGCCATGTAGGGCGGCGTGCCCTGGATGTCGCCGCCGTCCGAGCCCGCCGCCTTCTCGGTCGCATCGAAGGTGGTGCCGAAGTCGGCAATCTTGGCCACCCACTGAGCGTCGAGGAGCACGTTGCCCGGCTTGAGGTCGCGGTGGAGCATGTTGTTGAAGTGGATGTAGGCCATGCCGTTGGCCACGTCCGAGGCGACGGAGTAGAAGGAGCCAACCCACGTGGCGTACTGATCGAAGGCGGGGCTGAAGAGCACGTCGGCGAGCGAGGCCTCCATGAGCTCCATGACGATGCCCTTGGAGCCCTCGAGGAAATCCTCGGCGATGCCGAGCGTGAGCAGCACGTTCGGGTGGCGGAGCGAGCTCATCACGTGGAACTCGTCCATGAGCCCCTGGATGAGCTTCTCCGACTTTTCCTCCTTTGAGTGCAGCTTCTTGATAGCGCACGCGGTGGCTTGGAACGTGCACTTGTAGACGATGCCGAAGGCGCCGGTGCCCAGCTGCTCGCCCAATTCGATCTCGGACATGGGGATGAGCTTGACATTGACCTTGATCGGCTCCTTCGTGGGGCTCTCGATCCGTGAGAGCTCGGTGGCGCCCTTCGTGGGGCTCTTGGTGGAGTTGGTCGAGTGGCCCGTCCTGGCGCGATGCTTGCTCTTGGCCTTGCGGCGGTAGTAGACGAATAGGCAGATGGTGCACACAACGAGCGCGCCGCCGGCGGCGGCGATGATACCGATGAGCATCCCCGTTTGTGATTCGGCGGCGCTCGTGAGGCCGGCCCCCACGGTCATCGGGATGAAGGGTGAGGGCGGCGTCGAGGGCGGCAGCGGTGGCGTCGAGGGCGGCGGCGTCGAGGGCGGGCGCGGCGGTGGCGGCGAGGGCGGCGGCGGCGGGGGGGGGCGCGCTGGCGGCGATGGCGGCGGCAAGGGCGGCGGCGGCAAGGGTGGCGGCGAGAACACGACGCAGGAGCCGTCGTCGACGTTCGCAAGCGAGTTGTAGTTGTTGGCAGCCGGTGACATGCAGCCAGGGACGCTGTACGTGCACGTGATGGCAATGTTGGCGGTGGGTACGTAGTTGTTCGCAGCCGGATCGAGGCAGCCACGGACATCGAAGCTGCACATCGAGTCGACGCTCACGGTGGCGCTCGCATTGTAGTTCCTGGCGATGGGCACGGTGCAGCCGGGAATGGCATACGAGCACGCAGATTGGACGTGGGTGTTTGCCCGAGAATTGTAGGAGGTCGAGGTGGGGTCCGTGCAGCCGTTGATGACGCTCACGCACGCGTACCCTTGCGACGTCGGCGTGGGCGCCAGGACGGTGGAAGCGACGTTGGCGGAGCTCATGTAGTTGAGTGCCGTGGGCGACATGCAGCCGGAGACTCGAGCAATGCACGACGAGCTGGCGTCGACGTTGCCCGGTGTGGCCAGCGCGAAGTAGTTGAATGCGGTGGGGGTCGTGCAGCCAAGGACGGCGTAGCTGCATGCGGCCTGGTTGTGCGACGTGGAGGTGTTCGAATACGTCGATGCGAGCGGGTCCATGCAGCCCGAGGACTGCAGGCGGCGACCCGGAGCGTCCTCCTCGAGGCGGCGGCCCGAGTTCGCGCACCTGCCGGGGATGGCGAAGGTGTTCCGCGCGTCGTAGTTGGGATCACCCACAGTCACGCAGCCGCCGTAAGAGCAAGAGCCGGGCAGCTGCACGTTATAGTTCGCGTTGTAGTTGGCCGCAGCAGGGTCGGTGCATCCGGGGTAGGACGGGCACGAGCCGTCGTCAATCGTGGCGATTGGGTTGTAATTGGTGGCCCGCGAGTTTCGGCAGCCTTGGAAGATGCACGGTGGGGGTCCGGCGGTGTTGTAGCTCGCGTCGTAGTTTATGGCCCTCGAGTCCGTGCAGCCACGGACTACGGGAATGCAGCCCGTTTTTTGGTTGGCGGTCGGGTTGTAGTTGAAGGCCTGGTTGTCCGTGCATCCCGGGTGGGAGAAAAAGCACTCGCCGGCCAGGTTGTACGTGGCGAACGCCTGGTAGTTGAGAGCGGCCGAGTTCATGCATCCGGGGATGGCCGGCGGGCATTGGCCGTTGTTGAACGTGGCCGTAGGGTTGAACGAGAAGAAGCGCGAGTCGGTGCATCCGCCGATGATGCACGAGCCGTCGTCGACGACGGCCAAAGGGCGGTAGTTGAGTGCGAGGGAGCTCGTGCAGCCAGATGGCGGCGGCGAGGGCGAGGGCGGCGGCGGCAAGGCCGGCGCCGGCGGCAAGGGCGGCGGCGAGGGCTCATACCGGTATGCCAAGCGGTAGACGTCGGAGGTTCCGCAGTTGTTCAGAGCCGTCGAGGTGGAGCACTCGCCGGCCGTTCCAGCGAGGCAAAGGCTGTTAGTTGTTAGGACGGATCCAGCGGGGGTGTAGGGGTCGGCGCACGTCGGCAGGTTGAGAATGATGGCCGTGCTCGGGCACACGGCCTCGGCCATCAGGCAGATGAAGCAGTCGGCACCCGCGTCGCAGGCTGGGGCAGTCCGAGGACCGCAGTCGTCGCAATCATGGCCCAACTCACACTGGGCCATCTCGGCGCCCGGCCCGCCGTCATGGCACATGCCGTCGGAGGCCATGGCGCAGTCATTGAGGCACATAATTCTCGTCGCGCGGGCGGGCGGGCCCGCCGGCGGGGGCGGTGAGGGCGGGGGCGGCGGAGATGGGGGGGACGGCGGCGGCGGGGGCGGACAGCGCGGCGGGGATGGCGGGGCCGGCGGCGAGGGCGGTGGGTTGGGGTAGATTTCGAAGTAGGTCTGCACGGTGCTGGCCACGTTGCCGACCGAGTTGCTCGAGGCCCAGTTCGAGGAGGAGGTGATCGCCGCCCGCAGTTGCCCGATGGTGCCAGCGTTCGCCCCGCGGTAGGCGATGTTGTCGTGGTGGCCAAAGGCCACTTCGCTGTAGCCGTCCACGAGGGCCGCGGGGAGTACCGAGCGATCCGCGGGTGGGAGGGCCTGAGTGCGGCTGCCGCAGTCGGTGCAATCGGTGCCCAAGGCGCACTCGTTGTAATCAAAGCCCGGACCGCCGTCATCGCAAGAGCCGTCGGAGGCGAAGTTGCACGTGTCAAGGCATTGATTGATCATCGGGACGAACCATCCTGCTGCGGTGTTGTCGATGCCGCACAGGAAGGTGGGGTTGGTCCGGTTGCCTACGTACGCGAGCAGCTGGTCACCCTGGTCGCTAACCTCGAGCGGCGGCGTTCCGGTGAAGTTGCGCAGCTGGAGCACCGTGCCCGCGGGCACGTCCACGACGCCGTTTCGGTACGAGAGGTGGGACTCGGTCATCGCAAACGGTCCGTTCAGCGAGGTCCACTGGTCGTCGCTCACGTAGAGCGTCTCCGAGTAGCCGAGCGTCTTGAGGAGCAGCAGCCCAAAGTTGTCCGGATCGTCCGTTTTCAGGGCGACGAAGAGGCAGTCGCCCGGGACCAGCGGCGGCGGCGGTGGCGCGGCCGGTGGCAGCGGCGGCGGCGAGGGCGGCGGCGAGGGCGGCGGCGGCGATGGCGACGGCGGCGGCGGCGATGGCGGCGGTGGCAGCGGTGGCGGAGCACTGGGTGCCGCTGACGGAGGCGGCGGCCTCGACGGGGGCGGCGACGGCGGCGGAGGCGATGGCGGCGGTGGCCGCGGTGGTGGCGGCGGTGGCATCGACGGAGGCAGGTTCGTGATGAAGTACCCGCCGGTGGGGATGACGTCCTGCATGGGGATGGAGAGTGTGTTGCTCTTCAACCAGTTGCTGCTGTCGCTGATGGCTGCCAGCAAAGCCTGGCGGGAGCCGGTCGTGGGGGCATGCAGCCCGGTCGCGCGCGTGTCGTAGATCCACTGATCATACATTCCATACGAAGTGGCGGTGTGCAAAAAGTTGAAGACGCCAGCGAACATGCCCGAAGCGCCTGGGATGCTCTCGAAACCGCAGCTCGCAGGCCGGTTGCAGAAGCCGCACAGGAACTGAGGGGCGGCCCGGGAGCCCCGGTAGATGAGAATCTCATCTCCGCCGGATTCAAGGGAAAGCGCCGCGCCCGAAAAGTTGCTGTAGGTGAGGACGGTGCCGGCGGGCACCTCGGCGGTGGCCGTGTAAGTCAGATGGGTCTCACCGGTGGCGAACGCCAGAGCGCGGCTGCCGCAGTCGGTGCAGTCGGAGCCGAACGCGCAGGTTGTGAGCTCACTGCCCGGGCCGCCGTCGTCGCAGAGGCCGTCGGTGGCGGAGGCGCACGTCTCGGCGCAGCCACCCTGGAACGCAGCGTCGGTCGCGAAGATCGACTCGCCGGCTGAGAGGTGATCGAAGAGCACGATGGCGAAATCGTCGGGGTTGTCGTGCTTCATGTAGACGACGGCGCACTCGCCCTGATCCAGCAGCGGGGCGAACGGCGGGAGCGGGGGAGAGTATGGAGGCCGAGCCGGGGACGGTGGAGGCGCCGGAGGCCTTGACGGCGAGGGTGGAGGCGGACGCGAAGGTGGGGATGGCGGCGGTTCTGGAGGCGACGGCGGCAGCGAAGGCGGTTGGCTGGTGTAGCGTGGACCGCAGTCGTAGCAATCGTCGCCGAGCGCGCACTGCGCAAACTCAGCGCCCGGGCCACCGTCAGAGCACACGCCGTCGGAGCCCGCTGTCGGATTGCCCGCGCATTCGTTCGTGCATCTGATCATCAGGCTCGGGGGGGCGGGCGAGGGAGGGGGGCATGTGCCGCACGAGACCGGGCAGTTGATCCGCGCGAGGGCATAGGAAGCGCAAGCCGAGGGGTCGGCTCTGAAGTACGCGCATGCTACGGACTGGCCGTTTGCGAAGGTCACGCCGCTCTCGATCTGATCGGAACAGAACAATGGAGGCGAAGGAGGTGGTGGCGTGGGAGGTGGTGACGGTGGTGGCGGCGAGGGTGGCGGCAAAGGCGGCGGCGGCGACGGCGGAGGCGAGGGAGGAGGCGGCAGTGGTGGCGGTGAAGGTGGTGGAGGAGATGGTGGCGGTGGCGATGGGGGAGGTGGGAGCGGAGGTGGCGGAGGTGGTGATGGCGGTGGAGGTGATGGTGGTGGATAGGGTGGCGGTGGGGAAGGCGGGGGCGGAGCCGGTGGTGGCGACGGTGGCGGCGGCGACGGTGGCGGCGGTGGCGACGGTGGCGACGGTGGCGACGGAGGAGGTGGCGACGGCTCGGGAGGTTTGGGGGACGGCGGTGGCGGCGGCGATGGCGATGGCGGCGGGGGTGCGAAAGGCAGCGGCGGTGGCAAAGGGCTTGGCGGTGGCGGAGGACACGGCGGCGGCCTTGGGGGGCTCGGCCACCAGAATGGAGGCGGTGAACTAGGTGGAGGCGAAGGCGGCGGATACACAATGCGCTCGACGTCGCCGCAGTCGTTGCAGTCGGTGCCTTGAGCGCAGCACGAGAACTGCGCCCCGGGGCCGCCGTCGTCGCAGAAGCCGTTGTTCGGGTTCGAGTAGTAGTAGTAGCCGTACAACGGGGTGTAGTACGAGCAGTAGCTGTACGTGCACGTGTTCGTGCACACGCCAGCTGCGCCAGGTGGGTAGGGGGACGGCGGCGGCGGAGGCCGGGGCGAGGGCGGCGAAGGCGGCGGTCTCGGCGGCGAGGGTGGACGCGGGGGCGGCCTCGGCGGGCTCGGCCACCAATAAGGTGGCGGCGGTCTCGGAGGCGGGCTGGGCGGCGGCGGAGGCGATGGAGGCGGTGGTGGGGGCGACGGCGGTGACGGAGGGAAATATGAAAGACGCGCAACGCCGCCGCAGTCGTTGCAGTCGGTGCCGCGGGCGCAGCACGAGAACTGCGACCCAGGCCCGCCGTCGTCGCACACGCGGTTGTTCGGCTGCGAGTAGTAGGTGCCCCAGCCACTCACCCAGCCGCAGTTGTTGTAGCTGCACGTGTTGGTGCAGATCAAAGTCGCGCCAGGCGGATTGGGAGGAGGCTTTGGCGGTGATGGAGGCGGATTTGGAGGCGGCGATGGAGGATTGGGCGGCGGAGGCGTAGGATGTGGCGGCGGCGGCGGCGATGGATCGGGAACTTCGGGGCTCGGGGGCGGGGGTGGATTCGGTGGCGGCTTCGGTGGACTCGGCCACCAATTCGGTGGCGGCGGAGGAGATGGCGGAAAGGGTGGTGGCGACGGCGGAGGCTTAGGCGGTGGCGATGGCGGCGGCGGTGGCGTAGGCGGCGGTCTCGGCGGCGTTGGCGATGGCGATGGCGGAGGGGGTCGAGGCGGCGGCTTTGGCGGCCTCGGCCACCAAAATGGTGGCGGCGACCTTGGGGGAGGCGCTGGAGGAGGGCGCACAAGACGCGCTTCGCCGCCGCAGTCGTCGCAGTCGGTGCCCTGAGGGCAGGCCGTGTACTCCGAACCAGGGCCGCCATCCTCACAGATGCCGTTGTTGGCGCTAGAACCTGTGGAGTACCAGTAGAATCCGGTTGACGAATCGTAGTTATTGCAGGATGCCTGCGCATTACACCAACGACTATCAATCTGTTGGGCCGCGAAGTACATGTACCTGCCGTAGCACCCATCGTAGTAGCAGGCGGAGCACGTGTTGGTGCACAGGGCACCCACGCCCGGTGGGTAGGGGGACGGAGGCGGCGGACGGAACGGAGATGGGGGCAATCCTGGTGGCGACGGCGGCAAAGGCGGAGATGGCGGCGGCCTTGGCGGCGGGGGTGGAGTCGGGGGCGGCTTTGGCGGGCTCGGCCACCAAGCTGGCGGCGGCGGCCGCGGTGGTGGCGATGGCGGCGATGGGGGCGGCGGCGGCGGCGGCGGCCGCGGCGGCGGCGATGGCGGCGATGGTGGAGGGTCCGGCGGCGAAGGAGGCCGGAATACAAGTCGCGGGACGCCGCCGCAGTCGTTGCAGTCGGTGCCGCGAGCGCAGCACGAGAACTGCGACCCGGGGCCGCCGTCGTCGCAGATTTTGTTGTTCGCTTGCGAGTAGTAGTAGCCGTAAGCACTGAAGTAGCCACAGGAACTGTAGCTGCACGTGTTGGTGCACACAACCCCCGTATCGGGAGGATAGGGTGGCAGCCGCGGCGGAGACGGCGGGCGCGAAGGCGGCGGCGGCGACCGAGGAGGCGAAGGCGGCAAGGGGGAAGGCGGTGGTGGAGGCGATGGCGGTGAGGGAGGCGACGGCGGACTCGGCGGTGGCGATGGCGGTGGCGGCCGAGTTGGAGGGGCTGGAGGCGTAGGGGGCCGTGGCGGATCGGGTGCCGGCGAGGGTGGACGCGGGGGCGGCCTCGGCGGGCTCGGCCACCAAAACGGTGGCGGCGAGCTTGGTTGCGGCGAGGGCGGCGGATAAACGAGGCGGCTCTCGCGGCAGTCGTTGCAGTCGGTGCCACGAGAGCAGCACGAGAACTGCGCCCCGGGGCCGCCGTCGTCGCAGAAGCCGTTGTTCGGGTTCGAGTAGTAGTAGTAGCCGTACAGCGGGGTGTAGTACGAGCAGTAGCTGTACGTGCACGTGTTCGTGCACACGACACCCACGCCCGGTGGGTAGGGGGACGGCGGCGGCGGCGGGTCGGGCGGCGGCGGCCGCGGTGGAGCCCGTGGCGGCGAAGGCGGGTATGGCGGAGGCTTTGGCGGCGGGGGTGGGGTCGGGGGCGGCTTTGGCGGGCTCGGCCACCAATATGGTGGCGGAGCAGGCGAAGGCGGTGGTGGTGGCATCGGCGGCGATGGGGGCGGCGGCAGCCGCGGCGGAGGCGATGGCGGCGATGGCGGAGGCGAGGGCGGCGATGGAGGCGGACGCACCAGTCGCGGAACGCCGCCGCAGTCGTTGCAGTCGGTGCCGCGAGCGCAGCACGAGAACTGCGACCCGGGGCCGCCGTCGTCGCAGATTTTGTTGTTCGCTTGCGAGTAGTAGTAGCCGTAAGCACTGAAGTAGCCACAGGAACTGTAGCTGCACGTGTTGGTGCACACAACAGACCTGTCAGGTGGATACGGTGGCGGCTTTGGTGGAAGCGGCGGTGGCGATGGGGATGGCGGCGGCCGAGGTGGCGATGGCGGCCGTGGCGGACGCGAAGGCGGAGGCTTAGGCGGTGAGGGAGGCGATGGCGGACTCGGCGGTGGCGAGGGCGGCGGAGGCGCATTAGGTGAACTCGGCGGCGGTGGCGGCGGCCTGGGAGACGGCGGCGACGGCGGCGGTCTCGGCGGCGAGGGCGGAGACGGCGGCGGCTTCGGCGGGCTCGGCCACCAGAATGGAGGCGGTGGCGGCGGAGGGGGCGAGTACACTACACGCGGCCCATACGCGTCGCAGTCGTTGCAGTCGGTGCCGCGAGAGCAGCACGAGAACTGCGCCCCGGGGCCGCCGTCGTCGCAGAAGCCGTTGTTCGGGTTCGAGTAGTAGTAGTAGCCGTAGAGCGGGGTGTAGTACGAGCAGTAGCTGTACGTGCACGTGTTCGTGCACAATGCACCCATGCCAGGTGGGTAGGGGACCGGCGGCGGCGGAGGCCGGGGCGAGGGCGGCGAAGGCGGCGGTCTCGGCGGCGAGGGTGGACGCGGGGGCGGCCTCGGCGGGCTCGGCCACCAATTCGGTGGCGGCGGTCTCGGAGGCGGGCTGGGCGGCGGCGGAGGCGATGGGGACGGTGGGGGCGGCGAGGGCGGCGAGGGCGGCGGATACAAAAGACGCGCAACGCCGCCGCAGTCGTCGCAGTCGGTGCCCTGAGGGCAGGCCGTGTACTCCGAACCAGGGCCGCCATCCTCACAGATGCCGTTGTTGGCGCTAGAACCTGTGGAGTACCAGTAGAATCCGGTTGACGAATCGTAGTTATTGCAGGATGCCTGCGCATTACACCAACGACTATCAATCTGTTGGGCCGCGAAGTACATGTACCTGCCGTAGCACCCATCGTAGTAGCAGGCGGAGCAAGTGTTGGTGCACAGGGCACCCACGCCCGGTGGGTAGGGGGACGGCGGCGGCGGCGGGAATGGCGGCGGAGGCGGAGGTGGAGACCTTGGCGGCGCAGGCGGCGATGGCGGTGGCCTTGGCGGCGGGGGTGGGGTCGGGGGCGGCTTTGGAGGGCTCGGCCACGAAGCTGGCGGGGGGGGCGGCGGCGACCGCGGTGGTGGCGATGGCGGCGATGGGGGCGGCGGCGGCGGCGGCGGCCGCGGCGGCGGCGATGGCGGCGATGGTGGAGGGTCCGGCGGCGAAGGAGGCCGGAATACAAGTCGCGGGACGCCGCCGCAGTCGTTGCAGTCGGTGCCGCGAGCGCAGCACGAGAACTGCGACCCGGGGCCGCCGTCGTCGCAGATGCCGTTGTTCGGGTTCGAGTAGTAGTTGCCGTTAGGGTAGCCACTGAAGTAGCCACAGTAGTTGTAGGCGCACGTGTTCGTGCACACAACAGACCTGTCAGGTGGATACGGTGGCGGCTTTGGTGGAAGCGGCG